>CAJIBU010000100.1_pt1 | contig 31116 bp, 25 predicted proteins | sample 9199451 | NCBI WGS metagenome assembly CAJIBU01 (sample SAMEA7708315, study PRJEB35096) | sediment metagenome | biome: marine neritic benthic zone biome [ENVO:01000025]; feature: sediment [ENVO:00002007]; material: shallow marine sediment [ENVO:03000034] sea grass bed [ENVO_01000059] ... | reverse complement strand
CCGAGCAGCAGCATCGCGTGCCGGCCGTCGCCGAGCCCCATCGCCACCGCTTCGATACGGCTCACGAGCCGGCAGTTCACCGGGTAGAGCTTGCTCTGCGAAAGCGCTCGCACCGCCTGCGCCCCGTCCATGAAGCGCTCGAACTTCACGGTCGCCGTCGAGCGGTGCTTCGGCCGGGCGTGCAGCCGAATCCACGCTTCCGTGATGATGCCGAGCGTGCCCTCGGAGCCGAGCCACAGTCTTTCCTGGCTGGGGCCTGCGCCCGATGCCGGCAGGCGGCGCGTCGTGTGAATGCCGCGAGGCGTGACGACACGCACCGACTCCACGATGTCGTCGATGTGCGTGTAGAGCGTGCAGTAATGCCCCCCGGCCCGCGTCGCAATCCAGCCCCCCAGCGTCGAAAACTCGAAGCTCTGCGGATAAAAGCGCGGGCTCAGGCCGTACGGCTTGAGTGCGGCTTCGAGGTCGGGGCCGAGGATGCCCGCCTGCACGCGCGCGGCGCGCGACACTTCGTCGACTTCGAGCACCTGGTTGAAGCGCCGCATGTCGAGCGAGATCGTGCCCACGTACCGGGGCGAGCGCGTTGGCTCGATGCCGCCGACTACGCTCGTCCCTCCTCCATAGGGCGTCAGGCTCACCCGCTCGGCTTCGCAGAAACGAATCAACGCGAGGATCTGCTCTTCGGTTTCGGGTAGGGCGACGTAGTCGGTCGGGTTGTCGTACTCGCCGTGAAGGCCACGCACGAGGTCGCGAAACGCCTTCCCGTAGCTGCGCGAAACCCGCTCGAGCGGGTCGTCGGTGCAGAAGCTCGAGAGCTCGGCCGGCAAGGCGAACCTCGGTGGCCGAAGCTCGATGTCTTCGATCTGCGGCGCCGGTATGTCGACGAGCTCATCGAGGTCGAAGCGCGCTTTGATGAATTCCAGAAACACATCCATCATGAGCGGGTCGGGCCCGTCGCCCTCGTAGCCCCATCCCCAAAAGCTCCGCGTGCGCTTCCCCGATGGCACACCGTTGCTCGGGCCGCGCCCGACCATCGACGCGAGTGCGTCTCTCGCAGCACGCAAATCGGTGACTGGGTTTCCCGAGCGCGTGGCGTTCCACTGGCCGGCTTGCCGAGCGAGCACCCGCCCGAACGCGGCCGCGAGCTGCTTCTGGTCGTCGTTCGGGAGGCGTGGCCGCATGGGGGCGAGCTTATCCCGAAACTCCCGGTCCACGCGCGCCGGTCTGGACTGCAGGATTGAACCCTGATACTGTACGGATTTTCAGTAACTGGAGGTCGCTTGGTCGAACGCCCGGAAGCGCGGATTTGCTGCCTCGACCTCGACACCTTTTTCGTGTCGGTGGAGCGAATCCTCGATCCGTCGCTCGTCGGAAAGCCGGTCGTCGTCGGCGGGCCGCGACGCTCTCGTGGGGTGGTCACCGCCGCGAGCTACGAGGTGCGGCCTTTCGGCGTGCGCTCGGGGATGTCACTCACCGAAGCTGACCGGCTCGCGCCCGCAGACACGCTCTTCATCTCGGGCTCGCACGGCGTGTACGCCGACTACGCCGAGCGGGTCCGCGCCATCGCATCCAGCTACACACCGGAGAGCCGCGTCGCCAGCATCGACGAAATGTATCTCGATTTCCGCGGTTGCGAGCGCCTCTACCACCAGCCCGGTGATTCCAACGGCGACGCCACCATCGAGCGCGTCGTCCGAGACATCACGACCCGCATCGACCGCGAGCTCGGCTTGCCCGCAAGCTGCGGCATCGCCGCTTGCAAAGCGGTCGCCAAAGTCGCGTCGGGCGTCGCCAAGCCAGCCGGCATCCGGCTCGTGCCCCGAGGCGCCGAGGCTGAATTTCTCGGGCCGCTCGCCGTCCGCAAGCTGCCCGGCATCGGGCCGGTTGCCGAGTCCAAGCTTCACGCGCTCGGCATTACCACGCTAGGTGACGTCGCATCCGCCCCGCTCGAAACGCTTCGCGGCGTGTTCGGGGCCTGGGCGCCGGTCATCTGGGACCACGCCGTGGGCATCGGCAGCTTCGAGCTCGGCCGCGAGCGCCCGCATTTTTGGGAGCACGACCCCGACGGCGACGTCGTTGGCAGCATTTCGAACGAGCGCACGTTTCGAGAAGACATTCTCGATGCGCACGACATCGAGGCTCGCCTCTGCGCGCTCGCCGAGCGCGTGTGTTGGCGCGCCCGCAAACGCGGCATCAAGGCGCGGACTGTCACCCTCAAGCTCCGCTACGCCGACTTCGACACGCTCACCCGCTCCCGCACGGTTTGGCCCACCTGCGCGGATCACGAGGTGTACCCGGTCGTTCTCGGCCTCTATCGAGCAGCCCGCACTCGGCCCACCCCGGTTCGGCTGCTCGGGGTCAAGCTCGGCAACCTCGGGCTGTACGACCGTCAGCTCGAGCTGTTCGAGCGTCGAAAATCTCTCCACGGCGCGGTCGACGACATACGGGCAAAGTTCGGTTTCGACGCGGTTGGGAGCGCGGCCGGGCTCTCGCGCCGCGAGGCGAAGCACCGCGGCGCCAATGTACTGTGAGGTAGGATACAAGCCTTCAACAACACATCGCTAATAGGGCGCCTCGGGCCTTGAAACGCGTCTCACAGGGGTGATAGCGTCGGGCTCCCCCGTTGGGTTTCGACCCGCTCTCCCGAGGAGGCCCGTTTCATGCTCGGCTTCGGTCGTTTGCGCTGTCCGTCACTGTACTTCTGTTTCGCTGTGGGTGTGTTTGGTTGCGCGGCGGATGGGGCTGCGCCGGACGGGCCCGAGGGCGGCTCTCTTTCGCTCGAGCTCACCATCGCGGACGGCATCGAAATCGACCGGGTGAGTTGGCGCATCAGCGGCGACGACATGGACGACATGACCGGCGTCATCAACACGTCGGCGCCTGGAGCAACGGCGTCGGTCGAGGTGGCCGGCATCCCCGAAGGTCCAAACAACCTGATCGAGATGGAGGCCACGTCCACCGACGGAGAAACCACCTGCGCGGGCTCTGCAAACTTCGACGTCACCGAGGGCGAAGTCACCCAGGTGTTCGTGATGCTCCGGTGCAAGGCGCCGCAGCGCTTCGGCGGTGTGCGCGTCAACGGCAAGTTCAACCTGTGTGCCGAGCTGACGATGGTGGTGGCTTCCCCGATGCAGACGTCTGTCGGCAACGACATTCAGCTCTACACGACCGCCGTCGACGAAGAGGACGACCCCATCAGCTATCTCTGGTCCTCGCTCATGGGCTCGATCGCCGAGCCCACGGAGCAGCGCACCACCTACACGTGCACCGAGGTCGGCGAGGACATCATCACAATCACCGCGTCCGACGACGGCGCGATCTTCTGCATGAGCGATTGGACCGTTCCGGTGACATGTGTCCCCGGTGACGGCGACCCGTGCGAAGGCGTCACCTGCGAGGACGACGGCAACGAGTGCACCCGCACCGATTGCAATCCAGCTTCCGTGCAGTGCGAGACCTCCAACGTCAACGACGGCATCAGCTGCAACGGTGGCGAGGGCAGGTGCTCGAGCGGCCAGTGCGTCGACGTCGACCCTTGCGCCGACGTCACCTGTCCCGACCTCGGCGAGTGCCGAACCAGCACCTGCAACTCGAACACCGGCACGTGCGAGCCCTCCAACGTGAACGACGGCACGAGCTGCGATTCCGGCGATGGCACCTGCATGAACGGTTCGTGCGTCGACTTGAATCTCTGCGCTGGCGTCACTTGCCCCGATCTCGGCGAGTGCCAAAGCAACGTCTGCAATCCCAGCACTGGGCAGTGCGAGGCGTCTGACGTGAACAACGGCACGAGCTGCAATGCTGGTGGCGGCATGTGCATCGACGGCACGTGCACCAACGCGGACCTCTGCATGGGCGTCACCTGCCCATCGCTTGGCGACTGCGTCGACAATGTCTGCAACCCAAACAGCGGGGCGTGCGAGTCTTCCACCGCGCTCGATGGCACGAGCTGCAACGGCGGCGCCGGCGTGTGCATGGGCGGCTCCTGCGATTTGGCCGCCACGACCGTGTCCATCGAGTTCGGGGGCCCGCCGGCCGTCTTCATCGATCAGCAGTTCGACTACACGATCGACCTCACCAACACGGGCGCCGAGCCTGCGTCCAATGTCGTGGTCGTCGTCACGCTGCCCGGCGCCGGGAGCCTCGTCTCGAGCGATCCGGCGGGCGCGCTCGGGCCAGGAACGCTCACCATGGCGTTCGGTGACCTCGGGCCCGGCGAGTCGGCGAGCGGCACCATGACCTGGCTCGCGCCGAGCATCGGCACGATCCTGCTCAGCTCTGCGCAGGTGAGTGCCGACAATGCCCCCGCCTTGAGCGATCAGCACGTCGTCGATGCGGGCACCCAGACCGTCGTAACGGGCGGCGCCACCGCGGGGGGCACGGGCCTTCGCCATCGCGACACGGGCGACATCCGAATCACCGGCGTCCCGAACGGGGCCACGGTCACCAGAGCGGTGCTCGTGTGGGCTTCACTCTTCCAAGGTGCGGTGCCCAGCAACGAAATCACCTTTGCGGGGCAGCCCATCGTCGCCGACCTCACCCAGACCATCGGCTTCGACGTGTGCTGGGGTGAAGCCAACACGGTCGGGTTCGCGGCCGATGTCACGGACCTCGTCACGGGCAACGGCACGTATCAAGTCACCGACCCGGTGAACGCGATCATCCGCATCGACAACGACCCGACTCCGACCTTCCCGCTCACCGACGGCGCGAGCCTGATCGTCTTCTATGGCGGCCCCGCGTTCGACGACCTGGTGTTCTCCGACTTCAGCTACTCGGCCGAGAACAACAGCGCGTTCGGCTTCGAGAACGTGCGCACGATTCAGAACATCCCCAGCGTCGGGGGGCAGGCCACCCTCATCCTCGCCGGCCCCGACGGACAGCGCAACTTCAGCGAGATGGTTCAGGTCGTAGGCGCCAGCTCCATCAACTACGGCAACGCCTGGGCCGGCGGCGACCCGCAAATCGGGCCCACGTTCTTCGTCAACGGACAGCCGATCGGAAACCTCTGGGATACGCTCTTCCGCAACGTCACCACTCTGCTCCCAGCCGGTCAGTCCACGCTGACCATCAACCTCGGCGAGGGCGAAGACTGCACCGGCGTCTCCGCGGTGGTCCTGCAGGTTGCCCAGTAGGCGGCTACTCGACGTTTAGGCGATAAACCAGAACGCAAGAGGTGAAGGTCTCCGCGTCCGCACCCAAGATGCGCGTCTTCGCGAGCGTATTCGCGTCGGTGCCGAGGCGATAGGACGTTTGGGCTTCCCCCGTCGGGCAGTCCGCGGCAGCGCAAACGTCGGCAGCGAGGTAGTACGTGCCGGCTAGCGTGTTGTTGTCGATCACGACTGAAACGCCGACAGTCTCACCGTCGGTTGAAGAGCTCGGCACCGAGCCGCTTCCGAAGACTTCGTCGTCATCGACGCTCCGAAACTGAATGGACACGAATCGCGTGGAGTCATCGACCACGGCGTCGACCTCGAGCGTGGTGCCTGGCACCACCACGTCGCTGGCTGGTCTCACGATGCGGAACAGGTCCGGCAGGCCGTCGACGAACGAATCGTTGCACGAGGCGCTCTCTGCGCCGCAGGCGCTCGCAAGTGTGAGAAGCGAAAGCAAGACAATGCGTTGCACGCGCGGAGCGTAGGCCGCCCGACCTCGGGTGGCAAGCGCGGCCGTCGCCCGCAAAGCGCCGAACCTAAAAGCGCGACGCGGTGATTTCCACGTCCGCGTGCTTCCACGCCAGCTCGAACTCGCGCTGTACCTCTGCCGCCTGCCGGTTTTTGCCCTGACGCCGCAGGCTCTCCGCGAGCCCAAAAAGAGACCAGCCGTTGTCGGGGAAACGCGCGAGGTCCTCGCGGTAGACCTTTTCGGCGGCACGCGGCCGGCCAGCGTCGAGCAGCACCGCGCCCAAGTTGTGGCGCACCGGATAGAACCAGTCCGGCGGCTCGCCGTAGATCAACCCGTCCTCGATTGCGATCGCCTTGCGAAGCTGTGCGACCGCCGTCTTCACGTCCTTTTCCGCGGCTGCGATTTCGGCGCGAAGCACGGACGCCGCGATCTCCGCGAGGGAAGACGTGGGGTTCAGGCCCCAGATGCGAATCTCCTCGAGTCTCGGGTCCTCGGCGATGCGTTGCACTTCGCGCAGCTCACGCTTAGCGAGGTCGAGCTTGTTGCCGCGGGCAAACGCGACCCCGCGCGCGTAGTGCCAGACTGCAGTTGGGTACAACAGGTCCGCGTCGGGCGCAGGCTCACGCAAGATCTCTTCCCACTTCCCGAATCGAACGAGCGCATAGTACGGAATCGACGCGAAGTGCTGGAGCATGGCCATACTCGGCTCGCGCATCATCGAGCGGTCGACGTGCTGCGCCGTGTGACGTGCGGCAGCGAGCGCGTCGGCGCTCCGTCCCTCCATGGTGGTCGTCGCCCAGAGAAAGTGGTGGTTGTGCGGCACGTAGGCGAGCGGATAGATGCCCTGGGCGCGGCACTGGGTCACGTAGTCGTCGTCCGCCTCGATGGCGCGCTCGTTGGCTGTGGACCCGTCGTGATAGCGGCCTACGCGAATGTAGATGTGAGAGGGCATGTGGACGAGGTGTCCGGCGCCCGGCACGACCCGCCGCAAGGCGTCCGCGGCCTTCACCCCCCGCGAGGGCTCTTCCTGCTCGACGGCGTGAATGTAGAAGTGGTTGGCCCCCGGGTGGTCTGGGTCACGCTCGAGCACATAGTCGAGCGTGGCGAACACCTCCTCGGTGAGGGGCTTGGGCTCGCCTTCTTCGGTCCAGTACGCCCAGGGCATCGTGTCCATCATCGCTTCGGCGAAAAGCGTCTGGACCTGCAAGTCATCACGAAAGCGCGCAGCGACCGAGCGCATGGCGTCGGCGTAGGCCCGGTCGAGCAGTGAGCGGTCCGCCGGCGGCTTCTCAGTGTAGCGAACGGTGAGCGCTTCGATGAGCGCGCGCTCTTTGTCACTTGCGTGCTGCAGTCTGGCCTGAGCCTCTCGAAGCGTTTCGAACGCCTTCAGCTCTCGATCGGGCGTCGGTATGGGGTCGTTGATGTTGGGGCCGAGCACGAGCGCCGCGCCCCAGAAGCACATCGCGCACCGGTCGTCGAGCCTCGCGGCTTCCAGAAACGAGCGCTCTGCTTCGAGGTGATTGAAGCCGTAGGCAAGCGTGAGCGCCTGGTCGAAGTACCGCTGCGCGAGCTCCGAGTTCGTGGAGATCGCCCAGTGCAAATCGCCCATCCCCTCGAGGAGCGGGGCGGTTGGCGAGGACTGCTCCACTTTCACTGCGGTGGTGTTGTCGGCTTGCTTGGTTTCCGTCGACGAGGCGCATGCCAGGGTGGCGGCCAGAACGGAGCCCAGGGAAACACGGGTCAGACTTTTCATCACGGCCCTCCTATGGCGAACACTATCCGAGTGCGAAGGTCGGCTGAGCCCGCGCATATCTCGCACTCGACTCGAGCTTGTCGGGGTTGCGCACGACGAACATCGAGACGATGTGTCCGTCCCGCACTTCGAACGCCACCGTCTGGACGAGCGCCTCGGCGTCCTCGATCACGATGCCGGGGGCGCCGTTCACGTTGCAAGGCAGCACGCGAGCTCCGTCCGAAAGCGGGAATTTCTTCGAAACGCCCTCGAGGAAGCGCATGATCTTATCGGCCCCCTCGATCGGCCGAAGCGCCGCGAGCACCCGGCCGCCCCCGTCCGAGTACAGCACTGCGTCTTCTGCCAGGGTCGCCCGCAGGCTCTCGACGTCGCCGTCGACGACTGCGCTGGCAAAGGCGCGAACCACCTTGGAATGCTCGTCGGCGCTCGGCCGATAGCGCGGCCGCGCCGCCTTGATGTGACCGCGAGCCCTCGAAGCGAGCTGCCGGCACGCCTCTTCCTGCCGGTTCAACGTCGCGGCCACCTCGTCGTAGCCGTAGTCGAACACGTCGTGAAGAATGAACGCCGCTCGCTCGAGCGGGGACAGGCGTTCGAGCGCCATCATCAGCGCCACCGACACGTCGTCCGCGAGCTCGGTCGCGCGGTCAGCTCCGAGCGTATCGTCGCCGAGCAGCGGTTCGGGCAGCCACGGGCCAACGTAGCTCTCGCGACGCGCACGCGCGGAGCTCATCGAGTCGAGGCAAAGCCGCGTCACGGTGGTCGAAAGGAAAGCGCGTGGGTTCCGAACGCTGCTGGCGTCTGCGCGCTGCCACCGAAGGTAGGCGTCCTGCACGATGTCCTCCGCGTCTGCCACCGAGCCGGTCATGCGATACGCGAGGCCCGTGAGAGCCGGTCGATGCGCCTGAAAGATCTCGTCTGCGCGTTCCGTCAAATCGCTTCCTTGGTGGTGAGCACCGGGGCTCCGCCAACGTGGACGACCGAACAGGTGCGCCCATGGCCGAGCGCATACTTGAGGGTAGGGTACATCCGTGCGGCCAGCATTGCGAACGCCAAGGAGACGAGGCCCCGCTGCCCAAACCGCTCGGCGATCACCGGGCGGAGCTCCTCCGCGGCGGGGTCCCGATTCAGCACTGCGTCGACGAAACGTGAGCTCAGCGCCACGTCATCCGGCATCGCTTCGAAGTCGTGCTGTAGGACTGCGCTCACGACCTCGGGCGAGATGCCGTCCCGCTCTGCCATAGTCGCCATGAGCTGGGTGCAGGGGCCGCAGTCCTCATGGCGCGCGGCGACGAGACGGGCGGCGTGCCAGGCGTCGTCCGGAAGGCCTTCGCGAAACTTGCCGAGCCCCGTGGCCCGAAAGAACAGCAGCGCGGCGCGCGGGCTCGCGGCGAGCAGGTCGCGGCCGTAGGTCATGTCGTAGTCGAGCTCGTTTTCGAACTTGTCGAACTGTCGGTTCATCAGCCAAGACAGCATGGGCTTTTCCTCCTCTTTCCGGGGCGGTTTGAGCCCCTTTTCACATGAAGACGACGCAGCGGAGCCGTCTGTGACGCGAAAAAGCGACGAGCGGGGTTAATCCAATCAAACCGCCGCGGCGTAGAGGCTTTGGACCCGCGCTTTTTGCGGGCCGAAAGGAGCTCTATGAGAAAGACCACTTGGTTCACACTAGCGGCCTCGGTCGCGCTCGGCGCAGGCCTCGTTGGCAGCGTCCATGCCGCCGACCACGGCGATTCCCCGCGCGCTGCAGCCGACCCCGCGGCGGACATCGCCGATCTCTATGCGTGGATGGACTCCGCCGACGGAGAAAAGCTGAATCTGATCCTGACGCTCGCAGGCAACGGCGCCTTTTCGGATGCCGTCGACTACGTTTTCCACGTCAACAGCGACGACGACGGCCCGCTCGGCCCGAATCCCCAGGTCGAGACCACGATCGCGTGCAGCTTCGACTCGGACGGCAACGTCGCCTGCGAGAGCGGCGACGAGAGCGTGTCAGGCGATGCATCGGGCGAGGCCGGCATCACCAGCATGGACGGCAACCTCCGCGTCTTTGCGGGACTCCGAGACGACCCGTTCTTCTTCAACTCCAGCGGCTTCAACGCCACGGTCGAGGCCGTCCTCGGGGCCGCCACCGGCGAGCCGCCCCTCGAATTCGACGCGGACGGCTGCCCGCTGCTCGACGACGCCACGGCGGCGGCGCTTCGAGACCTGCTCAGTACCGCCCCGAACGGCGATGACTTCGGGGGCGCGAACGTGCTCGCCCTCGTCGTGCAGGTCGATCGGTCCCTCGTAAACGGCAACGGCGACATTCTCGGGATCTGGGCGAGCACGAGCGCACAGTGAGGAGCACCATCATGAAGAGGAACAAACCGATTACACTGGCCCTCGTCGCGTGCGCCGCGCTCGTCGGCTGCGGAGAGAGCAGCGGAATGGACGCAACCGGAGGCTCGGGCGGCCGCGTCGGCGCCGGCGGTAGTGGCGGTTCAGCCGGCACTGGTGGCTCCGGCGTGACTGGGCAAATCGACCGCATGGGCAGGCCAGCGGTCAACACCGCGCTCACCCAAACCTTCAACCCGGATTCGACGGCGAGCCAAGCTCGAAAGGACGCGTACAACGCAGAAGACGAATCCGCCGCATGGTCGGGCTTCGCCGCCGACTTCGCCGCGTCGCTCGCCATCCTCGACTCGCTGGACACCGACAGCGTCGCGGAGACGGGCTGCGGGACGCAGCTTGCGATCGGCGATCCGACCGAGCCGGGTGGCGATACCCGCTACGATGCGCTCGCCGGCGTGCTGGCCGACGACCAGCTCTACGTCGACAGCACCACCAACGAATGCGTCGCGTATCTCGGCGTCGAGGCGGAAGCGCTCGGTGCGGTCCCCGACGGCGGATGCGGCGGACGTACACCGCGATACGACGTGATCGACGACACCTACTCGGTGCTCGCACTCGGGGCCCTTTCGGGCTTCGGTGACGGCGTCGACGAAAATGCCGAAGGCTTCCTCGATGGATTCCCGTTCCTTGCCCCTCCGAACGAGTGACGTGAGAGCCTTCCGCACGATCCTGGTGCTCGGGCTCGCGGCCTCGGTCTTCGGCGGCTGCACGCCGTCGCACGACTCGAGCCGCGGCCCGGCGCCCGGGCCGGCGTCGATCGACCTCGGCCCGCTTCGCACCACCACGAGCGAGTCGGTTGCGGTGATGAACCTCGACGCATCGATTCGCGCCGGCCGTCGCGCGCTCGAGCGGCGCCTCGACGTCGCCCGGGCCTCATCGCTGATCGACGCGCTCATGCTCCGCGCCGACCTCTACGGCACTTTCGACGATTGGGACGAGGCGCTCGCCGTATCGGAGACGGTCTTGGAAGCCGACGCTCACGACCCGTACGCGCTTCTCCTGCGCGCTCGCGTTCTCGGTACGCTTCACGAATTCGACGAGTCGCTCGCGCTGATCGAACGGGCGCGCGCGGAGATCCCGAGCCACGGCTCGAGCCGGGCCGCCGAGCTCGAAGCCAGCGCGCGGAACCTCGAGGCCAACGCAAGACTGGCGCTCGAGTCGCCCGCCGACGACGTCGTAGCAGAGCGGCGCGTGCTCGCATCGTCGTCGCCGAGCTTCCAGCACTCCACCGGTCTCGCGCTGGCACTCGCCGAGCAGGGCGCATTCGACGAAGCCGACGAGGCGTTCTTACGCGCGCTCCGCGGCTACCGCGACGTGTCCCCGTTTCCTTTCGCCTGGGTCGCCTTTCAGCGCGGCGTCATGTGGTCGGAAATGGCCGGTCGCCCGGACCTCGGGCGAGCGCTCTACGAGCGGGCTCTCGTGCACCTGCCCGGCTACGTGCTTGCCAACGTCCACCTCGCCGAGCTCGACGCACTCGACGGCGAAGTCGAGGCCGCCGTCGAACGTTTGCAACGGTTGCTCGGCACCACCCAAGACCCCGAGCCCCTCGCCGTTCTGGCAGACATCGTGCCTTCGTCGGACGACGCACGCCGCTACGCGACGGAGGCCAACGATGCATACCAACGACTAACCCGCCGTTTCCCCGCGGCGTTCGCGCACCACGCTCCGTGACAGGGCAGGGTGTGATACAACCTAGCTCCCGAGCGGGGCGAGATGACCGAACCGTACGAGCTTTACTACTGGCCGATGCTGCAGGGGAGAGGCGAGCTCGTTCGGCTCGTGCTCGAGGAGTCCGGCGAGCCGTATGTCGACGTTGCCCGGCTGCCTGAAAGCCAAGGCGGCGGCGTCGAACCGATTCTCGAATTCATGCGCGGCGACCGACCGGGCCAGCCGCCGTATGCGCCGCCGATCCTCGTTCACGACGAGCTCGTGTTGGCACAGTCCGCAGCGATTTGCGCGTACCTCGCAGAGCGTCACGGCCTGTCGCCGCTCGACTCGGGGCCGCGCAAGCAGGCGCTTCAGCTCCATCTCACCGTCGCGGACGTCGCGGACGAGGCGCACGCCACCCATCACCCCGTCAGCACGGCGCTCTATTACGACGACCAAAAAGAGGCGGCCCGCGCCGCTGCTCGCCATTTCCTCGACCAGCGCCTGCCGGGCTTTCTCGGGTACTTCGAGCGCGTCCTCGAGCGCGGCGCCGGGCCTTGGCTGATGGGCAGCGCTCTCACGTATCCCGACCTCTCGCTCTTCCAGCTCCTCGAAGGGCTCGCGTATGCCTTCCCAAAGGGCTTCGCCCGCGCGGCGGAGTCCACCCCCGGCATCCTGGGCATCCGCGACCGGGTCGCCGCCCGACCTCGCATCGCTGCATATCTCGACTCGGAGCGTCGCATCCCTTTCAACGAGTACGGCGTCTTCCGCCACTATTCGGAGCTCGACCACGATGGATGAGCTCGTTCGCGTCGACGAGGGTTTTTGGAACATCCGCGGTTCCTTCAAGGTCGGCGGCCTGGTCGACATCGGCACACAGGCTTCGCTCGTCCGGCGCGCGAACGGGCGGTTCGTCTTCCTCGATTCCTATGCGCTCGAGGGAGAAATCGCCCGCCACGTCGCCGAAATCACCAGCGACGGCCAGGACGTCGAGGCAATCCTCAACGTCCACCCGTTCCACACGGTGCACGTGCGCGCGATGCACCAGAGCTTTCCGAACGCGACCCTCTACGGCACCGAGCGCCACGTCTCGCGCGACCCCGAGCTCCCTTGGGCGTCTCTGCGCACCGAGTCCCCGGCGCTCCACGCGCAGCTCGAGGACGATTTCGATTTCTCGGTCCCAAACGGCGTCGATTTCATCTCTTCAAACCCCAACATTCATTTCTCGTCGGTGCTGGTGATGCATCGCGCGTCGCGGACGATCCACGTCGACGACACGCTGATGTACGTTCGGCTCCCGGGCGTGCTTCGCGGCATCGGTCTCGGCGGCCTCGTGAGCTTTCATCCGACGCTCGGCAGCGCTCTCGAGCGGCGTCCTGGCGCAAGCCGCGATTTCCGACACTGGGCGCAAGGCCTCGCCGAGCGCTGGCGCCAGGCCCAAAACCTATGCGCCGCGCACACGGGAGCGCTCCTCGCCCGCGACAACCGGGGTGCGTCGATCCACGACCGAATTCTCAAGGCGCTCGGTCGAGTCGGTCGCACCTTGAAGTCGCACGAGCGCAAGCACGGCCGGTGAAGGCCGCGCTCACGCGCCCTGATGCTGTGTGAGCTCAGGCGATGCGAAGCTCTTCGCGCGCGGCTGGCTTCTCTTCGCCGGGGCCGCTCTCGCGGTCGTCGCGAGCTGCGAGGATCTCGTCCATCGTCTTCGGGCGCATGTCTTCGATGCTGTACGGGAGCGGGGTGATGCCGCGCTCGATCCACGTGTGCTTGCCGTCCATCAGCTCCTGGCCAACGCGCATCGCGGCCGCGTCGTCGTTGCTCCAGAGCTGCTTGAACAGGCCGTCGATCTCCCGCCGCGTCTGACGGGCGAAGAAGTCGGCGAGCTCGACCGCCTGCGCCGCTTCGGCGGAGCCTTCCTTTTGCAGTTTGTTCGCGTGTCGAATGGTGGCTGCCATCACGAAGATGCTGATGCCGATGTCGACGACGCGGAACAGGAAGCCCTGACGTCGCTCGAGGCCGGGGCCAAAGCGCGCCATGCCGTGGAAGGTGTTGCGCGCAAGCCGCGCCGAGGCACGCGCCGCGTAGCGAAGGTGCTTGGCGAGCTTTCCGTAGCTCGAGTACTTCGGCCAGAGGGCCCACTTGAGCCAACGGGTCGGGTACCACCAGGCGTAGAAGGCCGCGATCTTCGGAAGCGCCGCGAGACGCTTGCCGATGCTCGCCTTCGGGTCGACCAGGTCGCCCGCCACCTCGAGGTGCTTGTCGACCGCCTCGCGAGCGATGAAGAGATGCATGATCTCGCTCGAGCCCTCGAAAATGAGGTTGATGCGGTTGTCGCGAAGGATGCGCTCGATGCCGATGCCCGGCTCACCGCGGGAGAGCAGCGACGCTTCCGTCTCGTAGCCTCGGCCACCGCGAACCTGGAGCGTCTCGTCCGAGAGGTGCCAGTTGCGAACGGTGTTCCACTCCTTGGCCGCCGCCGCCTCCAGACGAATGTCGACGCCCTTCGCATCGGCCAGCTCGCCAACGAGATACGCGACCGACTCCATCGCAAAGGCAGACGAGAGAATGCGCGCGTTTTTGAGCGCAATCGCCTCGTGTTTGCCGATGGGCACGCCCCACTGCACGCGGGCGATGGACCACTTGCGAACCACCTCGACGAAGCGCTTGGCGGAGCCGCTGGTGGCCGCCGGCAGGCTGAGCCGACCGGTGTTGAGGGTGACGAGCGCGATCTTGAGACCGTCGCCGTCTTCGCCAATGCGGTTGGCCTTCGGCACCTTGACGTTGGTGAAGCTCACGACGCCGTTCGCGAGCGCCTTGAGGCCCATGAAGCGGCTGCGGTGCTCGATCTTGACGCCTTCCCAATCCATCTCCACCACGAGGCAGTTGATGCGATTGGTCTTGGGGTTGCGCGCCATCACGACGATCAGCTCGGCGAGCGTCACGTTGGTGCACCAGAGCTTTTGCCCGTTCAGGATGTAGTGCTCGCCGTCCTCGGAGAGCTCTGCAATCGTGCCGAGCCGCGCCGGGTCGGAGCCCACCGAAAGCTCGGTGAGCGCGAATGCCGAGATGGCGCCCTTGGCGCAGCGGGGCAGGAAATGCTCCTTCTGCGCCTCGGTCCCAAAGAGCTTGATCGGCTGTGGAACACCGATCGCCTGGTGGGCCGAAAGCAGGGCGGTGATGTTGCCGTCGTAGCTGCCGATCAGCTGCATCACGCGCACGTACTCGGGATGCGTGAGCCCGAGGCCGCCGTACTTCGTCGGGATCTTGAGCCCAAACGCGCCGAGCTCCGCGAGCCCCTTCACCACCTCGGGCGGGTACTCGCCCGTCGCGTCGATCTGCACCGAGTCGACGTTGTGTGTGAGGAAGTGCTCGAGCTTTTGATAGAAGTCCCAGAACTCCGGCCGGGTCGGCTCTTCGAGCGACAGTCGCTCCAGAAGGTCGATCCGGAAGTTCCCGAGAAACACGTCTTTCATGAAGCTCTGTCCGCTCCACGACTTTTCACGCGACTCTTCCGCTACGCGTCGCGCTTCTTCTGCGTCCACCATGGTGGGCCTCCGTTGAATTTCGTACAGCCGCTGTCAGTTGCGGCGCGAAGGTGAAATATCCGCGGATCTCGTCGGCTCTACAAGCCCTATTCGGGGATTCGCCGTTTCGAGGGCCCAGAACTACGACCACGGCAAAAAAATGCAGCACGACAGTGGTTTTAGATGTGCAGATCCTCGATCAGCCACCGCGAGCGATCGCCGAATCGGTCTCGTTGCATCGCCGCGAGCCGGCCGGGCGGGGTACCGACATCGATCCACTCCGCGAGGCCGACGGCGACGCCGTAGCTCTGCATCACCCCGCGCCCGGTGAAGGAGTGCGCCTCGTAGAGGTTGGTGAAGCCCGAGATCGGCCCGGCGATGCCGCTACGATCCGGCGTCACCGCATAGAGGCCCGACCAGCCCCGCACGTGTTTGCTGCGCTCGAAGATCGACGAGCACTCGACGAGCCGCGGCCAGATGTGCTCGAGGAAGAAACGCTCGCCGTCGTAGTCGAAGTCGAAGCCCGGGGCTTCTTCGGGAATCGAATAGCCGGCGAGGATGTCGCTGCCTTCGGGATGGAAGTAGAGGTCGCTCGCGTCGACCACCATCCCGAGCGAAAGAAGCGCGCGAAGCCGAGACTCGTCGTCGTGCTGCACGCTCAGCATGCAGATCTGACGGCGCGTAGGCTCGGTGACGTCGCTCACGCCCACCTTTGCTGAAAACAAAGGCGACCACGCGCCAAGGCAATTGACGACGACGCGTGCGTGGACGCGCTCCCTCGACTTTACGACCTCGGGCGGCAGCGTGTGGGTGGTGAGGATTTCCCGGATCGACCCTTTGCTGTCCATCGGGTCGCGCCCCGCGATGGCGCTCACCTCGACCCAGTCGACCCGTCGCTCGGAGCGGGGCTGCCGCGCCGTGTGCACGCCGCTCACGTAGTGCCGGTTCAAAAAGCGGACGCCGAGCGCTTCGGCCTCGCGTCGGAACCAGGACCGCACCGCGTTCGGGTTCACGAGCCCGTCGCGCGGGGAAAACGTCGCACCGACGAGCCGCGCCGGGTCGATGTCGAGCACGGGAAACCGCTCGGCGACTTCGCCGGGTCGAAGGATTTCGACCCCGAGCCCCAGCTCGTTTTGCAGCACGCGCTTGCTGCGTGCAATTTCGAAGAGGTCGGCGTCGCCGTGCAACCAAAGGTAGCCGCGCTCCTGAAAGGAGAGCTCGTCTCGGTGCAGCCGAAAGAAGTCGAGCGTGGCGGCGCACGTCTCGACGTTCACCGGCTGCCACCACGTCGCGCGTGCGCCGCCCGCGTTCAGCTCGGAGGACGCGTAGAGCCCGCCGAGGTCCAGGTCGACGACGACCACGTCGGAGACGCCCCGCGCTGCAAGCGCCCAGGCCACAGCCGAGCCGACGACGCCCCCGCCGGCGATCAGCACGTCGGCGTTCACGCCCGCTCCAACACCGCTTCGTGCACGCGGATCCACACGAGCGTCGGGAACGGCAGCGTTCGGCCGCTCGGGGTGCGCGGGACGACTCGGCGTCGCGTAGGAAACACGGCGCTTCCGAACGTGTGATGGTCGGCGCAGTAGTGTGAAGCCACGGCGTACGGCCCGATCACCTCCGCGTGATAGTCGTGGCGACGAAGGCGCCCTCTGCCGTCGAAGTAGAACGTCTGCGTCGGGTTGTGGGTTGGCAAGCCCGGAGGGAAGAACGCGGCGAGGCCGCGCCACGTTTCGCCCGCATCCTCGCGCGATGGCACTGACTCGACGCGCACGTCGTTGCGGCAGAGCAGGTACGGCGCGGTGAGATAGTTCCAAATCGCGTAGCCCGCGAAGTACACCGAATCGAGGTGGTCCCAATGGAGTTGCTTCCCTAGCCCGCCGAATCCGTCGCGCGGGTGTTTCCGGTCCGCGATTGGTGTGCCGCTTCGGTCGACGATCCACACGCGCTCCGGTGCGAAGAATGACGTCTGCCGGGCGTTTGGAAAGCTTCGGATTTCGACCCGCGGCTCGTGCAGGTTCACCAGCACCTCGGTCTGCCGAAACGCATCGCGGGTCGTCCGCATCCAAAACAGGGCGCCCCCGGTGGACATCACCGCGCGCACCGCCGCAGCCGTGTGCCAGGCGTTGAAGCCTCCGTGGGCGTCCATCACCTCCCGCAGAAGCCCTCCCGGCGGCTCGACGTAGGCTGCACCCGTCAAAGACGCTCCTTTCGAATCGAGTGTACCCCTCCACGAAGAAAGCCGATAGCTGGTACCCTCTCGAGCGAATGAATCCAGCATCTGAAACCGAGCGTCGCGGCGCGCTGTCGACGCTTACTCGGCTTGTCTCGCTCTTCGCCCTGGTCGCGCTGGGTCTCACGGCGGGCGCACTTCTTGCCGAGGCGCGCGTGCTCGTTCCGTTTTGGCAATCGGTCGAGCCCGACGCGTTCTTGAGCTGGTATCAGTCGAACGCCGGGCTCCTCTTCGCCTTCTTCGCGCCGCTCGAGATCGGCGCGGCCGTGCTGACGATTGCGGCTGCGGTCCTGTCAGCGGTTCAGCGGCAGCCGGGCACCCGGCTCTTCGTCATCGCGGCGTTGCTTGCCGTCGCAATCCTTCTCGCGTTTCCGCTTTTTTTCAAAGCTGCCAACGCGAGCTTTGCTGAAGCCACGCTGAAGCCGGACGAGGTCGCGCCCGCGCTTCGGACATGGGCGAGTTGGCACCTCGGCCGGACGCTCGTCGCGCTCGTCGCGTTCGTGTGTGCCGGGCTCGCGTTTCGTCAGGGTGGGGCGGCCGAGATGAAGATGCCTTCGAGCTCGTCCTTGCGTTGACGGGTCATCAGGCGCGACGCCTCCTTCGAGAGCGGCACATCCTCGTGACACACCTTGTAGACGGCCTCGGAGATCGGCATCTCGACCCCCTCCCGCTGCGAAAGCTGATGGACCGACGCCGACGTGTGGTAGCCCTCGGCGACCGCCTTTTGTGAGGCGACGACTTCGCTCGCCGGCCGGCCCTGGGCAAGTGCTCGCCCGAGCTGGAAGTTTCGCGAGAGCTCGCCGGTGCACGTCAGCGTCAGGTCGCCGACGCCCGCGAGGCCGAGGAAAGTGAGCGGGTTGGCGCCGAGCGCGACGCCGAGCCGTGTGATCTCGGCGAGGCCCCGCGTCATGAGAGACGCGACCGCCGATGCTCCGAGACCAAGCCCGTTGGCAGCGCCGCACCCAACCGCGATCACGTTCTTGAGCGCCCCGCCGAGCTGCACACCGACCACGTCGTCGCTCGCGTACACTCGGAGCAGCGGCGAGTGAAGCGTCTCCTGCACCTTTCGCGCGATCTCGATGTGTCGGGCGGCGAGGGTGACGTCGGCGGGAAGCCGGGAGGCCATGTCCTTCGCGAAGCTCGGGCCGGAAAGATACGTGGCGGACTCCACGTGGTCGGGGAGCGTCTCGGTGAGGATCTCGCTCATGAACGCGAGGCTCTTGCGCTCGATGCCTTTGGCCGTGGACGTGATGAGCGCGTCTTTCGGGATGTGCGGCGCGGCATCCTTGGTCACCGAGCGCATGAAGCTCGAAGGCACGACCAGCAGCACGAGCTCGGCGCTCTCGAGCGCGTCGGCCATGTCGTTGGTGAAGGTGACGTTTTCGGGGATCGGAAAGCCCGGGAGATAGACGACGTTTTCGTGCTTGTCGGCGACCTTCTCGGGCAAGCCTTCGTCGTAGGCCCAGACGCGCGTCGGGTTGCCGAGCTCGGCGGTGTAGATGGCGAGCGCCGTACCAAATGCTCCGGCGCCGAGGACACTCACGTTGGCCATGACGACGGAGTGTATCGAACGCAAGCTCTTGTGGGAACCGCCCAGGGTCACTAGGTTCTGGGTACGGGGCGTGGCGCTCTGCCCGCCCTCTGAACCCGTCCGGGAGCGAATCGCCCCGGGCCGTTAGGAGACAAATGATGCATCCAGGCTTCTATTACAGATGGAAGCGGTCCCAAGAGGACCGCTACGAAGAGCAACGAGCGTCCGCGTGCGGGCGCGAAGGCTGGCGGCGGCATCGCCGTTCGCAGGGCCGAACGGGCGTCCAGGCGTCGGGCTTCGGCGTGCGAAGGCCGCTTCGCTACATGGCGCATCGCCTCGACCTCGACGACGATCAGATCGACACCTTGGCGGGCATCCTGAACGTTCTGAAGACCGAGCGCGCGCAGGCTCGGCTCGACGAGCAGAAGAGCATCGCCGGCATCGCGGATGCGGTCGAAGGCGAAGCGTTCGACGCAGAGCGCGTCGAAGAAGCGCTCACTCTGCGGGTCGCCGCCGCAGAGCGCCTCAAGCACGAGGTGTTGAAGACGCTGCAAAAAACGCACGACATGCTCGATCCCGAGCAGCGCAAGCGGCTCGCGTACCTGCTCCGCTCTGGGCAGCTCACGATCTAACTAGATGACGAGGCGGCCGGGTCCTCGATCGTCGGGGGCCCGGCGCCGACACCCGACGCTCAGGAAAAGCCGGACCTTCGCGCCACCATCGAGTAGGTTTGGCCGGTCCCGCGGCGCTTGAGCATCTCGATGTGCTGCACCACGTCGGGGCGCTTCATCAAGAGGTCGCTGAAATTCGGCGCCGGCATGCGAAGCACGAGCACGTCGCTTGCGGCCTGCACCGTGATTGGCGACGCCTGGCGTGTCAGCATCGACTCTTGTCCGAGCGCCTGCCCGAGCTCCATGTCGCCGAGGCGCTGCCCCTCTCGACTCAGAGCGACGATTCGACCGTGCAGCGGCAAGTACATGCCGTCCGACGTCTTACCAGCTTCGAGGATCTTCGTCCCACCGATTGCGCGTCGGACTTCGAACATGCCCGCGATTCTCTTTCGAGTTTCCTCGTCGAACGCGGTGAAGATCGGGTTCGTTCGAAGCAAAGTCGCGATCAGGCGCCGGCTGAGGATTTCGAGAAGCAGATCGCCAAACGGCGGGTGGCTCTCGACCAGCCGGTCCAAGAGCAGCTTGCTGATGCGAAGCGCGCGAACGCGGCCGCAGGCGACGATGTCCTCGCCGTAGTTCACGTTCGAAAGGAGCGCCGAGACTCCTGCGACGTCGCCTTCGCCGAGGAGGAGACTCCGCACGTCGGTGCCGCGTTGGCCCACCACGTTGCCCTCGACCAGAACGAACAGCGCGTCGGCAGTCGTGCCGGACGTCACCATCCGCTGGCCGTCTTCCATGTCGACCAGCGTGGACTCGCGAACCAGCGTGTTGAGGATGTCGCGCGGGACCTCCGCAAAAAGCGCCATCGATGGGAGCTGCGCCAGCGTCTTTGCGCTCGGGCGGAGGCTCATCTGGGACTCGCGCGGTGAAGGTCGATGCAAGAGCTCTGCGCTGGTCACATCGAGGTGAATGTCTGCGGTCTTTTCGGGCTTCGTGAAGCGGGTCTCGCCCGAGGGCGCCGTTTGGTCGGTGATCAGCGGTAACGCGTCGGTCACCAGGCTCTGCGTTTGAGTCGTCGGCCCTTCGTCCTCGTGGGCGGGGGCCTCGTCTGCGGTCACGATCACGCTGCGCGCCTCGCGGTGGAGCCGCCGCGCGGCCTCCGGGTCCACGCGCTCGAGCACTTCTTGTTTGTTCGGGTCGATTGCGACGATCACTTTCGCCATCGCCGCGGCGCGCGCGATGAAGCCTTTCTTGGCGTAGAGGTCGACCGCCCGCTCGTAGGCGAGCACGGCGTCTGCCTTTCGCCCCATGCGTTGCAACAGGTCGCCCTTCCGGTGCGACCAGCGCGGCTCGTCGGCGTGACGCTTCTCGATCAGCGCGTAGAGATCGAGCGCCTCGTTCAGCCGGTCGCTCTTCAGTGCTTTGCTGAGCTCCGCGCGCAGATTCGTGGACTTGCTAGGGCGCCTGAACATCCTTCCACCCCCTTGGAAGAAAACAGTTGTCTCACCCTAGCGGTTTAATTCGTCGACCCCCAAACCGCTCTGGGACGAGCTCGAAAACCCGAAAAAGCCTCAGCCTCGCGACCGGTTCGAGGCCCGAGGCGGCCCCTCTGTGAGGGTGCCGCGAAGCGTCGTCACACAGGTCCCGCGAAGCTTCACCCGGTCGCCATCGAGCCCGACCTCGAGCTCGCCGCCACGCTTGGAGAGCTGGCGCGCGCGAAGCTCCTGCTTGTCGAGGCGGGCGGCCCAAAACGGTGCGAGGGCGCAGTGCGCAGAACCCGTGACCGGGTCCTCGTCGATGCCATAGCGCGGCGCAAAGAACCGGGAGACGAAGTCGACATCGTCCGCGTTGGCCTCGGCGGTGACGATCACGCCACGCGTTTCGATTGCGGAAAGCGCCGGGATGTTCGGGCTGCAGGCCTGCACCGTCTCTTCGGTGTCGAGCTGAAGAAGATAGTCTTCGCCCGCGCGACCGACCCAGGTTGGCGTGACTCCGAGCGCGTCGACGAGCCCCGGTGGCGGCTTAGTCTCTGCGGGGTCGTGAGCGGGGAAGTCGAGCTCGATTTGGCGGCCGAGCGGCGAGGCGGTGAGCTCGCCGCTCGCCGTCTTGAACACCGCGGGCCTACGCTGCTCGAGCCGGCCTTCCTCCCACAAGACGTGCGCGGCTGCGAGCGTTGCGTGCCCGCAAAGCTTCACTTCGCGGGTTGGCGTGAACCAGCGAAGCTCGAAGCTGCCGTCCTCGAGCGGAATGCAGAACGCGGTTTCCGAGTGATTCATTTCGCCCGCGACGGCCTGCATCCATTCGTCGGTGGTCGGCGCGTCGAGCACGCAGACCGCCGCCGGATTCCCCGCGTAGGCCGCGTGGGCGAACGCGTCGACGACGATGATGCGCTGAGCCATCAGAGACGGCTAGCACCTCCGAGGCACCGCAGCGAGACGAGAGACACGGACCGCGCCCGCGCCGAAGCAGCTCAGTCCTTGCTCTCTTCGGCAGCTTCCTCTGCCGGCTCCGCAGGGGCGTCGGCGGCTTCCTCGGTGGGCGCTTCTTCCGCGGACGCCTCGGCGGCCTGTTCGGCGGGTACGTCCTCCGGCGGAGCTTCGGCCTCGGGCGCTTTCGGCTCGGGGGCTTTGATCAGCTTCTCCGCGAGAAGGATCCTCACCTTCTCGTCCCCGTTGACCCACTTTCGATTCTTCCCGCGCACGCCGTAGCGGCCCGAGCGCTTTTTCACGATCTCGTACTCGTCGGTCTGCTTTACGATTTCCATGGCGGAGCGGGGTAACCCAATCCCGCCCCGAGCACAATCAACTCGGTCGGTGAGCCGGCTCACCAATGAGCGGGCTCGAAGTTGACGCTAACCCTAAAGGCGGGAATACTCATCCTTATGGTGGCGTGGACGCGGCTATGGCTCTTGTCCCTCATCCTTTTGGTAGGGTGCGAAGGCGCGATCGGCGCCCGCGGGTCCGGAAGCGGCAACGGTCCGGCCGGGCCCGGCGGCGAGCTCGGCGCGGTAGGCGCGCAGGTCATGCACCGGCTCAACCGAACCGAGTATCGAAACACCGTTCGCGACCTCTTGGGGACGCAGCTCGACCCGGCCGCGAACTTCCCGGCCGACGACGTCAGCCTCGGTTTCGACAACATCGCCCAGGTGCTGACGGTGTCCCCCCTTCAGTTCGAGCTCTACGAGCAGGCAGCCCAGGCGCTTGCCGAAGAGGCGCTGACCACGAGCAGCATTCGCGACTCGATCGTGTTTTGCGACGTCGCCGAGGCGAGCTGTCGCGGCGACGTTCTCCGTGAGCTCGCGAGCCGCGCGTGGCGACGCCCCGCCACCGACGCCGAAGTCGCCGGCCTCGAAGGGCTCATCGACGTGGCGCTCAGCGAAGGCGAGGGCGTCGACCAGGGGCTCGATCTCGCGATTCGTGGCGTTTTGCTTTCACCGCACTTCGTCTATCGGCCCGAGCTCGAGTCGGACCCTTCCGCAACCGCACCGAGCCCGCTCGGCGACTACGAGCTCGCGTCGCGGCTGTCGTACTTTCTGTGGAGCAGCATGCCGGACGACGCGCTCTTCGACGCCGCCGCCAACGGTCAGCTTCAACGAGACGAGGCCGCGCTTCGCGCGCAGGTCGACCGCATGCTCGCCGACGCCAAAGCCGACGCGCTCGTCGACAACTTCGCCGGGCAGTGGCTTCGCATCCGGTCTCTCGACGACCATGTTCCCGACTACGCCACCTTCCCGAGCTGGGACGACGCCCTTCGCGAGTCGATGCGGGCCGAGGCCAAGCTGTTCTTCGGTGACTTCTTGAGAGGCGATGTGGGCATGGACGAGCTCCTGCTGACCGACTTCACCTATCTCAACGACCGGCTGAACGACCACTACGGCCTGTCGTACCCGGTCGGAAGCGAGCTCGAGCGCGTGACGCTGTCCGAAAGCGAGCCCCGATTCGGGCTTCTGACGCTCGGCTCGCTGCTCACCGTGACATCGACCCCGATTCGCACCTCGCCGGTCAAACGGGGCGTTTGGGTTCTCGAGCAGCTTCTCTGCTCCGAGCCGCCGCCACCGCCGCCGGGCGTCGAGGGGCTCATCGAGGAAGGCATGTCGAGCGGCTCGCTGCGCGACAGGCTCGAGCTTCACCGGGCGGACCCCACCTGCGCGTCCTGCCACAACCTGATGGACCCGCTCGGGCTCGGGCTCGAGCACTACGACGCGATCGGCACCTACCGGACGATGGACGACGGCGTGCCCGTCGACGCGAGCGGCGAGCTCGTCGGGGGCGAGACCTTCGACGACGCACGTCAGATGGCGGTGCTCATTCAAGACGACGAGCGGTACGGCCTCTGCGTCGTCGAGAAGCTCTTCACCTACGCGCTCGGCCGGCCAATCGCCGACACCGAGCACTCTTTCATCGAAGACATCGCCGACGCCTACGCGCAGAGCGGCTCGTCGTTCCCCGAGCTGATCAAGCTCATCGTCACGAGCGAGCCGTTTCGAACCAAGCGCGCAGGCGGAGAGGGGGCGCAGTGACCAAGTTTTCCCGACGCGTGATGCTCGGAGGCACTGGCGCGCTCATCAGCCTCCCGCTCTTCGAATCACTGATCGGCGACGCGGCCTACGCCGACGATTCCTACCCGGCTCGCCTGATCTGCTTCTACGTCCCGAACGGCATGCACATGGCCGCATGGACCCCGGACCAAACGGGCTCGAGCTACGATCTTTCGCCAATCCTCCAGCCTTTGGCGCCCGTCAAAGACCAGATTCTCGTCGTCAGCGGTTTGTCGAACACGCCCGCACGTCCGGATGGCCCCGGTGACCACGCGGGCGGCACCTCCGGCTTCCTGACGGCGGCGCACGCCAACAAGAGCGAGACCGTCATCCGCCTCGGCATCTCGATGGACCAGGTGATCGCCAACGAAATCGGCGATGCGACGCGCATCCCCTCGATGCAGATCGGCATCGACGGCGGCGGCAACACGGGCAACTGCGACTCGGGGTACGCCTGCGCATATTCGAGAAACATCTCCTGGGCGAGCGAGACGCAGCCGCTTTCGAAGACCACGAGCGCTCAGGTGGTCTTCAACCAGATTTTCGAGGGCACCGACCCAAACGCGAGCGTCGAAGAGCAGGCGCGCCGGCGGCTCTACCGCACGAGCGTGCTCGACTACGTGCACGAGCAGACGCAGGCGCTCGAGAGCCGGCTCGGCTCCGCCGACCGCGCGAAGCTCGACCAGTTCAACACCGGCATCTTCGAGCTGGAGCAGCGCCTCGCCAAGGTGGGCCCGGTGTGCGGTGCCACCGAAGAGCCGTCGGACACCAACGACATCATCGAGAAGGTCCGCATCATGAACGACCTGATGGTGCTCGCTCTTCAGTGCGACACCACGCGGGTGATCACCTTCATGATGGGCAACGCGGGCAGCAACCGAAGCTATCCCTTCCTCGGGGCCAGCGGAGGCCACCACGAGTATTCCCACCACCAGGGCAACGCTTCGAATCACACGGCGCTCCAGTCGATCGACACGTGGGAGGTGGAGCAGCTCGCGTATCTCCTCCAGAGGATGGACGAGGTCACCGAGGGCAGCGGTACGCTGCTCCAGCACTCGCAGGTGTTCTTCTCGAGCGAGATCGAGGACGGCGACGCGCACAGGCACCGCAATCTGCCCATCATCTTGGCCGGGTCGTGCCACGACGCCTACAACACGGGCCGCCACATCGACTACGAGCCGAACAAGAGCCAGAACGGCCCGCCGATCGCAAATCTCTTCCTTTCGATGATGGCCGCGATGGGCGTCAACCGGTCGAGCTTCGGCGACAACAGCACCGGCCTGCTCGGCCAGCTCTGAGCACTGCGCTTTATCGCTTGACGCCGCGGGCCGGCCGGCGAATGTTTTCGTCATGCCCGTCGAGGCGCTCGAGGTTCGCGGTGGCTCGAAAATGCCCGCGCTCGGTCTCGGAACTTGGAAATCCGAGCCCGACGAGGTCTATCGAGCGGTGCGCGAGGCCATTCGGGTCGGCTACCGGCACATCGACTGCGCAGCGATTTACCTGAACGAAGAGGAAGTCGGCAGCGCTCTCGCCGATGCGTTTCAGGCAGGTGACGCGACCCGCAATGACATGTGGGTCACCAGCAAGCTCTGGAACGACTCGCACGCCCCTGCCGACGCGCAGCCCGCCATCGAGACGAGCCTTCGCAAGCTCGGCCTCGATTACCTCGACCTCTATCTGATTCACTGGCCGGTGGCGCTCCAAAAAGGGACGCTCTTGCCGCGCGGTCCGGAGGCGTTTCTGCCGCTTTCCGAGGTGCCGCTCGAAGCGACGTGGGGCGCGATGCTCGGGCTCCGCGAGCGTGGCCTCGCGCGCGCCGTCGGCGTTTCGAACTTCAGCCTGCCCAAAATCGAGCTCGTTCGAGGCTCGTCCGGGGAAACGCCGGCGGTCAATCAGGTCGAGCTCCATCCCTATTTGCAGCAAAAGTCGTTCGTGCGGGCGTGCCAGTCTCTCGGCATCGTCGTCACGGCGTATTCGCCGCTCGGCTCACCCGATTCGGCTGCCATGATGGGCCGACAAGACCAAGTCCTGCTCACCGAGCATCCAACCATCCGTCAAATCGCCGAAGCCCACGGCGCCACGCCGGGCCAGGTGCTCCTCGCCTGGTCGCTCGCGCGCGGGCTCAGCGTCATCCCGAAGTCGGTGAACCCGTCCCGCATCGCTGAGAACTTCGGCGCCACCGAGCTTACGCTCACGCTGGCCGACATGACCGCCATTGCCTCTGTCGACACGCACACCCGCATGGTGGACGGCCGCTTCTGGTTCGTCGGCGAAACCTATTCTCCGCAAACGCTGTGGGATGAGTAGCGAACGCGTCTACCGCAAAGATTACCAGTCCTCCGCTTTTCTGGCGGACCGCGCCTCGCTGCACTTCGCCCTCGATCCGCACGACACCATCGTGCGCGCCGAAATCGAGCTGCGCCGAAACCCAGCCGTCGCCGGCGACGAGCCCCTGGTGCTTCACGGTGACGATCTCAGCCTTCGCGATGTCCGCCTCGACGGCGCCGCGCTGAGCCCGTCCCGCTTCGAAGCAAGCTCGCAGCGGCTCGTGATCTACGACGTCCCTGAGCAGTGCACCGTGCTCACCGAGGTGTCGGTGCGCCCTGCCGACAACACCAAGCTCATGGGCCTCTACACCTCGAGCGGCACGTTTTGCACGCAGTGCGAGGCCGAGGGCTTTCGGCGCATCACGTACTACCTCGACCGGCCGGACGTGATGGCCCGCTTCACCACGCGCATCGAGGCCGACCGTGCCGCGTATCCGGTTCTTCTCTCGAACGGCAACCGCGTCGCCGAGGGCGAGCTTCCCGGCGGCCGCCACTTCGTCGAGTGGCACGACCCGTTTCCCAAGCCGAGCTATCTCTTTGCTCTCGTCGCCGGTGACCTGCACTGCCATCGCGGCTCGTTCCGCACCGCCTCGGGCCGCGACGTCGCGCTCGAAATCTGGGTCGAGCCTCAGAATGCGGACAAGTGCGCGCACGCCCTCGCGTCTCTTCAAGCAGCCATGCGCTGGGACGAAGAAAAGTACGGCCTCGAGTACGACCTCGACGTGTACATGATCGTCGCCGTCGACGACTTCAACATGGGCGCCATGGAGAACAAGGGCCTCAATGTCTTCAACTCCAAGTACGTGCTCGCCAAGCCGTCCACCGCCACCGACGACGACTACGAAGGCATCGAGGGTGTCATCGGCCACGAGTATTTCCACAACTGGACCGGCAACCGCGTCACCTGCCGCGATTGGTTTCAGCTCACGCTCAAGGAGGGGCTGACCGTCTACCGCGACCAGGAGTTCTCTTCGGACATGGGGTCGCGCGCCGTTCAGCGCATCAAAGACGTCACGCGCCTGCGCACCGCGCAGTTCGCCGAGGACGCGGGCCCGCTCGCACATCCCATCCGCCCCGAGTCCTACGTCGAGATGAACAACTTCTACACCGCGACGGTGTACGAGAAGGGCGCCGAGGTGGTGCGCCTCTACGAGCGCATGCTCGGCAAAGAGGGCTTTGGCAAAGGCCTCCGCCACTACCTGCAGAAGCACGACGGCTCCGCGGCCACCTGCGACGATTTTCGCAACGCGATGGCGGAAGCCAACGACGCCGATTTGAGTCAGCTCGAGCGCTGGTATTCGCAGGCCGGCACGCCGCGGGTGCGCGCCGAGGGCTCCTTCGACGAAGCGGCCCAAACGTACACGCTCACCCTGTCGCAGTCGCAGCGCGAGGCGCCCGACCGGTCTGAGCCTCTGCCTCTGCCGATTCCCATCGAGGTTGCGCTGCTCGACGAAAGCGGAGACGAGCTCGACGGCACGCGCCGCACGCTGACGCTCACCGAGCGCGAGCAGCGTTTCGACTTCACGGGCGTGCCGCGTCGCCCGGTCGCCTCGCTCGGGCGCAACTTCACCGCGCCGATTCACCTGGAGGTGGACCGGACGCACGACGAGCTCGCGTTCTTGATGGCGCACGACACCGACCCGTTCAATCGATGGGAGGCGGGGCAGACGCTCGCGCGCCGCGTCTTGCTCGGCCTGGTGGACGACATCGTGCACCAGAGGCCGCTCGCGCTCGAGCGCGGGCTGGTCGACGCGTTCGAGGCCGTGCTCGCCGACTCGAAGCTCGACGGCTCGATCAAGGCGCTCACGCTCACGCTTCCGTCCGAAGAGCTGCTGGCGCAGGCGCTCGACGGGGTCGACCCCGACGCCGTCCACGGCGCGAGGCGCTTCGTCATTCGCGGCGTTGCCGACGCGCTCCGCGACGCCTGGCAGCGCACCTACGACGCGCACTCCACCGGGACTGATGCCATCGAAAGGGCCCAAATCGACCGCCGGCGCATCAAAAACCGCGCGCTCGGGTATCTCGTCTCGCTCGAGGAGCCTCTGACCATTGCCCTCGCGGTGCAGCAGCTCGACGCGGCCACGACCATGACCGACTACGAGGCGGCGTTCGCGTGTCTGGTCGACCTCGAAACCGAAGAGGCCGAGCGCGCGAGCGAGCAGTTCTACGCGCGCTGGAAGAACGAGCCGCTCGTGCTCGACAAGTGGTTCCGGATGCACGCCATGTCGAGCGCCCCGGGCGCCTTCGAGCGCGTCGTCGAGCTGTCGCGGCACCCCGATTTCAACCTCGCCAACCCGAACCGCGCGCGGTCGCTGCTCTATGCCTTTGCCGCCGGCAACCCGGTGGGCTTTCATCGGCCGGACGGCGCCGGCTACGCGTTCGTCGCCGAAAAGGTGCTCGAGCTCGATTCGCTGAACCCACAGGTGGCATCGCGTTTGGTCTCCACGTTCAACCAGTGGAAGCGCTACGAGCCCGGGCGACGCGCGCTGATGGAGGCCGAGCTCGAACGCATCGGCTCGCACTCCCCGCTCTCGAAGGACGTCGGCGAAATCGTCGAGCTCGCTCTCCAAAGGTAGGTCGCCGTGACGTCGGACTCCATGATCCTCACCGTCGCGAACCGCCTCTCGAAGCACGCACCCTTCGACCGGCTCCCCCCGCAGCTGCTGAGCCGCGTGGCCGGCCAAGTGAAGATTCGATACCTCGAGCCGGAAGAAGTCGTGTTCGACGAGGGCTCGCCCTCGAAGCCGGAGTTTTACGTCGTCGTCAAGGGCGCGATCGAGCTCACGCAGCAGCGAGACGGAAGCACGGTGCTGGTCGACGTCTGCGACGAGGGCGACACCTTCGGTGTCCGCGCGCTCCTCGCCGACCGGCCGTACGGCGCCAGCACCCGAGCCAAAGACGACACGCTTCTCTACGTGCTCTCGAAAGACGTGCTCGAGGAGCTGCTTCGCGACGCACCGCGCGTCGCTCTATTTTTCGCGGCGGATTTCGCCGCCGACGTCCCGCAGGCTCGCGACGACAACCGGCTGAAGGCCGTCAGGGAAGCGCGGCGGCACGAGCGGGCCCAAGCCACCGGCGACGACGTTCGTCGCGTCGACCCGGTTCGCGACGTGCTCACGTGCTCACCCACCACGCCCATCCGCGAAGCGGCGTCGCTCATGAGCGCGCGCAACGTCGGGTCGGTACTCATCGTCGACGACGCGCGCCGTCCGCTCGGCATCGTCACCGACTCGGACCTTCGCTCCAAGGTCGTCGCCGAAGGCCGGGACGTTTCGGGCTCGATCGCCGACATCATGAGCTCGCCGGTGCTCACCGTCGACGACCAAACCACCATCTCCTCGATGGTCGCCACCGTCATGAAGCGGCACCTTCACCACTTCGCCGTCACCGAGGACGGCACGGCGAGCACCCCGGTGGTCGGCATCGTGTCCGAGCACGACATCCTGAAGACCCAGGGCAGCCACCCCACCGTCATCTTGTCCGAGATCGGCAAGGCTCGAACCAAGGAGCGGCTGCGGACCCTTCGCGACCAGGCCGAGGAGCTCCTTCGACGCTACCTCGAAGACGAGGTCGGCATGGGGTTCGTCTCCAACATGATTTCGGAGATCAACGACGCGCTCATTCGCCGTGCGATCAGGCTTTCACTCGACGACCTCGCCGCCGCCGGCGCGGCTCCACCGGTTTCGTTTTGTTGGCTCGCGCTCGGGTCCGAGGGCCGCGAAGAGCAGCTCCTACGCACCGACCAGGACAACGCCATCGTCTACGCGGACCCAAGTGACGGCGATGCCGGCGTGGCCGAGCGCTTCTTTCTGGAGCTCGGAGAGCGCGTCGTCGACGTGCTGGTCGCCGCGGGGTTCGAGCGGTGCCCGGGCGACGTCATGGCCAGCAACCCGAAGTGGAACCAACCGCTCTCCCAGTGGAAGAAGTATTTCAACGGTTGGATTCGAGAGCCGGAGCAAGTGGCGGTGATGCACACCAACATCTTCTTCGACTTTCGGCCCGTTGCTGGCGACACCGCGCTCGCGAGCGAGCTGAAGGCGCACATCTTCGAGCAGGTCAGCTCGCAGCGCTCGTTCCTCGGCTTCTTTGCGAAGCACGCCACGCAGAATCCTCCGCCCCTCAGCTTCTTTCGAAACATGATCGTCGAGCGCAGCGGCGAGCACCGCGACGCCTTCGACATCAAGGCGCGGGCCATGATGCCGCTCGCCGACGCGGCTCGCGTGCTGGTCTACGACTTCGGCATCGACATGTATGGAAGCACCGCCGAGCGCTGGGAGCGCATCGCAGAAACCAACGAAAACCTCGCGCGGCTCTCCGGTGAGGCGGCGATGGCCTACGAGACTCTGATGCGAATCCGCGCGCTCGAAGGCCTCGAGCGCGGCACTTCGGGCCGCTACGTGCACATCGACGAGCTCAACAAGCTCGAGCGCCAGACGCTGCGCAGCACCTTTTCCGTCGTCAAAGACGTCCAGTTGATGTTGACGTCGCGCTACCGAACGGATTTCATCCGCTGACGTGAGCTGGTTCGGAGATTTTTTCGGGCGCCTCGTTGGCGCCAAGCCCTCGCATGAAGGCGAGAGCGCGTGCCCGCCGCCGCTCTCGGAGTACGCCGCCAAACGGGCGAAGACACCCAAGGGCACGCCGCTTCGCGAGGTGCGCTTCGTCGTCTTCGACACCGAAACCACGGGCCTCGACCTCTCGAAGAACCGGCTCCTGTCGATCGCCGCAGTCGCGATGGCCGGCCACGAGGTGCGGGTCGACGACGCCTTCGAAGTGATGGTGGCGCAGGGCGACGTCGGTGGAGCCGATGCCGCGGTGGTTCACGGGCTCGTTTCAGGCGATGTCTCCGACGGGCTTCCGGAGGACGAAGCGGTCGCACGCTTCCTTTCGTACGTGGGCGACGCGGTGCTCGTCGCACACCACGCGCGCTTCGACCTCCGCAT
>CAJIBU010000187.1_pt1 | contig 32325 bp, 30 predicted proteins | sample 9199451 | NCBI WGS metagenome assembly CAJIBU01 (sample SAMEA7708315, study PRJEB35096) | sediment metagenome | biome: marine neritic benthic zone biome [ENVO:01000025]; feature: sediment [ENVO:00002007]; material: shallow marine sediment [ENVO:03000034] sea grass bed [ENVO_01000059] ... | reverse complement strand
AGCGAAGCGAAGGCGCGCGAGGGAGGATTACGGGTGGGGGTGGGCGGGGCGGTGTTAACGAGCCGTACCACGCTCCAGATCCTGCAAGCCCCTCCACCACATCCGCGGCAGCCGAGCCACCCAGTGCCATCTGCCCCAAGTCTCGGCAAGACCCGGAAGGCACCCCCCGCGAGCCCGAAGGGCGAAGCCCGGCGCGAGTGCGCCGGCAAGCCGAGCGAAGCGAGGCGCGCAGGGAGGATTACGGGTGGGGGTGGGCGGGGCGGTGTTAACGAGCCGTACCAGGCCAGCAATCCTGCAAGCCCCCCCACCACATCCGCGGCAGCGGAGTCTCGTATCCCGTTTTTTTTTCGCCCCGTCCTGAGCCGCTCGTTCGGCTAGCGTCCGGTGCTGCCAAAGCCGCGCGCGCCGCGTTCGGTTTCGCCGAGCGCTTCTTCTGACTCGACGACCTCGATGTCGACTTGGGTGACTGGGGCGACGATGAGCTGGGCGATTCGTTCGCCGTGCTCGATGCGGAATGGCTCGGGGCCGTGATTGATCAGAAGAACCTGCAGCTCGCCGCGATAGTCCTCGTCGATCGTGCCCGGTGCGTTCACCACGGTGACGCCGTGGCGAGCGGCGAGCCCGGAGCGCGGCCGCACCTGCCCCTCGTGGCCCGCGGGTAGGGCGATTCGAAGGCCGGTCGGCACGCGCGCGACTTGGCCCGGCTCGATCGTGATCGAGGTCGTCACGCACGCGGCGAGGTCGAGCCCCGCCGCGCCGTCCGTCTTATAGACGGGCAAGATCGCGTCGGCGCGCATCTTGTAGACGCGCAGCGAAGGCATCAATCGTTTCGTTCGCGGACGCGCTCGCGACTGCGACCGCCTTCCCCATCGCGTTCCCGGTCTCGATCCCGATCCCGATCGCGGTCCCGATCTTGGCCTCGTCCGCGTTCTCGATCGCCGTCGCGTCCGCCCGCTCGGGCGCCGCCGCCGCCGCCGCCGCCGCGGCCTCCTCGATCGCGATCACGACCGCCTCGGCCGCCGCGATCCCGGTCTCGTCCGCGACCGCGGTCCCGGTCACGTCCGCCGCGTCCGCCGCCCTCGCGGCGTTCCTTGCGCTCAGGCTCGACGTAGCCCTCCGGCTTTTCGAGCAGAGCCTTGCGCGAAAGCCGGATTCGGTTGTCGCGGTCGATGTCGCTGATCATGACCTCGACCTCGTCGCCGAGGTCCATGATGTCGGCGACCTTCTCGACGAAGCCCCAGTCCATGTCGGTGATGTGCAGGAGCCCGTCCTTGCCGGGCGCGATCTCGAGGAACGCGCCGTAGTTCTCGACGCGCCGCACGATGCCCTTGTACTTGCTGCCGATCTCTGGCTCCACCGTAAGGCTCTCGATGATCTCGATCGCCTTCTTGAGCGCCTCGCCGTCGGGCGACGCGATGCTGACCGTGCCGTCGTCGGTGATGTCGATCTTGGCGCCGGTCTGATCGGTGATCGCCTTGATCATCTTGCCGCCCGGCCCGATCACGACGCGGATCTGGTCCGGCTTGACCTTGAGCGTCTCGATGCGCGGCGCGTACTTGCTGAGCTCGGGCCGCGGCGCCGCCATCACCTCGTTCATCTTTTCGAGGATGTGGAGCCGGCCTTCGCGCGCCTGCTCGAGCGCCTCGCTCATGATCTCCTGCTTGAGGCCCGCGATTTTGATGTCCATCTGAATCGCTGTGATGCCCTTGTCGGTGCCACAGACCTTGAAGTCCATGTCGCCGAGATGGTCCTCGTCTCCGAGGATGTCGGTGAGGACGGCGTACTTGTCGCCCTCCATGATCAAGCCCATCGCAACGCCTGCGACGGGTGCCTTGATCGGCACGCCGGCGTCCATCATCGCGAGGCTTCCGCCGCACACCGTCGCCATCGAGGACGAGCCGTTCGACTCGGTGATCTCCGACACGATGCGCATCGTGTAGGGGAAGCTCTCGTGATCGGGGAGCACCTTGGTGAGCGCTCGCTCGGCCAAGTTGCCGTGTCCGACCTCACGTCGACCCGGGCCGCGGAGGAACTTCGTCTCGCCGACGGAGTAGGGCGGGAAGTTGTAGTGCAGGATGAACGGCTTGTAGTACTCCTCGGTGAGCCCATCGATCTTCTGCTCGTCTTGGCGCGTGCCGAGGGTGGTCGTCACGATGCCCTGCGTTTCGCCTCGCGTGAAGAGCGACGAGCCGTGCACGCGCGGCAGGAGGCTCACCTCGATTGCGATTGGGCGCACAGTGGCATAGTCGCGGCCGTCGACGCGGCGCTTGTCGTTGAGCACCTGCGAGCGCATCGTGTTGTAACGGAGGTCTTCGTAGGCGCCTTTGATGTCGCCTTCCTGCTCCGGGAATTCCTCGGCGAGCTCGGCCACGACTTCCTTCTTGATCTCGCTGAAGCGGTCGTAGCGCGGATGCTTGTCGGCGATGTTGCAGGCCTCGATCACCCGCGGGAGCGCGACCTCTTTGACGCGCGCGTCAATCTTCGCGTCACGCGCGGCCGGCTCGAAGGCCCACTTCTCTTTGCCGACGGCCTCGCGAATCTTCTCGATGAGCTCGAGCACGCCCTGCACGGCTTCGTGTCCGAACTGAATCGCCTCGATCACGTCGGACTCGGTCATCTCGTTGGCCTCGCCCTCGACCATCACGATCGCGTCCTTCGAAGCGGCGATCAGGAGCTCGCAGTCGCCCTGCTCCAGCTCCTCGTACGTCGGGTTGGCGATGAGCTTCCCATCGACACGGGTCACACGAACGCCTGCGATCGGCCCGGCCCACGGAAGGGGGCTGATGTGGATCGCGGCCGACGCGCCGATCATGGCGAGCACGTCCGACGGATTGATCGCGTCGGCGCTCATCACCGTGGCGATGACCTGGGTTTCGGCCATGTACCCGTCGGGGAAGAGCGGGCGGCACGGCCGGTCGATCAATCGAGACGTGAGCACCTCGTGGTCGCGCAGCTTGCCTTCGCGCTTGAAGAAGCCTCCCGGGATCTTGCCGGCCGCGTATGTCTTTTCGACGTAGTCGACCGTGAGGGGGAAAAAGGGTTGACCGGGCCTTGCTTCTTTGGCCCCGCACACGGTGACCAGCACCATCGTTTCACCGGAGCTCACCAAGACCGAGCCAGCGGCCTGCTTGGCAATACGTCCGGTCTCGATGGTGATTTCTTTGTCACCGACCTTGACGGATTCTCTAATTATCATCGCTCTCTTGCCTTCCGCGCGGCCTGCCGCGCTTGCGGTCTGCCTTCGCGTCGAGAGCGGCCTCGGTCCCCGATTCCAGGATTCGAGCACGAGCTCGAACCATCGAAGCGAAGAGCGAACTCCGGACCCGACGCGAACCGACCTACATCTGCCGAGACAACGTCTCGGGGCTCAGCTTACTTCCGAATGCCGAGCTCTGAAATGATCTTGCGGTATCGCTCCACGTCCTGGGACCGGACGTAATCGAGGAGCCTGCGGCGCTGGCTAACCAGCTTGAGCAGCCCCCGGCGGGAGTGATGGTCCTTCTTGTGGGTCTTGAAGTGCTCCGTGAGGTAGCTGATGCGCTCGCTGAGGATTGCGATCTGCACCTCGGGGGACCCGGTGTCCTTGTCGTGGGTGCGGAACTGACCGATCAGCTCCGACTTCCTATCGGCGGTGAGTGCCATGCGTGACTCGCCTGAATCTCTCTCTAAATGGTTGATTTTCTGCTCGAAGACGGCGGACTATGCGCCGGCCCCCCACCCCCGTCAAGCACCCAAAAAAAGGGGACAGTCCCCTTTTCCACCCCCTTTCCTGGAAAAGGGGACTGTCCCCTTTATCGGCGCTGATACGGTGGTGGCGTGGGGATGGGGAGCGACTTATTCCTGTTGCATGACCGAGTCGAATGTTGTCGTTTGTGCTGCGTGCCAGGCCGCCAATCGGGTTCCGGCCGCACGGCTCCACGAAGGGCCAAAATGCGGGAAGTGCAAGGGGCCGCTTTTCACCGGGCGGCCGGTCGAGCTGACGGACCAGACCTTCGACCGGCATCTCCAGAAGAGCGACCTTCCGTTGGTGGTGGATTTCTGGGCGCCTTGGTGCGGGCCCTGCAAGATGATGGCGCCGTTTTTCGAGCAGGCGGCGGCCGAGCTCGGGCCGCGGATTCGGTTCGCCAAGGTGAACACCGACGAAAACCCCGGCCTCGGCCGGCGCTACCAAATCCAGAGCATTCCAACCACGGTGGCATTCAGGGACGGCCAAGAGGTCGCCCGGCAGCCCGGTGCGATGAACCTCGCGCAGCTCCAGCAGTGGATCCGAACGAACGCGTGACGCAAGGAAGAGCTTGTGTGAACTACCGGTCTTCTGTTACCCACATTCGCGGACGCCGTCGCTGAACGGTGGTGCAGGAGGGATGGCATGAAGAAGAGAAATATCCTTTGGGCCTTGGTTCTCGGCGGCGCGCTCGCGCTCACGGGCTGCGGTGGCGATGGCAACAACGGGGACAACCCCCTGGACCCCGGGCCTGACAACACCGGCGGCACGGGCGGCATGACGGGTACGGGCGGCTCCACGGGTGGCGTCGCTGGGTTCTGCCAGACGCTTTGCGAAAGCTGCGCTGGCGGCGTCGTCAACGACTGCCGGTCGGAATGCGAAGCGGGCCTCGGTGAGGTCGGTAGCGGTGTCGAGTTCGACAGCTGTCCATCGGAGCTCGAGGCGCTTGGCAACTGTCTCGGAGCGAACAACTGCAACAGCGACGCCTGCCCCAGCCAGCTGCAGGCGTACATCTTCTGCATCGCCTTCTGAGCGGGCTTGCTCAGAGGCCCGCGCGCGAGGCGATCACGTCGATGGCCTTGCGCGGGTCCGACTCCTCGGTAGCGCCGAGCATCGCGACCGCGCGGGTGACGCCGACGTCCTCGAGCTTCGAGAGGGCGTCGGGGTCGCTGATCTTTCGCCAGTTGGTGGTGATGTCGATCTCGTCGAACGGCCGGCCTGCGTCGGCGGCAAGCGATCGCAGCGCGTCGATCTTTTTGGCGAGCTCCTCCGCCGAGTTGCCGAGCCCGTACCAGCCCTGAGCGTCGTCGATCACGCGTCTCAACATCTTGTCCGTTGCGCCGCCGATCAGAATCGGCGGATGCGGTTTCTGTGCTGGCGTCGGGTAGCTCTTGAAGCCGTGCCACGACACGAAGTCGCTCTCGTGCTCGACCACGTCGCCGCTCCACACCCTCTTGATGGCGGCGAGGTAGTCGTCGAAACGCGCGCCTCGCCGCTCGAACGGCGTGCCCATCGCCTGGAACTCCTCGGCGAGCCAGCCGATGCCGAGGCCTAGGGTCAGTCGCCCTCCGCTGAGCGCGTCGATCGATGCGGTTTGCTTTGCAAAGAGCAGCGGGTTGGTTTGAGGCAGGATGTTGATCCCGGTGCCCAATCGAATCGTCTTCGTAGCCGCGGCGACGTGCGCGAGCGAGATCAGCGGGTCGATGAACCAGGTTTCCGGTTTGGCGGGCATCTTCCCCGACCGCGCGTAGGGATACGTCGAGTCGTACTCGGCCGGCACGATCACGTGCTCGAAGGTCCAAAGCGACTCGATCCCAGCCGCCTCCGCGTGCTGCGCTACTTCGACCATGCGCTCGGCGGTTTCGGGCCCGCCGGTATTGATGGAGACGATGCCGATCTTCATGGGGCGGTGGTACCGGGTCGGGCGCCGGCTGTCCATGGGGCAGGGGCAGTCCCAGCGTCAGCGTCAGCGTCAGTGTCAGTGCCAGCGACAGTGTCAGTGCCAGCGTCAGTGCCAGCGTCAGCGCCAGCGTCAGTGCCAGCGTCAGTGAACAGCGACAGCGCCAGCGTCAGCGCAGCTCGATCCATGTCGCTGACGCCACGGCGCAGACCTTGCCCTCGGCGTCGTAGATCCCCGTGCCGCAGAACGACTTGCGGCCCTCGCGGCCGAGGGGCCAGCCCATGACGACGTAGCGGTGGCCGGCGTGGATCGGTCTTTCCAATCGGTACGTCATTCGGCCGAGCACGAACGGGCCGTCGATGCGATAGCGCTCGATCAGCGACCACGCGCCGGGGCAGTCGAGCGCAGCGCCGATCAGCTCCGGGGACACCACGCCTTCGTCGTCGGCGTGCTCCGTCTCTGGGATCCAAGAGCTCGCCACGATGCCGTTGCCGACCGCGCCGGTGAAGAGGCACATCCCGTCTCCTGGGCACCTGTGGACGCCACACACGAAGCAGTTCGGAAACGGATGCTTTGCATGACCCGCGTAGCTCGCTCGGGCCTCGGCCGCGCGTTCGAAGCTGACCGCGTCGGGCACGTCGATGTCGAGCGTGGTGGCGCGGGCGCTCGAGATCTCCGTCGCGCCGTGCATCAGCGTGGCGCCGTCGGCGCTGCGCACCACCTGCAGCCGATCATCGAGGGGGATCGGCCGCTTGAGCGTGATCTCCACCTCTGCGCCGACGTGTTTCCCGAGGAGGCCCACTGTGAAACCCCCGTTCCCGGAGCCGGGTGGTCCGCAGAAGCGCGAGGGGACCCGTGCGTCGTAGGAGGTGGGATTCGGCTCGAGGATGGTTGCGGCATTGACGTTTGGCATGATGGCCTCCTTGTGCATCCGAGCTTACGGAGCAGGCGTGCGAAGGTCCTTGCGGGCGGCTTACCGAATCCTTAGCTCTCGGCCCGAACCAAAAGCGCTGCGATTTCGCCGTTTTTGGAGGGTACCGTCGTCCCGGTGGGCTCGAATTCGAGATCGGCGCCGGGCACGAGATCGACGAGAATCCGGGAGGCCCACACCGCCCCGGCGGGCGCCTCCGATGCAATGGACGCCGCAATGTCGAACGCGGGCCCGTCCGCAGACGCGCCCCGTCGGACGATTTCCCCCGTGTGCACGCCAAACGAGCCCCCCGTCCGTGCGGCGATCGCAGCGCCGCAGCGCAGGGCTCGCACCGGGCCGTCGAAATAGGCTCGAGCGCTGCCGGGCACGACGTGACCGCGAAAGCGCCGCACTTCCTCCTGCCAGGCGTCGTCATCGACCGAGTGGTCGGCGTCACCAACGAGCGCCGTGCTCAGCAATCGATCCTCCTCGACCGGCACCGGGCGCTGCGAGAGCACCCACTCCGTCGCGCGATGGATTTCGTGCTGTGTCTGAAAGAAAAACACGTGGTCGTCGCCTTTGGTTTCCACGTAGCGCGCGCCGGCGATCTGGTCTCTGAGATAGGCGCCGTTTCCCGGATGGATCATCTTGTCGTCATTTGCCTGCATCACGACCGTCGGCACCCGGATCGACGGAAGCATCGCGCGGAGGTCGATGCGGAGGTTCATGTCGAGGAGGTCGAGCGCGCTTCCAGGGCTCGTGCCCTCCTGCTCTGAGAACGCAACCCACTCCACGAACTCCGGGTCCCGAAGCTCGCTCGGCGCGATCGCTCGAAGCGACGCCCCTTTCCCCCACGCGCCGCGAATGTAGCTCTTGAGCTTCTCCATTTCGTCGATGGTGTAGCCGCACGAGTAGTCCGCCGACCGCGTCATCCGCGCGAACGCACCGCACAGCACCAGCCCACGCACGCGCTCGGGAAAGCTCGCCGCGTACAGCATGGCGAGCGCGCCGCCTTCGGAAAAACCGATCAAAACCGCCTGCTTGGAGCCGCATGCATCCAGCACGGCCCGAAGGTCGTCCATGCGCTCCTCGTGAATCGGCACTTCACGCACTCGGTCGGAGAGGCCGGTGCCTCGCTTGTCGAACACGATGACTCGCCCGAGCTTGGAAAGACCGTCGAGCACGGCCCGGGTCTTTCGGTGCTTGAAGAGCGAGCGCATCGGTAGGACCCAGCCGAGCACCATCACGATGTCGACGTCACCCTTGCCGAGCGTGGTGTACGCGATGTGCACGTCCCCGTCGCGCGCGTAGCGGGGCTGGAGCGTGGGCTCGCTCGGGCGCTGCGATGCGCTGCGGGCGTTGCCGACGAAACGGTAGCCCTGCCGAGGGAACGTTTGGATGAGCTCCGCGCCTTTGTCGCCGAGCGAGCTTCTAGCCAGGCTGACGGCGCGCTGGATCGAGCTTTCGGTGACCGCGGCATCTGGCCAAAGCGAATCGAGCAGCTCGCGCTTCGGGACCACGCGCGCGCGGTTTTCGACGAGGTAGAGAAGGAGGTCGAACACCTGCGGCTGAAGCGGCTGCGGCTCGCCGTTCCGCCTCAGCTCACGAGTGGCGGGGTCGAGCTCGAACTCGTCGAAAACGATGGTCATGTCGGCGTCGAGATCAGTCCGGTGGACGAGGTCTCGCCTCGAAGCGAGCCACCAGCGCATCTCCCTCGAGCAAGCGGAGCTCGCCGCCGTCGAGCTCGTAGCGGGTCACTTTGCCAAGCGCCGTGAACAGCTCCTGTTCGAGATCCATCCCCTCGGGGCACGCCATGCGGGTCGCGCCAAGCGCACCGAAGGAGAGCGACTCGCCCGACGATTCGTACGAGCCGAAAAACCGGTTGCACCCACCGAACCCGTAGGCGCTCTGCTTCTTGGAGCTGAGCTCCAGAAAAAGCTCCTGCCCCGGCGTCTTTTCGGCGATCACCCGCTCGCCGAGCTCGACCAGCACCCAGTACGTATCCTCGAGCTTCGGCTCAGCCATGATCTCGCTGCTTTCTTTCGGGTCGGCTGCGGATGCCGCGACGCTCGTTGCGTCGGCCGCCGTGCCGCTACCCTGCCGATTCTTGCAGCCGACGGCGAGCAGCGCCGCCGCGCACGTTGCGAGCCCGACCCAAGTGCCGATCCGTGTGCCTCTCATGAAGACGGCATTTACCACCAAGCGGCGCGAACGGTAAGTGTTTTCGCGCGCCGATCGCGGTCGACGTGGCCTCACCCCGAGAACGGAATCCGCTCGCGAAGCCTCTTGGCTCTCTCCCGCGCGAGAGGCACCTTCGGCTCGTCGGGATGGTCGAGTATGAGCTGATAGGTCCCCGCCCCGGTCGGCTCTATCGCGCGGATTCGGTCGTAGCGAACGATGAAGCCTCGATGCGATCGAAAAAACGAGCCCGGGTCGAGCTCCTCTTCGAGGTTGGCAAGCGTCTTGTCGATCGCGAGCCGGTCGTCCTCGGTGACGGCCCACACCAGCTCGTCTTTCACCTCGAAATACACGACGTCGCCGAGCTCGAGCACCACGTAGGCGTCCTTTCGCCGTACGGCGATGCGCTCGAGGCGTTCGGGCGTCGCGTTCGCGGCGTCGATGCGGACTCGCTCGACGGCCTGCCGCAGGCGTTCGAGCCGTACGGGCTTCAGCAAATAGTCCGCGACTCGCGCTTCGAACGCGCGAAGAGCGCCGTCGTCGTGGGCCGAGACGATCACCACCTTGAGCTCCGGGTGGCTCGCCATCAGCGTCTCGGCGAGCGCGACGCCGTCGGGCCCGGGCATGCGAAGGTCGAGAAACGCGACGTCGGGGCTCTCGTCTTCACAGAGCCCTTGGGCTTCCGGCGCGTTGCGCGCTTCTCCGACGACCTCGACGTCATCGCACTGCCCCAGCATGAAGCGAAGCTCGTCGCGCGCGAGCGGCTCATCGTCGACGACGATCGCGCGGATGTTCATCGCTGCCCCTCCAGCAACCGAGCCTCTTTCGGGAGCTCCACGGTGACGAGGGTACCGCGTTCGAGCGAAGAAAGCCGAAGATTTGCTTGGCCGTCGTACTGCTGGTCGAGCCGCTTCCGAAGGGTTTTCAGCGCCATGCCAGAGCCTTTGGTCGGCATCCCGTGTGACGGCCCGTCCGCTTCGTCCTCCACCTCGATGCGAAGTCGCGCGCCGAGGTCGGACGCACGAATCGTGATCTTGCCGAGGCCTTGTTTCGGCGTGATGCCGTGCTTGACGGCGTTTTCGACGATCGGCTGGAGCAGCAGGGCGGGGACACGGGCGTCGCGCACGCTTGCGTCGACGGAGGTTTGCACGGCGAGACGGTCGTCGCCGAGACGGGCTCGTTCGATCGCGAGGTAGGCGCACGCGTGCTCGACCTCGTTCATGACCGACGCGTCGAGCGGGTTCTGCAAGAGGTAGCGGTAGAGGTCCGCGAGGTCGGAAACCAGCGCGCGCGCCTGCTCCGGGTCACGCCGAATCGTGGCCCTCAACGTGTTGAGCGCGTTGAAGAGGAAGTGCGGCTCGAGGCGGTTGCGGAGCGCGATCAGCGAGATCTCGTTTGCTGCGGCCTGAGCCTCGACCAGCGCGACCGCCTGCTCTTGCCGGGAGATCACCATCAGCGCCACGTTGACGAAGAGCGCCACGCCGATGGCGACGCCCGCGAGCTGTGCGGCGAGCGCCGGGAGCGCTTGCAATGCGTTCGCGCCCGAGACCCCGAGCCCGACCATCGTCACGCCGAGGCCGGCGAGCTGCACGAGGGCGGCGGCGCCGAGCACCCGCCAGCCGACGAACATCTGCTCGCGCCGGACGGACATCCGCCCCGAGAGCCATCCATCGAGAACCGACGCAATCAAAGCAAAAGGAAAGTACTCGGGCACGACTCGCGCGACGTAGAACCCACCGCCGAGGAGGCCTGTGAGCGCGCCCGCGCGCGGCCCCCCGAGGATACCCGCGATCATGATTCCAATCGCTCGCAGATTGAGGTGATAGCCGAGCCATTCGAAACCCATCACCGAGCCCCACATCGAGAACAGCACCCCGAAGACGACGACCACGCCCACGTCCCTCGGCTGTCCCACGCCGAGAAGCCGATTTCGAAGTGGTGGCACCAAGACTGCGAGAAGCCCGGCCGTTGCGATCAAGCTGAGCTTCTCGAAAAGCTCAGGGATCAGCAGGCGGAAGTCCACCGGCCGAGCCTAGCAGCTGTTGCGCAGTGGGGCGTGGTCCGGGAAGCGGCCTTGCGCTATCGTCTGCGCGATGGCTGCGCGAGTGTGGCTGGTGCTCTGTCTCGTGCTCGGGTGCGGCACCGAGATTCGACCCAAGGTGCTCGACCAGCCGTGCACGCGCACGGGCCAGTGCGAGCGTGGCCTGAGCTGTCAGGGGGGCGTCTGCTTGCCCGTGCCGGACGCAGGGGTGGACGGCGGGTCGGACGGTGGGTCGGACGGTGGGTCCTGAGCGGCGGTGTCCTTCAACAGGCTGCCGGCCTGATCGATGTACTCGAAGCCGTTCTTGATCTCGAACACGGCGCCGTTGTCGGCGCGTACCATGACGTCGACCCTGCCGGGCGTCGCACGCCGGGGCGTCACGGCGAGGAGCGCTTTTTCGCTCTCGATCGACACTTGGGGCGATCGGAGCTCCCCGAAGTACACGGCGTAGCCGATGTCGAGGCGGAGGTTTTCGGAGACCACTCGGACGGTTTTACCGCCTTGGAGCCCTCCGAAATCGGGGTTCACCCGTTGGAAGCTCATCTCGGGCGACGGCTTTTTGCAGGCGGCCAGCAAGACCACTGCGCCGATGATCACACAAAGGATGCCCCCGACCTTTTTCATCCCACGGGTTCAATTTACCACGTCGCGGGTGGGAAGGCATGCTTGACACGGCGCTGTGCGGCTTCGCACACTCCCGCTGATCAAAGGTAGCAGTGACCAAGCAAAACCTCCTCGTCGTCGATGCCGATCCACGAAGCCTGCGCGTGTTGGAGGTGAGCCTTCGAAACGCCGGCTACAACGTGGCGGGGTGTCCGAGCGTGGGCAAAGCGCTCGAGATCCTGCACGCCAACAAGCCCGACCTCATTCTCTCGGACACCACGTTCATCGACATGGACGGCTTCGAGTTCGTCGAGCAGCTTCGCCAGAACTCCGAGTGGGCTGAAATTCCATTCATGTTTCTGTCGAGCGACGGCTCGATCGAGAGCAAGATTCGCGGGCTCGAGCTGGGCGTCGAAGACTATCTGACCAAGCCGATCTACATTCGCGAAGTCATCGCACGCGTCGGCATCGAGCTTTCGCGACAGGCTAGGGCCGGTCTCGCCAAGAGAACGAGCGACGCCAGGACGAGCTTCAGCGGGTCGCTTTCCGAGATGAGCGTCGTCGACCTGCTTCAAACCATCGATGTCAGTCGAAAGTCGGGCGTGCTCGCGCTGATTTCCGCGGACCGCCAAGAGGGCATGATTTCGTTCGATTCGGGAGCCGTCATAAACGCCACCGTGGAAGACCTCGTGGGCGAAGACGCGATCTATCGGCAGCTTCTGTGGCGCGACGGCACCTTCGACCTCGCGTTTCGTCAGGTCAGCCTGAGCGAGCGCACCGTCCACCGCACCACCCAGGCTCTGTTGATGGAGGGCATGCGTCGGCTCGACGAGTGGAGCCGTCTCTCCGAGCTGCTGCCGGAGTTCGACGCGGTGCTCGAGGTCGACACGGACGTGCTTCGCGAGCGGCTGCGCGAGATGCCTGACGAACAAAACGACATGCTGCGCTTGATCGACGGTGAGCGGTCGGTCTGGGACGTCCTGCGCGCGCACGGTGGCGACCACGTGGAGGCCCTGCGAAAGGTGGTCGACCTCTATTTCGAAGGCACTGTCAGAGAGGCCGGGCGCACACAGGACAGCATTCCGGTGCTGACCGAGGTTTCGGTACAGTCGTCGCCCGCCCCCCGAAAAGAGGGCGTGAACACCATCCCGGGGCCCGGAGGGTTCGCTTCGGGGGACGTCGAGGTGCCCGCGATTCCACCACTGCCCGACGTCGACCCAGAGTTCGTGACGACGCCGGTTTCTCAGCCGGCGCCCGCTCTCGAGGCCGAGGCCAAACGCGACGACCCCGCGCTCGACGACCCCACGCTCGGCGACGAGCCGGTGCCCGACGAGTCGGTGCTCGAGGACGCGATCGTCCGCCCGTCCGCGCCGCCGGTCCCGATGCCCTCGCTGGCAAGCGCCCCGCTCGAACACCGGTCCGACTGGCAGCCTGCGCCGCCGCCGGCCAAGCGTCCCACGCCGCGCGATATCGAGGTGCCGAAGCCGGGCGCCGCCATGCATGCAGGCGGGACGATTCTCAACTGGGCTGGGCGCGTTCCCGAAATCGATCGCATCGAGGAGATCTCAGGCCGGGAGACGCTCGAAGTCGGTCAATGGGACAGCACGCTCGCCGAGCTTCGCGCCGACCCCGAGATCGAGGAGGCGATCGAGGCGATCGACTCCGACCCACCGCCCGCGGCGTTCGTTCGTTCGACGCCACCCGGAGACTACGCGATCGATCAGTCGGTCGTGCGCAGCGTCGTGGAGCAGCACGAGCCGGCCGCCGAGTACAACGAACCACCCGAAGTCGATCCGCCGCCGCTCACCTACGAACAGGTGTTCGATCAGGCGGTCGCCGAGACCGCCCTCCAAACGCCGCAGGCCGTCGAGACGACGTCGGTCGCAGGGGCGCCCGCCGTCACGAAGAGCTCGGTGCCGTGGGGCGTTCTTTTGATGCTCGTGCTCAGCGTTGGCGTCGTCGCGGGCGCGTTCTGGCTTTCGACGGCGGCAAAAGAGCCCGCGCCGCCTTCGGTGTTCGCTCGTCCAGAGCTTCTTCCCGCGCCAGGCACCGCGCCTGCGTCCGAGCCGGCGTCTGCGCCTGCGTCCGAGCCGGCGCCAGTGCCCGCGCCGGCCGTCGCGGCAGAGCCCACGGCCGAACCTCAGCCGGAGGCCGCCGCGGCGGGCATACATCCTGCGACGGGTGTGCCCGATACGTTCGACGAGCAGCTCGCGCTCGCTCGGCGCCTGAAGCGCGGCTCGAGGGCCGTCGCCGCCTATCGACGCGCGATCGAGCTCGAGCCCGAAGCGAGCCCCGCGCTCGCCGAGCTCGCCCGCTTGATGTTGGCGCGAAGCAACACGCGCGAGGCAAGCGAGCTCGCGGAGCGAGCGACCGCCGTCGATCCCTCGAACGCGCTGGCGTGGGTCACCCTCGGCGCCGCCCGTCAAGCCCGCGGCGATCGACAGGGCGCGCGGCAGGCCTACCGAAACTGCGCCAAGCTCGGCAAAGGCCAGTATGTGTCCGAGTGTCGCGCGATGCTTCGTTGAGCCGCGCACCGGCACAAGTTTCGTGAGCCGCATCCGGCCTGCTAAGCTGCTCCAATGAGCTGGGGGGTTCAGTGAGCGGGTCCAAGCAGGTGGGCGTCGCCGTCGTCGGAGCGGGCGGCTGGGGCAAGAACCACGTCCGAAACTACATTGCGATGTCCGAGTCGTTTCTCCACTACGTCTGCGATCGTGACGAGGCGATTCGCAATGCGATGAGTGCGCTCTATCCGCGCGTCGACGTCGTTTCCGACTTCCAGGTCGTCCTGGACGATCCGGCCGTCGAGGCCGTGGTCATCGCGACGCACGCACCCACCCATTTCGAGCTTGCCGAGGCAGCGCTCATGTCCGGTCGCGACGTTTTCGTCGAGAAGCCCCTTTGCCTGTCGGGTGAACACGCAGCGAGGCTGTGCGACCTCGCGCAGAAGCACGACCGAATCCTCATGGTCGGCCACCTCCTTCTCTACCACCCGGCGGTCGAGCGGCTCAAGCAGCTGGTCGACGACGGCGAGCTCGGCGACGTCCTCTACATCTACGCGCAGCGGGTGAACCTCGGGGTCGTGCGCCGCGACGAGAACGCGTGGTGGTCGCTCGCCCCGCACGACATCTCGGTGGCCAACTACCTGCTCGGCGCGGCGCCCGACGCGGTCAGCGCGACCGGCTCTTCGTATCTGCAGTCCGAGCGCGGAATCGAGGATGTGGTCTTTGCGACGCTCCACTACCCCGGCGGGCGGATGGCGCACGTCCACGTGAGCTGGCTCGATCCGCACAAGACTCGAAAGCTCACCGTCGTTGGCGACAGGAAGATGGCCGTCTTCGACGACACCTCGGCCGACAAGAAGCTCGCCGTGTTCGACAAAGGGGTCGAGCCGCCGGCGACCGTCACCTACGAAGAAGGCGTTCGAATTCGAACGGGTGACATTCTCATCCCGGCGCTCAAGATGGCCGAACCGCTCCGACGTGAATGCGCTGCGTTCATCGAGTCGGTGCGCTCGCGCAAGAGGCCCGTCGCCGATGCGCAGTCCGGGCTCGATGTCGTGCGTGCTCTCGAGGGCGGAGCAAAGTCGTTGGCGGAGGGCGGCGCGCGCATCTCGTTGAGCGGAGCTGGCTGATGGGCGCCGCATTCGTGCACGAGACCGCCGTCGTCGACGACGGCGCGCAGATCGGCGACGGCTCGCGCGTGTGGCACTTCAGCCACGTTTGCAGTGGTGCGACGATCGGCGAGCGGTGCGTTCTCGGCCAAAACGTGTTCATCGGGCCCGGGGTGACAATCGGCTCTGGCGTGAAGATCCAAAATAACGTGTCGGTGTATGCCGGCGTCACCGTGTCCGATGACGTGTTTCTCGGACCGAGCTGCGTGTTTACCAACGTGCACACACCGCGCGCGCACATCGAGCGCAAAGACGAGTTCAGGCCTACGCCCGTAGGCCGAGGCGTCACGGTGGGTGCCAACGCAACCATCGTGTGCGGAAACGCACTCGGGGACTACGCGCTCGTCGGTGCGGGGAGCGTGGTCACCAAAGACGTGGAGCCCCACGCGGTCGTCGTCGGAAATCCGGCTCGCCACACCGCGTGGGCCTGCCGCTGCGGCGAGGTGCTTCCGGAAAGCGGCCGCTGCGGGCGTTGCGGCGACGAGTACGAGCTGACGGCCACGGGCTGTCGAAGGGTAGGCGACAGTGTCTGATCGAGCGATCCCCATGCTGGACGTCGCGGCGCAAAACGGGCCGCTGATGGATGCGCTGACCGCCAAGGCTGCAGAGGTGATTCGCTCCGGGCGCTACATCCTCGGGCCCGAGGTCGAGGCGTTCGAGCGCGAGGCGGCCGAATACATCGGCGTCGAGCACGCGATCGGGGTTTCGAGTGGTACCGATGCGCTGATGGTGGCGCTGATGGCGCTCGACATCGGCCCCGGCGACGAGGTCATCACCACGCCGTTCACGTTTTTCGCAACCGGAGGGTGCATCGCACGGGTCGGCGCTCGACCCATCTTCGTCGACATCCGCCCCGACACCTTCAACATCGACGTCGAGCAAGTGGCCGCCGCCGTCACCTCCCGCACTCGGGCCATCATGCCGGTCCACTTGTTTGGACAAGCCTGCGACATGGAGGGGCTGACCGCGGTCGCGCAAAAGGCAGGCCTCGCGATCATCGAAGACGCCGCGCAGGCGATCGGCGCCAAGAGCCCGCTCGGGCCCGTGGGCGGGCTCGGGGTGTACGGGTGCTTTTCGTTTTTCCCGTCGAAGAATCTCGGCGGCTTCGGCGACGGCGGGCTCGTCACCGCGGACGACGCCGAGCTTGCCGACAAGGCTCGCGTGATGCGCGCGCACGGCAGCAAGCCCAAGTACCACCACGCGGTGGTCGGCGGAAACTTTCGCATCGACGCCCTGCAGGCGGCTCTGCTTCGAGTGAAGCTTCCGTCGCTCGAGGGCTGGACCGCCGGCCGGCGCAGGAACGCCGAGCGCTACGATCAGGCGTTTTCCGAGAGCGGCCTCGGTCCCGCGCTTCTCATGCCGCCGCGGCGAGAGTTCGAGGGCCACGTCTACAACCAGTACGTCATTCGGACTTCCCGCCGCGACGAGCTGCAGGCCCATCTTCGCTCCGTCGGGGTCGCGACCGCGATCTACTACCCCGTGCCGCTTCACCGCCAGGAGTGCTTTGCCTTCCTCGGCTACCGCGAAGGGTCGCTACCGGTTTCGGAGCAGGCCAGCGAGGAGGTGCTCGCGCTTCCGATCTTCGCGGGCCTCGGAGAATCACGGGTGAACCGCATCATCGACGCGGTTCTCGGCTTTCTCCGGCAATAGAAGTAGCCTCGGCGGGGCCCGCGCCCTAGAGTCCCGGCAACATGCACGGGCGCTACCACGCTCCCTTTTCCGAGAAGGGAACGCACACCATCGACGCGGACCTCGCGGGCCGCCTGCTGCGCATCGCGCTCGACAACGGCGGCGACTACGCCGACCTCTTCTTCGAGTATTCCGTGAGCGGCAGCTACGCGTATGACGAGGAGATCTTGAAGTCGGCCCGTCGCGCGGTGTCGATGGGCCTCGGCGTGCGGGTGATGAAGGGCGACGCGACCGGCTACGCGTACTGCGAGGATTTTTCGTTCGATGCGATGAAGCAGGCGGCTGCCACGGCGGCTCAGATCGCTTCGGGTGGCAGGCGGGTCGAGCCGGCCGAAGTGTCCATGCGGTCCTCCCCCGACCGTTATCCGGTGGCGTCCGAGTCGTTCGACGCAGATGGCGAAGCCAAAAAGGCGCTGCTCGAGCGTGCCGACAGGGCCGCGCGCGCAGCGGATCCGCGGGTCGTGCGCGTCGACGTCTCGTTTGCGGAAAGCGTGCGCGAGATCTTGATCGCCAACAGCCTCGGGCACATGGCGCGCGACCGTCAGCCTCTGATTCGATTCGGCGTTCGCGTCATCGCGGAAGATGGCGGCAAGCGCCAGTCGGGCTCGTCTGGAGGGGGCGGCCGGGTCGGCCTCGCGTATTTCGACGACAAGACGCCCGAGTGGCACGCCGAACAGGCCGTTCAGCAGGCGCTGGTCATGCTCGACGCAAGAGAGGCGCCGGCGGGGGAAATGGAGGTCGTGCTCGGCCCCGGCGACAGCGGCATCTTGCTTCACGAAGCCGTTGGACACGGGCTCGAAGCCGACTTCAATCGAAAGAAGACGAGCAATTACTCGGACCAAATCGGCGAGGTGGTGGCGAGCGAGCTCTGCACGGTCGTCGACGACGCCTCGCTCGAGGGGTCGCGAGGCTCGATCAACGTCGACGACGAGGGCCAGCTCCCCACGCGGTCGGTCTTGATCGAAGACGGCGTCCTCCGCGGTTACATGCAAGACCGACACAGTGCCGAGTTCTTCGGGTCGACGCCCGACGGTCACGGCCGTCGCCAGAGCTTTCGCTCGCACCCGATGCCCCGCATGACCAACACCATGCTCCTCGGCGGCCAAGACGCGCCCGAAGACGTCATTCGCAGCGTGAGTCGCGGCGTCTACGCCAAGAAGTTCGGCGGTGGGCAGGTCGACATCTCCAACGGAGACTTCGTGTTCTCGCTGACCGAGGGCTATTTGATCGAAGACGGCAAGCTCACCGCACCGCTCAAGGGGGTCAACCTGATCGGCAACGGTCCGGATGCGATGCGCAGGGCCACGATGCTCGGCAGCGATTTCGAGGTGTCCGATGGCATCTGGACCTGCGGCAAGGACGGGCAGTCCGTCCCCGTCGGCGTCGGTTGTCCGACCATCAAGATTTCGGCGATGACGGTCGGCGGGACGCAGGTGTCGGGGGGATGAGCGAGCTCCAACGCGAGGCGGATGCGCTGATCGAGCTCGGCCGAGCGGTGGTCGGTCGTGCGGTCGAAGCCGGCGCGAACGTCGCCGAAGCGAGCGTGCACAGCGGCTCGCACCTCTCGGTCAAAACGCGGCTGCGCGAGCCCGAGCTCGTCGAGGAGGCGGGCTCCCGCGCGCTCGGTCTGCGCGTCATGGTCGGCCAGCGCGTGGCCTCCACCTACACGAGCGACCTCAGCGAGGCCGGCAAACGCACCCTCGTCGAGGATGCCATCGAGCTGGCTCGCCTCAGCGAGGCCGACGAGTTTGCGGGCCCTCCGGACCCGGGCGACCTATCGACGCCGTCGCAGTGGGTCGACCTCGACACGTTCGACCCGCAGGTCGGGGAGATCTCCGCCGATGAAGCGCTCGGCCGCGCACGGGCAGGCGAGAAGGCGGCGTTCGAGCTCGACCCGCGAATCACGAACAGCGAAGGCGCATCGTTCACACGCGCGCGCGGCCTGAGCGCGCTAGTCACCAGCGGTGGCTTCGCAGGCAGCGACACCGGGACCTATGCGTCGCTCGTGGTCAACCCCGTGGCAGACGATGAGGGAGGCAAGAAGCGAAGCGGCTACCACTGGTCGGCCGCGCGTCACTACGCCGACCTCGAGGGCAGCGAGGCCGTCGGTGCCGAAGCCGCGCGCCGCACGGTCGCGCAGCTCGGCGCGAAGAAGCTGCCGACGCAAGAGCTTCCTGTAGTGTTCGACAAAGATGCGGCGGGCTCCATTCTCGGCTTGTTCGCGGGCTGTGTGCTCGGTGGCTCGATCTGGCGAAAGAGCTCATACCTCGTCGACCGCGTTGGTACCCAGGTTGCAAGCGACCTCGTGCACATCGTCGACGACCCGCTTCTCGCGAAGGCCCCCGGCTCCCGCGCATTCGACGGCGAAGGGCTGGTCTCACGCGAAAACGTGGTCGTTCGTGACGGGAAGCTCCAGAGCTACCTGCTCGACACGTACAGCGCCCGAAAGCTCGGCCTTCGCAGCACGGGCAGCGCATCTCGGTCGCCCACGGGCGGTGTTTCCGCGGCCACCACCAACCTCGTGCTCCAGCCGGGGGCGCAGTCGCGCGACGATCTGGTCGCCGCGACGAGTCACGGGCTCTATGTCACCAGCATGATGGGGTTCGGCTTCAACGCGGTCACCGGCGACTTCAGCCGCGGCGCGTCGGGGTTCTTGATTCGGGACGGAGAGCTCACCGAGCCCGTCTCCGAGGTCACGATTTCCCTCAATCTCGATCAGCTGCTGCAGCGAATCGACGCCGTGGCCGACGACTTGGACCAGCGCACCGCCGTCGCCTCGCCCACGTTTCGCGTTTCCTCGATGACGCTTGCGGGCTCGTAGCCGCTGCTCGGTCAGCCCGCGCGCGCGCGCGCGACCATCGTGTCGACGTAGCTCTCGAGCGTTGGACAGAGGATCCCGCTCCCGACCAGCGCCTCCCGCGTGTTGCGGTCGTCGTAGATCACGTCGGTTCTGAGCTGGTCGAGAAAAGCGCGGGCGGCGTTTCGAAACCGCTGCGAGCCTGGCGCCCGCATCAGGGCCGTAGCGAGGTTTAGCGGGTCATGGTCCCTCGGCGCAGGGCGCCCCGTTGCCTCGGCAAACAGTTGAAGGGCGTGGTGCACGGTCACGGGCTTGGGGTCGACGATGTGAAACGTGCGCCCGATCGAGTGTGGGTCGTCGGACACTCGAAGGCCGGCCCTGACCGCGTAGTCGACGGGCACGGCGCTGATCCGCACCCCGCTCTTGCTCGGGGCAGGAATTCGATAGTCCTCGGGGGCGCTCAAGAGAAAGCGAATCAGGAGATAGAGGCCGTTCAGGTCTTCGAGCTCGCCGGTGATCGAGTCGCCGACGGTGACGGCCGGCCGGAGCACCACGATTGGAAGCTCGTCCGCAGATTCGCGCGCCATGCGCTCGACGTGGAAGAGCGACTCCTCGATGGGGTTTCGGAAGCCCGCGGCGTCGTCGAGGTCTTCCTCTTTGACGAACCCCTCGCGGTTGCCCGAGACGGTGGCGCTCGACCACAGGACGAGGCGCTCGAGCCGAGGAAGCCCCTCGGCGAGCTCGAGGAGCTCGGCCGCCGCACGCAGATTGCCGGACGCTTCCTCTCGGGTCGCGCTCGGAGCGACGACCGACGCGCAGTGGTGAACCACTTCGACCTTTTCCGAGAGGACGGCGAGCTCTGCACCGCTCAAACCGAGATCGATCGCACGCGGATCCCCGACCCACAGTGAAACCTTGGAGCGTGCCCGCTCGGGGAGCTCCGCGACCAGCTCGAGGGCACGCTCGTGACGAGCCTCGGTGACGAGACAGCTCACCGACCGATCGTCGCGCAGCGCAAGCTCGCGAACGAGGTGCACTGCCGGCTGTCGCCCCGGGAATCCAGTGACGAGCGTCGAGCGGGCCAGCGTCCCCATCAGTCAGACTCTCCCAGCCGCTCGAGGAGCTTGGCATGAATCTCACCGACCTGTCTGCGCGTGCCGACGAGGTCTCCGTTGTTGCTGACGACGTAGTCTGCGACCGACACCTTGTGCGCGATCGGGAGCTGCGAAGCGATGCGCGCGTTTGCTTCCTCGATGCTGAACCCGTCTCGGGCAACGAGGCGCAGCCGCTGCACCGACTCTTCTGCGCTGACCACGACGAGGGCGGAAAAACCCTTGTAAGTGCCGGTCTCTACGAGCAGGGCGGCCTCGTAAACCAGGTAGGGCGCGGGGTGGTCCTCGAGCGCCTTCATTCGCTCGACCCCCGCTGCCGCAATCAGCGGGTGCAGGATCGAGTTGAGCTTCTTTCGTGCCTCGGCGTCCGAAAAGACCATGTCGCCAACCCGCTTGCGGTCGAGCCGGCCGTCGCTGTCGAGCGCTGCGGCGCCGAACTCGGCAACGATCTCAGCCAGCCCCGGCGTGCCCGGCTCGACGACCTCTCGGGCGAGGTCGTCGGCGTCGATGACGGCGATGCCGAGGTCGTGGAACATCTCGGCGACGGTCGTCTTCCCGCACGCGATCCCACCGGTCAAACCCACAAGCGGCTTCATCGCGGCGAAGTATTGAACATCGTCTCACTCGGGCAAGACGATTCAGGCTGTGCTACCCCCGGGGCGAAATGCGCGCGGTCGTTCAGCGGGTCAACGAAGCAAACGTGACGGTCGACGGCCAAGTGGTCGGCTCCATCGGTCGCGGACTGCTCGTGTATCTCGGCGCCGCTGACGGGGACACCGAGCGAGACGTTCGCTACACGGTCGACAAGATCGCGGGGCTCCGCATCTTTGCAAACGACGAGGGGCGGATGTCGCTATCGGTGACGGACGTCGGAGGAGAAGTGCTCGTCGTTTCGCAGTTCACTTTGTTTGGGGACGTGCGCCGCGGCCGGCGCCCGTCGTTCGACGAGGCAGCGCCTCCGGAGATTGCGAAGCGTCTTTACCTCGACGTGGTTCGAGGTCTGCGCGACGCGGGCCTTGGCGTCGAGACGGGAACGTTTCGTGCGATGATGCGAGTGAAGGGCGTCGTCGACGGCCCTGTGACGATTCAAATCGACAGCCGAAAGCTTTATTAGGCGCCGCGCGGGACACGCGGCATACTCGCGCCGATGCTTCGGTTTGTTCGCGAGCGGAGCGGATGGGTGCTCGCCGCGCTGCTCCTCGTGGCCGTTTTAGTCGGACTGCGGTCGTGGGGCGCGTCTCTTGCCCGGAGGAAAGCCGTCGGGCTCCTGAGCGCGCGTCTCGGCGTCGATGCCGAAATCGAACGCACGCGGCTCGGTCTCGGTGAGGTGGAGCTCCGTGGCGTGACGCTTCGCGCCAAGCACGGTGGCTTTGAAGGCCGCATCGAGCGGGTCGACGTCTCGATGAGCCTGTTGGGCGCCGTGTTCAAAGGGGCGGGTGCGGTTCGCGGCATGTCGGCCTCTGGGCTCGACATCGAGGTCGATTTGAACGACTCGGGTCTCCGCGACTCGCTCGCAGAAGCTCGCGGCGGGCGCTCGTCGAGCGCGCCCACGAACACTCGGCGCGCGACCGGCGGCCGGGCGTACAGCGTCAACGACCTCTCGCTGCGTGTCGTCGATGCGATCGGGCTCCTGGCTTCGGTCGAAGATGCCAGTCTGCAAAAGAGCGGCGACGACCTGAGCTGGGCGGTGGACAACGTCGCGCTCGGAGAAGAGGGCGGGGACCACGCGACGGTCGGCCCGACGCGCGCGTCCTTTCGTCGGGACGACGGGGCGTGGCGCCTTTCGGAGCTCACGGTGGACGGGGCGAGCGTACGGGCGCTCGGTGTCGCAGACGGGAAGGGGACACCGCTCGCGATCCGTCTGCGCGAGGCTCTCTCCACGCTACGCCCGAGCCGGCCGGAGCCGGACTCGGCCGTCGATTCCGAGCCCGCCGATGCCGATCCCGACGCCGGCGTCCCGGACGCAGGACCCAACCCGGCCGTCGTGCCCCGCGTCCCTGCCAAGCTGTTCGCGCGCCTGACTCCGGATGCGACCGTCTCGGTTACCGGCGCCAACATCGAAAGTCGCACCTCCGCCGATCACGTCGAGCGGATTCGCGATTTCGAGTGGGCGCTACGCGGCAACGACGACGGCTCGTATGGCGTTCGTGCTCGGGGCGACACGTCGAATCGAGGCCGGCTTCGCGTCGACCTCGAAATCAGCCCGGAAGAGGCTCGCGCCGAAGGTACTGTCGAGGTGCGACGGATCTCACTTGCGCTGCTTGCGCCGTTCGTTCCCGAGATCCCGCTCCACGATACCAAGCTCGGTCACGTGAGCGCCGAGCTCGAGCTGCTCGCGAGCTCGTCGGATGAAGTGCGCATCGAGGGAGGCGTCAAAGTCCGGGAGCTCGCGTTAGCGTCGGAGCGAATTGCACCCGAGCCAGTCGAGCACATCAACGTGGACGTCGGCGGGAAGGGCGTCTGGCACGCAAGCGACAGGCGCCTCTTCGTCGAGCGCGGCTACGTCAAGATGGGCAAGGCCACGGTGCTGGTCGAAGGTGAGCTCGAACGCACCTCCGAGCACTACCGCGCAGGCCTCATCGTTAGGCTTCCACCCACGCGATGCAACGACGTCGTCGGAGCGATTCCCGAGGACGTCCTCGGCTCGCTTTCGCGATTCGAGTGGGCCGGCACCTGGGGGGCGCTCGTCAGGTTTTCGGTCGATTCCCGGGACCTCGAGGCCACCGAGCTCTCGATCCGGGTGAGAAACCTCTGCGAGTTCACGCGAGCGCCCCGCTGGGTGCGGGTAGAGCGGTTTCAGCAACCGTTTCGTCACCGCGTCACCGAGCCCGACGACACCGTGTTCTCGATGCGCACCGGGCCCGGCACCGACGCGTGGGTGTACCTCGGCGACGTGAGCCCCTTCGTCCCGGCGGCCGTCGTCAGCCACGAAGACGGCGGATTCTACGATCACGAAGGGTTCGCCCCGTGGGCGATTCGGGACGCCATCGTCAGGAATCTCGAGGAGGGACGGTACGTGGTCGGCGCCAGTACGATCACGATGCAGCTCGCCAAGAACATCTACCTTCAGCGCGACAAGAACATCGCGCGCAAGGTTCAAGAGGTGCTCCTGACGTGGTGGCTCGAGAGCGCTTTCGAAAAGGACGAAATCCTCGAGCTCTACCTCAACGTCATCGAGTACGGGCCGAGCGTCTACGGCCTGAGGCACGCGGCTGCGTACTACTTTGGGCGCGCGCCGGCCGACCTCAGCCCAGCCGAAGCCGCGTTCCTTGCTTGCATGCTGCCGTCGCCCAAGCGCTATCACGTTTCGTATGAGCGCGGGACGCTGAGCCGTTCCATGAGGAACAGGATGAAGCGCCTGCTCGAGCACATGGCCAAACGAAAGCGAATCGGTTGGGAAGCGCTCGAGTATGGGCTCGCGGAGCTCGACGATTTCCACTTTCACCGCGAGGGGGACGCGCCGCCCCCGCTTCGGCTGCTGCCGCCGCTCGGCGCACCAGACGCGCCCGCCCCCGAAGCCCTCGACCCGTTCGAGGCGCTGTTCATGGCTCCTTAGCGCCGAAACCACGGGCGATCGTCATTTATTGGGCTGACCCCGGACCGGAGGGTAAACACGGGCGAGGCGCCCGGCGGGAGTGAATCCGCCCCCGTCCGGTGCGTCCGAGGGACTATGCGCAGAGGGCTTACCGTCAGGCGATTCGTGCGGGTCGTGTTTGCGCTCGGAGTGCTCGCGCTGCCTGGAGTCGCGGCGGCCCAGGCCGATACGCCTGCAGTCGTCGTGATCACCGCCGCCAACGAGGCGACGCAGGGGGCGGCGATCCGCATCGATGGTGAGCCCTCCGGTAACGTCCCGCTTCGAAAGACGGTGCCTCCCGGTCGCCACCTCGTTCAGGTGGGCAAACGCGGTTTCGTGACCTTTTCGCAGTGGGTCGACCTGACACCGAGCCAGGTGCTGACGATCCCGGTCGGGCTTCAGCCGAAAGAAGCCGACACGGGCTCGCTCCTGATCAACGCCGACGTCACGGGGCTTCCGGTGTACATCGACGGACAGCGTCGCGGAGGGACGCCGCTGGTCGTCGACGGCCTCTCGGCGGGCGAGCACGTCGTCGAGATCCGAAGCCCAGGGGAGGGCTACCAGCCGTTTTCGAAGGTCGTCACGATCCGCGCCAACGAGCGGACCACCATCGAGGCCACTCTTCGAGTTGCCCCCGACCTCGGGAGCCTCCGCGTCATCACCAACGTGCCGGGCGCAATCGTCAGCCTCGATGGCGTCGAGATCGGCGTTGCGCCGGCTGCCAAAGCCGGGCTGAGGCCCGGCGAGCACGTCGTCGAGGCGCGAGCAACCGGCTACGAGGACGTGAAGCAGACCGTCACCGTCGTCGCGGGTCGCGAGCGAGTCATCTCGCTGAGATTCACCGTCGCCACCACCGAGGTTGCTCGCATTCTCGTCCGTTCCAACGTCCCCGAAGCCACCGTCACGATCGACGGGCAGGAGTACGGCAACCCGCCGGTCAACCTGGAGCCCGCGGAGCCCGGCACCCATTCGATCGTCGTTCGCGCGCCGGGCTATCGCGAGGTCCGTCGAACGTGCACGGTCGGGACGGCGCGAAGCTGCGAGGTATACGCAGAGCTCAACGAGCTCGGCGCCGTGCTTCGAGTCGAAGCGAACATCCCGAACGCCATTCTATTCGTCGACGGAGAGCCGCGAGGCCCCGTCCCTTGGGAGGGTGAGCTCTCGACCGGCACCCATCAGCTCGAGATTCGCGCCGAAGGCTACGACACCCACACCGAGCAAATCCGGCTCGAAAAGTCGCCGCGCGTGCGCTTGGTGCAGGTCATCCTCACGCCCGCCGTGGTGGTGCTCGACTCCGAGCGGCGCGACAAGGAGGCGCAGCGAAAGGACCCGCTCCGCAACACGACGCCGAACGCCGCGGCGCCCAACCCGGCGGGCGTCGGCAGCCTCAACTTCTCGACGGGCTGGCCTTGGCTCGCGTCGGTGGAGCTTCGAGCGGGGCTCACGGACTTCCTCGACATCGGCCTCGGTGTGGCGACGTTCGGGCGACTCACCGATTTCGTCGTGAGCGCAAAAGCCGGCTACCGCGTGTCGCGGAACTTCTCCGTCGGAGGAGACCTCCAAATCGGCGGCGGCGTGGGGCCTGCACGCCGAGACCCGGCCGGCGACCGTCATCCGACCAACAATTTCTTCATCAGCCTGGACGCGATTCTCAGCCTTCACTTCCCACCTCGCGGTGCGTTCTCGATCTGGTTCGCGGGTGACTTCAACAGCGACCGCTGGGATTTCGACGGTCGCAACGCAAACGTCGTCGTGGCATCCTCTCGACAGAACATCCCCCGCGGTCGCTTGGGCGGCTCTCTGGAGATCGTCGTGACCAAAAAGTGGAACGTGTGGTTTGAAGTCGAAGGCATCGTGGCCGGCAAGCGACGTCGAGTGCTCGGAGACGTGTTCGGCGGCGGGCGCCCCGACTCGAAGGTCTATGGCCAACTCGGCGCGACCTTCAAGTTTGGAGGACCAAAGGAGGGCTCTTGATCGAGGGGCACTTCATCGTGGTCGACGGCATCGACGGCTCGGGAACGACGACGCAGTGCGCGCGGCTCGCGGAACGGTTTGCAGAGCACGGGCTTCCTGTTCACGTGACACGTGAGCCGAGCGACGGTCCCATCGGCATGCTGATTCGGCAGGTGCTCACCGGACGCGTCGTCGTGCCTGGGCGCGGGCGCGGGCGCGCGCCATCGTGGGCGACCATGGCGGGGCTCTTTGCGGCCGACCGGCTCGACCATCTCGAGGCCGAGATCGTTCCAAACCTCACCGACGGCGTGACGGTCGTCTGCGACCGCTACGACTACTCGTCGATCGCGTACCAAACCGTCAGCGGCGGGGGCGCCCCCGACGTGACGGCGTGGGTGCGCGAGCTCAACCGACACGCGCGTAGGCCCGACCTCGCTGTCGTGCTGGACGTCGATCCGGACGGAGCCTCGCGGCGAAGGGCATCGCGTTCAGGTGGGCCGGAGCTCTACGAAGCCGACGAAATGCAGGTCGAGCTCGCAAAGTTCTACGCCAAAATCGACGAATTTTTCCCAGATGATAATCTTGTTCACGTCGATGCAAACGTCGGCATCGAGGCCGTGGCCGACGCCGTATGGGCCGAAGTCACGGCGCTCCGAGGAGGCTCCACATGATCCGTCACTTCATTCTGTTTTGCGTTGGCGTCTCCGTCGCCATCAGTTTCGGCTGCGAGCGGAGCAAGCTGCGGGAGAACATGATGCAGGATTCGACCTGGGAGTCGTCAGCCGGTGACGAATCCTGGGAGGCCGCCGAAAAGCCACCGAAGCAAGATGATGCCTGGGAGGAGAAGAACGCTCCCATGGAGGGCGCGGACGAGTCCAAGCCCGAGTCTCGGCTCGACCAGCCGTACCCGAGAGCCCGAACCGGGGTGATCGCCCGTGCCGACCTCGTGCCGGTGCTCGACCAAGGCCTCGGCCGCTTTCTTCAGAACGTGAAGACCGAGCCCACCTTCCACAAAGGTGCGTTCGCCGGTTTCCGCATCCTCAGCTTGTTTCCGGGCGAACCTGCCTTTGCGTCGCTCGACCTCCGTCCCGGCGACACGGTCGTTCGCATCAACGGACGGCCCATCGAGCGTCCCGAGCAAGCCGTGGCCGTGTGGGAAGAGCTTCGCACCGCGAGCAACCTCGTCGTGCAATACCGACGCGACGGGGAGCCTCTCTCTCTTCGGTTTCGCATCGTTGACGAGAGCTGAGTTCGACTCCATCGTCCGCTAGTGCGTTCCAAACGCTGGTTTGCGTACGCGGCGACCGCGCTTCTCGGGTACACCGTTGCGGTGGTTCTCTGGGGCGCCTACGTCCGGGCCACCCTTTCGGGAGACGGCTGCGGCGACCACTGGCCTCTCTGCAACGGCGAGGTGCTCCCGGTGGAGCCCTCCACCAAGACGATCGTCGAGCTCACGCACCGCGTGACGTCGGGGCTCTGCTGGATCGGCACGCTTGCGATGTGGCTGGTCGCGAGGCGCCTCTTCGAGCGTGGGCACGCCACCCGTTCGGCGGCCGGCTGGAGCATCTTCTTCATGACCACCGAAGCGCTGGTCGGTGCGGGGCTCGTGATCTTCCGCATGGTCGCCGACAATCCGGCTACCGGACGCGCTGCCTGGATGTCCGCGCACCTGATCAACACCTTTTTGCTTCTCGCTTCGCTGACTTGGATGGCGGCTAGCGCTTGGCGCCAGAGTGGGCTTCGATTTCCGCGCGACGGCCAGTCGCGACGGTGGTTTGGCGGGGCGGCGACCATCGCGTTGCTGGTGGGCGTGAGCGGCGCGGTGGCGGCGCTCGGCGACACGCTGTTTCCCGTCACGAGCTTTGCAGAGGGCTTGAGGGAAGAGCTCTCGCCGACGGCGCACGCGTTCGTTCGTTTGCGAATCTGGCATCCGGTCATCGCAGTCGCGGGGTCCGCGTACCTGATGTGGCTCGCGGTCGCGGTGACGCGTCGGAGGCCAACACGGCCCATCCCCGCCATCGCTTTAACCCTTGGCGGGCTCCTGCTGATCCAACTAGCAGTGGGACTGGTCAACGTCGCGTTGCTCGCGCCGGTCTGGCTCCAGCTTCTGCACCTTTTCATCGCGGATGCGACTTGGATCGCGCTCGTGCTGCTCGCACTTTACTCACGGCCGCCCACCGCGAGTGCTAATCTGATGGCGTGAGCGACCAGTACCTGGGCAAGGAGGTGGCCGGGCAGTTCCGCATCGTCGAGAAGATCGGCAAAGGCGGAATGGGCGCGGTTTACAAGGCAGAGCAGCCCGACATGAATCGGTACGTCGCGATCAAGATTCTGCACTCGCGATACCTCACCCGCGCCGATCTCGTTTCTCGCTTTCGCCGCGAGGCGCGGGCGATGAGCCAGCTCTCGCACCCAAACACCGCGCGCGTGTTTTTGTATGGGCAGCTGGACGACGGCGCCTGCTACTTCGTGATGGAGCACCTCGTCGGCCAGAACCTCGCGCAGATCGTTCGGGCCAAAGGCGCGATGGAGCCGACACGAGCGATGCGCATCATGATCCAGGTGTGCGGTGCGCTCGACGAGGCGCATCGAGCGGGCATCGTTCATCGCGACCTCAAGCCGGAGAACGTGTTCGTCACCGCGCAGGGCGGCATCCGCGATTTCCCCAAAGTGCTGGACTTCGGGCTCGCCAAAGTCACCGAACGGCAGATGCGGCCCGGCTCGATGGTGCTGACCCAGCAGGGCATGGTCTTCGGGACGCCGGAGTTCATGAGCCCCGAGCAGGCGCACGGCAAAACGCTCGACGCGCGCTCCGATATCTATTCGCTCGGGGTCATCCTCTACGAGCTCTTGACGGGCAAGCTTCCGTTCGACGCAAAGCAGCCAATCGAGTTCATCCAGCTCCACGTCAACGCGACGCCGATCCCGCTGTCCGAGCGGCGACCCGATATCGAGTTCCCGCTGGGCCTGGAAGACGTGGTGATGCGCGCGCTCGCCAAGAAACCCGAGGAACGCTACGCCTCCGCCGGCGAGTTTGCCGCGGCGCTCGAAAACGTCCTACAGGTCGACTCGGGCGAGCGCAGCTCGGTCAGCCTGCCGACACCGATGCCGCCTCCCGAGGCGCCGGCGCCTGCTCCCGCTATCACGCAGCCGGCCCCCGTCTCGAAGCCGAAGACCCCCTGGGTCATGCTAGGCGTCGGCGTTCTCCTGGCGCTGGCCGGCGCGATCGCCCTGTTTGCAGCGTTCGGCCGGGGCTCTTGACCGGCTTCCGGGCTGCCCCTAGCTCCTGCCTACCTTGACCCCTCCGACCACCAGGGTCAGAGTGCGCGCCCGCTGGGGTTCATCACCATGACGGCAGTTACGCGACCAGCCACGATGATGCTGACACTGCGCGACCTCGTCGCGCTGACGAAGCCTCGCATCACGCTGATGGTGCTCGTCACCGCGGCGGGTGGGATGTGGCTCGCACCGGGCGCGCTCGACCTTCGCGCAGTGGCGGTGATGCTCTTGACCACGGGCATGGTCGTCGGGGCCGCCAATACGCTCAACTGCTATCTCGAGCGGGACACCGATCGGCTGATGGCCCGCACGGCGTCGCGACCGCTTCCCGACCAGAGGCTCGACCCGTCATGGGCGCTCACGCTCGGGGTGCTGATGGGTCTCGTGGCCGTCCCAGCGCTCACCCTGGCCGTCAATCCCATCACGGGGCTCCTCGGCTTCATCGCCCTTGCGAGCTACGTGACCATCTACACGCCGATGAAGCAGCACACCCCTGCCGCGCTGTTCGTCGGCGCGCTGCCAGGGGCCTTGCCGCCGCTGATGGGGTGGACCGCCGTGGAGGGGCGCATCGGCGCACCCGGCCTGGTGTTGTTCGGCGTCTTGTTCTTCTGGCAGATCCCGCACTTCATTGCGATTTCGGTTTTTCGGCAGGACGAATACGAGCGCGCCGGCCTGAAGGTGCTGCCGTCGGTCAAGGGCATCGGCTCCGCGAAGGTGCAGTCGGTCGTGTACGCGGGCGCGCTGTGGGTGGTGTCGCTGCTTCTCGTTCCTTTCGGGCTCGCGGGGACTCTCTACTTGGTCTGTGCGATGGTGCTTGGCGGCTACTTCTTTTGGGCCGCGCTCCGCGGGTTTTGGGCAAGCGACCCCAAATCGTGGGCCAAGAAGCTGTTCGTTGCGTCGCTCGTCTACCTCACGGCGCTGTTCGCCGCGCTGATCGTCGATGCGCTCTGAGCTTTTCGCACTCGCGCTGTCCGGCCTGCTGATGCTCGGGTGCTCCAAGAGGAGCGCCGACGACGTGCCGGTCATGGGTTCGCTCCCCCCGTTTTCGCTGGTCGACCAGGACTCCCAGCCGTTCACCCGAGAATCGATGGAGGGGAAGCTCTCCGTGTCGTCCTTCGTGTTCACCCACTGCCGGTCCACCTGCCCGCGCCTCACGGCGCACATGAAGGGCCTTCAGACTCGGCTTTCCGACGTGCCGAGCGCCAACTTCGTCTCGGTCAGCGTCGACCCGCGCAACGACACCCCCGAGGTGGTCAAAGCGTACATGGGCAAAAACACGATCGACGAGCGAAACTGGCGGTTCGTGACCGGGGACGAGCAGGTGATTCGCGACCTGGTGATCGACGGTTTCAAGGTGGGGCTCGGCGACGCCGACAGCCAGGCCGCTGGCGCAGAGGAGATCATGCACTCGAATTCCTTCGTGCTGGTGGACGACCAGACGCGGGTGCGAGGCTACTACCGGGCGAACAACGACGGAATCGCCGACCTCGAGCGAGACCTCCGCGCCCTGGCGTCCGCGGTGCCCGCCAGCCATTGATGGCGCCGCGCTTCGGTGTTAGAGCCGCGGCATGAGCGAGAACATCCCGGTCGCGCAGCGACTCAGCGCCGTCAAGCCGTCCGCCACAGTCGCGGTCGCGCAGCGCGCGCGCGAGCTCAAAGCGCAAGGTATCGACGTGCTGTCCTTCAGCGTGGGTGAACCGGATTTCGACACGCCGGAGTTCATCCGAGACGCTGCCAAAGAGGCGATCGACGAGGGGGCCACTCGCTACACGACGGCGCGCGGCATCGTCCCGCTCCGCGAGGCGGTTTGCGAAGCCTCGGCCAAGCGGCGCCCCGGCGTCGAGTACACGCCCGCGGAGGTGGTCGTCTCGGTCGGCGCAAAGCACACGCTCTTCAACCTGTCGGTCGCGCTCTATGACGAGGGCGACGAGGTGATCATTCCCGCGCCGTACTGGGTCAGCTATCCCGAGCAGGTCCGCCTCGTCGGCGCCTCGCCGGTCATCGTGAACACCACCGAGGATGACGGCTTTCGCATGACGCCCGACGCCCTTCGCGCGGCGGTGACCCCCAAGACCAAGGCGCTCGTGCTCTGCTCCCCGTCCAACCCGACTGGTGCAGCCTACAGCGGCGAGCAGCTTCGGGCGCTCGCAGACGTGGCCGCCGAGCACGATTTCTGGATCATCGTCGACGAGATCTACGGCCAGCTCGTCTACGGCGGCTTCGATCAGAAGTCGATCGTGCAGGTCGCGCCCGAGCTGAAGAACCGCATCATCATCGTCGACGGCGTCAGCAAGACGTTCGCGATGACCGGCTGGCGCATCGGCTGGATGCTGGCGCCGGAGTACGTCTGCAAGGCGTGCGACAAGATTCAAGGCCAGGCGACGACCAACCCCACGACCGTGGCGCAGTACGCCGCGATCGCAGCGCTTCGCGGGCCCACCGCCCCGATCGAAGAGATGCGAAGCGCCTTCGAGGAGCGCCGAAGCATCATCGTCGACGGGCTCAACGCGATCGACGGGATCAGCTGCCTGCTTCCAGAAGGCGCGTTCTACGCCTTTGCCAACGTGAGCGAGCTGATCGGCAAGTCCGCGGACGGACAAACCCTCGAAACCGACATCGACGTCGCGAGCTACCTGCTCGAAGAAGCCCGATGCGCCGTCGTCCCAGGCACCGCCTTCGGCGCCCCAGGCTTCCTCCGAATCTCCTACGCCGCCGCCAGCGAAATGATCCGCGAAGGCCTCCGCCGAATAGAAGAAGCAGTCCGCAAGCTGAGCTGAAGTCTCGGCAACCACCCTCAAGCCACCCCCCGCGAGCCCGCAGGGCGAAGCCCGGCGCGAACGCGCCGGCAAGGCGGGGCGCAGCCCCCGCCGCGCAGGGAGGATTACGGGTGGGGGT
>CAJIBU010000204.1_pt1 | contig 33226 bp, 29 predicted proteins | sample 9199451 | NCBI WGS metagenome assembly CAJIBU01 (sample SAMEA7708315, study PRJEB35096) | sediment metagenome | biome: marine neritic benthic zone biome [ENVO:01000025]; feature: sediment [ENVO:00002007]; material: shallow marine sediment [ENVO:03000034] sea grass bed [ENVO_01000059] ... | reverse complement strand
GCCATGCCGCCCATGCCGGCCATCCCGCCCGCACCGGCCATGCCGCCCGCGCCGCTTTCACCACCGGCGCCGGCCATGCCGCCGACACCGGCCATGCCGCCCATGCCCGCAGCGCCGCCTGCGCCGGCACTACCACCGACACCGCCAATGCCACCGACGCCGCCAATGCCACCGACGCCGCCAATGCCGGCTGCCCCCGCGCTTCCACCTTCACCGCCGGCGCCCGCCGCACCGCCTGTGCCGCCAGTCCCACCGCCGTCGCCAATGCACGTCACGGGGACCGTCCACTGGCTCATGCAGTAGTCGAAGCCGTCGTCGGACACGTTGATCGTGATCTCGTCGTCACCCTCGGCCGTGCAGGTGTAGATCGTGATCGCGTCACCGGGGTCCGCGATGCTCCCAACGAGCGCCGTCCACTGGTATTCAATCGAGTCGTCTTCCCGATCGACGGCCTCCGCGAGCAGGTTGATCACGTTGCCAACTGAGGTCCGCATCGGGGAGACCACGACTTTCTTGAGCTCGGCGCAGATGTTGAGCTCACCATTGACCCGAACGCCCCCGAAACGCGTAGGCAACTTACAACGCAAGAGCACGTGAGCTTCCGTCACCTCGCCCGCTTCGATGCTGAAGGGCGCAGAGCCGCCGCAGGTCGTGTCGCCGTCGGTCGACATCGCTTCCAGCATGACGACGAAGTCGCCTTCGGGAATCCCGAATACCTCGACGGATGCCGTTGCGCCCGGCGCGCTGGTATCGATGACGCCCGACATCGGCGCCATGCCTTCTCCGGTGATCTTCCATGCGACCTGATCGATCTCGATCCCATCGTCGATCGTGAGCTCCAGCGCCAAACCACCTGTGGCGCCCGGGTTGGTCGAGCTGCTCGAGCAAGCGACACCGAAGAAACCCACCGCGACGATCAGCGATGAGATATGCAGCAAACGAAGCACACGCATTCGCACCTCCAAGGGGAATCGCCGACGCTACACGCGGCGCGTGACGACTACAATCGTGGTCGTTCCGTCTTGTGAGGTGGATCGCCATTGTCGGTTGGCAAATCACCTTTTGGGGCGAAGTGTCGAGGCGTGATAGAAGGCAACGCCACAGGAGGTCGGGCGATGTCACTAGAAAAAGGTTTGTTCGCAGCGATCGCGCGACGGGCCTTTGGCGCTCGCGGTCGACTACATGGTCTTCAACGTGACCAAGGATGACATCCACGTTCGGATGTCGGCAGTCGACGAGGAGATCTGGCCGAGCGCACCCATGAAGAAGAAGACGTACGGCACCGATTACGAGCCGGTTTTCAAGTAGCCGGGCTAGGTGCCGGTTAGATGGTCGCCCGCCGACTCATCCCAGAAGGCGGCCTCGATCTTGTGTCCGTCGAGGTCGCGTATGAATCCGCCGTAGTAGGGCTCGCCGTAGAGCGGCCGCGGCCCCGGGGGTCCGTCTTCGGTCGCGCCGGCGGCGAGGGCCGCTTCGTAGAATGCGTGCACCGCGTCCTTGTTCTCCGCGATGAAGCAAAAGTGAACGCCATTACCGGGGCTCGGAGGATTGCCGTCGATCGGCGTCTGCACCCAGAACTCGGGGAAGTGCTTGCCGTAGGCGATGGCGCCCGGGAACTCGAAGAGCTTCTTGACGCCCAAAACCGGGAGCACGGCATCGTAGAAGGCCGCCGCCCGGGCGAGGTCGTCGGTGCCCACCGACACGTGGGAGAGAATGCTCGGGTTTTCGTGCTCCATCTTCGCCTCCTGCTTGCATACTTATTCCAAAAACCGGTGTTCGGCGTAGCGAATTCGTCAGTCTAGTTCACACCGCGAGAGTTCTGGTAGCCTGGGCGGCATGGGCGCGAATCTGCAGGAGTGATGTGATGCGTGGGTTGGGGCGCCACTCCGCCACGCTAGTGGCCGCGGCGATTGGGCTCGGTTTTGCCGGCAATGCCGGGGCGCAGGCGATCGGGCAGTTCGACCTCAATCAGTTCAGGCCCTCCGAGCTCACCACCGACGGCTTCGCGCTGAGCCATGCCGACGGCCAGGGCCATCTCCGCTTTGGGTTTCAGCTCTACCTCGACTACTCGCGCGACCCTCTCGAGCTCAGCGTGACCAACGGACCCATTCCGGACCAGCGTATGCAGCTCGTGCACACGCAGCTCACCGGGCACCTCACGTGGAGCCTCGGCCTGTGGAAGCGGTTGGTCCTCTACATGGACCTCCCCTACACCTTCGTCTTGAAAGCGAACCTGTCGCAGGAGCAGGCGAGCTTCATCGAAGAGTTTGGTTTGAATGCGCTGCTTCCGGCCGGCGCGGGGCTAGGTGATCTCTATTTCGGTGCGCGCGGCGTGCTCTACGGCGACCGCACGAACGTCTTTCAGCTCGCCGTACAGGCCACGCTGACGGCGAACACCGCCTCGGCTTCGCGCGCGCAGCAAAACTACCTGGGCGAGGCGCCGCGGCCGCCGAACATCGGCGGATGGTTCGAAGTGCTCGGCACGTTCAACGCAGGCCGATACGTTCGCATCCCGCTCAACGTGGGATACAAGACCGCGTTCAACCAAGACGTGCCTTCGCTCGGCCTCGGCAACCAGCTCACCTACGCAGGAGCGGTCCAGGTCTGGCTTGGGCAGAAGCGCTTCATGCTCACCTTCGAGACCTTCGGCCGAACGGCGGCGTCGCGCAGCACCGGGTTCGGCGGAAAACAGGAAACGCCGGTCGAGCTCCTCGGCGGCTTCAAGTATTTGGACCGAAAGGGCATCGCGGTGGGCGTGGCCGGCACGGGAGGCGTCACGCCGGCGTACGGAGCACCGGATTGGCGCATGATCGCGATGTTTGGCTACACGATGCCGGAGAAGAAGACGACGGCGACGGATGTCGGCGTGATCGTGATCCCGGAAGACGCAGTGCCCGAGGATCCCGACCGCGATGGGGACGGCGTGCCCGACCGCATCGACAACTGCCCCGACGTGCCAGGCCCGGCTCAGAACCAAGGGTGCCCGGAAGAGCAGCTCGTCGTGATCGAGGAGAGCCAGCTCGAAATCCTCGAAAAGATCTACTTCGACTTCGACAGCGCGAAGCTTCAAGAGCGGTCGTTCGCCGTGCTGGACGACGTTGCCGGCGTCATCAACGCCCACCCGGAGATTCCCCTCGTGCGCATCGAGGGGCACACCGATTCGAGGGGGCCGGCCGAGTACAACATGCGGCTGTCGAAGCGCCGCGCAGACTCGGTGCTTCGGTATCTCGCGACCAAGGGCGGAGTCAGCCGCGAACGCTTGTCCGCCGAAGGCTTCGGAGAAGCGCAGCCCCTCGTCCCGAACGCGACGACGGATGAAGAGCACGAGAAGAACCGCCGCGTCGAGTTTCACGTCGAGGAGCCGGAAGCCGAGGAAGAGCCGCCGGCGGACGATGATCAGGATTGACCGAGCGTGATCGTGATCTCACAAACGCCGCCGTCGGTACCGCCAGCTCCACCCTGACCGCCAACGCCACCCGCGCCGGCGCTGCCGCCGACGCCCGCGCTTCCACCCACGCCTGCGCTGCCGCCCGCGCCTGCGCTGCCGCCGGCGCCTGCACTGCCACCCGCGCCTGCGCTTCCGCCGGCGCCTGCACTTCCACCCGCGCCTGCGCTGCCGCCGGCGCCTGCACTGCCACCCGCGCCTGCGCTTCCACCGGCACCTGCGCTTCCACCGGCACCTGCGCTTCCACCGGCACCTGCGCTTCCACCGGCGCCGGCGCTGCCACCGGCGCCGGCGCTTCCACCGGCGCCGGCGCTGCCGCCCGCGCCACCCGTGCCGCCAGTGCCGTCGACGCAGCGCACGTCGACCGAGTGGCTGCAGTCGCAGTACTCGAAGCCATCGTCGCTCACGGTGGCGGTGATCACGTGGTCTCCAGCTTGCTCGCAGGTGTAGAACGTCGACGGCGCGGACGGGTCCGCGAAGGTGCCGCCGTCGCCGGTCCACCGATACTCGATCGGGTCGTCTTCGACGTCCTCGGCTCTAGCCTGAACCTCAATTGCAAACCCGACCGAGGTTTGCAGCGGGGCAACCACCACCTCGACGAGATCGGCGCATACGTTGAGCTTGCCGTTGACCCGCACCGCGCCGAGCTGGCGGCGCGGCTGGCAGCGGAGCATCACGCCGACATCGGTCGCTGCGCCCGCGACCACGTCGAACGGCGCCACGCCGCGACACGAGATCTCATCGTCGTTGGACATCGCCTGAAGCTCGATCGTGTAGCTCCCGGGCGGAAGCCCAAACACCTCGACCGACGCCGTCGAGCCTGGGGCGCTGATGTCGATCACCCCGGTCATCGGGCCCATGCCCTCGCCGAGGATGATCCAGAGCACCTCGTCGATCTCGACCGAGCGATCCCCCTCGACGCTGAGACCGAGCTCGATGTCGACGAGCGCCTCGCACGGCACCGAAGACGAACGGGAGCTGCACCCCACGGCAAGCAGGGCGACGCACAGCACGACCCATGCCTTAGTCCCTCGCACGAGCGCCGAGGCTAACCCCGGACGGCCCGCCAGGTAAACCCCGGTCGAACCCACCGCCAGAGCACTGCTAAAAGCGCTCTGGTGCGAGCTCCCAAATCGTAGGTGACCGCCAGAGCGCCGACAGGGTGAGCTCGCGCATGTGGCTGAACTCGCGCGGAAGCTTGTCGTAGAGCCGGTCGAAGAGCGACTCTTGGTCGTAGAGCTCTTTCTTCCACTCCTCGCGGTCGATGCTCATCACCTCTTTGAACTTCGCTTTGGTGAAGTCGAGGCCGCGCCAGTCGAGCTCGTCGTATTGCGGCATCCAGCCGAGCGGGCTTTCGGTGGAGCTTGCCCGACCGCGTACGCGATCGACGATCCATCGGAGCACCCGCATGTTCTCGCCGAAGCCCGGCCACACGAACTTTCCATCCTCGTCTTTGCGGAACCAGTTGATCAAAAAGATACGCGGGGGCTTCGGTGTACCGCGACCGATTTCGAGCCAGTGGTTGAAGTAGTCGGCCATGTGGTAGCCGCAGAATGGGAGCATCGCGAACGGGTCGCGGCGAACCTTGCCCACCTCGCCGCCGGCGGCGGCGGTCTGCTCGGAGCCGATGGTCGCGGCCATGAACACGCCGTACGCCCAGTTGAAGGACTGCACGACCAGCGGCAGCGTGGTCGCGCGCCGCCCGCCGAACATGAACGCATGCACGGGCACGCCCGCAGGGTTTTCCCAATCCGGGTCGATGGCGGGGCACTGGGAGGCCGGCGCGGTGAAGCGTGCGTTCGGGTGAGCCGCGGGCCGCCCGCTGTCGGGCGTCCACTCGTCGCCGCGCCAGTCGGTGAGCTTGGGCGGGGGCTCGTCGGTGAGGCCTTCCCACCAGACGTCGCCGTCAGGCGTCAGCGCACAGTTGGTGAAGATGCTGTTCGCGCGGCAGGATTCGAGCGCGTTCTTGTTCGACTTCTCGGACGTGCCGGGCGCGACGCCAAAGAAGCCCGCCTCCGGGTTGATCGCGCGAAGCCGCCCCTTTTCATCGGGCTTGATCCACGCGATGTCGTCCCCGATGGTGGTCACCTTCCAACCCTCTTCGGCGAGGGCCTTCGGCGGCACCAGCATCGCGAGGTTGGTCTTGCCGCACGCGCTCGGAAGCGCGGCCGCGATGTATGTCTTTTCGCCGTCGGGCGCCTCGACGCCGAGGATCAGCATGTGCTCGGCGAGCCAGCCTTCGTCACGCGCCATCACCGACGCGATGCGGAGCGCAAAGCATTTCTTGCCGAGCAGCGCGTTGCCGCCATAGCCGCTCCCGAATGACCAAATCGCCCGCTCTTCTGGGTAGTGGACGATGTACTTGTTGTCGTTGTTGCAGGGCCAGGGCACGTCCTTCTGGCCTTCGCTGAGCGGAGCGCCGACGGAGTGCACGCAGCGGACGAAGCGATCGCCTTCGAGGTACTGATACACGCCTTTGCCCATGCGCGTCATGATCCGCATGTTGACCGCCACGTACGCCGAATCGGAAAGCTCGATGCCGAGCTGGGAGATCTCCGAGCCGAGCGGGCCCATGCAAAACGGGATCACGTAGAGCGTGCGCCCCGCCATGCACCCCTTGAAGAGACCAGAAAGCGTCTGCTTCATCTCTCGCGGGTCCATCCAGTTGTTGGTGGGCCCGGCGTCGTCCTTGCGAACACTGCAGATGAACGTGCGGTCCTCGACGCGCGCGACGTCGGCGGGGTCGGAAAAGGCGGCATAGGAGTTGGGCCGCTTGGCCTCGTCGAGCTTCACGAACGTCCCCGCCTCGACGAGTCGATTGCAGAGCATCGAGTACTCTTCTTCCGAGCCATCGCAGAAGTAGATGTCCGCGGGCTTGCAGAGCGCGACGACCTCTCGAATGAAGTCTTTCGCCTGCTCGCTCTTCAGCTCGGGAGGGAACTTAATCGCGTTCGGGTCTACGGTCATGATCGCCTCTCGTCCGTGTGTCGTTTCAGACCTAAGATCTGGACCATCTGCGAGACTTTTCAATGGGGAAACCGACGCACGCCCGGAGACGACCGCGAAAAAAATGCACTCCGGCCAGTCATGCTTGGCCGAAGGCCCGGACGACCTCAGCAAGAAAGCCGGACGCGAGCTCACCAGAGCACGGAAACCCCATATTTAGGCGCCGCGCGATCCTTGGTAACGAAGTCGAGACCGCGCCGGAGCGCCTGCGCGACGAGCATGCGGTCGAAGGGGTCGCGATGGTGGGGCGGAAGACTCGACAGTTGGTCGACGTCGCCGAGCTCGATGCCAATCATTCGAAAATGGTGGTCGATGAGAAGGCCGCGGTAGAGCGCATCCACCGATTCGTTGAGGGTCAGCTTTTCCAAGCCCGCCTTGATCTGAATCTCCCACGCACTGGCAATGCTGATGAACACGTCGGTATCGGAGTCGGCGATCGCGACGCGCGCCTTTGGAGACAAGCGCTCGTCACCCGTCGCCCACCAGACGATCGCGTGGGTATCGAGAAGAAGCGGCGTCACTTCGGGAGGAGCCCTTCACCCTCGAAGAGGTCCGCTTCATCGCTCGAGGGGTCGAACGCGCCGGGCGTGCACTCGATCCAGCCCTTGAAGGCGCCAAATACGCGGCTGGAAGGCGCGGCTTCGCCAAGAGGGACCACTCTTGCGATCGGCTTGCCCGCCTTGGCGATCACGACCGCTTGCCCGCCCTGCACGCGGCGAAGCAGCTTCGAAAAGTGGGTCTTCGCCTCATGGACGTTGACCACGAGCTCATCTTTTTCGGGGCGTTCGGCGTGACCCATGAACCCAGAATAACGGGTCTTTTAGGCTTAGTCTAGTCGAAATAGACTTAGTCTTATACCCCTCGCGCCCACAGCACCCGACCCACCAAATGCGAGGCGTCGAGTGACCCGAAGTGACGGCTGTCTTGCCCGGCACAAGGGTCGTCGCTGCCCACCGCGAACGTTTCGCGCCCCCGCGAACGAACGCGCTTCACGAGCAAGTGCGACTGCCGGGGATGACGCACGACGACGAGCTCGCCCGTGTCGGGAAGCGAACCACTGCCCGAGTCGACGAGCAGCCAGTCACCGGAGCGCAGGGTGGGCGCCATGCTCTCGCCCGAGACGCGGACGACGCGAAGCCGTCCAACCGTGCGGCGCCACGCCTGCTGCGCGTATCGAGCGAGCTGATTCATCCGGGCGTCACCCGCCGGCGAGCACCCAGTCGACCTTGCGGTTCTTGGTCTTCCAGAACAGCTCGTGAATCTGATGGATGGCATCGATGAGCTCGTCACAATGCTGTGGGCTCACTTCGACCTTGCACGCCGAGCAGAGCTTGGCGGCCTTCCAGAACCGGTCGTGTAGGTCGGGATACTCCTCGACGTGCTGCGGCTTGAAGTAGTCGGTCCAGAGAATGAGCAGCTCTCTCTTCGTGAGCTCGGCCTGCTCCTCTTTGATCGCCACGTAGCGGCTCAGCGTGTTGTGGTATCGCGCCATCGCCCCAACGTCCGACGCGTCTGGCGGCTCGAGCGCGAGGATCTTCTTGGTCATAGAACGGACTGCCTCGGCCGCGATCCTCGCGGACGCGGGGTCGTAGATTCCACAGGGTCCGTCGCAGTGCGCTTCGACGCTCGGCACCCATGCGTCGACGGCCTCTTTCCACTTCTTGATCTTCATCAGCTTCCTCCGCGCAGCCCCTTTGGGGGGCTGACCGCGCGAACTCTATCGCACGCGCGGTGTCTCCGCCACGGTCAGCGGCTGTCGGCGCCGTTTCGCTTCAAACGGACGAGGGCCCACACCGAAGGCGCCGCGATGCCCGCGGCCATGCCGGCAGCGCTGGACACGCCCACGCACGGACACCCGAGCGCGCCTACGAGCCATGTCATGGACGCTGCCGCGACGACGAAGGCAGGCTTTGCCCCGATTCGCACGGCGAGCGAGGCGAGGAGCACGCCCGCGGCAGCCCCTGAGACGACGCAGGCCGGAGGGGCACCGCGAGCCTCAGGCGACCACGGGTGAACGCGCGCTCTGCGGCGCGAATGCGGTCGGCTTCAGTCGTGGCCATAGACTTCCTTCCATCTTCGACGAAGCCGTTCGAGCACGCGTTGCTTTCTGTCCGTGACAGCGAGAGAGAAACGGACGCTTAAACCCTGGAAAGAAGGCTCGAGAACATGGCCGCTGGCGGGGCCCGACCCTAAGTTCCGAGCATGAAAAAGCGCATAGATACGAAGCCCTTACGACTCCTGACTCTGCTCTTTTGCGCCCTCGTGTACGTCGGGTGCACCTCGTCGGAGAAGGCACCAAGCGACGCCAAGCCCGCCGCTGCGGGCGAAGCGAAACCGGCAGCGCCGGCGCCGAAGGCCGCAGAGCCCGAGCCGGCCGGCAACATCGTCGTGCTCCTCGGAAGCGACACCATGCAGTACAACACGAACGAAATCCGCGTGAAGGCGGGCGGGAAAACCACCGTCAATCTCACGCACACGGGCCAGCTCCCCGCCGAAAGCATGGGCCACAACTTCGTTCTTTTGAAGCAGGGAGTCGACATGACGACGTTTGCGACGAAAGCACTCGAGGCGAAAGAGACGCAGTACATCCCCGCCGGCGACGAAACAATCGCCTACACCAAGGTGATCGGCGGTGGTGAAGCGACCTCGGTGACGTTCGACACCCCGCCACCCGGAACCTACACGTTTCTATGCACGTTTCCCGGCCACTACGCGATGATGAACGGCAAATTCATCGTCGAGTAGCCGCTACGGCGAGGGGTGAAACGCGAGCTCCGCTAGCTCTCGTTCTCGTCGTCTTCGGACTTCTCTTTGGTCTCATGGTGGCGGGAAAGCTCGCCTTGGAGCGTTTCACGGATGACCTCGAGCTCCTCGATGCGGGCCTGAGAGGCGGTTGGGTCGGGCTCTTGGCGGCTGGCCTTTCGAATCGCCTCGAGCTCCGCCTCGACGATTTTGAGCTTCCCTTGGGCGTCCGCCATCAGCTCGGCGAGGTCGGCCTTGTCGAACATGCGCTCCTCGGGGCGCGACTCGTCTGGAGCAGGCGGCTTCGGCCTTCGCCGGCGGCTGCCTTCGGGGATGAAGACCCTCTTCGCCTCGACCTGCCGCTGGTTCATGAACGTCGGCGAAACGATCTCGATGCCCGCGCGGTGCAGCGAATCGAGCATGCACTCTCGCAGCTCGGATTCGGCGCTGATCAGGTATTTCACGTCTTCCAGAAAGCCCGCCGCCTGGTACGTGATCGAGAAGTCCCCGAGCTCGAGCACGAAGACGAAAGGATCCTTCAGGCCCGAGTGTTCCGCGGCTTCCACCAGGCACTTCTCGACCTTCTCGCGCGGCACGTCGTAGCCGAGAGACACGGTGGCCGAAATGAAGGTGCCCGAGCCTCGCACGACCGTGACCGGATTGGTGACCAGATAGAGGTTTGGGAACGTCGTGAGGTTTCGGCGCTCGGTTTGGATTTCAGTGCGAAGGAGCCCGAGCTCCGAGACGCGCCCGCGGTGGCCGTCGACGACGATGAAGTCGCCAGCCTTGAAGTTGCGAATCGAGCGCAGCATGAACCCAGCCATCGCATTGCCGAGAAGAGTCGTCGACGAAAGGGCAATCGCGCCCGCAGCCAGGATCCCGAGCAGGTCCATGAGCTGGCCGCGCGACTCGTCGTCGATTGGGAGCTCGAGGATCATCAGCACGACGAGGATCATGACCAGGAGCGCGATCAGAATCTGCCGGCCGACGATCGAGCCCCCGGTGGGCGCTCGCCGCTTGATGAGAAGGTAGTAAGCGCCCGCGATCACGAAGATCGTGAACAGCAACGTGATCAAAAACGGCAGCCACTCGCGTAGCAGCTCGACGATGTGCTCGACCGCTTCCACGCGCGCAGTATACGGGGGCGGCGCCGCACGTCACGCGCGACCGCAACCCCACCCGGCTAAGGCGCCGGCTCGCAGACCGGGAACACGAGCGTCAGCGACTTGGCCAGAATCGGATAGTCGGTGTCCGGAGCATCCAGCACACACACCGTCGTGCCGGGCACACCGATCGCCTCGGCGGTGATCGGCCCGTCCGCAGGGTCGACCGAGGTGTAGATCAGGTCGCCGAAGCCCTCCGAGTTGACGATCACGCCCGGTTGCACCACCGGTTCGTCGGCCACGTTGAAGGTAAAGGCCGGGTCGCTCGCCGCGCTGAGCATGCCTGTCTCTCCGCCGGCGATCCCGACGTCGAAAGCAAGCTGAACGATCCCGTCGTCCTCCGAAAGCGTTCGTCCGAGCGCACCGGCAACAGACTGCACCTCTGAATCGGGAACGACGTCGAGGCCGATTTGGAAGTCACCGGTTTCCTCTGGCACGCGCCAGTATACGACCACGCCCCAGCTATTGGGGGCAGACGTCGCGAAGAACCTCAGGCCGTCTGGGACGTCTTCGAGGACGAACTCTCCGGTGGAGCTGCTCGTGGTGGAGAGGTTCGTACCGAGCACCGAAATGGTGGCGCCGGACACCGGCATCTCGGCGTCGTCGCGCGTGAAGACGATCCCGCTCACGGTCGACGTGGAACCGCCGCCGGTGCCGCCCGTTCCGGAGACTCCGCCGGTGCCTCCGCTACCCGCCATCCCGTCGCTCGAGCTGCTGCAGGCTGAAGCGGAGAGCGCAAAGAGCGCCATTGCGAAAAACCTAGAATTCATCATCCCGCTCCTCCCAAAGAGTCGGTGCGACGCTAGCCGAGTGACCCCTCGGGTGACAACAAAAACGCGCGTTCTTCATTTTAAATATCGTCGATTCGGTTGGCGGCCTGCGCTACGCTTCGTGCCATGAGGATTCGTTTTGCTCTCGTCGTCTTGACCGCGGCACTTGCTGCCGCGTGTGCCAGCGAATCTGCGGCTTCGAAAGAAGTGCGGACAGCCGCAGCAGCAGACATGGACTGCGACCCGTCCGAGCTCACGCTCGACGAGCGCCGCCCGCGAAAGACCCACGTCTCCGGTTGCGGCCAAGAGCAGATTTATCGCTACAAGTGCACCACCCCCGACGAGGGCAACCGGGACAAGAAAGAGTGCGGCTGGGCGCGGATGCCCGACCCGGGTAACTGAGTCTCCCACTCGAACGGCAGGGCTAAGAAGGAGTACGCCTCTTCACGCGTCGTCCCTTGGAGGCCTCGGATGCTTTGGGTGCTGGCAAGCACGCCTCCGGGTTGGCGCTGAGCTCGAGGACGCCCCGACCCGAAAACACCGGGTCGACGAAGTCGGCTCCTGACTCGGGGCCTCCCCAGGTGCCGCATCGGTGTACGGCGTCGCCGATTTGGAGGGTGTTCACGACGTTGCGCCCTCTGAAATCGAGACGAATCGACCCTTCAGAGAGTCCCTCTGCCACGCTCAAGGTCGAGGCGCTCCCGAGAGCGGGCTTTTCGAGCGTGAGCGAGCCGCCGCGGACCGCGACGTCGCCAACGCCCAGCGCGGTGGGCGACGCGGCGATCAAATCGGCGGACTGTACGACGACACCGCCAGAGAAATCGTTCTGCCCCTTCAAGACCAGCCGCCCGCCGGAGACTCGAAGGCCGCCCGGCCCGGTGAGATGGACCGGCGCTTCACCGTAGGGGGCGCCGTCGAACTCCGAAGGCGCGTTGCCAAGCACGCGCACCAGAAGCGCGCCACTGCGATCCATGATCGCCTCGTTCAGCGTGATGCGCCCTCGTAGGCGTGCGGCGCGCGCAAGCACCGGACGATATCGTTGTTTGGGGCCGAGGCGCCGCTGAAGGACGCGGCCGTCGCTGCTCAACGCAAACCAAACGACACCGGTCCCTACCCCGCCTGCCTTTGCACGTGAGTGGGGGCGGACGCTCGGCAACGCGTAGCGTCCCTCTCCGTTCTTGCGGGAGTCGGGATCGAAGTGAAGCGTCGCGCTCGAGTCCACCACTGGCACCGCGATTACCTTCGCGACGTCTTCCCTGAGCGTCCCTCCGCCGTCGTAGCCCTCGGTGGTAGGGTCGACCACTTTGGGCGTGCCGACGACGACGAAGACGTGTCCCGTATCGGTCGGCTTCGGACGCTTCTCGTCGGACGGCTTCGCGTACCGCCCCATCGCGTACGCGCCAATGTCGCCCGGCCGCAGATCCACGAAGCTCTTCACGGGGTCGAAGCCCGTCGCCTCGACGTAGTCGCTTCGAAGATACTGCGTCACCACGAACGCCCTTGGCCACGGCCTTCGCACCTCACGGAGCGCGAAGTCTTCCGAATAGACCCGGTTGTGCACCTCGAGGCGCTGCTGCGAATGGAGCACGGCCGCGTGCAGCGGCGAGACGGTGTTGAGCACGAAGGTGAGCCAGCCGGAACAGTCGGTGGATGCGAGCATCGAGTGCGCGTCGGTCGGCTTGAGCTGAACTTGGGGCTCGCCGAGCCGCCTGCTCGGGCCCAAGAGCCTCTGGTGACTGTAGGTGTTGTTCGCCGGAGGCTTCCTCGCGCCGTCGTTCAACGCCTGGCTGACCGACGTCGAAAAACGGACCATCGCGTCGGAAAGCTGCTCGGCCGAATCGGGGGCCGCGCGACGGGGTCGACGGTCCTCGACCGTGGTCGCGGCGCGATGAGGCGACGCGCACGATGCGACGAGAATGAGCATCGCAAGGCGTGTTTTGGGCGGCACGACTCGTTCCTCGTTTCCGAAACCGACCGAGGTGGGCACTCGGGCAGACAAACAGGCTAGTGCGGGGAGGCAAGACGTAGCAAAATCTCTGTCCGCCCTGACCGTTTTTCCAGGGAGTGGAGGTGTTGGATGTTTGCTCGCGACCTTTTTTTGCTTGGTTTGGTTTGCTCGATGCTCGCCGCTTGTCAGAGCACGACCGACGCCGAAGTCAGGGCGCCCGAAGGGCCTTATGCAGGCTACGAGAGCGAAGTCTATCAAAGCCTCGACCCTTGGCTCTGCAACCCCGCTCAGGACCCGGCCGAAAACGAATGTCTTCGTGACCTGGACGCGACGGTCGTCGCCGCCGACGGAACCGCGACCGAAGAGCCACACCAGCCCGCGAGCGACCCGGCGTTCGACTGCTTCTACATCTATCCGACGGCAAGCTTCGACGACGACGGCAACTCGGACCTCGAAGCCAACGAAGAGGAAGTTTTCGTCGTTCGCAATCAGATCGCTCGCTTCACGTCGGTGTGCCGCGTCTTTGCGCCGGTGTATCGCCAAGTGACGCTCTCCGCGCTCTTCAACGACGAGCTCGAAAGTGACAGAGAGCTTGCGTACGGCGACGTGGTCGACGCGTTCCGACACTACATCGCCAACGACAACGGAGGCCGCGGCGTGCTGCTCGTCGGCCACTCGCAGGGGTCCGGGCACCTCGCCCGCTTGATTCGTGAAGAGGTCGAGGCCGACCCTGTGCTCGCCGAGCGGATGATCGCAGCGTATCTGCTGGGCACGACGATCGCGGTCCCTGAAGGCGAGGATGTTGGAGGAACGTTCGTAAGCACGCCGCTCTGTCGATCGGCCGACCAGATAGGCTGCCTCGTGACCTATTCGAGCTGGCGCGACACCGACCGCCCCGATTCGGACGCATTGTTCGCAAAGACCGATGAGCCGGGGACCGAGGCCGCATGCGTGAACCCGGCCGCGCTCGCCGGAGGCCGCGGCACCCTCGATCCGTATTTCCCCGGCGAAGTGGCAGGGGTGTTCACGGTCGCGCTTGGCGACGGGTCGAGCCCATTCGCCGATCCGGAAGCCCAAAACCCGATCGCCACGCCCTACTACAGCATGCCCGCGTTTCTCGACGCCGAGTGCGTCGACCGCGACGGCTTCCAGTACCTCGAGGTCACCGTCAACGCAGACCCGGAAGACCCTCGCGCGGACGACTTCAACGGCGACTTCCGAAACACCAACGGCTGGGGGCTTCACCTCGTCGACGTCAGCATCGCAATTGGCAACCTGATCGACCTCGCGGAGGCACAGGGCGCGGCTTGGCGGGCGACCCAGAGAGAATGATGCATCGCCGCGAAGCGCGCAGCCGCTAGAACGCCTGCGCGGTGGTTTCTTCGAGCTGGCACACGCCAGCCTCGTCGGGTTGGCCCGCGGAGCGAATGACTTGGTCTTGGTTCGGGAGGGCGTGCATGCCTGTCATTTCCGCGTCGATCGCACGCAGAATGGCGTCACGAAGGAGCGTGACGTAGTAGCAGGGGATCGTGGGTTCTTTGTGATCGCCGCCGATCCCGGAGTCGTTGGTGATGAAGATGTAGCGACCGCCGGTGAGCTGGGCACTCGCGCGCATGTAGTACTCGAGCGAGTCATCCACACCGCTCGAGGCGACCGGATAGACGGCGACGTCGCGAGCCCGCATGCTGCGAATCGAGTCCGCGAACGCCGGGAGGTTCACGTCGTGCGCAGGCGCATCGGCGACCCAAAACGCGATCCTGCCCGTGCTTTCGGAGCTCTGCCATGCGAGCTGGTTTGCGCGCTGGAAGGCGAGCTCGGGGGATTCGGGCCAGTCTCCGCCGCCCTCGCCCCGCTGGCTTCCGAGCGAGCCTCGAAACGCGTCGGCATCGGCCGTGAAATCGTAGTGGCGCACGACATACGCGTCTCCATGGTCTCGATAGACGACCAGCGACCACCGCACGGTCGCGTTCTCGTAGCGGTTGCCGACGGTGGTGGCGAGATCGCGGAACTCGCTCTGGAGGTAGCTGATTTCGTCCCCCATGCTTCCGGTCGTGTCGATCACCAGCGCAACGTCGAGGTCAGCTGGCGCTGAATGTGGCTGCTGGGACTCGGCATGCGCATCGTCCTGTTCGCTTTCCGAGAACAGGGAGCGGTTGATTTGGTCGCCGCTGCCGTTCTGGCCCCAAAGGTCGTCTCGATACGCTTCGAAGTGCTCGAAGTTCTCGTTGTCGTCCCAGATGCCCGCGGTGAGCTGCCCGCTCTGGGGAAGAGTCGGGGCGCCGCCCGTGCCGCCCGCGCCACCGCCGTCCACCGCACTTCCGCCCTCGAGACGAACGTCGCCATCCGGCCCCAGTGCGGAGCTCCCGCTGTTTTGACTGGAGCCGCAGCCGGCGGTGAGAAGAAATGACAGCAACAAACCCAAGTGAACGAATACGCGCATGCACGAGTCGGCTGCAGAACACGTGCCAATCGCTGCTGATGGGAAATCGCACACTTGCGAGCACAGGCGGTGTGCCAATGTGTGCAGCGAGGGCATCTTTGTCGTGGTTCAGCGCTTCTCGGCGACGATTCGCCAGTTTAGATCCGCGATCTTCGCCTTCTCCGCATCGGTCCATGCTTGGCCGCCGCTCTGGAGGAGCTCGAGCGACTCCTCGACCCAGGCCGGGAGCACCCGAAGCGCCTCGAGCGCGCGGATGACTTTTCGGCCGTGAAGGATCAGGTCTCGCTTCTGCTCGGCGATCGGCCATGCCGGGCGTTTCGACGGCGCCGAGAGCAGAACCTCGAAGCCTGCCTGCTCGAGCGCGGCACAGACGTCGGCCGGGTACATCGATTGGGTGGCCGCCAAAGTCGGCAAGAACGACCTGTGCAAGCGCAGATGCTCTTCGTTGTCCCAATCGAAATGGGGCGTGAGCAGATACTCGGAGCACGCGTATCGCGCGCCTGGCTTCAGCACTCGATACATCTCGGCTGCGTGCGCACCGAGCTCCTCCTTCTTGAAGAACGGCCAAACGGCTTGAAAGGAGAAACACCCGTCGAAGGTTGCGGATTCGTATTCGAGCGGCTCGTGATGGTTGCCGACTTTGAAGTGAAGACGATCGCTCATGCCGCATTCGGCCGCCCACTCGATCGCGTTTTCGATTTGATTCGGGTCGATGTTGTACCCGGACACCTCGCCGCCCGTCATCGTGGCGAAGTGGTGCGACACCCGGCCCCGCCCACAGCCCATGTCCAGCAGGTGGGACCGAGCAGGGTTCTCGAGGCTCAGCTCTTCGAGAACATCGCGCTCGCACAGAATCTGGTTTCCGTAGAGCCCCTGGGATTCATCGAGCTGCGGTGGGATGTAGAGCTTCTCGAGGTCGAAGACCGAGAGCAGGTTGTTGAGCACCTTGTAGTAGTCCGCAACGGCTTTCGTCTCGTCTTCGGTGCGGGTCTCCGCGCCCGCCTGCATCGATTGGAGCAACTTGAAGGCGTCGATGCTGGCCTGCTTGTCCTCGGCGGGCAGCGCAGCCAAACGCTTGAGCCCAGCGAAGGCAGTTTTGATTCGGTACCAGTTCATCGAAACCAAACGCGCAAGCTACTCCATAGACGCGACGCTCGAAAGCTACTGCCGCGCGCGGATGTGCGCGATGTCTCCCCTCGGCACGGCGGCGATCATCTCTTGCGTGTATCGCTCGCGCGGGTGCTCGGACACCTCGTCGACCGGGCCCTGCTCGACGATTTTGCCGTCTTTCATCACGGCAAGCGTGTCCGAAATGGACTTCACCACCGAAAGATCGTGGCTGATGAACACGTAGGTGAGGCCGCGACGCTCTTGGAGGCCCTTGAGAACGTTGAGCACCTGCGCCTGCACCGAGACGTCGAGCGCACTCACCGACTCGTCGCACACGATGAACTCGGGCTCGACGGCGAGAGCGCGTGCGATGCAGATGCGCTGCCGCTGGCCACCGGAGAATTCATGCGGATAGCGGTTGAGGTGGCTGGCGTCGAGCCCCACTTCTTCGAGAAGCGACACCGTGCGGTCGACGCGATCTGAAGCGCGCGGCACCAGGTTGTGGACGACCATGGGCTCTTGAATCGCGGCGCTGACGGTCATGCGCGGGTTGAGCGACGAATAGGGGTCTTGGAAGATGATCTGCATGCGCTGGCGAAGCGCACGGAGGGCATCGCCGGTCACGCTCTGGAGGTCGATGCCGTCGTACACGACCCGGCCGTCCACGTGCACCCCGAGCCTTTGATCGATGAGCTTCAGTATCGCGCGGCCGGTGGTGGTCTTGCCGCAGCCCGACTCGCCCACCAGGCCGAGCGTCCGCCCCTTGTGGACGTCGAAGCTGACTCCGTCGACCGCGCGCACCCAGTCCTTGGTGCGCGAGAACATCGGCTGGCGAATCGGGAAGTAGACCTCGAGGCCTTCGACCCGGAGCAGCGGCTCACCCTCGGGGCCTGGCCGGGCCGCCGCCGGGTCCTCCTTCATGGCATCGAGCTCCGCCTGAGACACGGTTTTCTCCTCGATGACGAGCTCGCCCGCGTCGTCGATACGCCAATCCATGAACATCTGCGTCGTCGGCAGGCGGTGAAACCGGGTGTCGAGCGTAGGCCGGCACGCGATCAGGCTTCGCGTGTATGGGTGCTGCGGATTTTCGAAGATGCTGAGCGTATCGCCGTACTCGACCACGTGACCCTTGAACATCACCGCGACATCGTCTGCGATTTCCGCGATCACGCCGAGGTCGTGGGTGATGAACAGAATCGACATGCCGCGGCTGTCGCGGAGCTGACGCAGAAGATCGAGGATCTGCGCTTGAGTCGTGACGTCGAGCGCGGTGGTTGGCTCGTCGGCGATCAGCAGCTTCGGGTTACACGCGAGGGCCATCGCGATCATGACGCGCTGCTTTTGTCCGCCCGACATTTGGTGCGGGTAGCTCTCGAGGCGCCGCTCGGGGTCGGAGATGTTCACTTCGCGAAAAAGCTCGATGGTGCGATTTCGCGCTTCGTCCTTGCTGACGTCTTCGTGGGTCCGAATCGCTTCCATGACCTGACTCCCGACCTTGTAGACCGGGTTCAGCGAGGTGGACGGCTCTTGAAAGATCAGCGAGACCTCCTTTCCGCGGAAGTCCTGAAGCTCGGCATTCGACATCGCGAGAACCTCGCGATCCACGAACGAGATGCTGCCGTTCTCGATCCGGGCGGTGTTCGCCGGAAGAAGGCGCATCACGGACAGCGCCGTCACCGACTTCCCGGACCCCGACTCACCGACGAGCCCAAGCGTCTTGCCCGGCTCGACGTCGAGCGAAACCCCGCGAACGGCTCGAACGATTCCTTCGGGCGTGTGGAAAGAGACTTCGAGCTGGTCGATGTCGAGGATCGCGTCCGTCACAGACGCAGTATTTGGCGGCAAGGCGCACAAAGTCAAAACAGCGCCATCTACGGGCCGCTCGCTCAGTTGCCTAGAGGTGGTTGGCAGTCGAGCTCCACCGTCGACGTCGCTTCGATGTTCGTCCCGTCGCAGCCCTCGGGATCGAATCCGTCGTCGGAAACCGAGATGGTCACGGAGCAGGCGCCGACCTGGTCGCAGCGGACCGTCGTGCTGCTCTCTCCGGTCACCGGGTCTGCGGCTTGCAGGGGGTCGGCCACCTCGCCACAGCTCGAAGTGACGCGGACCTCGACGGGGTCGCCGTCCGGGTCGAGCACCTCGGTGTCGATGTCGAAGAGGTTGCCGAGGGACTGCAGGGTTGGGCTCACCGTGATGTCGGTGTAGAACGGGCACCGGTTCTCGGGCATCCCGCCGCTACCGGCTGCGCCCCCGAAACCGCCTCCGCCTGCCGCGCCGCCGTGCCCGCCGCCACCGGCCGCTCCGCCTTCGCCTCCAGCGCCAGCGCTGCCACCGGCACCCGACATGCCGCCTGCACCGGCGTCACCACCAGACCCAGCCTCGCCGCCAGCACCGTTCGCGCCACCAGCCCCAGACACGCCGCCTGCGCTTCCCGCGGCGCCGGCCGCGCCACCCATGCCGCCTTCGCCGTCACCGTCACCGCCTCGGCGGCAGCCCGATAGCGCAACGGCAAGACTCAGCAGGGCAACGAGGACGATGTGCATACACGTGTCGTATCGCAGAGAGCAGACTATTTTTCGAGCAAAACCAGCCAATACGACGAGTCGTCTTTGGTCCCCGACCCGGGTGTCACCGTTTTGGACGACCAACCGTCTTCCAAGAGCTGCGGCAAAGCAGCCTGGTCGTCGTCGCCCGAACCAAGCTTGTCTTCGTCCGGGTCGCCATCGAGCACCCAGGACTCACCGTTGTCTGAAACCACTACGAAGCGCTGTGCCATGCGGCTCCCATATGCGACCCGGTTCGCGCCTGCAAGCGGCTTACCAGAGGGCTCGAGGAACCCCTGCCCGGCGCATCGGCTCGGCCAAGTCCTCGGGGACATCGCTTTCGAAGGAAACGCGCTCGCCCGTCGCGGGGTGCTCGAATGACAGACGCTGCGCGTGCAGCGCGAGTCGGTACAGGCCTAGCTCGGAGCGATAGGCACGGTTCTCGACTCCCTTCGCATACCGTACGTCCCCTGCGACAGGGTGATCGATGCGCCGAAGGTGACGTCGAATCTGGTGGCGCCTTCCCGTCAGCGGGTGCGCCGCGACCAGCGACAGCCTCACGAGGTCCGACACGAACAGCGTCTCATACTCCGTGATGGCGTCGACCTTGGGGCCGCCTTCACGTTTCTCCATGGGGCTTTCGATCACCCCGCGGGCGGGCGGCTTTCCCCGCACGAGCGCGAGATACCGCTTTTGCACTTCGCGGCCGCTGAACGAATCGTGAAGGCTTCGCGCGTGCTCCGACGAGAGCGCAAAGACGAGCACACCGCTCGTCGCGCGATCCAGCCGATGCACCGGGTACACCCACTGGCCGACCGCGTCGCGCGCGAGATTCAGCGCAAAGGTCGACCCTTGGTCATCCCCCCGGTGCACCGACAACCCCGACGGCTTGTCGACGACGACGATCGCATCGTCTCGGTAGATCACCTCGATCGACGTCGGCACCGGCGCCGGTCGGGGCTCACTGGGATCGGTCGGGTGCAATACGCACGATATAGCAATCGCCGCCATCAAAGTCGCCCGCTCAGCCTTCATACTGATTCCCGGGCTGGGCTCAGGTGACGGTAGGCCGCATCGATCCATGGCGTCGGAATGCCCGCCTGCTCGATGAGCACGCGGAACTCGTCGGCTAGGAGTATCCACTCCGCGCGCCCCTGCTCTGCGTGGCCGAACTTGATCGCCGCCGTCTCGGCGCCGACCAAGCGGCGCATCAAGAAGAGCAGCAAAGGCTCAGGCAACCATTCGAGCACGTGGTGATTGCGCGGGGTGATCGGAATGCCGTTTGCGCGCAGCACGTGGAAGCCTTCGCGAATGGCGCGCACCATGAGCCGCAGCGCCTCGTCGTCGGCGGCCAACTGGTCCGGTCGGCCTCCCGCCTGAAAGAGCGCGCACACGGTGGGGAGGATCTTGGCCACGTGTGTCTTCAACCAGGCGTCGATGTTCGCGGAAATCGACACAGGAAACCCCGACGCCTCGAGCGCGGACGCAATTGCGTGAATGCGGGCAGACTTGCTCCCGTCGAGCTCGCCGAGCGTCGTCGGCTGCTCGCGCGCTGACGTGATCAAATAGCGAATGGCGTCGTCGTGCGGCACCGCAGCGGCACCGGGAAACCCAAAGAGCACGCGGTCGTGACCGATCGCATCGGTCATCGCGTGCGGTCCGGCTGCATTGTTGCCGAAGAACATCACGCTCGGAGTGCGGTCGTTCGCGGCCAGCGCGGGCAGGACCTCCGCGATCTTCTGCTTCGGCAGGATCACCAGCACGACGTCGTACTCGTCGGTCGGATCGAGACGGTCCAGGGCCTCCGGGCGCGTCCGCGTGCGTTCACCGGAAACCGCGTGCTCGAGCTCGATGCCGTGTTGGCGGATCGCTTCCAAGCGATCGCCCCTCGCCAGAACGGTCACCTCGTGGTCGCTCTGCACGAGCTTCGCGGCGTAGAGACTGCCGATGTTGCCGGCTCCGATGACCAGAAACCGCATGCGGCGAAGCTACCACAGGTCGTGCGCCCAAGCCTTTGTGGCGCTGGTTGGTGCGCTCCCCTACCCCAGTCGGATCTTCAGAAGTCGATTTCGAGCGCCACTTTGCCGCGGACGTGGCGGGATTGGTTTTCGTCGAGGGCGGCGCCGGCTTCTTTGATGTTCTTCACCTGCAGGTGCGGAATCTGAACCTGGCCCGCGTCGATGAGTGAACCGATGTGTGCCAGCTCCTCGCCGTTGGGGGAGACGAACACGAAGGCCGCCTTCACGTCTTTGGCTTTGGCCTGCTCCTCCGAAGGCGTGTCGACGATCGACACCACACGACCGCCGCGCGCGACCACTTCCCAGCCCTCGGCGAGCGAGTCGCCGCCCGCGCAGTCGAACACCAGGTCGATGCGGTCGTTCCAGGCACGCACGGCGTCAACCGTGTTTCCCTCGGTGTAGTCCACCGCGTGGTCGGCGCCGAGTGAACGAACGTACTCGTGGTTTCTTGCGCTCGCCGTCGTGATGACCTTGGCGCCGCGGTGCTTTGCGAACTGAATACCGAAGCTCCCGACGCCCCCGGCGCCCGCGGTGATGAACACGTTGTCGCCCGACGACACCTCCGCGAAGTCGACGAGCGCTTGCCACGCGGTGAGCGCCACCAACGGAACGGTGGCTGCCTCGGCAAAGCTCAGCGACTTTGGCTTCGGGGCCACCGCCGACTCGGTGATGACCGTGTACTCCGCGTAGGTGCCAAGCTGCACGGTCGGTCGGCGCGCGTAGCTGTACACCTCGTCGCCCACCGCAAACGACTTCACGTCGGCACCGACCTTGGACACCGTGCCCGCTGCGTCCCACCCGAGAGTCAGCGGGAACTCGTGCGGGATCATGCCGTCCAGATACCCCTCGCGAATTTTCCAATCGACCGGGTTCACCGAGGCGTGGTCCACGCGGATTTGAACCTCGTCTGGGCCAGGCTCCGGAGTCGGTACCTCACCAACCTCGAGCGCACTCGAGTCGCCAAACTTGCGGATGAAAACTGCCTTCATCCGACGGCGTTATCATGGGCGGGCGCCTTTGGCGACTCGGAGGGGTCGCAGGCCCAACTTCGACGCGAGCGCTTCGAGTTGGCACACTGAGGGCATGCTTTGGAATGTGGCTCTCGGAGCAGTGCTTCTGCTTCTCGGTTTCTCGATATGGCTGCTGGCGCCTCGAGCCACTGCATCGCGCCCTACCCTCGGACAGCGCTCCATGGAGGACGTGAGGCGACTGGTGAGCGAAGGGCACAAGATCGAGGCGATCAAGATCTATCGCTCGATTCACGGAGTGGGCCTCAAAGAAGCCAAGGACGCGATCGACGCGATGCGTCCCTAGTCGCGCCTCGACTTTCTGCTCAGCCTCGGTCGGATCTGTCGCCCTCCGCCGGATCCGTTCACCAGCCAGAACGTGCCAGTGAGCTCCGCAGCCACTTTGTTTCCGAGCGACATAGACCCTCCTCCGCCGATCACCCCGGGCCGCGCGGATAGTGTCATTGGCCGGAACGGGTCCAAATGGCGGGGTCAATCGAGCAGCGTCTGCCCAGCGCGTTCCCCCTGAAAAGTGCTGGCATCAGAGGCTGATCAATAGCATTATCGCTCGGGTCCCGTACCTCACCTCACGCCCACCCACGCGAGGGCGGGAAGGAGTGATCATGCGATCTGCATCCGTCATTCTCATCGCGATGGCTCTTGCCTTCGCCGGGTCGGCTCCCGTACACGCTCAGCCCGACTACACCCTGTTCGAATCGGGACCGGTGAGACCGATCGCAATGTCGCCCGATGGCACCCGGCTCTTCGTCGTCAACACGCCGGACGGCTACCTCGAGATCTTCGACGTTGGCGCTAGCTCCTCCACGCCGTCGATTTCGGTGCCCGTTGGCCTCGAGCCAGTCGCGGTGGCCGCACGCAACAACAGCGAGGTGTGGGTGGTCAACCACCTTTCAGACAGCGTGAGCGTCGTGGATGTCGGCGCCAGCCCGCCGCGCGTCATCCGCACATTGCTGGTCGGGGACGAGCCCCGGGACATCGTGTTTGGGGGCCCCGGTGGCAACAGGGCGTTCATCACCACCGCGCACCGCGGGCAGAACAGCCCGTATCCGGCCGGGCAGTACGCGACGGAAGGGACTGGCCGCGCGGACGTCTGGGTGTTCGATGCCAACAACCTCGGCAGTGGCCTAGGTGGCGATCCCCTTGCTGGCACGCCACTCGTCCTTTTCGGTGACAGGCCGCGCGCGCTTGCGGTATCGCCGGACGGGTCGCGTGTATACGCCGCCGTGTTTCGATCGGGCAACCGGAGCACGGCCGTGAGCGAGTTCTTGGTGTGCGACCGAGTAGGGCCCGCCCCGTGCACCGTGCAGAACGTGCAGTACCCCGCCAAGATGCCGCTCCCTTGGCAAAACTCCGCGGGCGATTTCAGCCGCGATGCAAGCGTGATGGTCGGATTCGAAGCCGGGCCTGGCCAATGGCGCGACGAGAACGACAACAATTGGAACAATGCGATTCCGTTCGAAATCCCGGATTGGGACGTTTTCGAGATCGACGCGAATGCGACACCGCCGGTCGCGCTGGAAGACGGCTCGGTACTCGGTGTCCCAGGCGTCGGGACGATCCTCTTCAACATGGTGGTCCATCCCCTGAACGGCGACGTCTACGTGTCCAACACCGAGGCCAACAACCTCGTGCGCTTCGAGGGTCTTGGCGACTGGGCAGAGCCGGCCGAGCTTGGTCCAAAGCCGTCCGGTGACCCAGACACGGTGCGGGGCAACCTTCACAGGGCGCGCATCACGGTGCTGGATTCGTCTGCGGACAACGGGGGCACGCTGCGCACGGAGTTCAACGTCATCCCGCGACCGCTGAACAAACACATCGACTACGACGCGGCGCCCGATCCGGAAACGCGTTTCAGAAGCCTCGCCACGCCTCTCCAGATGGCGGTGAGCGACGACGGTCAGACCATCTACGTGGTGGGGTTTGGCTCGAACAACGTCGCCTTCTACGACACCACGCAGCTCGAGAACGACACCTTCGCGCAGGACGGGACCAACCTGATCGAGGTTGGTGAGCAGCCGGGTGGGCTCGTCTTGGACGACCCGAACGACCGGCTCTACGTCGCGACGCGAACGCGCGTCTACATCGTCGACACCACCACCAACAAAGCAATCGACACGAAGTTCCTCTTCACGCCGGAGAAGCTCGACATCATCAAGGGTCGGAAGTTCCTCTACGACGCGGTGCTCACGTCGAGCAACGGTGAGGCATCGTGCTCCAGTTGCCATGTGTTTGGCGATATGGACGACCTCGCGTGGGACCTCGGCGACCCGGACCTCGCCAACGTGCCCAACGACAATCCTCCGCCACCCGACGTGGCCGGGACGGGCGTCGACAATCTTGCGCCATTCTCGGCCAACAAGGGGCCGATGACCACGCAGACCCTTCGCGGCCTCAAATTTGGAGGGCCGCAGCATTGGCGCGGCGACCGCACGGGGCCGGAATGTACCGCAAGCGACCCCGCCCTCCCCGCATGCGGAGAACGAGCCTTCAACGAGTTCGACGTGGCGTTCGAAGGCTTGCTCGGGCTCGAGGCGGGCGGGGCGCTCAACCCGACCGGGCCGCTCAACCCGACGGACATGCAGACGTTCACCGACTTCGCCATGCAGATCACGCTTCCGCCCAACCCGATTCGCAACCTCGACAACTCTCTCACCGCCCAGCAGCAAGACGGATTCACGGCGTACTTCCTGCCGGGTACGGACGGCGTCGCGAGCTGTGAGGGCTGCCACGAGCTCGATCGGGCGCTCGGCAAGTTCGGCAACGGGGGTGGCTCGACGTTCGAGGGCGAGGCGATGGAGTTCAAGGTCCCGCACCTCCGAAACGCCTACCAAAAGGTCGGCATGTTCGGCATCATGCCGTCGGATCCCATTCCGAATCCGCCAGGCGGCGGGGCTCCAACCGGACCGCAGGTTCGCGCAACCGGCTTCCTCCATGATGGCAGCGTCGACACCGTGGCCTCGTTCCTTTCGGCGAACGCATTCACGCTCTCTTCGACCCAGATCCTCGACCTCGAAGCGCTGATCATGGCCTTCGAGACCGACATGGCGCCGATCGTCGGCCAGCAGATCACGCTCACGGACACGAGCGACCCTGCGGTCGACGGCCGAATCACGCTCTTGATCAATCGAGCACAAGCGAGCTTCGATTTGCCGGGAAGCATCAGCGCCAGGGAATGTGACCTGGTCGTCAAAGGCGTGGTCGGCGGCGTGCTGCGCGGTTGGGTGTACAACCCAGACGACGACGACTTCGAGCCCGACGTCCCTGGGCCCGCATGGACCCGTCAGGACCTCGAAGACGAGGCTGCAATACCGGACCAAGAGCTCACCTTCACGTGCGTCCCGCCGGGCTCCGGAGAGCGCATGGGCATCAACCGCGACCGCGACACCTTCTTCGACGGCGAAGACGCGGACCCCGATGCGTTCAACCCGCCGGCGGACGATTGCCGCATCGGGCCCACGACACCCGAACAAACCGGCGCAAACGTCTTGTCGCTGCTCCTGCTCGCACTGGGTTGCCGGTTCGTCACGCGCCGGCGCTACTTTTCGTAGTTTCTCAGCTCGACTCGACGAGCGCGTTTTTCAGCTCATCCACGAGAGCGGTGAGCCTGAAGGGCTTTTGCAGGAACGCGGATGGTTGGATCCCTTGGAAGTCCTGATCTTGCCCGTACCCCGTGCAAATGATCACTGGGACGTCGGGGCGGATCGCTCGGAGGGCCCGCAGTGTCTCGGCGCCTCCCATCTTCGGCATGGCCATGTCGAGAATCACCGCCCGAAACGCACTGGGCGACTGAGCGAAGAGCTCAACAGCTTCCGCGCCGTCACCTGCCGTCCGCACGTCGAAGCCGAGCGTCCCGAGCATGTCGGACAGCACCTCGCGAACGTCTTCTTCATCGTCGACGGCGAGGATGGTGCCCTCGCCTCGCCCTCTCACCTCCGGGGGCCGAGTGTCTTTCGAGGTATCTGCAACGCGAGCGTCGGGCGCTGCGGGAAGGAGGACTCGAACGGTAGTGCCCGCGCCGACGTCCGACTGCACCTCGAGCGCGCCACGATGGCTGCGGATGATGCCGGCCACCGCAGCAAGCCCGAGGCCGCGGCCTGCGAATTTCGTGGTGAAGAAGGGCTCCAGCATCTGTTGCCGAGTCGACTCGTCCATTCCGCAGCCGGTGTCGGAGACTTCGACGAAGACGTGCTCACGCTCCGAGATGTCCCAGCTCGCCTTCAGCTCCGCGCACCTCTCACGCGTCAGCTCGACGGTCCCCGTGGCGATCGTCATCTCCCCGGGGCTTTCGCCGATGGCCTCGGACGCGTTGGTGACCAGATTCATCAGCACTTGGCCGAGCTGAGACAGGTCCCCCATGACGGCGGGCAGGTCGGCTGAGAGCATCATGCTCAGCGACACGTAGTCCGAGATCGACACCTCGAGCAGATTCTCGAGCTCCAAGACGAGCGAATTGAGGTCGATGGGCTCGGTGCGCACCTCGGTCTTACCCGAATACACGAGAAGCTGCTGCGTGAGCTCCGAGGCTCGACCGCCGGCGAGCTTGATCTTGATCAACGCTTTTTGAATGGGCGAACCGGCGGTGGCGAGCAGAAGCGCAAGGTCGGCGTTCCCCACGATGCTCACCAACAGATTGTTGAAGTCGTGCGCGATGCCGCCGGCGAGCACACCCAGGCTCTCGAGCTTCTGCGCACGATGCATTTGCGTTTCGATGCGCTGCCGCTCGGCCTGCTGCTCGAGCTCTTCGGTGATGTCTTTGAAGAGCACCAACGCGCCAGGCTCGTCGGACCGACTCGAAATCGCCGCAGCCGTCACCTCGAGCTGTCGAACGTCGTCCTCTCGAGCCCCATAGGCTCGAAAAGTCCGGGGAGAACGTGTCTCACCATCCGTCATCGAGTGCGAAACGAATTGCTCGAGCTCGTGTCTGTCCGATGCATGAAACAGATCGACCAGCCGAGAGCCGATGATGTCCCCCTCGTCCGCTCCGAAGATCGCTTCCGCGCGTCGGTTCCACTCTCGGATCTCTCCCGTGTAATCCAACACCGCGACGCCGATCGGCGCATGATCGAGCAGCCGATCGAGATACTGGGCGGGGTTCGGCTGCCAAACCTTCGGGGCTTCGAGCTTGGTCAGCGTCGCGGCGACATCGTCGTGGTGCCTGCGGCGCTGCTGGGTCCTGGTCATCGCTTCGTCCAAAACCCGGCGCGTGGTGCGTTTGTCCGCCAGCGATTGACAGGTGACGTCTCCGCTCAAAAACGGCGCGAACATCACCTTGCGCTCGATCTGCTCGAGCTCCGCTGGCTCAGCGAGAATCACGATGGACAGGTCCTCGTCGACGCCCCGCGCATCTTCGGCGACGCGAATCGGGTCGCCCCCGACGGCGCCGAGCACGAGGAGATCGACGGTCCGGGATCGGACCACCAGCTCCTGCCTCACTTTTTGAGGATCGTGGACGCTGCGAACTTCAGCCACCGGCGGCAGGGCAAAGAGCTGCTCCGCTGTGTCAGGCTCCAAGTTGACCAGCAGCACCGCGCCCATCTCGCCTCCTAGTCACCCAGAATCGGGAGGCCGAGCAGCGCACGGCCTGTCCACGAGCGAAGGGTGTCCGTGGTGGGCGCCATGATGTGGGACGCCTGCACGTCTCGCATCATGCGATGAAGCTTCGAGCCGCTGCGATAGCCGCGCCCTCCGCTCAGGGCCATGGCTTGGCCGACCATGTCGACGGCACACGAAGCGACGTCTGCCTTTGCCGAAAAGAGCCCCGGCAAGGCGTCCGAGTCCCCCGCATCGCCTTTGGCCGCCGAGTGGTAGAGAAGAGCGCGTGCGCGCTCGACACTTGCCCAGAGTGTGCCCAGCCGATGCTGAATCACGTGGTTCTCGGCGAGCAGAGCGCCGTTGTGATCGTGGCGGCGTTCTTTCACGTTCTTTGCCGCTTCATCGAAGGCTGCGCTTGCGAGGCCCAGGTAGGTGCCCGCCATTGCGACGAGGAAGTACGGCGTGATGACGTTGAAGACGTACCAGATTTGGTCGCCTTCGTTTCCGAGTAGGTTGTCGCGCGGGATGGGAACGTCCCGAAGCTCGAGCGCGCGGGAGGAGTTTCCACGCATCCCCATGCCCGTCCATTCCGGCCCCCAGGCCATCCCCGTGGTATTCGCCGGCAACACCACGCAAGAGAAATGCCCCGGAGGTGCGGACGGATCCGCCGAGACCGTAGACACGACGTACGAGTCCGCGTGACCGCCGTTCGTCACGAAACATTTGGTGCCCGAAAGAACGAGATGCGAGTTGTCGGAGAGCGCGAGCTTGGTCTGGGGATAGTAGAAGTGTGTTCCGGTGCCCGGCTCGCTCAGCGCAAGCGACGTGACGTGCTTGCCGTCCGCGATCGACGCCAAGAAGTCGGCCCGTTGGGCTGCGGTTGCCTTGGCGGCGATCACGGCGGCGCCCACGGCGTGCATGCCGAAGCAAATCGAAGTGGACGCGCACTCGCGGCCCAAGGCTTCACACACCTTGGCAAGCGCGAGCAAACCGTATCCCAGCCCTCCTTGGTCCTTTGGAATCGTGAGCGCGGTGAGCCTCGCGTCTTGAAGCGCGCGAATCCCGGCCTCGGGCCATCGTCTTTCTTCATCGATGGAGCGGGCTTGCGGCCCCAAGATTTCACGGCCAACGCTGTCAGCCCGCGAGACGACGGTGCTGAGGTCCATGACGGTCACCTCCTCGCCAACTCGACCTCCGGCGCCAGGCAGCCCGGGGGATCGAGCTATCGATGCTACGCCCGAAGATCGCGTTCGTCTACAGCTGTTTGCGAACTGGGCTCTCGCTCAGAGCAGCCCGGGGTTTGCGAGTGTCACTTCGTAGAGCGTGTCGCGCGCGGTGATGTAGAGGCGTCGGGCGTCGCCGCCGCCGAAGGCGCAGTTGGCCGGGCTGTTGCCGTTTGGCATTTCGATCGTCCCCCAGAGATCGCCCTCTGGGCTGTAAACACGAACGCCGTCTTCTGCCGCGACGAAGAGGTTTCCAGCCGCGTCGATCGCCATCCCGTCTGCTGCCGGCACTTCTGCCACGAAAGTACGCTCTTGCGAGAGTGACCCCGACTCGTCGACGTCGAACGCCATGACGCCCGCACTGGTGTCGGCCACGTAGAGAATGCTCTCGTCGGGCGACAGCACCAGGCCGTTCGGCCGTGTGCTTTCCTCGCCTTCCCATTCAGCGGTGATGCCGCCGGCTCCGTCGACGCGGAACACGCCGTTGAAGTCGATCTCTCTATCTTCGAGCGGACGCACGAAGGGCGGGTCGGTGAAATAGATCGTCCCGTCGCTTCGCACTTCGATGTCGTTCGGCGAGTGAAACTGGTCCCCCATGAAATCGCTCACCAGGTCGACCACCATCCCGTCGGCGAGCGTGCGCGAAACACGCCTATTGAAGGTTTCGGCGGCGAGAAGGAGCCCGTCTGCATCCGAGGCAAGCCCGTTCGCAAGGCCGCTGTTTTCACGGAACACGGCAACCGAATCGGGCGGCGTCAATTCGTAGATCGTATTCCCGAGGAGGTCTGAAAAGAGCAGCGTGCCGGTGGTGGTGAGCCATGTCGGGCCTTCGGTGAAGTCGAACCCATCGGCGACGAGCTCGACGTCGCCAATGCCGTCCAATGGATTGGTGCTCCCGGAAACACCCCCGGTGCCGCCTGACCCAGCGCCGCCGCCGGCTGCCGGAGATCCGCTGCTGCCGCAACCACCCAATGCAAAGACAACGCTCAGGACCAAGGACAATAGACGCATGCCGTTCTCCAAACGAAGATGATCAACGAAGCGTTAGCCTGCGTTCCTTTAGATGTCGAGCTCTATGTCCGAGCGGGGGAGCGTGTTGCAAATGGTGATCTTGCTGAGGAGCTCGTCCGGGTTTTCTCCCTCCAGTTGAGTGAATCCTCGGCGTTTCGGACAGACACAGGCCTTGCACAATCCTTTTTCGCATCCGGTGAGAACGGGGACTCCTGCCATTCTGGAGGCGTTCAGCAGTGTGGTGTTTTCGTTGATTCGAACTTCCTTGCCGGACTTCAAAAACTTGATCGTGTGATAGACGTAGCTGGCGTTCTGGTCCTTCTTGACCTCGGGCGGTTTGAACATCTCCATGTGGAACCGGCCCATGTCGTAGCCGAGCTCCCTCAGGTACCCCTTGGTTTTCGAGATGAACCCATCGGGCGCGCAGATGTACACGTCCCGCTCGAGCAAGTCGGGAACGTGTTTTTCGAGGAGCTCCTTGGAGACCCAGGCCGCCTCCAGGTGCTTCGGCGCGCCAGGCAGTGGATCGTAAATCAAGCGGAGGTCGAGCCCGGTCGTTTTCGAAAGCTTCTCGAGCTCGTCCCGAAAAAGGACTCCCCCCTCGTCCCTATTGAAGTAGAGGAACCTGGCGTCCGTTTCAGGTGCCCCATTCGCGATCTTCCGAATCATGCTCAGAATCGGCGTTACGCCAACCCCGCCCGCGATGAACAGGGGCTTGTCTGGAATGTCCTCCATGACGAACCCCTCCTCGCCCTGAGGCTTGCGGAACAAAGTGATGGCGTCCCCTTCTCTGAGGTGATCGTTGAGGTAGTTCGAAACCTTGCCGTCCTTGACCCGCTTGACGGTGATATCCAGGGTCTCTGCGACCTCGGTCGGGTGGGTGAGGCTGTACTGCCGGATCCACTTCTGTCCGTCGATCTCTACTTCTACCGAGATGAAGGATCCCGCATCCCACTTCATCTTCTTCCACTTGTCCGGGATGGCAAAACGGAAGCTGCGGGCCTGTCCCCCGATTTCACTGAGCGACTCCACGACGGTCGTTTGGGTTTTGTCTTCCCTGAGGACGCCCATGTAATAGGGCTCTTCCGGTTTGCGATACGTCATTCCATAGAAGAGCCGCTTCGTGAGATCCGTCGGTTTCTTCAACAGACCCAAAACGGTTTCCTGCGTGCTCGCGACAGGGGCCGTCCGGCTAAACAGTCGACCGACGATGTCCGGAACCGTCTTTTCGAAGTTCACGATGTTGTAGGGCAACCCGTAACGCCCGAAGATCTCCTGAACCTGGGGCACGATCTCTCGAAGGCGATTGTCTGGTAGGTCGGGAAACATGTGATGCTCGAGATGCGTGTCCAACGCAGCGTAGAACACGCGAAAATCGGGCGGGTTCGGGAAGTCCACTTCCTCGAGAGTCTCCTGAAGGAACAAATCGAGCTTCGCGAACGGGACGAAGTTCGTCGTAGCCATGATCTGCCGGTGGTAATACTCCCCCTTCGTTTCCGTCCGCTCACTCTTCTCGTACATCGCCACGTTGCTGGCGTGGTGCTCCAGAAGGAGGAGGAGCATCGTGTAGTCGTATCCAAAGACGGTTCCCAAGAAGTTCCCGACACTCGTCTGCAGAAATCGCCCCCTGGTTTTGGCCGGTTCCGTAACGACGTTCTTCGCATAGGCCTTGGCCAAGATCGCGAGGGCGTTCTTGTAGTTCCCCGGCGTGTACCGCTTCCGCCCCTCGATGGCTCTTGCGGAGTACGAGGTGTAGAGCGCGAAATAAAGGGAATGAGACGCCAGAAGAGCGGGGAAGGTCAGCATCTGAACCAGGTTGTGGCCCCACCAGTCCTGACGGGCGTCGATGCGCAAGAGCCCGTAACCAATGTCATGGTCCTGTCCCTTGATGTTCGTGTAAGGGTGATGACCCTGATGGTGCATGGTCTTCCAGTCATCGGTGTCGATGACGAAGTCCCACTTGTAAACCGATGAATGGAATTCGTTCGCGCCCTCGATGTGGTCATATGCGCCGTGGAGAATCACGTGACCTACCGAGAACTCGATCAAGACGTGTAGCCCGCGCAAGACGACCGCTTTTTGAAAGGCGTTGTCTGTGTCCGGATGATCGAACAACTCGAAGCTTCGTCGCTTGATCGCTTCCGAGTATCGTTTGACGTTCCGGACGTAATCCAGATCTGCCTGACCCATCTTCTTGAGGGTTGCGTCGTAGAGACCGTCCAGGTCCCTCGCGAGGCCGTTGAGCTGCGCGTCCGATAGCTCGTAGTTCATGGTTCCATCGAGTCGAGTCATGGTCCTATTCTTTCATGGGCATTGTTCGCTCTGCAGCACCTCGAGCACGGGCTGGAAAGCAGAGATGAAGAAATCGATCAGCTGACTAGGAGAAGCGCCGCCGGTGGTAGTCCACACCGCGCAGCCGTTTTCGATGAGGCTCACCCATCCGTAGATGGCGATCTCTGACAAGCCGGAGGGCTGATGGATCCCCAGACGTTCGAAGATCCGGCTCATCGTCGTCGTTCGCACGCGATCGAGGAGCTCGTTCACTTCGGTATCCGAACCAAGGCCCCCCCGAACGAGCGCGGTGTAGATCGCGCTGTGTTCCTGCACGTAGGCAACGAAGCGCGTCACCATCACCCGGAACGCCTGGTCGAACGGTTGATCTAGAGGCGGTTCGGTGGTCGTGATCACCTCGTTCGTCACGCTGCGGACGGTCTCCATATAGAAGCCACGTTGGTTTCCGAAGTAGTGATAGAGGAGCCCCTTGGAGACGCCCACGCCGTCGGCGATCGCGTCCATGGACATGGCTTCATAGCCATGCTCGGCGAAATGCTGCCGGCCAAACGCCAGCAGCTGCTCCCGCCGAGCTTCGGTCGTCATCCGCTTGGGCCCAAGGTCCATGATGACGCAGTATGGGTGCTATTGACGATTCGTCAATATCTATTTTTTTCTCTCGATTCGCGAGCTCTTTTAGCCCATGGGGCTCATGCTGAGAGCCGAGTTTCGCAGAACTAATCGTCATGTCGCGTGGGGCGCCGCAGGCAGAGGGCGTTTGTTTTTCCTATCAGCACATCGTGCGCTGGAAGATACGGCCCGAAGATATCGTCGCCCACACCTTTCCGATCACGGGTCGTTCTCCCGGGATGACTCCATGAGGCGGCGGATCTCCCCGAGCTCCTGCTCGATCCTGTCCAGGCGCGCTTCGACGCGACGCCCGTCGTCCCCCAGGAACCAGGATGCCACCATCGCG
>CAJIBU010000016.1_pt1 | contig 34320 bp, 24 predicted proteins | sample 9199451 | NCBI WGS metagenome assembly CAJIBU01 (sample SAMEA7708315, study PRJEB35096) | sediment metagenome | biome: marine neritic benthic zone biome [ENVO:01000025]; feature: sediment [ENVO:00002007]; material: shallow marine sediment [ENVO:03000034] sea grass bed [ENVO_01000059] ... | reverse complement strand
CGCGAGGGAGGATTACGGGTGGGGGTAGGCGCTCGTGTGGGGGCGGTGGGGCGGGACAAACAACCGCCGAAGGCGTCCGTGCGGGGCGGTGTTAACGAGCCGCACCACGCCCCGGATCTTGCCAAGACCCCCCACCACATCCGCGGCAGCCAAGCCACACGGCGCCACGCGCGCAGTAAAGGTGCCTGACCCCTTTTTCTGAGTTCTGCTAAGAACCCCTGTGACTTTCCAAGAGCTCATTCTCGCGCTCGAGCGGTTCTGGGCGGAGCGCGGGTGTCTCATCGTGCAGCCCTACAACTCGGAAGTTGGGGCGGGGACGTTCAATCCGCATACGTTTCTTCGTGCGATTGGGCCCGAGCCCTGGAACGTCGCGTACGTGGAGCCGAGCCGGCGGCCGACCGATGGACGGTATGGCGAGAATCCGAATCGGCTTCAGCAGTTTCACCAGTACCAGGTGATCCTCAAGCCGTCGCCGCTCGACATCCAGGACCTCTACCTGGAGTCGCTGCGCGCGCTCGGCACCGACCCGTCCCGTCACGACATTCGCTTCATCGAAGACGACTGGGAGTCGCCGACGCTCGGAGCGTGGGGGCTCGGCTGGCAGGTCTGGCTCGATGGGCTCGAGATCAGCCAGTTCACGTACTTCCAGCAGTGCGGCGGCATCGACTGCAAGCCGATCAGCGGCGAGCTCACCTACGGCCTCGAACGCATCGCGATGTACCTCCAGGACGTCGACGACGTATACGAGCTCCAATGGGCGCCCGGCATCCGCTACGGCGACCTCTACAAGCGCGCTGAGTGGGAGTGGAGCACGTACAACTTCGAGCAGGCGGACACTGGCCTTCAGGACAAGCTCTTCGAGGAATACGAAAAGCAGGTGGCGGTCCTCCTCGGGCTGAGCCCCAAGCGGGGGAAGGGCGGCGCCCTGCAGTTCGACCGCGCACCCCTCGAGCGGCTCGTGCTTCCCGCCTACGACGCAGTCATCAAGTGCAGCCACTACTTCAACGTGCTCGACGCGCGCGGCGCCATCAGCGTCACCGAGCGGCAGCGCTACATCGGTCGCGTCCGTCTCATCGCTCGCGCGGTCGCCGAGTCCTGGTACGCCCAGCGGGAAGCGCTCGGCTTCCCCCTGCTCGAACAGGCCGCCGCGGCGCAGTAGCTCGGCAGCCGCTCCCGTTGCGCTGGCGGATCCGGTCTGATAGCAACCGCATTCGATGTCGTCCGAGTTTTTGCTGGAGATTGGAACCGAAGAGCTCCCGTCGTCCTTCGTGCGACACGCGCTCGGCGCCATGAACGAGGCGGCGCTCGAGCTTCTCGATCGGAGGAGGCTTCGCAGCGAGGAGCTCGAGGTCCACACGATGGGCACGCCCCGCCGCCTGGCGCTCCGGCTGCGCGGGCTCCCAGGAGGCCAGCCCGACCTCGACGAGACCGTGACCGGCCCGCCCTGGTCCGCTGCTTTCGACGACGACGGCGCGCCGAAGAACGCGGCCAAAGGCTTCGCCAAAAAGCACGGCGTCGCGGTCGACGCCCTGCAAAAGGTCACCACCGACAAGGGCGACTACGTCAGCGTTCGGGTACAGAAGAAGGGCAGGCCGACCGCCGAGGTGCTCGCCGAGCTGCTGCCCGAGCTCTGTCACAAGATCACGTTCCCTAAGTCCATGCGGTGGGGCGAAGGCAACATCGCGTTCGGCCGGCCCATTCATTGGATCGTGTCCCTGCTCGATCGCGACGTCGTGGAGTTCGAGTTCGCGGAGCTCACCGCCGACCGCGTGACGCGCGGCCATCGCTTTCTCGCACCGGGCGAGCTGTCTCTCGAGGCAGCGAGCGACTACGAGCCTGCGCTCGAGCGCGCGCACGTGATCGCCGACGTCGAGCATCGCAAGGCGCGCATGATGGACGGGCTGCTCGACGCGGCGAAGTCGCTTGGTGGCGTGCTCGTGTCCGATGCGTTTCTCGCGGACGAGTGCGTCTCGCTGGTCGAGGAGCCATTCACCGTGCCCGGGCGTTTCGACGACTCGTTTCTTTCGCTGCCCGACACCGTGGTCGTGTCCGTGATGCGCGATCATCAGCGCTACTTCGCAGTGCGCGAATCCGAAGAGGGCGCGCTCTTGCCCGCGTACCTGAACGTCGTGAACACCGCACTCGACCCCGACACCATCGCCACCGGCAACGACCGCGTGCTCCGCGCCCGCCTCGCCGACGCGCGCTTTTTCGTCGAGGAAGACCAAAAAGCGCCCCTCGCCGACCGGCTGAAGAAGCTCGACTCGGTGGTGTTTCAGTCGAAGCTCGGAACGATGGGCGCCAAGGTGCGGCGTCTCGAAGCCAACGCGCGCGCTCTCGCTGAAGCAGCCGGCGCCGACGTCGAGGCCAGCGCCGAGGCGGCCAGGCTTTGCAAGGCCGACCTCGAGACGCTCATCGTCTACGAGTTCCCGGAGCTCCAGGGCGAGATGGGGCGCTGGTACGCCCTTCGCGAAGGCATCGACACAGCGATCGCCGACGCGATTTGCGACCACTACAAGCCGCAGGGCGCCGACGACGTCGTGCCGAGCGAACCCGTGGGCGCCGTTGTGGCCGTCGCCGATCGCATCGACACGCTGGTCGGCTGCTTTGGAATCGGCCTCGTGCCGAGCGGCTCGGCGGACCCTTTCGCGCTTCGGCGCGCCGCGCTCGGCATCGTACGAGTCGCGCTCGAGGGGCCGATCGACGTCAACCTCCAGCAAGCGATCGAGCGTGCCTATGCGGCGTACGACGATGAGGTGAAGCTCGTGACGCTCGACGAGCTTCGGTCTTCGCTCGACGAGTTCTTTCGCGGGCGCATTCGCGCCATGCTTAGGCAGAAGTACGGGGCAGGCGTGGTCGACGCGTGCCTTGGCGCGTGGGACGGCACGTCGATTCGCGATCTCAGGGCACGCATCGACGCGGTGGTCGAGCTCGAAGCCGCGCCGGAGCTCGAGGCGCTCGCGGTGGCCTTCAAACGGGCCTTCAACATCACCAAGGAAAGCGGCCGCGGCCCCGTGGACTCCGCGCTCCTCGAACCAGGCGCCGAGACCGCGCTCGCGGAGCGCTTCGAGACCGTCCGAGAGCAGATCCAGCAGGCCACGCACGAACGGCGATACGCCGACGCGCTGCGGCTCGTCGCCAAGGACCTCGGAGCACCGATCGACCGGTTTTTCGACGAGGTGTTCGTCATGGTCGACGACGCCCGCATTCGCGAAAACCGGCTCCGCCTGCTCGGCGAAATCGCAGATACGGTCAACGGCATTGCGCACTTCCACCAGCTCGGGACAAAGTTCTCAGCGCCGTGAGCCTTCTCTATCCGTTTGACGCCAACCTCGACGCCGCCGACCGGCTGGCGCTCGTGGGCAGCAAGGCCGCCGGCCTCCAGGAGATGACGGCGCTCGGAATTCCAGTGCCTCCAGGGTTCACGCTCACCACCGAGGTCGGACGCTACCGCCGAACGGAAGGCGCGTGGCCGGACGGCCTCGAGCACGCTGTCGACGAGGCGCTTGCGGAGGTTGCCGCGGGGCTCGGGCGCACGTTCGGCGATCCCGCAGCGCCGCTTCTCGTGTCCGTCCGCTCCGGCGCGCCGGTCTCGATGCCTGGGATGCTGGACACGATTCTCAACGTCGGCATCAACGAGCAGACCCTCGGAGGCCTCGCCGACCGGCACGGCGACCAACGGTTCGCCCTCGACGCCTACCGACGGCTGATCAAGATGTACGGGACGGTCGTGCGGGACATCGGTGCGGACCGCTTTCAATACATACTCAGCGACTTGAAGTCCGACCTCGGCCGGCCGCGCATGCTCGATTCGGAGCTATCGGCGAGCGAGCTCGAGACGCTGGTCGCCTCGTATCTGACGCTGGTCGACGAGGCGTCCGGCGCACCGTTTCCGCACGACGTTCGCGAACAGCTCTTCGAAGCGATCGGCGCCGTGTTCGCATCCTGGAACAATCCGCGCGCCGTTCGCTTTCGCCGGATGCAGGGGATCGAGGACGACGACTGCACCGCCTGCTCAGTCCAGGCGATGGTGTTTGGCAACGCGGGGGCGCGAAGCGGTTCAGGCGTCGCGTTCACGCGAAACCCCTCGAACGGCGACAAGGAGCTCTACGGCGAATTCCTCCCGAACGCGCAGGGCGAGGACGTGGTCGCTGGGATTCGCACGCCGGTCTCGCTCACCGCGAAGACCGCTCCGCCCGGCCGAGAAGCCTCGAGCCTCGAGGCGTCGATGCCGGAGGCGTTTGCCGAGATCGCGCGGTACTGCGCGGCCCTCGAGAGCCACTTCGGGGACATGCAGGACGTCGAGTTCACCATCGAGGATGGCCAGCCTTTTCTCCTTCAGACGCGAGCCGCAAAACGTACTGCGGCCGCCGCCGTCCGCGTGGCGGTGGACATGGTCGGGGAGGGCGTTCTGACGAGGGAGCAGGCGCTTCTTCGCGTGGACGCGCGCTCGCTCGAGCAGCTGCTGCAGGCGCGGCTTCCAAGTGAGGATCAGCTCACGGCGACCGGCATCAAGCCGCTGGCGGTCGGCCTTCCAGCGAGCCCTGGCGCGGCGTCGGGTCGCATCGTGTTCGACGCCGACGAGGCGGTTCGATGGGTCGCCGAAGGGCAGGACGTGGTGCTCGTACGCCAAGAGACCAGCGCCGAAGACATCCACGGCATGCGGGTGTCGAAAGGCGTGGTCACGGCGGCCGGCGGGATGACCTCACACGCGGCGGTGGTCGCGCGGGGCCTCGGGAAGTGCTGCGTGGTTGGATGCGGGTCGCTCCAGGTCGATGCCAAAGCACGCGCGATTCATTTCGAAGGAGCGCCAAATTCGGCGCCTCTTCGAGAAGGAGACTTCGTGACTCTCGACGGAACGAGCGGCCGCGTCTATGGAGGGGAGCTCGACCTGGTTGCTTCGACCACCGTCGAGGAGCTCCGCGAGCTCATGTCTTGGGCCGACGAGGTTCGCCGGCTCCGCGTATATGCCGAAGCCGACACCCCCCGCGCGGCGCGCGCCGCGCTCGGCTACGGCGCGCAGGGCGTGGGCCTGTGCCGCACCGAGCGGATGTTTTTCGCGGACGACCGCCTGTTTGCGATGCGCTGCGCGCTCCTCGCGCGCGAGGACGCCCACCGCACGCGCTACCTCGCCGAGCTCGAGCGCGCACAGCGGGACGACTTCGCGGAGATGTTTCGCGCGATGGAAGGACGCCCCGTCACCATTCGACTGCTCGACCGAGCGCTCGAAGAGTTTCTTCCGGCGGACGACGCGTCACTCCAACCGATCGCAGATGCCCTCGACCTCGAGCTCGCAGAAGCGCACAAGGCGGCAGAGCGGCATCGCGAAGCGAACCCGGCCTTCGGACACCGGGGCGTTCGCGCCGGGCTCACGGTCCCGGGGCTCTACGACATGCAGCTCCGGGCGATGCTGCTCGCCGCGCGCGATTGCTGCGAGAGCGGGCTCGAGGTCGAGCTCGAGGTGCTGGTCCCGATGGTGGCCTTCGAGACCGAGGCGCAGGCGCTGGCCCAGGCGTTCCACGATGCACGCGACCAAATCTTCGACCCGCCAGACGAGCGGCTGACGTCTCGCATCGGCGCCATGCTGGAGCTGCCCCGCGCCTGCCTGATCGCAGGCGAGCTGGCGAAGCACCTCGAGCTGTTCTCGTTTGGTGGCAACGACCTGACTCAAACGGCGCTCGGGATCAGCCGCGACGACGCCAACCGCTTTTTGCCGAGGTACATCAACGAGCTCGGTCTCGTGCCGAGCGACCCGTTTTCACACCTCGACCCGCAGGTCCGCGCCCTGATCGAGATCGCCCTCGAGCGGGCCAAGGCCGTGCGGCCCTCGCTGATCGCGGGCCTCTGCGGCGACCAGGGCGGCAGCCCGGCCTCGGTCGAGGCCTGCGAGCGCCTCGGCCTGGATTTCGTATCGGCCCCCCTCTCGCAGCTCCCTGGGGCTCGACTGGCGGCGGCCCAGGCCCGTCTACGCTAAAAAGCCTGCAAAAACCACGGACTCTGGGTTTTTGCGGTTGCTGGAGGCCACGAGTCATGTTGGAATGATTGATACTGCAAGATTTTGGCAGGACTGAATGTCCGACAACGCGACGAGAATGGAAGACCGTGAGACCAGCGGGGCGCTTTCCGGGGTAACCCGTACGCCCGACAGCTTGCTCGGCGCCACGATCGACGGGCGCTATCGGGTCGACGGCCTGCTCGGCGAGGGTGGCATGGGACTCGTCTACGAGGCGGTCCACACGAGGCTCCAAAAGCCGCTCGCGATCAAGGTTCTTCGCCGCGAGAACATCAAGGACCCGGAAGTGCTCGAGCGGTTTCAGCGAGAAGCGGAGAGCGCGTCCGGGATCGGAAACCAGCACATCGTCGACATCAGCGACTTCGGAACCCTCCAAGACGGCTCGACCTATTTCGTCATGGAGCGTCTGCACGGCGCCGACCTGATCGACGCGATCGACATGGTGGGCCGCATGCCTGAAGAGCGCGCGATTCACATCGCGATGCAGATCTGCCGTGCGCTCGGCGCGGCGCATGGCGCCGGCATCGTGCATCGGGACCTCAAGCCCGAAAACGTGTTTTTGATCGAGCGCGACGGCGTCGAAGACTTCGTCAAGGTCCTCGACTTCGGCATCGCAAAGGTCGCGCACGGACCCAATCGACTGACGCGCGCCGGAGAGGTGCTCGGAACGCCGCACTACATGTCGCCCGAGCAGTGTGAAGGCGAAGGCATCGATCACCGCACCGACGTCTACGCGCTCGGCGTGCTGCTCTACGAAATGCTGACCGGCCACGTCCCGCACGATGCCGACACGATGATGGGAATCCTCACCAAGCATCTGTACGAGGAACCGATCACGCCGAAGGAGCGGCTGCCCGAAGTGTCGGCGGAGGTCGACGCGATCATCATGCGCTGTCTCGAAAAGAAACCCGAGCGGCGCTATCAGACGATGCAGGACATCTACGCCGACCTCGAGCGGCTTCGCGCAGGCGAGCCTACGCTCGGGCCTCGCAGCGTCACGCTGGCTGTCGAGAAGCCGGCCCGACGCCGCGTCGCGCCCGTCTACCTCGCGGGGGTGGCCGTGGTGGTCCTGATCCTGATCGGCGCGCTGACGTTCGGCGGCCAATCGAGCGACGACGCCGCGTTGTCTTCTGCCGCAGGCACCGCGGACGACGTCTCGACGGCGCCTGCCAAACCAGCGCCCGAGGCGCCGCCTCCGTCGCCTCCAACCGCGGAGAACGAGGAGCCCAGCCCTCTGCTGTCGCCGGCGCAGGAAGCCGTCGGGGAGCCGGCGCCCACACCCGCTCGCGCCAAGCGCGCGCGACGCAAACCCCGACCGCGGCCAAAGCCGGCGGCTCCCCGCGACCCCGCGATCCTCGATCCCTGGAATTAGCCCGCTCTGAGGCGGTTGCCGGTGTTCTGGCGAACGGCTAGGGTGCCGGCCCATGGGGTCGCGATTCGGCCCGCGGAGCGCGGTCGGCGGCGCTCTGGGGTTCTTGCTTATCTCGGCGATGATGTCCGCCGGCTGCGTCAACAAGACCGGGGAGACGCTCCCGCCGAGCCTCATGTCGTTCCCGATCGCGATCGAGCTCTCCCCCGACGTCGACGACGACGGCGAGCCCCGATTTCTCTACGTCACGAGCTCCAACTTCGCGCTCGAGTACAACTCCGGCAACGTTCAGTCATACGATCTCGAGCGCCTCGTCGACGGGGTCGTCACCGGCTGCGTCGACCGATGGGTGCTCGATAGCTGCGTGGCCGATGGCGATGACCTGACCTCTCCAGACTGCCAGTGCGAGCCCCTCGAGGCAGAGTGCACCCCCCTCCCGGCAGGCATTCGCCAGTCGTGCCTCGAATCCTCCTTCGAAGGCGATGTGGAGGACCCGGCGTGCGAGTGCGACCCTCTCGTCAACGACAACCCCGCGGACACCTGCGTCGCGGTTCCGTTCGACAGGTGCACCGTCATCGACGACCAGCTCGTGTTTCGCGACCTCGGAGCTGCGCTTCGCATCATCCGAGTGCAGGAGCTTTTGCGAGCAGAGGTGCTCATCGGTTCGTTTTCGGACGGACTGGGGATCTCGACCAACGGGCGTCGGCTGTATCTGCCCGTCCGGAGCGACGCCAACCTGACCTTCATCGACGTCGACGAAGAAGGCCGGCTCGCCTGCGGGGAAGCCTTTGGAACGCGCCATACCTGCACCGAGGCGTATCGCTCGGGCAGCGCGCAGCAGGTCAACCCGACCGTGCAGCTCTCTCTGCCAGCCGACCCGGTGGACGTGTTCGTGGGCAGCCTTTCAGAAGACTTCGAGCCGCCCGGAAACCCGCAGGGCAGCGATTTCAGCGGCGACTACATCCTGATGGCCCACCGAGAGCGCAACGTGAGCCTCTTTTTCGACCAGGACCGCCCCGGCACCCCCGAGCCCTCGCGACGGCCGAGGCTCGCGGCCACGCTCGACGGGCTCGCCCCCGAGCAGGTCACCATCACGTATCAGCCCGACGAGAGGCAGGCCTGGGTTCCGAGCGCCGACGCCCGCGCGATCGTGCGGGTTGGCGTCGCGGTCGACGGCGACCCGACTCAGAGCTTTCTCTTCGACGCGGGCTTCCTGTTCGTCACGGGTCTCGACGATGGGACCAACAACCGCGACGTTCGGTTCGATCCCCGGCCCGGCCGCGATCTCGCGTACATCGTCTCTCGCGCGCCCGAGGCGGTCGTCGTTGCCCGCACAGATACCGCGGGCGGTGACCTCAGGATGGTGAACCAAATCAGCGCCTGCCGTGACCCGTCCCGCATCCAAGTCGCGGAGGTCCCTGCGCGAGGCCAGTCCGTCCTGCTCGCCTTCATCAGCTGTTTCCTTTCGAGAAGTGTGCAGGTCATCGATCTCGACAAGCTCCAGGGCATCACGATCGTCACCAACATCAGCGGCGCGTTCGAGTTCGCGATCGACCGGCCGCGGCTGCTGCTGTACGTCGCGGACTTCAGCACTTCGGTGATTCGCGTCGCGGACCTGCGGCCCCTCGTCAGCTGCCTCGAAGCCACCAGCACGGTGCCACGGGAATGCTCGCCCCGCCTGATCGGGCTGATCGGGCTGCCTCAGCCCGTCTCGGAGCTTCCGCGATGAAACGATGCGTGCTGATCCTCTTGGCGTGTGCGGTGCTCACGGCCTCGTGCCGCGGCGGGGGTGCCAACGTCGCGCTCGCGTCGCTCACACGCTCGGCGAAGATTCAGCTCCTCTGCATCGACGCCGAGCCTGGGATGGGGAACACCATCGACATCACCCAGCTCCTGCCGCTCGCGATTTGCTCGGCGGAGGATGACGAGGTTGCCGAGAGCGTTCAGCGCAACCTCACCGGCGGCGTCACCCAGGCCGAAACGGGCGAGGTCGTCATCGTCAACTTCACGAGGAATCGCGTCCTCGACACCAACCGCAGCGTGCCCGGCGTCACGCCGATCATCGTCGGCGAGCAGCCGACGGGGATTCAAATCTCTCCCTTCGAGCCGGGGTTCACGTATGTGAGCAGCTTCAGCCCGCGCACGGTCCAAGCGATCCCAACCGACGAGGTACTCGGCCTGTCTACGGGGATACTCGCGTTCGAAGACGTGCTTTTGGACGGCGGGCCGACCGACCTCGCCCTGCACGAGCAGGCCGGCGCGATCCCGGTGCTCGATGGCGACGACAACATCACGGGGGCGCTGACCGGCTTCGCCTACCGCTACCTCTACGCCCCGATTCCGGAGCTGGGTCAGATCGCCCAAATCCCGGTGATCCGGGACCCCGACGGTAAGCACGAGGCTCTTGGGCCCCCGCAGCTGCTCGACCTCGGAACCTTCAGCTGCGACACGGTCACGTTCGTCCCGTCCCCCGAGTCCACGCCCGACGACTACAACCGAATCTGCCCGAGCGAGCCAGCAGGAACCCCCGCGGCCCGCTTCGTCAAAACCGTTCGAACCACGCAGACATGCATCGACGGAGACGGGACCGGCCCGCGTCCCCAATCCGTGACCGTCGACTACGGTGCGGAGCAGGGCGCACCGCCTGGTCTCGACACCGGCGATGACAGCGACGACGTGCTCCTGGTCGCGGACGCCAATCAGCCGGTCATCCACCGCTTCGCACTCGGCGAAAACGGCGCGACTCCGCTCGACCCGATCGTCACCGGCACGCCGACCACGCAGGCCGTGGCGACGCCCTTCGTGCCTGCCACCTCCGATCCCGAGGACCGGACGGCGGTCGACAAGTACATCTACGCGGTGGCCGCATTCGATGGCTCGGTCTTGGCGATCGAGTATTCGCCGGACAGCCCGGACTTCGGCGCTGTGCTCCCCGTGCTGGCCGGGGTTTCGGCGCGAGCCAACGAGGAAAACGTCGAGTCGCGCGATCGAGTCCGCTCCGGCTTTCTCACCGCCCGTTCGATCGAGGTCATCTCGCCGCAGTACGAGCTCGAAACGGTCGATGGAGCTCTGCAGGTCCCCGAGATGGATAGCCTCTGCAACCCCAACGACCCGGACGCCTTCGCCGCCGGCGCCAACAGCCGAAACATGCGCGGCGTCTTTCTCTCGGTGGCGCTCTCGGATGGCCGGCTCTTCTTTCTCGACGTCTACGACCTCAACGCACCGTGCCGAGGCGGCGAAGGCTCCAGCGCCTGCACCGCTGCCGAGTCCGGGCCGGACGCGCTCGCGAGCATTCGAAGACACCGTCGGCGCTTTCGACAGGCTCCGACGGAATTGATCTCGATCGAAGGCACGCCTTCGCTTCGGTTCGATACACAGACGGGCCGCATCGACGAAGCGTCTGGCGACACGCCGACCTCCGATGGCCCGGGGCTCACGACGATCGACTGCCCCACGTCCATGTTCACCGTGTTCGGAGGGAACCCCATCATCAACCAGGGCCTGATCTGCTCGTCCTCGCAGGTGTGGAGCAACGTGAGTCAGCGCTGGGACGCCACGTGGGAGGGGCTCATCCCCAACTCGGAGGGAGGGCTCGGGCTCTTCGCAGACGAATTCGAAGGGGAGGCCGGAGAGTGGTTCGTCGCGGGCGACGTTCCGTTGTGTCGGGTAGGCGTGCTCGGCGAGGGGGTGGACCTCGAGCTCGGGCTCCCTGCGCCGTACGCGGGCGACCGCCTGCTGATCACCGGAGAGCTGCCGCCAGCGACCCGCGACGACCCCGCCTGCGCGGATTTCGTGGACCTCGATGAACGACTCGACGAGTTCCCGGTTTGGTTTCCGATCGTGCGCGCCTTCGACGACCGCCTGCTGATCGCCGAGACGCCGAGCAACGACTACACCCTCGCACAGGTCAAGGGTTGCTTCACACAGTTCACCGAATACCAGATCAACACGCAGGGCGCGTACGCCGTCGTCGGAAACGCGAGCGGTTTCATCAACAGGGTAATCCCCGGGCCTGACGACGAATGCATTCTCGACGCGTCGCGGCCCATCGAGCCAGGCGACGTCGACACGTTTCTGAATGCGCGCGCCTTCGGGGGAGCTCAGTACGTCAACCCGCTCGTGAGCTTCGAAATCCAGGCTTTCAGCGACGAGGTGACGGTTTCCGATACGACGATCGCCGTCCTCAACTTCAACATCTTCAATCAGTTCGTGATCGAGGTGTTCGACGCAGGGGCGGGTGCGTTTGCGCTGCCGGCCTCGCAGCTCTTCTCCCCATCCGAGGATGAGCTTTTCTACGTGGATTTCGAGGGCGGGGTCCGACGCATCGGCTTTTCTTCGCTTTCCAGCATCCAGAATTTTGAGTAGATCCGACCCATGGGGCGCAGGGGGGCGGCGAAGAAGAGGGAGCACACCCCGGTCATGCAGCAGTTCCTGCGTGCCAAGGGGCAGCATCCCGACGCGATCGTCTTCTTTCGGCTCGGTGACTTCTACGAGATGTTCTACGAGGATGCGATCCGCGCGACGGATCTCCTCGACATTGCGCTGACCTCCCGCGGCACCGGGCCGGACGGCGAGAAGATCCCGATGGCCGGCGTGCCTCACCACGCTGCAGCAGGATATCTCGCCACGCTTCTGCGCGCGGGTGAAAAGGTCGCGATCTGCGAGCAGATGGCGGACGCGTCGTCGGTGCGCGGAGTCGTGCCGCGCGAAGTCGTGCGCGTGGTGACCCCGGGGCTTTGCCTCGAGCCCGACGCGCTCGACGCTCGGGCCGAGAACTTCCTCGTCGGCGTCACCCAGGACGGCGGCATTGCGGCGCTCGAGCTCTCGACGGGGGCGCTTCGGGCGTGCGCGATCGACGTGGGGCCCTCGTGGGTCGGGGAGCTGGTGCGGCTCGACCCCCCCGAAGTGCTGGCCGAGGCAGGCGAGCACCACCTCGAGGAGCTCTGCCGGCAGAGCCTGCCGGGCGCAGTCGTTCGGACAATCGACCCGTCCGAAGGCGACCCAGTGATGGACGCGCTCGACGAAGAGCAGGCGGCGGCGCTTCGGCCACAGCCCGCCGCGGCACGCGCGGCCGCGCTCGTGCTGACCTACGCGAAGGCCCATCGGGTCGATTCGCCGATCCACCGCACGAGCCTCTACGATGCCGGCAATCGTCTGGTCCTCGACGACGCCGCGGTTCGCAATCTCGAGCTGGTGCGCACGCTCGACGGCGACCGACGCGGGTCTCTTCTGCACCTGCTCGACGAGACGAAGACCCCGATGGGCGCCCGCGCGCTCCGAGCGCGTTTGCTCGAGCCTCTGGCCGACATCGAGCGCATCCGGCGACGCCATGATGCCGTCGAGCTGTTCATTGCCGACGCTCGCACGCGAGACCAGGCGCGTGCGGCGCTCTCGACAATCGGGGATCTCGAGCGCCTTGCCGTGCGGACCGCGGTCGGGCTCGCGACGCCGCGCGACCTCGGGGTGATTCGAAACGGTCTCGCCGGCGCGTCCGCACTGCACACGCTCCTCGAAAGTCGTCCGGGAAGCGCGCTCGACGATTCGTTCGCGTCTCTTCGCGACGTCGACCTCTGCGTGGACGTGCTCGAGCGCCTGCAGCACGCTCTGGTGGCGGAGCCGCCGACGATCGACCGCCAGGGCGGCATCTTCGCGAATGGGCATCTCGCCGAGCTCGACGAGCTTCGGTCGCTCTCGACGCGCGCCAAGGATCTCTTGCTCGAGCTCGAGCGCCGTGAACGCGAGCGAACGGGGATCGGGTCCCTGAAGATCCGCTACACCAAAGTCTTCGGCTACTACATCGAGATCACCAAATCGAACCTCGACGCGGTGCCGGACGACTACGTTCGCAAACAGACGATCGCCAACGGCGAGCGCTTCGTCACGGCCGAGCTCGCCGAGCTGCAGGACCGTATTCTGCACGCCGACGAGCGAGCGCGGGCGCTCGAGTCGGAGGCCTTCGTCGAGCTTCGCGGCGCAATCGGTCACGAGGCTGCACGGCTTCACCGTCTTGCGCGGGCCGTGGCGTCCGTGGACGTGAGCGCAGGTCTCGCGGAGGTCGCAGGCGCTCGGGCCTACCTTCGGCCGACCGTCGACTCGAGCCGCGACCTCGTGCTCGAAGATAGCCGGCACCCCACCGTCGAATGCTACGCCGCGGAAAACGGCTTCGTGCCGAACACCATCACGCTCGAGGCCGACGGCACGCGGTTCATGCTGCTCACCGGCCCCAACATGTCTGGCAAATCGACCGCGATGCGGCAGGCGGCCCTCGCCGTGATCATGGCGCAGGCGGGGAGCTTCGTCGCCGCGAAGAGCGCCCGCATCGGGGTCGTCGATCGGGTGTACACGCGCGTCGGCGCCAGCGACCAGCTCTCGCGCGGCCAAAGCACCTTCATGGTGGAAATGACCGAGGCCGCAGCGATCCTTCGCGGCGCCACCGATCGGTCGTTCGTGATCCTCGACGAGATCGGTCGCGGCACCAGCACCTACGACGGGCTGGCGATCGCGTGGGCTGTGGCGGAGCACCTTCACGACGTCTCGGCTTGCCGCACGATCTTCGCGACGCATTACCATGAGCTCTGCGAGCTGGCCGATCGCCTGCCGAACGCCGCCAACTTCAACGTTGCCGCAAAAGAGCACGGTGACGCCATGATCCTGCTGCATCAGCTCGTCGAAGGAGGCTCGAATCGGAGCTATGGCCTGGCTGTTGCTAGGCTCGCCGGGGTGCCGCCCGTGGTCCTCGCGCGCGCAAAGGCCAAGCTCGGGGAGCTCGAATCGCAGACCCACGCCGCCCCTCGACCGCAGCTTCCCCTGTTCGAGAGCGCTTCGCCGCCATCGTCGGAGGTCGAGGCGACGCTGCGCGCGCTCGACGTCGAGCGCATGACTCCGGTGGACGCTCTGGTCACGCTTGCGCGCCTCCGCGATCTCGCGAGCTCGGACGACGACTGAGCTTCGCGGCATTGACGGCGGTGTACCTTCCGACACGGGGCTGATACCCTTCGCGCCATGAGCGATCGTCTTCGTCGGATCACAGAAGCCCTCGAAGAAGCCGACCGGCAGCTCGTCGAAGCGCTCAACGCGCGCGCCAAAGCGATTCACGAATTCACGGCGCTTCGAAAAGAGGAGGCCGACGAGCCGGTTCGCCTGCCCAAGAAGGCAACGGTCGTCGAGAGCGCGCGCTCGATGGCCAACGAGTTCCCCGCAGCGAGCATCGAGCCCGTGTTTCGAGAGGTGCTCTCGGCTTGCACCGAGCTCGTCACCCCGGATGTCGTCGCGTACTTCGGCTCTCCCGGCGACCGAGCGCATGCGGCGGCGCGCAACTACTTCGGGCACGCGCCGAGCTTTCGTCCAAAGGAATCCGTCTCCTCCGTGTTCGCAGACGTGCTCCATGGCCACGCAACCTTCGGGGTGGTGCCTCTCGAAACCTCCACCGACGGCGCCATCACGGCGACGCTGACCGGGCTGGTTGCGATGGACGTCAAGCTGTGTGCCGAGCGCACGTCGCCCCTTCGCTATCAGCTCCTTTCGCAGTCGGGCGAAGCCGCGCAGGTCCTCAGGATCTACGGCGCCGCGCCCGCCATCGCGGCGTGCGAGCGGCAGCTTCGGTCTCGCTATCCGGACGCGATCCTCGTCGACGTGCAGTCTGGGGAGGCGGCGGCGCACTTCGCGCTCGGCGACGACCAGTGCGCGGCGCTCGGCTCCCCGCTGCTCAAGGAGCTTCACGGGCTCCGCCTGGTCGAGGATCGCCTCGAGGACGACTCCGACGTCGTCACGCGCTTCGGCATCGTCGGCAATCGGTTGCCCGGCCGCACGGGCCAGGACCGAACCGTGCTCGCCATGGCCCCCGGCGACGAGCCGGGTGCGCTTCACCGGGCGCTGCGCCCGCTCGCCGACCGCGAGATCAATCTCACCCGCATCGAGTCTCGTCCGGCGCCCGGCACGGAGCAGTGGCGGCACGTCTTCTTCCTCGAAATGGACGGGCACATCACCGACCGCGCCGTTTTGACTGCGGTCGAGGAGCTGCGCCGTATCGCGCGCTATGCCAAGGTCCTCGGGAGCTACCCCCGCCCGAGCTGACCGAGCCCATGCGCGACCTCGCTGCCCCCCACATCCTGGCGCTGACGGCCTACGAGCCCGGTAAGCCCGAAGAGGAGCTCCGGCGCGAGCTCGGCATCGAGCGCGTCGTCAAGCTCGCCTCGAATGAAAACCCTTACGGCCCGTCGCCCGGCGCGATCGACGCCATCGCCTCGGCGGCGACCCGACTTCACCGCTACCCGGACCCTCGCGGCCACGAGCTTCGTGAAGCGCTGGCGGCGCACCACGGCATCGAGGCGAAGAGGTTCTGCTTCGGCAACGGCTCCAACGAGCTGATCGATCTCATTTGCCGCGTGTTCGCCAGCCGCGGAGAGCACGTGGTCTTCGGGCATCCCTCGTTTCCCTGCTACCGCATCGGCTCCATCGCGCAGGAGCTTCGGTTCACGGCGGTGCCTCTTCGCGACCACCTGCACTGGGACGTCGACGACCTCCTCGAGGCGGTCACACCGGACACGAAGCTTCTTTTCGTTGCGAACCCGAACAATCCAACCGGGAGCTACATCGGGCGAGACGGCTTGGAGCGCCTGCTCGCGGTGCTGCCGGCGCACGTGCTGGCCGTGGTCGACGAGGCCTACGTCGAGTACGCGGACGCTGGCGACTTCGCCCCTGCGACGGCGCTCCTCGACCGTCGCGAACGGGTCGCGGTGCTTCGCACGTTTTCCAAAGCCTACGGCCTCGCCGCGCTTCGCGTCGGCTACGCGATCGGGACCGCTGAGCTCTCCGAGCACCTCGACCGCCTTCGAGCGCCGTTCAACGTCGGGAGCGCCGGCCAGCTCGCCGCCGTGGCCGCGCTCGAGGACCAGGCGCATCTTCGCCGGGTCGTCGGAGCGACGATTCGAGACCGGCACACGCTTCGCGAGCGACTGCAGGCCATGGGGCTTGGCGTCGCGCCGAGCCAGGCGAACTTCGTGCTCGTCGACGTCCTGCGGCCGGGCCGCGCCGTCTACGAGGCGCTGCTCGCCGACGGAGTGATCGTGCGGCCGATGCCCGAGCCTCTGCACACCTCCATTCGCGTCACCGTCGGGCTGCCCGACGAGAACGAACGCTTTCTGCACTCGCTCGAGCGCGTGCTAAGGGACTCGCGTGAGTAGCGCGCCCAAGCAGTATCGCGTGCGTCGCTCGGGGCCGCTTCGCGGGACGGTCCGGGTGCCGGGTGACAAGTCGATCGGTCACCGAAGCCTGATCTTCGCCGCGCTCGCACGCGGTGAGTCTCGCATCACCGGGCTCTCCGCGGGGCTCGACAACGTGGCCACCCGGCTCGCCTTCAGCTCGATGGGCGTACGCATCGAAGCGGGCGAGGACGAGGCGCGCGTGCACGGCGTCGGGCTTCGAGGTCTCCGGATGCCCACCGACGTCATCGACTGCGGCAACTCGGGGACCACGATGCGCCTGCTCGCCGGCCTTTTGAGTGGTCAGCGATTCGGGACGCGGATGGTCGGCGACGCCTCGCTCACGCGACGGCCGATGGGGCGCATCATCGAGCCGCTCCGAGCCCGGGGGGCGCACGTCGCCGGGACTTCGGGCGCCAAGCCGGACGAGCTCTATCCGCCGATTTCCATCGCGCCGCTGGTCGAGGGCGAGGCGCTGATGGGCATCGAATACGCGATGCCCATCGCGAGCGCGCAGGTGAAGAGCGCAATGCTGTTGAGCGGCCTCTACGCGGAAGGCCCGACGGCGATCGAGGAGCCGATGCTCTCGCGGGACCACACCGAGCGCATGATGCTCGCCCTCGGCGTTCCCCTCCAAACCGCCGGCGCATCGGTGGTTCTGGACCCGAACCTCGACTGGGACGGAGGTTGGGAGCCCTTCGACTGGCGCGTGCCCGGCGACCCCTCGAGCGCCGCGTTTCCGCTTCTGGCCGCCGCGATGATCCCGGAGAGCCGCGTCGGGGTAGAGGACGTATGCGTGAACCCGACCCGCACGGGCCTCATCGACTGGATGCGGCTGGTGGGGCTCGACGTGGCGCACCGGCCGAGCGGGCACGGGGCGGGCGACGAGCCGATGGCGGAGGTTCAAGTCGCTCACCGGCGCGTTCGCGGGTCGGTCGCCGCCGGGGAGATGATCGTCCGCATGATCGACGAGATCCCGGCGCTCTGCGCGCTCGCGGCAGTGAGCGAGGGCCCGACGGAGATCCGGGACGCCGCCGAGCTGCGCGTAAAGGAAAGCGACCGCATCGCGACGATGGCCGAGGTGTTGTCTGCGTTTGGTGCGCCCTGCGAGGAGCTTCCGGACGGCATCGTCGTTCAGGGCGGTGCGCCGCTTCACGGGGCGCGCATCGACAGCCACGGGGACCACCGAATCGCGATGGCCGCCGTGCTCCTCGGCCTGGTGGCCGACGGCGAGACCACGATCGACGGCGCCGAGGCCGTCGACACGAGCTTTCCGGGATTCGTCGACCTCATGCGCTCGCTCGGCGCCGAGCTGACGGAGCATTCGTCGTGACGCGCGCGCGTCCGGTGATCGCGATCGACGGGCCGGCGGGCGTCGGCAAGAGCACGACCGCGCGAACGCTCGCGGCCCGCCTCGGGTACACGCTGGTCGACACGGGGGCGCTCTATCGCGGGATGGCGCTCGCGGCGAAGGAGCGGGGCATCTCCTGGGACGACGAGGCCGCCGTGGTGGCGCTGGCCGGGCAGGTCGAGCTCGGGTTCGCGACGCAGAGCGACGGGACGCCGCGGCTTTGGATCGACGGGGTCGACCGGGCCGACGACATCCGCACGCCCGAGATGTCGGCCGGAGCGAGCGCGGTCAGCGCATATCCGGGGGTGCGGCGATCGCTGCTCTCGATTCAGCGCGACCTCGGCAGCGAGGGGGGCGTGGTGCTCGAAGGGCGCGACATCGGCACGGTGGTGTTCCCCGACGCGGAGGTGAAAGTGTTCCTGACCGCATCCGCCGAGGAGCGGGCTCGGCGTCGGGTGGGCGACCTCGCCGATCGCGGAATCACCTCGGATTACGAGGAGATCCTCGCCAAAATTCGAGCGCGCGACGAGGCGGACTCCACGCGCGCCATCGCGCCGCTCCGCCCCGCCGAGGACGCCGTCATCCTCGACAGCACCAGCCTCGGCCTCGAGGCCGTGGTCGAGCACGTGCTCGAGCTGGTCGAATCGTGCGCCAGCCCTGCAATTGACACCCCTTAACTCCCCTGCTACCCACCGGTCCCCTGCGTTTCCGAAGGTGTTTCGAGGGATGGCGTTCGACGCGTGACCTTTACGAAAGCTCCGGAACCAGTGATTTTTTCATGACAGAGACCACAGAAGCTCAAACCCAAGAACCCAACCCCGAAAGCTTCGCAGCCCTTTTCGAAGCCTCGGCCACCCGAACCGACCAGCTTCGCGAAGGCGACATCGTCTCCGGCACCATCCTCAAGGTGGGCAAAGACTCCGTCGTCGTCGACATCGGCTACAAGTCCGAAGGCGTGATCTCGTTACACGAGTTCATCAACGCCGAGGGCAACGTCGCTGCGACCGCAGGCGACCAGGTCGACGTCCTGATCGAGTCCAAGGAGAACGAGGACGGCCTCGTCATGCTCTCCAAGGAGAAGGCTGACAAGCTCAAGGTCTGGGACGAGATCAGCGCCGCGTGCGAGCGCGACGAGCTGATCGAAGGCACGATCACGCAGCGCGTGAAGGGCGGCCTCGCCGTGACGATTCGCGGCGGCGTCAAAGCGTTCCTTCCAGGCTCGCAGGTCGACCTTCGGCCGGTCCGCAACTTGGACCGCCTTCTCGGCCAGACGTTCCAGTTCAAGGTCATCAAGTTCAACAAGAAGCGCGGCAACATCGTGCTCTCGCGGCGCGTGCTCCTCGAAAAGGAGCGCGACCGCCTCAAGGAAGCCACCCTCGAGAACCTGCAGGAAGGTCAGGTCGTCACGGGGACGATCAAGAACATCACCGAGTACGGTGCGTTCGTCGACCTCGGCGGCATCGACGGGCTGCTGCACATCACCGACATGAGCTGGGGGCGGGTGAACCATCCGTCCGAGGTGTTCGAGGTGGGCGACGAGGTCACCGTCAAGGTGCTCAAGTACAACGCCGACACGGAGCGCGTTTCGCTCGGCCTCAAGCAGACCATGGAAGACCCGTGGAACGTCGCGACCGACGTCTACGTCGCCGGCAAGAAGGTCAAGGGCAAGGTCGTGTCGCTCACCGACTACGGCGCGTTCATCGAGCTCGAGCAGGGCGTCGAGGGGCTCATTCACGTGAGCGAGATGACCTGGGCCAAGCCCAAGCACCCCTCCAAGGTGCTCGAGGTGGGCCAAGAGGTGGAGACGGTGGTTCTCGACCTCGACGCGCAGAACAAGCGCATCAGCCTCGGCCTGAAGCAGCTCGAGCCCGACCCGTGGACGGTGTTCACGCAGAAGTACAACCCGGGCGACATCATTCAGGGGCGCGTGCGGTCGATTACGGATTACGGCGTGTTCGTCGGCATCGAGGACGGCGTCGATGGCATGGTCCACAAGTCGGACCTGAGCTGGACCCAGCGCATCAACAACCCCGCCGACCTCTACCGCAAGGGCGACGAGGTCGAGGCGATCATCCTTTCGATCAACCACGACGACCGTAAGGTGAGCCTCGGCATCAAGCAGCTCTATGAAGACCCGTGGAGCTTCGTGCCGGAGCGGTACCCAGAAGGGACCGTCATCGAGGTGCGCGCGACGGGCGCGGACGAGTACGGCGTGCACGTCGAGCTCGAGCGCGGCGTCGAGGGCGTGATCCCGCGCGGCGAGATCAGCGCGGACCTCAGCCAGGAGCCAACCGACATCGTCAAGACCGGCGACATCGTGAAGGCCCAGGTGATTCGCCTCGACGGCGACGACCGCACGATCACACTTTCGCTTCGCGCAGCCGAAGGCCAGGACGTCAATCAGGTGGCGCGCCCCGAGGCGGCCCAGAAGCGCGTCGCCCCGCGCAAGGTCGGCCCAAGCCTAGGCGGCGCCCAAGCGACGCTCGGCGACGCCCTCAAAGACAAGCTCGGCTCGATCGCGCTGCCAAGCACCGAAGAAGAGACGCCCGAAGAGCCAGAAGAGTAAAAGGGGTCAGGCACCTTTTTCCGAAGGGTTGATTCGCTGAGCGCAGGCGCTTTCACTGAGCGCTGTGGCTGGCGCTTTCACTGGCGCGGTCACTGACGCTGGGCGCTGACGCTGGGCACTGACGCTGACGCTGTCACTGGCGCTGACGCTAACGCTGGCACTGACGCTGGGCACTGTCGCTGGCGCTGACGCTGTCACTGACGCTGGCACTGGCGCTGTCACTGTCACTGGCGCTGACACTGGGTCTGTCACTGGCGCTGGCGCTGGCGCTGGCGCTGGGTGGTGGCTTCCGGGTCTTGCCGAGACTTCTGGTGGATGGCGCTTTGTGTTTGTGCTGCCGCGGATGTGGTGGGGGGTCTTGCAGGATCCGGGGCCTGGTACGGCTCGTTAACACCGCCCCGCCCACCCCCACCCGTAATCCTCCCTGCGCGGCGAGGGCTTTCGCCCCGCCTTGCCGGCGCGTTCGCGCCGGGCTTCGCCCTGCGGGCTCGCGGGTGCTGGTTGCCAGCTCTTGCCGAGACTTCGGGTGGATGGCGGTGCAACCAAACCGCTATCGGCAGTTCACCACTATTGCCGTGATGTTGTCTCTGCCGCCGCGGGAGTTGGCCATGTGGATGAAGCGTTCGGCGGCGCCTTTGGGGCCCATGTCGATCACTTCGGGGATTTCGTTTTCCTTCAGGTAGCCGTGGAGGCCGTCCGAGCACAGAAGGAATGCGTCGGAGGGTTGGATCTCGAGGAAGCCGGTGTCGACCTGCACGTACTCGCGGCTTCCGACGGCGCGCGTGATCACGTTGCGGTGGGGCGAGCGAGCCGCCTCCGCCTCGGTGATGATGCCCTGCTTGAGCTGCCAGGCCACCAGCGTGTGGTCCTCGGTCAGCGGCTCGGCCGCGTGGCTCCGAATCAGATAGATACGACTGTCGCCGACCTGAGCGGTGATGCCGTAGTCGCCGCACATCGCCAGCACGGAGAGCGTGGTGCCCATTCCCTGTTGATTCGGATCGTGCTGGGCGAGCCCAAACACCATGTACGTCGCGGCCTGGACCGCGCTCTCGACGACGCGGATCGCACGGCGCAGCGAGTCCTCGGAGGTGTCGCCCGCCGCCACGCGCTCGAGGGCCTCGTGGCCTCGGCTCACCATGCCGTGCACGGTGTCGACGGCCTCTTGGCTCGCGATCTCGCCGGCAGCGTGACCGCCCATGCCGTCCGCCACCACGAAGAGCCCGAGGGCGTCGTCGATCAGGAACGCATCCTCGTTGAGCTTTCGCCGCTGGCCGACGTCGGTCAGTCCCGCACTGTGGTATTCCACCTCATCCCCGTTCAGTGAGCGGCGGCTCGCGACCGACCCCCGTCTCGTCAGGTTAGCGAAAAAGGGTGCGTCCCACCAAGAACGAGGCCGGCGCGCTCCCTCGGGAGGGGCAGCGCTGACATTAGAAGCCCGGCTGCTAAGCTCGGCCGCCATGAGCCAAGGCGAAACGCCCATCGAGCTTCAGTCCGCCTGGGAGGCGATCCTCGGGCGGCGGGGCCAGCTCGCTGTCGACCCGAGGCTCGCGGACCTCGCCCTCGGCCTCATTGCGCAGATGGGCAACGGACCTGCCCACCGGGACGTGCTCTACGAGCTCGCGGACACATGGGCACCGGATGGCCGGCTGACGCTCGCAACCGCCTCCCTGCTGGTCGAGCAGGCCGCTCGGCGAGGCATGGACGAGCCGCCGTTGGCCGACGACGGACCGGCGGAGCGGGCCGCGGCCGCTCTGCAGAAGAGCCTTCAGGTGCTCGCGGATCGCGACAGGCGCGATCCCGACGTCGCGGGCCCCCTATACGCCACGCTCGGCAACGCGCTCCGGCTCGCGGGGCCCGCGCGCGACGCGGAGGCACAGGCCGCGTTCGAGCAGGCGATCGAGCTCGACCGAAGCAGAGGGCAGTGGTGGTCCGATGCCGCGCTCTTGCACAAGTGGCGCGGCCGCTTCGCCGAGGCGTGCGACGCAAACGAGGAGGCGCGCGAGCGGCTCGGACCGACGCGGGCCGTGCTCTGGAATCTCGCCATTTGTGCGACGGCGCTCGGGAAGGGCGAGCAGGCGGTCGAGCTCTGGGAAGCGCTCGGGGTTCCGGCAACGCTCGATCGCGCACAGGGCATGCCGTACATCGAAGGGCTGCCGCCGCTTCTCGTTCGGGTGCTGTCGCGAACGCCGGGCACGGACGCCACCTCCGAGCTCCCCGACAACGCGGTGGGCTTCGAGCTCGTGTGGGTCGCGCCGCTCAGCCCATGTCACGGCGTCGTGCAGTCCCCGACCTTTCGCGACGCGCCCATCGACTACGGAGACCTGGTGCTCTGGGACGGTGCGCCCGTCGCGACCCACCAAACCGCAGAGGGCGACCCTGTGCCGGTGTTCCCACTGCTCGAAATCCTCAAGCCAGGCGACGAGCACCGCTGGCCCTTCGTGGGCCTAGAGCGAGAGCCGGGCGCCCTCGAGGGCCTCGAGGAGTCGCTCCCCGACGGCGCCCGCGTCTTCATCCAGCAGGAGCGAGTCGCCCACCACTGCCCGGCGTGCGCAGCCGGAGAGCCCCACACGCATGGGGCAGGGACAGGGACAGTGGCAGCGCCAGTGTCAGTGCCAGCGTCAGTGACAGCGCCAGTGTCAGTGCCAGTGTCAGTGACAGCGCCAGTGACAGGGCCAGCGTCAGCGCCAGGGCCAGCGCCAGGGCCAGCGCCAGGGCCAGCGCCAGTGCCAGCGTCAGCGCCAGCGTCCCTGCCCGCGCTCGTTCGGGGCAAGCTCGTCGTGCGCGCTGGCGTCGATCTCGAAACCCTTCGCACTGCCTGGGAGGCTGCGCTTGGCAGCCGTGCCGTGTCGGTCGCGCTTCCGGCTCTCTACGAGGCCATTGGCGAGACCAAGCGGGCTGGGCAGGAGCATCAGGCGTGGCGCGGCATCGAGCGCAAGGCGCTTCGGCAAGAGGCCGACGCGTGAGCGAGGAGCCGCGCTCGCTTCTTCCGTCCGAGCAATATCCTTTCGAGGGGCTCCCGCGGCTCGACGAGTCGACCATGCAGGAGCGGCGCCAGCTCGTCTTCCTGATCCTGTCGGGCCTCTTTCTCGGCACCCTCGCGATGCTCAACATCCTCGGCGTCACTCGATTCATCGACCTGAGCTTTCAGATCCCCGGCACCGAGCTCACCGTTCCGATGCCGCTCGCGGTCGGCGTCCTGCCGTACCCGGTGACGTTCCTCTGCACCGACTTCATCTCGGAGCTTTATGGCCGCCGTCGCGCCAACCAGGTCGTGTGGATGGGGCTCGGCCTCAACCTCTGGGTGATCCTGATCCTCTGGGTCGGCGGCGCGCTCCCCGGGTTCGAGCCCCCGGACCAGCCGGAGACCGGGGTGTTCTTCGAAGTCCGCCGGCTCGCCTTCAGCGCGGTGACGGCCTCCATGATCGCGTACTTGGCGGCGCAGTTCATCGACGTGCAGGTGTTTCATTTCTGGAAGCGACTGACGAACGGCCGGCACCTCTGGCTCCGCAACAACGGCTCGACCCTGGTGAGCCAGCTCGTCGACACGGTCGCGGTGATTCTGATCACGCACTTCCTCGCAAACGGGATCCCCATCGAAGACGGCAAGCCGCTTTGGCCGCAGCTCTTCACGTTCATCGCCGCCGGCTACACATTCAAGCTGACCGTTGCGCTAGTAGACACAGCGCCGTTCTACGTCGGCGCGCGCCACCTCGGACGCTACCTACGGATCCACCCGGTGCACGGCACCGAGGCTCACTGAACGTCGGTCGGCGCCTCGTCGGAACCGGGCTCGTCTGCGGCGGGCTCACCGGCGCCCGAGGGCTCACCCTCGATGGGCGTTTCGGCTTCCGCGGCCGCGGCGGCCTCGGCTTCGACCGCTGCGGCCTCAGCTTCGGCGGTTTCCACCTCGGCGGCGACTTCCTGGGTGGCCGCCTGATCGCGAGCCGCGCGGTCGAGCGCCTGCTCGCCCGAGGTAGAAAGGAACGCGAGCCACACCGAGAGCACCATGAAGAGAAACGCCGAGCCCGCCGTGAGCCGCGTGAGAAGGTTGCCCGCGCCCGCGCCACCGAAAATCTGCTGACTCGCGCCGCCGCCGAACGCGGAGCCGAGCCCCCCACCTTTGCCCGATTGGAGCAGCACGACGAGGATCAAGAACAGGCACACGAACACGTAGACTATGGAAATGAAGGTGTACATGGGACTCAGCTCTCCGCCCGGCGAACGCCGGCATCGATGATCGGAATGAAGTTGTCGGCCGACAGCGACGCGCCGCCGACGAGGGCGCCGTCCACGTCGGGCTGCGCGAGGAGCTCGTTGGCGTTGCTCGGCTTCACGCTCCCACCGTAGAGCACGCGGACGGTCTTTGCCCAAGAGTCGCCCTTGAGGTCGGCGAGGCGCGCTCGAATCGCTGCATGCACCTCCTGCGCGTCTTCGGCCTTGGCGGTGCGCCCGGTGCCGATGGCCCAAATCGGCTCGTATGCGATGACCAGCGGGGCGAGCGCGACGGCATCCAAACCTTCGGTGGCCGCATCGACCTGGCCGAGCACGACATCGAGCGTCTGGCCGGCCTCGCGCTGCTCTAGGCTTTCGCCGACGCACACGATCGGCGTGAGCTTGTGAACGAGCAGCGCCGCGACTTTCTTTCGCACCCCTTCGTCGGTTTCGCCGAAGATCTGTCGGCGCTCGGAGTGCCCGATGATGCAGTGGGTGCAGCCGACGTCGAGGATCAGGGTCGGGCTCAGCTCGCCGGTGAAGGCGCCCGAGTCTTCGAAGTGCGTGTTCTGCGCCGCGACGCCCACGGCCGTGCCGCGAAGCGTTTCGACGACGGCGCGAAGAGACGTCGCCACCGGGCCGACCACCACCTCGCAGGCGAGGCCCGAGCCGACGCGCGCACCGATTTCACCGGCCAGCGCCTCCGACTCGGAGACGGTCTTGTGCAGCTTCCAGTTGCCTGCGATGAGGGGTGTTCTCTGGGTCACGGCTCGAGGGCCTCCACGCCCGGAAGAGGGCGGCCCTCTAAATACTCCAACGACGCGCCTCCGCCAGTGGAGACGTGATCGAACCGGCTGGCGAGGTCGGCCTGCTTGACGGCGGCCACGCTGTCACCGCCCCCGACGACACTGAACCCCGGGCAATCCGCGGCCGCGCGCGCCACCGCGAGCGTGCCCTCGGCAAACGCCGGATTTTCGAACAGGCCCATCGGGCCATTCCAGAACACCGACCGAGACTTCCGCAGGCGCTCCCGATAGAGCTGCTCGGTCTCAGGCCCGATGTCGAGCGCGAGCGCGTCCGGCGGGATGGCGTTGACCGCGCAAACGCTCGCCTCGCTCGCTTCGATGGAGCTCCCGATGCGCACGTCGACCGGCAGCATCAGCGCGACGCTCTTTTCGTCGGCCGCCGTCATCAGGCTTCGGGCGAGAGCGAGCTTGTCGGGCTCGTAGAGGCTCTTGCCGACGTCGAGGCCCCGCGCGGCGATGAAGGTGTTGGCCATCGCACCGCCGACCAACAGCGCGTCGACCCGCTCGAGAAGCGCTTCCATCACGCCGATCTTGTCGCTGACTTTGGCGCCGCCGAGCACTGCAACGTAGGGGCGTGGCGGGTCGGTGCGAAGCTTGTCGAGCACCTCGAGCTCGCGCTGCAGCAGAAGGCCTGCCGCCCGGTCGTCGATCAGGCGGGGAAGGGCGCTCACCGACGCATGCGCCCGGTGTGCAGCCCCAAAGGCGTCGTTCACGTACGCCGTGCACCCCGCGCCGAGCTCGCGCGCGAAGTCGACGTCGTTGGCCTTTTCCTCGGGATGGAAGCGCAGGTTTTCGAGCAGGGCGACCTGTCCGTCACGGAGGTCCTGCACCACCTTGCGCGCGCCGTCGCCGACGCAGTCGTCGGTGAGCCTCACCTCGCCCAGCTCGAGCAGCTCGGCTAGGCGCGCGGCCACCGGCTCGAGCGAGAGCGACGGCACGACTTTGCCTTTGGGCCGCCCGAGATGCGATGCCAGCACGACGCGCGCCCCCTTTTCGAGCGCGTAGCGAATCGTCGGGAGCGCCGCCTGGATGCGGGTGTCGTCGGTGACCACGCCGTCCTTGAGAGGGACGTTGAAGTCGACTCGGATGAAGGTGGTCACCCCGTCGAGGTCCAGGTCCTCGATGGAACGGATCGACTCGGCCACGCGCTCAGTCCGCTTCCGAGACGATGCGCATCAGGTCGACCATGCGCTCGGAGAAGCCCCACTCGTTGTCGTACCAGCTCTGGACCTCGACCAAATCGCCACCGACGACCTGCGTGCGCGCGGCATCCAAGATCGACGAATGCGGGTTGCCAACGAAGTCGATCGAAACGAGCGGTCGCTCCTCGAAGGCGAGGATGCCCTTGAGCGGACCTTCGGACGCGGCTCGCATGGCCGCGTTGACCGCGTCGCGGTCCGTGTTCTTGGCCACCTGCGCAGTGAGGCAGGTCAGCGAAACGTTCGGGGTTGGGACGCGAATCGCCGTGCCGTCGAGCTTGCCCTTGAGCTCGGGGAGCACGAGGCCGATCGCGGTCGCCGCTCCCGTGGAGGTCGGAATCATCGAGACCGCTGCGGCGCGGGCTCGCCGAAGATCGGAGTGCTCGAGGTCCAGGATGCGCTGATCGTTGGTGTAGGCATGGACCGTGACCATGTGCCCTTTCACGATGCGAAACGAATCGTTGAGAATCTTGGCGATTGGGGCGAGGCAGTTGGTGGTGCACGACGCGCAGCTGATGACACGGTGCTTGGCGGGGTCGTACTCGTCGCTGTTGATTCCGACGACGAACGTGCCGTCGATGTCGCTCTTGCCCGGGGCGCTGATGATCACGCGCTCGGCGCCTGCTTTGATGTGCGCGGACGCCTCTTCCTTGGTGCGAAACAAACCCGTGCACTCGAGCACGACTTCGGCCCCGAGCTCTTTCCAGTTGAGCTTGGACGGGTCTCGCTCCGCCGACACGGGGATGCGCTGATCGCCGATCCAGATCGCGCCGTCTTCGGCCTTGACCGGATGGTCGAAGTGGCGGTGCACAGAATCCCACTCGAGCAAGTGGGCCAGCGTTTCGGCATTGGTGAGGTCGTTGATGCCGACGATCTCGACATCGCCACCGCGCTCGGCGATGATTCGGGCGACGCAGCGCCCAATTCTCCCAAAGCCATTGATTCCGACTTTCGTGGCCATGCGCTCGACTCCTTGGTGCGATTTTCGTGCGTCGACCGGTCTGCGCGCCGCGTGCACGCCGACCGAGCGCGGAACGTAGCGCGGCGCGATTGCCGGTCAAGAAGCAAGCGCGTGAATCGTTTGCGCTCTTCCGCAAACGCGAGCGGAGGCGGGCGGCAGCGCTATTCGGCGGCTTCTTGCGCGTCGCGAAGCTCGGTGGTCACGAGCTCGAGCACCGCGTTGGTGAACGCGACGATGTCCGAGCGGCTGTGCCCGCTGTTGCGAAGCTCGCGGTAGACCGACTTCGCGAGGATTCGAACCCCGCGCGGATCGGCCGGCGCCTTGCCCTGTGGTGCTCTGGTTGCCCCCATTGCCGGCAGAATGATGCAGTTTGCGTGCCACCTGAAGAAAACCGCAAAACCTCAGGCTTTTCTGCGCGCGCTTTACACCGGTTTTTACAAGGTGAGGCGGGTTTTGCCACACTCCTGGGTGAAAAGGGCACACCCCGCCGCAGTGCGCACGACGGTTCGCGGTTGCGGGCAAAGCGCGTAGCCGCCTGCGCACGTAACCTACCGGGAAGACCCGGATTTCGGCTGACCGGCCGACTTGTTGTCGGGCTCGATGGCGGCCCGGAGCTCGCGGAGCGCCTGCGTGTGAAGCCGGCTCGCCCACGAGCGGGAAATGCCGAGCTCGCGCGCGAGGTGATCGAGCGAGCGCCCCTCGAAATAGAAGCCGCGGATCAGCATGCGCTGGCGCTCGGAGAGCGCGGGGAGGGCCGTGAGCAGCCGGGAGACGCTCTCGGATCGTGCGAGGGCAGCCTCGGGGCTCTCGGTGCCGAAGCGCCCCTGGAGCACCGTCGCCTCGGCGAGGCCGCTCATGCGGGCGGAGGCCTTTTCGAGGTCGCTTGGCACCGCCGTCGGGGCGACCGCCGCTTCCGCGAGGAACCGCTCGTGCGCGCGCCGCGGGATCTCGGTCATTTTGCGCACCCCGTCGAGCATTGCGCCGCGAACCCTGTGATAGGCGAAGGTTTGAAAGCGGACGCCGCGCGAGGGGTCGAAGCGCGCCTTGGCCTCCAGCAGGCCGCCGAAGCCAAAGGCGATGAGATCGTCCAGGTCGCCTCGAAGTGCGAGCTCGCTCCGAAGACGGACCGCCAACCCGTGGACCATCCGCTCGTGCTTCGCGATGAACTCTGCGCCCTGCGTCTGCACTTTCCGTCAAACCGGCTAGCAAGGTAGGCAAATGAAGTCAAATAGAATACGTTTCACTACATCATGCCCACCTAGGCGAATCGCGCGTCTTCGGGTAAGAGGGGCCCTGTGAAACGAGCCGGCCCAGGCCTCGCGGATACGAACCGAGCGCGCCCGGGGGCGTTTGCGAGCCTGCTCGACCAGATTCTCGTCGACCCGGAGGCGCTCGACGCGCTGGTCTTCGCGTATCGCGCGCTGCGGGGCGAGCGGGAGCGGGGCGAGCTCGCCAAGGCGGTCCTCCAGGACGCCGCGAACCCCGTGCCGGCCCTGAGCGCCATGCTGGCCGTCGAGCCGAGCCCGGCGCTCCAGCGCCGTCTGGCGACCTGGATCGGCGAGCGGGCGGCTGTCGAGCGCGAGGCGCGGCTCGAGGGCACCGAGGCGGACGGGCGGGCGCGCCTGACTCAGCGCCTGCCGGGGCTCGAATCCGAGTCGCTGTACGTCGTCTGGAAAGACAGTGATATCGAGCGTTTGGCGATTGAACCCGGAACCCAAAAGGCTTTCGAGGCGCCCGCCGCGGTGTCGGACCTCGACGAAACCGCCGAGCGGCTCGCGCCGCTGCTCTGGCGCTACATCCGCACAGGGGCGGTGCTGCCGGCCGGCATCGAGCGGTTTGCGCCGTTCTTCGCACCGAGCCCCCCCGAGGCGCCCGACCGGCGCTAGTAGGCGCCGTTGCCGTTGCTCAGGAGGGCGCCCTCGAACTTGGTGGTCTCGAGCAGCGAGCCGTCCTCGGCGTCGCGGCGCACCATGAAGTAGTGGCGGGTGACCGAATCGTTGTCCTCGCGCGCGACCACCATGATGGCGTTCATGCCGGGGTGGACGGGAATCTCGGCCTCGAACTCGAGCTCGCGCGGAGTGGTACTCGACTGGTTGGACTCGTAGAACACCTTGTGCCGGCTCGTCGAGACGTAGAGGTCGCGGATGCGCTGCGCGTCGACGGCCTTGCCGCGAATGCGAAACACCTCGTCGCGCGTGACGAAGCTCGCGATGGGCTCGATCTCGATCTCCGGAGACTCGTAGCCGGTCGCATACGCAACCGGCGGAGGCTGCGTGACCTGGCCCTGACCGGGGGTCGCCGAGCTCGACGGCACCCATCCGGGCCGGCCGCCACCGAGATTGACTCTCGCAAATTCGCCGCTCTTGGCCGTCATCAGAAGCCGGGTGGGCTTTTCGACGGTGGCGACGACAGGCGCGTCGGCGCCCGGGCGCTCGCGGATCACGACGCCGGGCGCGAGCTCGACCACGCGCTTGCTCGGAAGCTTGCCGACGGCGCCGGGCTCTGCCGCGATCGGAATGACGAGCTTCTCGCCTGCGGAGGCGCCGAGCTCCGTGTCGTACACGCCGAGCATCAGCGTGGCCTCGTCCTCGGCGAAATCAGGCAGCACCTGAAGCGTGAAGGGGACCACCCACGTCTCGCCTGCGGGAATCGAATCGCGCTGAAAACGCCCGTCGTACAAGAGCACCCCGGCGCCGCTCTTGTTCTGGATGTTGGCCTGCACCTTGAAGCTGTCGACCTCGCTGACGTTCTTGACGGTGTAGTAGACCGTGACCTGCTCGCCGCGCTGCACGCGCCCGTCGCCGTTGCCGACGACGTTGTCGGCCACCTGAATGCCGTAGGCGAAGCGCGGGCTCGGGAGCGCCCGGATGACGCTGCGCACCTCGGCGGGCTCGGGCGCATGCCCGTGCGCCTCTTGGAACTCGACGACGATGCCGTCGGCGCGGTCGATCATGTTGCGCGGGATGCGGCAGACGCGCTTGCCGCTGTCTTCGGTGGCGCAGCTCCCTAGCGTGGTGGACCAAGAGCGGGTCTCACCCGGCGCGAGCTTGCCAAACACCAGCTCGCGCCCCTGGAACCAGGGGTTGTCGCTCTCGGTGGTGGCGCGCAGGCGGTAGAGCGGATGCTTGCCCTCGTTGGTGACCTGCACGCGAAGCGACAGCGGCTCCCCGGCGCGCACGGGCTCGTCCCCGGCGCTGGTCTCCGCGACGACGCGCACTCGGCTCGGGCCCTTGTCGGGGCCGAGGGTCCAGTCGACGCCGAGCTTTTTGAGGTCGCGCACGACCTTTTCGGTTTCCTGCTTCTGGACGCGCTCGATGATCCCGTCCGACTGCCGCAGCATCTGCGGACGCTTGTACGACTTGGCGTTGAGGACGAGGTTTTTCGAGAAGCGGATCAGGAAGTTTTCCTGGTCTTCGTTTTCCTCTTCGTCGGGCTCGGCCTCGAGCAGCCGGTTGCGAAGCTCGGCGTTGAGGTAGTAGCCCATCGAGATGGCGGGGCGCTGTGAATCGGTGGCGCTCGCGTGGGTGAGGTGGGCGTCGAGATCGCCTTCGCGGAGGAAGAGGTCGTCCCCTTCGAGGTCCATGTTTTCTTTGTCGACCGTCATCGAGTTGATGGCGATGTCGGGCACGATGCCAACGCCCTGAATCGAGACGTCGCCCGGCGTGAGGTACTGCGCGACGGTGAGCTTGAGCGCCGAGCGGTCCTGCAGCCTGTAGAGCACCTGCACCGAGCCTTTGCCGAAGCTCTGCTCGCCGAGGATCAGCGCGCGGTCGTGGTTTTTGAGCGCGCCGGCGACGATTTCGCTCGCCGATGCGCTCTGGCCGTTGATCAGCACGACCATCGGGTAGTCGGGCTCCGTGCCGCCTGGCTCGGCGTACTCTTCGGTGCGCTCGCGCGGGTCCTGCGCCGAGGTGGTGACGATGGGGCCCTCTTGAAGGAACGTGTCCGCCACCTGCACGGCCTGGTCGAGAAGCCCGCCCGGGTTGCCGCGAAGGTCGAGCACCAGGCCGACCATGCGCCGCTTGTGAAGCGTCGCGAGGGCACGGCGGAGGTCCCGCTCGGTGTTGCCCTGGAAGTTCTTGATGCGGATGTAGCCCACGCTGTCGCGCAGCATGCGGAACTCGACCGACTCGATGTCGATTTTGGCGCGCGTGAGCTTGACCGAGCGCGCCGGCGTGTAGGTGCCGGCTTTGGTCTTGCGGCGAATGAAGATCGTGACGGTGGAGCCCTTGCGGCCGCGGAGCCGATTGACCGCCTCTTGGAGCGGCATATTGAGCGTGGACTCGGCGTTGATTTTGACGATGCGGTCGCCCCGCTGAAGGCCCGCGCGCGACGCCGGCGTGTCGTCGATGGGCCGAATCACGGTCAGGTGCCCGTCGCGAATCGAAATCACGATGCCAAGCCCGCCGAACTCACCGCGGGTGCTGGTCTGCATCTCTTCGAAGACCGCCGGGGGGAGGAGCACGGTGTGCGGGTCGAGGGTCTTCAGCATGCCGTTGACGGCGGTATACTCGATCTTGTCGAGCTCGATGTCCTCTTCGGTCTGTAGCTGCTCCTGAAGGAACGCGAAGACGTCGCGGAACCGGCGGGAAAGCTCCCAGGGGCTCGTCACCTTGGTCTCGAACTCACCCTCGGCGCTGTTGACCTGCACCTTGAGCATCTCCTCGCCCTCGCGGTAGTGCACGAGGACGGGTGCGACGTCCTGCTGAATCGCGTCGAGGCCGGCGAGCATCATGCGCTGATGGTCGATGCGGCGGGGGTCGACGTAGTCGTCGTTCACCTGATGAATCACGCGATTCATCACTTGGAGCTTGGTGAGGTCCCAGGGCGTCTTCGAGCGCGCCGCCTGCGCCCGCGGCGAGGTGTCGATGTCGATTTGGAGGCCGTTTTGAATCGGCCAGCCGAAGGAGATGGTGAACGCCGCGAGGACGACGACCAGACCAAGCAAGGGCTTCCAGAGTCTTCTCATTCGAATGTAGGGGGGGACGAGGGGGCTAGATGTATGAGTGTAGCGCCGATGGGCGTCTGGGCCAATTGCACTCGTTGTTTCCTAGGGTTATCGACCCCGAGTGTCACTCCGAATTCTCCGCCAGCAGATCGCTCGGCCGGTCCTCGACATCTGCAACGAGCTCCGGAACGTCGGCGAGCGCGCTTGGGTGGTGGGGGGCTGCGTCCGCGACACCCTGCGGGGGCAGCGGGTCAACGACTGGGACGTGGCGACCACGGCGCGGCCGGAAAAAGTCCAGCGGACCTTCCCCAAGGTGATCCCCACGGGCATCGATCACGGGACCGTCACGGTCCTTTGGAAGGGACAGGCCTACGAGCTGACGACGCTTCGCGGGGAGGGCGCCTACAGCGACGGGCGGCGGCCGGACGAAGTGGAATTCGTCACCGACATCGACCGGGACCTCGCTCGCCGTGACTTCACCGTGAACGCGATCGCCTACGACCCGGTCGACGGGCAGGTGGCGGACCCGTTCGGGGGGCTTCGGGACATGCGCGAGAAGGTGCTCCGGGCCGTCGGGGACCCGCGCGAGCGCTTCCAGGAAGACGGGCTTCGGATCTTGCGCGGGGCGCGGTTCGTCGCGACGCTCGGGTTCGAGCTCGAAGACGACACCGAGGCGGCGTTTCGGGGGGCGCTCGACACCTTTCGGAAAGTGAGCCCCGAGCGCGTGCGCGAGGAGTGGCTCAAGGCGATGAAGGCCGAGCAGCCGTCGCGCGCGTTCGAGGTGATGAGGCGGACCGGCATCCTCGAAGTCACGTACCCGGAGCTGCTCGAGCAGGTCGGGTGCGAGCAGAACCAGTGGCACGCCTACGACGTGTGGGACCACACGATGCGCGTGCTCGACGAGTCGGAGGGTGGGCCGGTCGAGCGGGTGGCGGCTCTTTTGCACGACGTCGCGAAGCCCCGGACGCGGGCGCACTCCGACAAGACCGGCGACTGGACCTTCTATCACCACGAGAGCGTGGGCGCGGACATGGCCGACCGCTGGCTCCGAGACTACCGCTTTTCAAACGACGAGCGCGCCATGGTGGTCGGCCTGATTCGGCATCATTTGATCTGCTACTCGAACGAGTGGTCCGACGCGGCGGTGCGGCGTTTCATCAAGCGCGTGGGGCCGGACAACGTCGACCCGCTGCTGCGCCTGGGACACGCCGACGCGCTCGGCAAAGGCCGCAACGTCGACGAAGAGCTCGCCGCGCTAGCCGAGCTCCGCACCCGCATCGCCGCGTCGCTGCAAGCCGGAACGGCCCTCACCACCCAAGACCTAGCGATCAACGGCAACGACGTAGTCCAGCTCCTAGACGGCGAAGCCGGCCCGAAAGTAGGCCAAATCCTCCGCGCCCTACTGGACGAAGTCCTAGAAGACCCGTCGCTCAACACGAGAGACAAGCTCCTCCCCCGCGCAGAAGCGCTGGCGAAATAGGGGACAGTCCCCTTTTCCAAACAGGAAAAGGTGCCAGGCACCTTTTACGAAGGGTTAAGGGCAGCACGAGACGCACAGCGCCATCCGCCCGAAGTCTCGGCAAGACCCGGCAGGCAGCACCCGCGAGCCCGCAGGGCGAAGCCCGGCGCAAGCGCGCCGGCAAGCCGAGCGAAGCGAAGGCGCGCGAGGGAGGATTACGGGTGGGGGTGGGCGGG
>CAJIBU010000212.1_pt1 | contig 34520 bp, 29 predicted proteins | sample 9199451 | NCBI WGS metagenome assembly CAJIBU01 (sample SAMEA7708315, study PRJEB35096) | sediment metagenome | biome: marine neritic benthic zone biome [ENVO:01000025]; feature: sediment [ENVO:00002007]; material: shallow marine sediment [ENVO:03000034] sea grass bed [ENVO_01000059] ... | reverse complement strand
CGTGCTCGCGAAGCGCGGCGTTGAGCTCGGCGGCTTTTTGAAAGGTCACCCCGTGACCGGCGTCGTCGAAACGAAGCACGCGTGCACCGGGGATACGCGCCGCGAGGCGATCGGTCTGCGACGGGCGAATCAGAATGTCCTTGCCGGGGCGAACGAGCAGCGTGGGCAGCGTGATGCTCGAAAGCCGGGAGCCCGTGGAGTGCCCCCAAACGGCGAGGAGCTGGCCGAGCACCGTGCGGAGCGCCGGCGGGCGGTCGAGCCGGACGCTGAGATGCGCGCGAAGCCCTTCGTTGCCCATCTGTTCGAGGAACTCGGGCGGATAGAGCAGGCGTGGGAGCGATTTCATGCGAGCGCGGCGCCCTCCGAACAGCCCTTGAAGAAAATAGCGCAGGCCTTTCGGCGTCGGCAGCGACGCGACCGGCGCGCCGTCGTGCGTTGCGATCAGCGTGAGACTGCGGCAGCGGTCGGCGTAGCGAAGCCCGAGCTCCTGCGCGATCATGCCGCCCATCGACACGCCGACCACATGCGCGCTGTCCCACTGGAGGTCGTCGAGCACGCGAACCGCGTCCGATGCCATCGTGCGCATCGTCCGAAAGAAAGGGCCGGGATCGCTCTCGCGAACGCCGAGGTGGTCGTAGTGGCAGCAGCGGTGGTCGGCGCTCAGCTCATCGACCTGCGGCCCCCAAACCGCGCCGGGCATGCCGAAACCCATCACGAAGAGCAGCGGCGGGCCGCTCTCGCCAAACGTCTGGTAGGCCAATCGCGGCGTGGTCCCCGTCGTGCTCAATGTCCGTCGCTTTAGCACACCCCCGAAAAAGGTGCCTGGCACCTTTTCTCGAAAAAAGGGGACTGTCCCCTTTTTCGGTTCGTGTATCGTCGGGTCGTGACTCCATCGAATCGGAATCATTTTCGGGTCGTGCTGACCGGCGGGCCGGGCGGCGGGAAGTCCACCGCGGCCGATCTGTTTCGCCGCGAGATCGGTGAAAAGGTGGTGATCGTCCCCGAGACCGCCACGATGCTCTTCACCGGTGGGTTTCCCCGGGTCGGCGAGCCGAACGCGAGAGCCGCGACCCAGAAGGCGATCTTTCACGCGCAGGTCGCTCTCGAAGACATTCAGGGTGCTCTCTACCCCGGGCGCGTGCTGCTGTGCGACCGCGGCACAATCGACGGCGCCGCGTTTTGGCCGGACACCGCGGAGCGCGGCTTCTTCGACGCACTCGACACCAGTCTCAAAAGAGAGCTCGAGCGATACGACTCGGTGATCTTCTTCGAGTCGGCCGCGGTGGGCGACATCTCGATCGAAGGCGGCAACCCGGCTCGAACCGAGACCAACGAGCAAGCAAGGCAGCTCGACATGAAGCTTCGGGAGCTCTGGTCGAAGCACCCGGATTTCCACTTCGTTCCGCACTCCACCTCGTTTTTCACGAAGCTCCGCGAAGGGCTGGCCTGTTTGCAGGCGATCGTGGACCAGAACGGCTGGCTCGCATCGGACCCTTAAAAATGGCCTGCCTAACCCATCTATACTAAACGCAGGGCATGGGGATGACTCGACGGATGGCGCTCGCGCTGTGCCTGCTGCTCGGCCCCGCGTGCATCAGCCAGATGCAGGCCGACATCGCGAGCAACACGAAACGTCTCGACTCGCTCGAAGAGGACCTCGAGGCGAAACGAAAAGAACTTCAGGAAGCGCTCGCTGAAGCGAGCCGCGTGCTTCGGCGGAACAGCGCCGACCAAGGGCTGCTGATCGAACAGATCCAGGTGCGGCTCGCGACGATCGATGGGCAGATCGCCGAGCTTCGCATGGAAACGGTCGGCGCGACGCAGGCGCAGGCACAGCGAAGCCTCGAGATCCAACGCCGCCTGGGTGACGTCGCAAGGGCGGCGGGGATGGACGTGCCACTCGACGAGGCCGAAATCCCGAAGTCGAAGAGCGCGCACTGGGAGGCGCTCCAGAAGTCGCACCGCATCAACAAGCACTCGTACACGCGAAGCCTGGCGCGCGCCTACGTGCAGCGGTACCCGAAGGACGAGCACGCCGACAACGCGCAATACATGATCGGCTCGAGCTACCTGAAGCAGGAGCAAGCTGCCGCGGCGCTCGGCGAGTTCCAAAAAGTGCTGTCGACCTATCGCAAGGGCGATGCGCTCGACGAGACCCTCTACGACATGGCGCAGGCGTTCCTCGAGGTTCGCTCCTGCAACGACGCCGGCACGGCGCTGAAGGCGCTGCTCAAGAACCACAAGAGCTCGCGGCTCGCTCCGCAGGCCAAGCGGCTGCTCCGCAAAGTCAAAACGCTCGGCCCCGCGGACTGCGACGACCGCTAGCTACGGCGCGGAGTCGCCCGCCGCCGCTCTGTCGAGATAGATCGGTGACGACCAGGCGCGCTCCTGGTCCATGGTCAAGCAGTCGTCGTCGAACGGCGTGCGGTAGTCGCCATAGCAGGGATTGCAGACGTCGCCCTCGCAGCGAAGCCCTCCGGCGTTGACCGCCGGGGTGGGCTCCTGAATCGCGCGGACGTAGTAGAGCACCTCGCGGTCCGCGGTCGCGTACCACGGGTCCTCGAACTCGACCTCACACACCTCGGGCCCCTCGGGGCACGGGATCGTGAGCCACGGGTCTTCGATGAGCTCGTCCACCGACTCGGACTCCGCCACCTGGCGGCCGATGCGCACTACTTCGATCCGCGTGATGCGCTTGCGCCGGTCGGACGGGTGGTAGCATTCGCCTGCGCAGATCCGTTCGACGCGCTCCGCGCCAATTGCTTCGGTGACGGACTCGGGGCATCCCTCGAGCTGGTGGAGCGACCCTGCCGCGCGAACCGTGAACTTCGGCGTCCCCTCAAACGCGAGCTCGCTTCCCATGGGTCGCTTCTCGGCACCCGCGTTGACGAGGTCGAACCAGAGAAGAATGCGGTCGCCCGACGTTCCGTAGACGTGGCGGTCCTGCATCGCTTGCCAAATCGCATCACGCGTGCGCGCCTCGGCGTGCACCGCAACCAGCCCGCCCGTCACGAAAAACGACGCCTGCCGCTCGAGCCAAACGCGCCGAAACGGAAGCCTCGAAAAAACGTCTTCGGGCGACAGCGCAACCGACTCGGTGGTTTTCTTGGGCTCCCCGAAAAGCGCTTTTTCCCACTTCTCACTGGCGGAACCGCGCGCCTCGCTCATCTTGCGCCGCTCGTATTCTTTGTACCCCGTCCCCGGCCGCGCCGAGTGGTTGTCGCTCGAGGCGATGAAGCCAAGCGTGGTGTGCCGCGGCGTCCCAGCCGCGTCGAAGCTGCCGCGCGAAAGTGCGTACTGCACGGCGCCGCCCGGGCGATACGCGAAGCTTGGTTGGAAGCAGTCGGTGCACTGGCCACAGTTGCCCCATTCGACGACGTCGGTGCCCGGGAGCGTCAGGTGACCCGCGACGCCGACGCGAAGAAAGTTCTCGCGGGCCGCCTCGACTCGCGCGTCGCATTCCTCTGAAAGCGGATTGTCGCACCGGCCTCGAACGATTTCGCCTGCCCGCCAGCAGCAGGGCTCGTAGTCATCGGTCGGCTCTGGGCAGGTGAGCCCGTCGCCCGCGACAGCCCGAAACGAACGGTATTCCTCGGAGTTCCCGTGCCCGGAAAACACCTCGATCAGCGGCTGCCACTCCGGATCGTCGTTCTCCGGCCTGAGCGACTTGTCGAACAGGTACCCCGGCGGCGTGTAGAAGCCCCAGGTCGTGCCGTGCGGAATCACCATCGCATCGAAGCCCCACTGGCCGAGCTTTTCGAAAAGCTCGGCGGGCGTGTCGGCGAGCTCGCGGCATTCGGCGGGGAGGTCCGGTGACGCAATTCCGTCCGGGCACCGGTCGACGCTGGCGATCTCCCGGACGTGCATCCCGACGTCGGCGTAGGGCTGCTGATTCGGAAACGCGAGAAATGGAAGCTTCAGGTTCTGTCGAATGGTTCGGACGTCGGTGAATGCTTGCGACGCGAGTCCTGGGGCGGCGATGGGCCGCCTGGGGAGCCGATCGTCGGGGGTCTCCTTGAAGATCACGTTGCGGTGCCCGTAGTGCGCCTCGGGTGTGGTGCCGATCTGCGTCCACTCGAAGCCGGTGAACGCGACGAGGTCCGGCTGCTCGCTCTCGGCGTCGACTGCGTTGCACTGCCGGATCGAGTCGCGCACCATCGACCACGTGCGGGGCGTCAGCGCTTCGGCGTGGTCGGTCAACGAGTAGAAATCGAGCTGCGAGCAAAACCGTGCGAAGTCGCAGGCGTCGGCGGGCGGGTGCACGCCCTCCCCTCCCATGAGCGGAAGGCTCCACTGATACGCGTCGACCGAGAGCGTGGAGTGCACGTGGAGGTCGCCGAAGAGCACGCGCGTTGCCGAGTCGGGCACGCTGCCCTTCTGGCTTTGGGCGCGAAGGTCGACGAGCTCACGGCTGAGCGGGCTCGGGTCGACCTCGCCGTCCATGTGAAGCTTGCCGCGACCGAGCACCACCCAAAGCGCGAACAGCACGAGCGCGAGCAGCACGAAAGTGAAAAGGCAGCCTCGCTTCCAACCGGACATCGGGCGCGAGGATAGTGGGGCTCTAGCGCGAGGCCAAGGTGCTTTTGGCGGCTAGCGCGCCCAGCGCACGGTCTCGGCGGTGCCGGAAATGACTTGGTTCTGCTCGATCCCGTCTTGGCTCGACAGATACACGCCGGGCGACCCCCGCCGATTCGAGGAAAAGGCGATCAGCCGGCAGTCGGGCGAAAACGCGGGGTCTTTGTTGTCCCCCTGCCCCTGCGTCAGACGCTTGTACTCTTGGGTTTCGAGATTGACGGTGAAAACGTCGAAGTTGCGGTCGCGCCCGCTGAAGGCGATGAGGGGCTGCTTCGGGTCGCCGCACCAAACCGGCGTCTGATTGTGCGCGCCGCGAAACGTGACGCGCTTCACGTTGGTACCGTTGGCATTCATCGTGAAGACCTGCGGGCTCCCGTGCCGGTTCGACACGAACGCGAGCTTGCCGCCCGGTCCACAGGTGGGGCTCACGTCGATCGCGCGACTGCGGGTGAGCCGTCGAATGTTGGTGCCGTCGATGTTCGAGCTGTAGATCTCGTAGTTCCCGGAGCGCGACGACGCGAAGTACACCTTCTCGCCGCACACCGCGGGCGCCATCGTGATGCCCTTGCCGCCGATCAAGCGGCGCCCGCCGGCTCGCGTGTTGGTGATGAACATGCCCTGCTTGGTCATGCGCGTGTACCAAATCGACCCTTTGCCAAAGGTCGGAAGCATCGACACGCCGCCGCCGCTCGACACCTTGCGAAGCCCGTAGCCGTCCATGCCCGAAGCGTAGACGCTCTTTCGGCCCGGCCCGTGCTTCCGTGCAAACGCGATCTCCGTCCCAAACGGGCCGTAGGTCCCCGTGACCAAGCCAATCACCTCGTTGGCGAACGCATGCATCCATTTGCGAAGGTCGCTCGCGGGGCCCCGATACGTGCGCCGAAGCGCAGGCACCGCCCCGCCGCTCGACTGATAGAAACGAAGCTCGACGCTCAGCGCGCCGTCCGCGCTGAAGACCTGACCCTTGATCACGCCGTTGGCGCCGAGCATCGACCAGGCGTCGAGGTCGACCTCGAGCCCCTTCCCCGCGTAGTCGTGGCGCACGGACTCGGGCCCGATGACGCGGAAGCCCGGCATGAGACGGAAATCGTTCTGAAGCACCCGGCTGCCGTTCGCGTTGTGCTGCGGGGGCTCGCCGATCAGGTTCGGGACGCCGATTCGAAACACCTCGGCATCGGGTGCGTCGATGTCGACGACGATCTTCTCGTCGGGAAGCGGCGGCGCATCCTCCTGGCCGACGACAGGCACGGCGAAGAGGCCCACGCAGCCAAGGGCGAGCGTCAGGGTGGCCAGAGTTTTTCGTTTTCTACGGTCGTTCCAAGTCATCAGCACCTCAGCGGGCATGCCGCCCGAAGAACCGAAGCGAGATCGTCTCCCCCAGCACCCGGTTCGCAACCGATTCGGGTGGTTCGGGAAGCTCGGCCCCCTCGGCTTGTTCCAGCCTTCGACGAACCGACTCGTCGAACGCTTCATTTCCGCTCTTTCGTTTGACCTCGAAGTCGCCAACGCGCCCGTCTTTGGTGATCGAAAGCTCGATCACGCAGGCGAGCTTGCGAAGCTCCTCGTCGGGGATTCGCGTCGGCACCTGCCACCCTTTTCGGAAGTACGAGTAGAGCTTGCCGACGTAGATCTCGACCTCGTCGCCACTCGATTTCGTGCCCTCCACGATGCCCTCGGGGTCGCCCTCGAGCTCGGGGCCTTTGGTGAGGTCGGAAATCGCGCCGGCACGCTCGCCGAGCTGTGAAAGCAGGTCGTCGTCCTGGCGCTTGCGCTTCCGATCGCTTTTCGCAAGCCCCTTTTCGGGTTTGCCGGTCGGCACCGCCGCGGCGGGCTCTGTGTCGGGGCTGGCGGGCACCGGGGCCGCCTGCTGGGCCTCCGGGACCTCGCGGCTCGGCAGCTTTCGTGGCTGACGCTTCCCCAAGCGCACGAACCGCGTCTCGATCACCTCGAGCGGCGGCGGAGGCAGGTCGTCGGCGCCGCCCCCGAAAAGCGATTCCATCTCGCCGAGCAGCATCGCGCTCAGGAGCGCAAGCGCTGGCACGGCGATGAACGCCGTGACGGTGAAACCAATGCCGCCAACGACCTCGCTCATCGTGGGCTGCTCGGTCTCGAGAAGAGAAAGAGCTCTCCAATCGCTCGCTTCCGACATCGCTATCTCGGTTTTCGCGTGAGCGGGTCGGTGACCAGCCCCATCTTGCCGATGCCCGCCTGACGCACGAGCGCCAGCACCTGGGCCACCACGCCGTACGGCACCAGCTCGTCGGCCTGCACGAACACTTCGTCGACGTCGCGAATGCGCTCGTCGGTCGCAAGACGCTCTCGAAGCACGTCGAGCGACACCTCTTCGTCGAAGAGGTAAATGCGCTGGTCGCGCTTCACCGTGATCAGCGGCTGATCTTCGTTGATGTCCATGCGAGGCGCGTCTGCCTTGGGAAGCTCGACGTCGACGCCCGTGGTCAACATCGGCGCGGCCACCATGAAGATGATCAGCAGCACCAACATCACGTCCACCAGCGGCGTGACGTTGATTTCGCTGAGCGCGCCTCCCCGTCCGCCGTCGTCGTTGGAAAACGCCATCGCCTATTCCACCAACAAGTGGCGCCGGATGATATTCAGATAGTCGCTTGCAAAGGCCGACGTCTCGCTGTCGACGACGCGAATGCGCCGCACGAAATAGTTGTAGGCCATGACGGCGGGGATCGCGGCCGCAAGCCCGAGGGCCGTGGCGATCAGCGCCTCGGCAATGCCCGGCGCCACCACGTCGAGGCCCGCGCTCTTTTCGCCGTGGATGGCGATGAAGGAGTTCATCACGCCCCAAACCGTGCCGAAGAGCCCGATGAAGGGCGCCGTCGAGGCAGTCGTGGCCAGAAACGACACCTTGTTTTCGAGCCGCGTCATCTCCGCGCTCTGCGCACGCCGAAGCGACCGCTCCACGTTATCGAGGTCAGCGGTGACCGGACGGCCAGTGCGGGCAATGCGGGCGAGCTCCCGATAGCCGGCGCGAAACACAGACGAGATCGGCGACCTCGAATAGCGCCCGGCCTGCCCGTGGATGTCGTTCATGGCCTTGGCGTTCCACACCCGGGCCTTTTCGTCCGACCAGAAGAGCTGCAGAAACCCGCGGCTCTGGTCGGTGACCTGCTTCAAACGAATCCACTTCGCCCCGATGATGTAGACGCACATCACCATCATGAAGACGAGGATGAGCATGACGAACTGCACGACCGGCGAGGCGCCGATCACGAGCTGCCATGGATTGAGCTCCTGCGATGCGCTCGCGTTCAAGACAACCGAAAGCATCGATCGCAATCCCCCAATTGCGCAGCAGTGCGCGCGTCAGTTTTCAGAAGCGCTGACGTTCCTGTCGCGGGCCCATCCCGCTTCGTCGGTCCCGCTCGCCATCTCCTCGCCGACCGACGTCGTCGAGATGCGGCTGCTGTCGAGCCCGAGCGAAACTAGATAGCTGCGAACGGCCTGCGCGCGACGCTCGCCGAGCGCGATGTTGTACTCCTCGGTGCCGCGCGGGTCGGCCGCACCGGTGAGAAGCAGCGAGAGACCTGGATCGGGCTGACCGCGGTAGCACTCCACGGCGGCCTGAAGCGCGGCGCGGGCACTGCTGTCGAGGTCCGACGAGTCGAACGCGAAGTAGATCGTCTCGACCGAACAAGGCTCCTCGGGCGGCTCGTACGCGACCTCCGGCTCCGGCTCAGGCATCTCGGCACCGGTCGTCACCTCCGGCTCGGGCTCCTCGGTGTCCTTCTTGCAGCCTGTGAACACGGTCGCGACCAGGCAGAGGCCCATCGCCACGGTGAGAAACGAGTTGAGATGTCTCTTCATGGAGTTCCTTATCCTTCCCCCTCTGAGCTCAGAGAGCACGGTCGCCAGCATAGTCGTCGAGCAGTTGGGTGCAATTTTTCTCGTCACTGCGAAGGGTTATTTGCCGCACTTTTTCCCGCCCTAAATACGCGAAGTCATTTGCCCGGGTCAAAGATGTCGCTAATTGTACGGCGACTCGAGCGACCCATGAACCCTGTGTTTCGCGCAATTCCGGCGCTCCTGATCGCCGTCCTGCTCGGCTGCCGCGCCGACGCGCCCGAGACCCCCTCTCCGGCCGAGGCCGAGCTGAGCGCGGGCGGCGAGCGAGGCCTGCCCGCGATGCACGTCTACGCCCACAGGCTCGACGACCCGAAGCGCGCCGAGTGGCAGCGTCCCGACGAGGTGGTGACCCTACTCGAATGCGAGAGCGGCATGACCGCGGTCGATGTGGGCGCGGGAACCGGCTATTTTCTGCGCTATTTGTCGCAAGCGGTCGGCCCCAAGGGCCGCGTGTTCGCCCTCGACCTCGAGCCGTCCACGATCGATCTGCTGATGCAGCGAATCGAGGAGGAGGGGCTCGAGAACGTCGTGCCGCGGGTGGTCTCCGCCGACGACCCTGGCCTCACCGAACGCTCCGCGGATCGAATCCTACTCGTCAACACCTGGCATCACATCGAGGATCGCGTCCAATACGCGAAGAGGCTGCGCGCGTCGCTCCGCCGGGACGGGCTGCTTCTCATCGTCGACTTCACGATGGAGAGCCCGATCGGGCCGCCGAAGGCGAAGCGGCTCACACGCGATACCGTGGTTCAGGAGCTTCGCGACGCCGGCTTCGTCGCCCTGGTGCTCGAGGAATCCCTGCCGCATCAGTACGTGGTCGCCGGGCGGCGCGGCCGGTTTCGCTGACTCGGCTCAGTGCACCGCGCGCCGAATCGCGTGACCGACTTTGAGGCCGACGGCAGCCGTGACCATGCGGAGCCGGCTTCGCTCGATGCGAAGCCGAGTCGCGAGCGGAGCGTTCATGGGGAGTGAGATCCACAGCCGAAGCATGTGGCGTTTTCGCTGGGGCTCGTCGTAGTCGTTGTAGCCGGTGCGCGCATGCAGCACGGTGTGGTTCGACAGGAGCTGGATGTCGCCCGGCTCGAGATCCATGTCGAGGTGGAGGTCGGGGGAGTCTGCGATTTCGTTGTAGAGGTCGAGCAGCTCGCGGTCCTCGTCACTCAGGAGGGCCTGCCCACCAAACCCGACCGCCGAACGAAAATAGTCGGTGTGATAAAAGGTGCGGAGCCGACCGCTGTCGAAGCGGCACGGGCGAACGGGCAAATATTGCACACCGCCCTCGCCTTTGGTGTCCATCATGAAGGGCTCGTAGAGCCGCGCGACGCGATCGGGCGCGCGCTCGAGCAGCTCGTTGTAGACGGAAACCGAGCTGACGATGCGGCTGAGGCCGCCTTGCTTGGCTTTGCGCAGGCACAGGAGCCCGACGACGTCGGCGGCATCACAGTGGAAGTTGATGTTGACGCGAGTGCGATAGTGCCGGACACGCTCGGGGCTTTGGCCGGTGTCGCGGACGTGCCCGAGCAGGTCGGCCTGTGGGTTTTGTGCGCCCGGGATGCCGAGGTACTGCCCGAGACACCAAAAGAAAAGCTCGGAATCGCTCTGAGGCCAGCGCCACACCGGCACGCCGCGAATCACCTGAAAGCCGCGCCCGTCGCCCACCTCCCGGCGCCATCGATCGATGCGCGGCGCGAGCGTAGGCAGCGGAAAGTCGTCTTTGGTGAGCGCGGAAAGCGGCCGGCCGGTCTTTCGGGCGACGTGGATGGCGTGGTCGAGCTCGGCAACGTCGCGCTCGTCGAGCTCGTCACACCAAACAGAGCGGTTGGTGAGCTCGTGCCCTTTCCACGCAGCCGCGCCCTCTAACGGCTCGCGGAGCACGCGCTCCTGCGGCCGGGCGAAGTAGTGAATCGTTTGCGCGGCGAGAGTTTTGTACACCGTCGCTCCTCCGAGCCCCGGCCGGCGGCAAGCTGACCCGGGGCGACGAGTGTGCGTCAGCGTGCGGGGATTCTCAAGCGTATTCCTGCAAGTCGACGGGTCAGTGGACCGCTTCGATTCGAGCGGCCACGTGCTTGTGCCAAGGCGTGCCGGCAAGCCAGTCGCGGTCTTCCGTCGCGGTGAGCTCGTTCGCGGCGACGCCGGTGCGAACCTGTCCGCCTTCGCCAGAAGACGTGTCGACGCCGAGCCCGTTCGGAAGCGAGACGTGCCGAGGCTGCATCATGTCGGACACCTCGACCGGCACCTCGACCGAGCCGCGCTTCGTGGTCAGCCGAACGCGGTCGCCGGTCCCTACGCCGAGCTCGGACGCGTCAGCGGGGCTCATGCGCAAGGAGCCGTCCGGGTCTTTTTTGCGCCAGACCGGGCTTCGAAAGATCGTGTTCGCGGTGAACGAGCGCCGCTCGCCGGCCGACAGCACGAAGGGGAACGCGCTGTCGTGCTCGTCCGGGTTGGCCTCGAACAGGCCGGCAAGCTCGCCGAGCAGCTCGGGGATCGACGCCTGAAATCGGCCGTTGGGCGTCTCGACCCGCTTCCAGCACTCCTCGGGCTCGTCGACCGCGATGATCACGCCAGACGGGTTCCCGATGATCGCGTCGAAGAGCTTCTCTGCGGCAACGAAGCTCGGCCCATCGAAGCCGGCGCGAGCCACCGAATCCGGGAACTCGTTGACGAACTGATGGCAGAGGCCCCAAACCACGGCTGCGCTCTGCAACCCCTCGGGCAGATGCGGACCGAGCGTGCGGTAGAGGATCACCGGCGCGAGGGGCGCGAGCTTCGGGTTCGAGAGCACGGTGCTGAAGAACGCCGGAATGAAGTTTGGCCGGCCCTGCGCCGCAGCCTCGTGAAGCGGGGCGAGGTCTTCGTCGGTGTACGCGCCGAGCTTCTCGCAGAGCCTCGCGTGAATCTCGGCTTCGGGGAGCACGCCGTCGGGCGCATCGAAGAGCGGATGGCGCACGTGGAAGTAGTTTTTCGGGAACTCGAAGTTGAAGAACGTCGCCTCGGCTTTTTCGTACTGCGTCGGCGTCGGAAGAATGTAGTCGGCGAGGCGCGCGGTTTCGGTCATCGCGATGTCGATGACGACGAGGGTGTCGAGCGCGCTCAGCGCGTCGCGCATGCGCTTGCTGTCGGCGAGCGAATGGGCCGGGTTGGCGGTTTCGACGATCATCGCACGATAGCGCTTGGGGTGGTCGGTGAGGATCTCGTCGGGGATGGAGTTGCAGGGGGTCAGCCCGGAGATGATGCGCTCGTTGGCGACCGGCGAGCGCTTGGTTTCGATGCCGGCGCCGAGCTTGTCGAGCTTGCCCGTGACCCGCACGAGCGGCGCCGGCACGTACTGCGCACCGACCTTGGCGAAGTTCCCGGTGAGGAGCCAAAGCAGCTTGTTGAGATAGCTGTTGAGCGTGGAAAACCGGTTCATCTGAATGCCGAGGTCTTCGAAAACCGCGAGGCTCTCGGCCTTGCCGACACGACGGGCCGCCTCCCGGACGAGGTCCTCGGGCACGCCAGCCTTGTCGCAGAACTCCGAGACCGGGATCTCCAGGAACGCGGAGAGCACGTCGTCCGCGCCGTCGACGTGGTCGCGGATGAAGTCGTGGTCGACCAAATCCTCCTGCACGATCACGCCACCGAGCGCCGCGAGAAGCCAGGCATCGCACCCCGGCTTCACCTGGAGATGAATGTCTGCGAGCGCTGCGCTCTCGGTGCGCCGAGGATCGATTACGATCAGCGTGCGGGCCGGGTCTTTGGCGATGTCGCGGATCGTGACGCGCGCTTTCGGGATGCCGTGGGACTGCCAGGGGTTCTTGCCGATGAACAGCGCGACCTCGCAGTGCTCGAAGTCGGCGCGGGTGGCGGCGCCCATCAGCCGGCCGCCGACCCAGAACTCACCGGTTTTTTCCTGCGCGAGCGCGCTCGAGCGGTAGCGCGAGCCGAGGGCGCGTCGCGTCGCGACGGAGTACGCGGCTGGGAAGTGGTTGCCCTGACCGCCGCCACCGTAATAGAAGATCGTTTCGCCGCCGTGCTCGTCTTTGATTTTGGACAGGCGGTCGGCGACCTCGGTGATCGCGGTGTCCCAGTCGATCTCCTCGAACGTGCCGTCCGGCCGGCGTCGAAGCGGCGACGTGATGCGGTCCGGGCCGTTTTGGTAGAAGTCGAGGCGGTGCGGCTTCTCGCAGGCATACCCCTCCGACGCCGGGTGGGCCTTGTCGCCTCGGATGCGGGTGAAGTGCCGGTTGCCCTCGCCGCCGAGCTGCACCTCGAGCCCGCAGTTGCACTCACAGAGAATGCACGCTGTTTTTTCCCAAGTACCCGGCATACGCTGACCTCGCTCTCTTCCCTTTTGGCGTGACCCAACGAGTCTAGTCTGAGCTGCTGCCGGGCGGAACCCTGCGATTGCCCAGTGGGCGCTGCGCTCGATCAGGCGGAAAGCGGCACGTCGAACTGACGGCAGTAGCCCGAGAACCGCTCGCGAATCTCGTCGAGGTCGAGGTCGAAGTCTTCGGGCTGGTATCGATGGACGCCGCGGCTGCCGCGTGGGTTGGCCGCGAGAAACGCGCGCATCCGGGTCTCCGCCTCGTCGCCTAGCTCGAGCCCAAAGTGCGCGTAGGCCCGGCGGAGGAGGTCGACCGGGTCCGCCAGCGTGTCCTCGAAGTACGCATCGAAGAACTGATCGCCCGCGTCCCGATGCCGCTGCCGGCTCTCGACGGCGCGGTCGAGCGACTTCGCCCAGAGGTCGACCACGTTGCGGCCAATGCGGGCGGGGTCGACCGTATCCGAATTCATGCACCGAAACGCGTAGCAGAGGCTTGCGAGCGACGGCGCGACTCGGGCCGGGTCGCGGTGCGTGTGAATGATGCGGGCGTCGGGATAGGTCTTCAGCAGGTCGTCAATCGCCGGAAGGTGCGCCGGACTCTTCAGCACCCAGCGGTCTTTGGCGTGCTTGCTCTGCAAGTGCTGAAGGAAGGTGCGGTGAAAGGCATACGACGGCAGGAGGCTCTGCTGCTCGTACCAGGCCTGGTAGCTCGGGACGTGAAACACGGTGTGGAACTGAACGCTCAACATTGCGTGCGCGTTGATCGGCACGCACTCCTGAGGGAGCCGCGCGCCGAACTCGTGAATCGCCGGGAGCGTCGGGATGAGGCGGTCGAGGTTGGCGAAGAGCTTTTCCGCATCGGCGATGCGCGGATCGGTGTCGTACGTGTCGGGCTCGGGCGGGGGCACCGGCCACTCCACCTCCCAGCTCAGTGGCGGACGATTGGCGGGGTCCTGCGCGAGCAGGTTGAAGAGGATCGTGGTGCCGGTGCGCGGCAGCCCGACGATGAAGATCGGTCGCTCGACCCGCTCGGCGGCGACCTCCGGATGCTTTGCACGATAGTCGGTGAGGCGAAGCCGATTGACGAGGTAGCGGAGAAGTGTCTCGCGGCAGCTCACTCGGCCGAGGGTGGTCAGCTCGGCCTCTCGCTCGACCGAGTCGACCAAAACTCGGAGGCCCTCGCGGAAATCATCGCCGCCGAAGTCGCTCGAGCCTGCGCGCTTGATCGCGGTCCGCACGAGATCGTCCGGCGCAAGCGAGGGAGCCGCCCAGCCGAGGCGACGAAGGCCTGTGCCCGCGGCGTTGAGCGCGCGGATCCCGAAGGGACGATGGGGTGGAGGGAGCGTCATGGGCGGTCGCGAAGTCGGTGCTCGGCGGCCAGCGTGCTAGCACGCGGTCATGAGCACGAAAACGCGACGGTGGCTTCGGCGGGGGGTGCCGCTCGCCGTCGCGCTGGTGGCGATCGCGTGGGCCGCCCGCCGAAGCGCAAACGAGAAAGAGGCCGCGGTGCCCGCGCCCGTGCTGGCCGAGGGGCCGCCCTCGTTTAGACAAAGCAAGACCGACTCCAACCTCAGCCCGCAGTATTACGACAGCATCTGGCCGGCGGGGCATCGCGACAGCGGCAACACCGATCTCGTGCCAATCGAGCTCGGAAGCGCGTTCGCGGTGAAAAAGCACTTCCTTCACGGCCATCCGATCTTCTGGCCGCCAACCGTCGGCCTCGACGGTACCGCGTACGTGGTCACGGGCGCGCCGGCTGGCAAGAGCCACCTCTTTGCGATCTCGCCGGACGGGGACGTACTTTGGTCGTCGAAACCCGAAGGGTCTCTCGACGACCTCGACTCCTTTGCGATCATGAACGCGCCGACGATCGACGCCGAAGGCGACCTCTACGTCGGCGACCGCAATCAGCTCTGGGCCTTCAAACCGGACGGCGCGGTCAAGTGGGTGGTCGACCTCGCAGAGTACGGCGTCGACTGGGGGTTCATGACCGTCGTGCTGAGCCGGCAGCGGTACGTCGGCGGCGTCACGACCGACGGCAAGGTTCTCTTCTTCTGGTCGCACGACGGCAAGCTCGCCGTCCCGATGCTCGAGCTCCCGGGAGGGCCCGGCCCCGCGCCCGAAGACGAGCCACCCGAATCGCTTTGGCAGGACCTGATGGACCCGGACCTAATTCCGTTCGTGTTCAACCTGATTCAAGGCTGGGAGCTCGAGGTTGCGAACACCCCAGCGCTCCACCCGGAGACCGGGCGCCTCTACATCACGGCTGCCGGCAAGAGCCCCGACACCGGCGTGCTCTATGGCATCGACATCACCGACGACGCGCTTCGGATCGCGTTTCAGGCACCGATGGGCGGCGGCAGCGGTACGAGCCCCGCGATCTCGCACGACGGAAGCGCGGTGTACGCCGTCGACGAGCGCGGCCGCATGGTGGCGATCGATGCGCACACCGGAAAGCGTCTTTGGCAAAGCGACCCGGGCGGCGGAGGCGCGGCGTCCCCGAGCATCGGGGCGGACGAAACGATCTACACGCCTTTCCAAGACCGAATCGCCGCGTATAGACGCGACGGGACGCTGCGATGGGAGCGCTCGTACGACGACCTGTGCCAGGCGCGGCTCCCCGATGCGGGCGGCGCCTGGGGCGTCGTGTTGAGCAGGCCGGCGGCGTTCATCGACAGCATTCTGACGGTGGGCCTTCGGCGGGGCTGGATGAACGTGGTGTGCGGCTATCACCTCCCGTCGTTCCTTTCTCGAAGCGAGCGGACGCGCGTTCCGATTCCGCAGGAGTCTTTGTTCGTCGCGTTCGATCTCGGGACCGGCACGGTGGTCGGTGAGCCGCTCGAGCTTCCCGAGACCAGTGAAGGCTTCGTGACGCCGCTTCCAAACGGAAACGTAATCGTGACGACCTCGGGGGCGATCACGTCGATCTTCTATCACCGGCTGAACCCGATGCTGCCCGAACGTTTGAAGGTGAGCGGGCCACCGAAGGCGGGGCTGGTGCTCTTGGAGCCACGATGAGCGAGCTGCCTTCCCGGGTGATCTTTTACGACGGCGTGTGCGCGATGTGTAATGGCATCGTGAAGCGCATGGTGGAGCGCGATCGTGACCACGCGTTTTACTTCGCGCCGCTTCAAGGCGAGACGGCGGAGCTCGCTGCGCGCCTTCACCCGGAGTTTCCGAGCGAGCTCGAGACGGTGGTGTACCTCAAGGACGGCGAGGTGCTCATCCGGTCGCGGGCGGCGGCGCTCGCGATGAAGGAGCTCCCCTATCCGGACAAGGCGCTGTCGTGGGCTCGCTTTCTGCCGGCCTGGCTGACCGATTTTTTCTACGGGATCATCGCGCGCGTCCGGTACCGGGTCTTCGGGAAGTACGACCAATGCCCGCTGCCGCCTGCCGAGCATCGCGGGCGGTTTTTGCCGTAAAAACGGGCCAAAGGGGCGGTGCTGGTTCACCCATTTGGGCTATTTCACATCCATTGCTAGCGTGTACGGATGGGGAAACGAACCTGGCTCGCGGCGCTGCTCGCGTTCGGCCTGGGCTGCGGCGGCGACATCGGGGCCTTCGACGGACCGAGGGGATCCGGGGGCAGTGGCGGGGTCAGTGGCAGTGGCGGGGTCAGTGGCAGTGGCGGCGTCAGTGACAGTGGCGGCGCCGGTGGCAGTGGCGGCGTCAGTGGCAGTGGCGGCGTCAGTGGCAGCGGCGGCGTCAGCGGCAGTGGCGGGGCCGGTGGTGGCGCGGGGGCCGGTGGCATGGCGTCGCAATGCGCGGGCGGTCCGCTCCCGGCGCCGATTCCGGACTGCGCGCCGACGCTGCCTCCGAGCACGGGCGACCTTCACGCCGACTGTTTCGCGCGCATCAATCAGTTTCGATGGGAGTGCCAGTGCCTGCCGCCGCTCGAGCGCTGGCTCGACGGCGAGGACTGCACGGACAGCAACGCGGAGTACGACAGCGTCAACGGCGTTCACGCGAGCTTCTCGGCGATTCCGTGCGGCTCAGGCGCTCGCGCCCAAAACGAATGCCCGGGCTGGCCATCGAACGCGTCGGTGATCAGCGGCTGCCTCCAAGCGATGTGGGACGAGGGCCCGGAGGACGGCAACCCCAACACGGTCAACGGCCACTACGAGAGCATGGCGACCACCACGTACACGCGAGTCGCCTGCGGCTTCTTCACCACGCCCGAAGGCGACGTCTGGGGCGTGCAGAACTTTGACTGAGGAGGGAGTCGGGAAAAACCCCGCGCTAGTTGAACGGGCCGATCAGCTCGTTCTCCCGGAACTCGTCGCCGACGCATCCGTCGGAGCAGTTGAACGAATCCGGATTGAAGCCCAGGCACGGGTGGCCGTCCGGAAGCGGGCCGAAGGTCGCCGAGAAGCAAACTTCGATCGGCTCGGAGACGTTGAAGTTCCCGCGCTCGTCTTGAGCGGTGACGACCATGCACGCGGGGCCTTCAGACCCGCTGAGCGCGGTCTGCCAGTCCCACGGATCTCCGATGCAGTACACCGGTAGGATGGGTCCCTTCGAAAAGATAGCCGGAATGGTGCCCGACGGTTCCCTATTGTCAGGACAGACGCGGGTTAGTTGGAACCCGTCGCACACTGGATCGGGGCTGCTGCTCGCGTCGCCGGCTGAGCAGAAGGAGTACTGCGGGGGAAAGGTTTCCGTCTCGGAGTAATATGCCGTCCCGGTCGGCGCTATCGGAAGTAGATCGATCGCGACGGCTGGGGTGTTGCCCGCGGCGTTCCCCGGAAGGATGTCCGGATTGAGCGCGTCACAGAAGTTGTTCGGATCGCCGTCGGTGTCGATTACCAGCGCTTGGGACGCGTCGTCGAGGATCCAAACCTGCACCGACTGTTGGTCCAGCCCGGACTTGAACGAAGCGCTCACGTTCCCTCGGTCCTCGACGCGCGCTCGAATGAAGGAAATTGGCGTGATGATGTCACCTCGACTGATGGCCGACGGCCCCACGGGATCGAACTGAGTCGAGCACTGAATCAGTGCGTCCTCTTCTTGTCCCTCGCGCACCATGGGGGGGTCTAGCGACAGCTGCGGCGGCACGACGTCGAGCTCGACGCTGACGAAAGCGGCCGTCTCGTTACCCGCGCTATCGACCGCAACGACGAAGATGTCGACCTCACCGATCGACGCGGGATACTGGTTCGCGTCGAACGACCCCCGAAACTGGGTCGTCGAGCCGGCCACGGGCTCCATCTCGAACTGATTGGCGCCGATGTAAAAGCTCACCTGCGTCGGGTCGATGCCTGAGGAATCGCTGATGGTGGCCACGACGTCGGTCGTGCCGCCAACGACCTCGCCGAGCGTCGGTTCCTCGATCGTGATCGTCGGTCCGTCGGCGTCGACGGTGAAGTCGATCGTCTCGGTGCGCGTGACGCCGCGCTGGTTCGTTGCATTGACGATCAGTTGGTAGTTGCCGTCGAGCGGGGTCACGTAGAGCATCGGGTCGTCGAAATCCACGGGCGCCGAAAAGGTATCCTGGGAGCCCGCTTCGAGCGCCGTCGCGATCGATTGGCCGGCGACCACGGTCTGGGGGATGTCGCTCAGCGCGCTCAGCCCGGTGTCGTCCTCACTGACCGGGCTGAGGGCGATGCTGTACAGCACGGTCATGCCGCCCGAGAACACCGAGCCGCTCGCCGAGGGAAAGATCATTTGGATGACCGGCCCGAGGTCGACGAACGTCTCGACAGAGGCGGCGGTGCACGGCCCGCGCGGACCTGCGTCGGAGGCTTCGCAGGTCACCTGGAGCATACCGTTTGGGAAGCTCGATACGTCGGCGGTGGCCTCGAAGAGCCCGTCGCCACGATTGGCGATCGCCGGCGTCACAGTCGCGTCGTCGACCCCGTTCACTCGGATCACGACCGACGAGTCGTCGATCGGATCGCCGGTCGAGTCGACTTGGCACTGCACGATCACGCTCGACTCGGTGACGATCTGCGCCGCCGTCAGATCGGTAGGTGCCGTCGGCTGGAGGATCGTCACGGCAGGCCCGCCATCGTCTTCGCAAAGCGACGGGGTACCGGTGGGCCCCTGGCCGGGTGGGTAGATCGGCGTGTCGCTGTCGCTACAGCTGATCTGAAGAAGAAGGGCAAGGAGCCCCAAGCCAAGTCCTACCGATCGAGTCGTCATCGCGCCCCCAGAGAAAGTCTTCACCGACAGGGTCGCCTAGAACCCCTGGGGCGGCCAATTTTCCAGCTCTAGCGGCCGGGCGCGGGCTATTCGCTCTCGGGCGTCCAGGCGGTGGCGGCCTGGTCGCCTTCGTCGAGGCCGAGCCAAATGCGCAGTTGTTTCAACATGAACTCGGTGCCCTCGCGCGAGGAGAGGTCGACCCGATAGGTGTTGATGTAGCGGACGCTCTCCTGAAGCCACTGGTCCCAGGCTTCTTTGGACACCTTGTCGTACACGAGCTGGCCGGTCTCGTTTGGGAACGGAGGCTTGGTGAGCCCGGGGAGCTCGCGGTCGAGCTTGATGCAGTGGACCAGGCGGTTTGGGTCGGCTTCGGGCATGGCTGGCGGGGAACCTAGCACCGGCCGGGCGGGCGGCTAGCCCAGAATGCGGAAGAACGAGCGGAGCATCTGATAGGTGAGGCCCCACACGACGCGGCCGTCGACGTCGTAGGCGGGGAAGTCGATTTGCGTGCCCTGCCACTGGTACGGGCGGGTCGTGTCGACCTCGCCGCGATAGAGAGGGAGGAGCGGCGTCCAGAGGGCTTCGGCGACTTCGGTCTCGTCGACTCGGATCGGGTGCTCTCGATGCACCTCGAACACGAACGGACGGATGACCGTCTCCTGGGGCTTGCCGCGAGCGATCGCCTGAAGGTCGTCGAGCTGGCCGATTTGGTCGGCTTCGCGCTGGAGGTCGAGGCCAACCTCTTCGAGGGTTTCGCGGACCGCGGTGTCGAGAAGCGTCGCGTCGCCCGCATCCTGCCGTCCCCCCGGAAACGCCATGTGCCCCGACCACGGATCGCGAGGATGCTCCGCTCGCCGAATGAAAAACACCTCCGGCCCGACGCTCCCCTCACGCAACAACATGGCCACCGCCGCCCACTTCGGATGCTCGGAAAGCTCCCGAGGCACCCGCCCCTCCAAAACCTCCCGCACCCCCGGCAACCCAATCACAGTCACCCTACACCGCTAATCCTCCCCACCCACCGCGTCAACACCGTCAAAAAGGGGACTGTCCCCTTTTTCAGTCGAGGATTTCGTAGCGGAAGTCTTCGATGACGGGGTTGGCGAGGAGCTTTTCGCACATCGATTGGATGTGGGATTCCGCGGACGCGCGGTCGGCGCCTTCGAGCTCGAGCTCGATCAGCTTTCCGACGCGCGCGGACCTCACCTCTTCGAAGCCGAGCGATGCGAGCGAGCGGCGCACCGCGTCGCCCTGCGGGTCGAGCACCTCGCGCTTCAGCGTCACGAAGATGTTCGCCTTCACGGCGTCTCCAGCCCGAGGTTCTTCGCCATGCGCGGCAGCGGGTCCTCAACGTTCGGCTCGAACGACGTGCCCCGAATCTCGTCGCACGCCTGAATGTAGCGGCGCGATGCCTCGACGCGAACGTCGTCGGGAATCGTCGGAATGGGCCCATCGCCCTTGAAGCCCTGTCCAGCGAGCCACCGACGCACGTACTCTTTGTCGAAGCTCTCCGGGTCCTCGCCCGCCGAAAAGCGCTCGCCGTAGCTCTTCGCGTACCAGAACCGCGACGAATCCGGCGTGTGAATCTCATCGATGATGACGATCTTGCCGTCGGGCGTCTTCCCAAACTCGTACTTCGTGTCGACGAGAATCAGCCCCCGCTCCGCACACACTTTCTGCCCGCGCGCAAAGAGCGCCATCGCGTAGCCAGCAGCCTCGTCGAAGTCGGCCGCGCTGATGCGACCCATCGCGAGAATCTCCTCGCGCGACACCGAAACGTCGTGATCGCCCTTGTCGGCTTTGGTGCTCGGCGTGAGAATTGGGTCAGGCAGCTTCTGGTGCTTGGTGAGCCCATCGGGGAGCGTGTGCCCGCAAAATACGCGCTTGCCCTGGCTGTAGTGCGTCCAAATGCTGGTCGACGTGACGCCGGTGATGTACGCGCGGACGACCATTTCGACCGGCAGCGGCTCGCACTCGACGCCGACCATCACGTTGGGGTCCGGGACGTCGAGCACGTGGTTCGGCACGACGTCTTTGGTTTCCTCGAACCACCATGCCGCCAGCCCGTTCAACACCTGCCCCTTGTAAGGAAGGGTGCCGAGCACTCGGTCGAACGCGCTGATGCGATCGGTGACGACGATGTAGCGCTTGCCGTCGGCGACGTAGCAGTCGCGAACTTTCCCCTCGTACTTGCGGCCGAGCGACTCGAAGTTCGTGCCTTCGAGTGTGCGGCCGAGGCCCTGCTCGAGCGTCTCCTTCGACACCGTCATCTCATCCTCCCTCTAGTGCTCTGTCGATGATCGTATCCACGTGTGAAAGCGCATGGTCGAGGTCGAACTCTTGATCGACCTCCTGCGCCGAAAGGTGTTTTTGAATCTCCGGGTCGTCGCGGAGCAGCGCGCGAAACTCGCCGCCACCCTCGAACGCCTTCATCGCGTTGCGTTGAACGAGCACATACGCCTCCTGCCGGCCGAGCCCCTTGCCCACGAGCGCGAGCAGCACGCCCTCGCTTGCCCAAAGGCCGCCCGTTTGCTCGAGATTGGCCAGCAGGCGCTCGGGATAAACGACGAGGTCGGCGATGACGCCGCGCGTGCGGTCGAGCATGAACGCGAGCGTCGCGGTGGAGTCCGGCAGGATCATGCGCTCGGCGGATGAATGGCTGATGTCGCGCTCGTGCCAGAGAGCCACGTTCTCGAGCCCGGGGACGACTGCGCCGCGTACGATGCGGCTCAGGCCGGTGAGGTTCTCGGTGAGCACCGGATTGCGCTTGTGCGGCATCGCGCTCGAGCCTTTTTGGCCCTTCTTGAAGTGCTCTTCGGCCTCGCCGACCTCGGTGCGCTGCCAGTGGCGCACGTTGGTGGCGAATCGCTCGATGGCCGCGGCCAGCAGCGCAAGCGCAGAGATGAACGCCGCATGACGGTCACGGGCGACGACCTGGGTCGACGCGGTTTCGGGACGAAGGCCGAGCGACGCGAGCGCCTCCGCTTCGATGGCGGGGGTGAGGTGGGCGTAGGTGCCGACGGCCCCCGCGATTTTGCCGACGGCGATCTCTTCGTGCGCCGCTGCGAGGCGAGCCCTTCCACGCGCAAGCTCGGCGTAGTGGCCGGCGAGAATCAAACCGAACGTCACAGGCTCGGCGTGAATCCCATGAGACCGCCCGATCGCGGGCGTGCGGCGATGCTCCTGCACGCGTCCGCGCAGCGCTTCGAGCACGGCGTCGACGCGGCCGAGGAGCCGCTCGCTCGCCTCGACCAAGATCAACGCGAGCGCGGTGTCGAGCACGTCCGACGAGGTCATCCCGAGGTGCAGCCAGCGGGCCGGCTCACCGGCGAGCTGCTCCGCGTGCGTCAAAAAGGCGATCACGTCGTGGCGCGTCACCCGCTCGATCTCGTCGATCGCATCGGGGTCGAGCTCGTCGCGAAACGGCGCGACGGCATTGGCTGTGCCCTCGGGGACGACCCCGGCGCTTTCCATCGCACGGCACGCGGCGACCTCGACGTCGAACCACGCCTCGTACTTTCGCCGTGGGGACCAGAGTGCTTCGAAGTCGGCGGGTGTATAGCGGGGGATCATCGTTGCGCGGCGAAGCTAGCAGACGCCCCGGCCCCGGGCGACCACGCCCCGACAAAAAAGGGGACAGTCCCCTTTTCGAGGAAAGGTTGTGGAAAAGGGGACTGTCCCCTTTTCTTAGACCGCGAAGTTCCAGGCTTTTCGGACTTCGATGTGGGGGGCGGCGTAGTTGTCGACGTAGTCGCGGTGGTCGGGGTCGTGGATGTAGGCCTCGACGTCGGCCATCGAGTCGAAGCGGACGACGATGCTGATGTCCCAGCTCGCCTCGGACGCCTCGTCGGCCGGAACCCCGACGGACACGCTTCGCACCTGGGCGAGCGCGCTCAGGTCGGCGCGCGTCTTTTCGGCAAACGCCGCGCGCGCCGCGTCGTTGCAGTACTCGTCCTTGAGCTTGAACAGCACGATTCGTTCGATCATCGCTTCTACCCAATCCCCGCCAAACCGCAGGCGATACCCGCGAGGTGCGGCACCGCGGCCCCAAACATCGCCGCCTCGGTCGAGCTCGCGTTGCCCTGAAGGCTCCGCTTGTACACGCCCTGCGCGATCGCCGCGAGGCGAAACAGCGAAAACGCCTTGTAGTACCCGAGGTCCGGCACCCCGTCGCGACCGACCAGCTCGCAGTAGCGCGCCACGAAGGCCTCTTCCGACGGAATCCCGGCCGCCTCGAAGTCCATGCCGGCGAGCCCGCCAATCTTCGGGAGCGCCACGTCGTAGAGCATGCAGGTGTACGCGAGGTCCGACAGCGGATGGCCGAGCGTGGAAAGCTCCCAGTCGATCACCGCGAGCGCGCGCGGCTCGGTCGGGTGAAAAATCAAATTGTCGAGGCGGTAGTCGCCATGCACGAGCGTGGTCGCGTCGTCTTCGGGGATGTTCTCGGGAAGCCACTCGATCAGCGTGTTCATGGGCTCGATGTCGGATGTCTGCGATGCGAGATACTGCTTGGTCCATCGCTTGACCTGGCGCGCGACGTACGCGCCCGCCCGCCCAAAATCCGAGAGCCCGACGGCTTCGATGTCCACGCGGTGAATCGCCGCGAGCACGCGCGTGAGCTCCTCGTAGATCGCGCGCCGCTCGTCGGGCTGCAGGTCCTCGAGCTGCACGTTCCAAAAGATCCGCCCCGGCACGTACTCCATCACGAAGAACGCCGTTCCGATGACCGAGTCGTCTTCGCAAAGCCCGTACATCGTCGCGGTCGGCACGTCCGTGTCGCGGAGGGCGTCCATGACCCTATACTCGCGGTCGACCGCGTGCGCCGATTGAAGCAGCTTCCCGGGCGGCTTCTTTCGAAGCGCGTACTCCCGCTGCTCGTCGGCGAGCCAAAACGTCGGATTCGACTGGCCGCCCTTGAACTGAAGCACCTGCAGCGACCCGGTGTAGCCTTCGACGTTGTCAGCCATCCAGCGATCGAGGCTCGACACGTCGAACTCGTGCGCTTCGCGAACGGGCTTGGCGTTTTTCGGGGGCACCGGCGGCATGGGTCTCGCTTTCGAAGAGGCGGGAGCTTATCACGTCGAAGCCACCGCGTAGCCATTGAGCTAGGGTCCCAACGGAGCTAGGTTCCGACGAGTGAAGCGGGCAAGATCACCACGCGTGAGCCTTCGGGGCCTTTTGGTCTTGAGCATGTTGCTGTGGAGCGCCCAGGCTGCTCTGGGGCAAAAGCCCAGCAAGAAGAAGGACGACCCCGGCTATCGGCCTGCGCCAAGCGCCAACGTCGACGGCGACGTTCAATCCCTTCCCATCGATGCGCCTCCGGGGAGCGAAGTCGTCGTCATCGCGATCGACCGCACCGTCGAGCTCGGCCTCGCCGCGTTCGTCCGCCGCGCGATCGCCTCGCATCCCGACGCCGCCGCGATCGTCATCGACGTCAACACGCTCGGCGGCCGAGTCGACGCCGCGATTCAAATCCGCGACGCGCTGCTCGAGGCCAAGCCCCGCACCGTGGCCTTCATTCACCCCCGCGCGATCAGCGCCGGCGCGCTGATCAGCCTCGCCTGTGACAACATCTTGATGACCGAGGGCGCGACGATCGGCGCGGCAACGCCGGTTCAGGCAGGTGGCGGCGGCCAAGCCGAGGCCGTTGGCGAGAAGATGGTTTCGTACATGCGCGCCGAGATGCGGTCCACCGCCGAAGCCAACGGGCGGCGAGGCGACATCGCCGAGGCCATGGTCGACCGGGAGGTCGTAATCGACGGCATCGTCGAGGAAGGCAAGCTCCTCACCCTCGACACCGATCAGGCGATCAAAATCGGCATGGCGGACGGCAAAGCCACCAGCATGGACGAGGTGATGAAGGCGCTCACGCTCGAGTCGCCCAACCGAATCGACGCCGAGCTCAACTGGGGCGAGGAGATCGCGCGCTGGCTCACCGAGCCCACCGTCAGCGGGCTGTTGCTCTCCGTTGGCATGCTCGGCCTGATGATCGCCTTCTACACGCGAAGCGTCGGCCCGTTCACGCTCGCTGGCTTCGTGTCGCTGGCTCTCTTCTTCGGCGGGCACGCCGTGGTGCACCTCGTCGGTTGGGAAGAAGCGCTCTTGTTTCTCGCGGGCGTGATCCTCGTCATCGTCGAGATCTTCTTCATCCCGGGCTTCGGCGTGCCGGGGGTGCTCGGGCTGATCTGCGTCATCACCGCCCTCGTGCTCTCGCTGATCGGCATGCCGATCAACGTGTCCTTCAAAACCGGGCTCCTCGCCGAGGCGATGACCCGCGTGCTGCTGTCGCTTCTCGGGGCGTTCGTGCTCGCGCTGATGGCGATGCGCGTGCTCTCACGCACCGCGTTCGGCCGCTCGCTGGTGCTCGAGGAAGCAGAAACGGGTTTTCTCTCCGCACCGGCCGCCCTCGAGCTCGAAGGCCAGGTCGGTGAAGCGCTCACGGACCTTCGCCCCGCAGGCAAGATCGCCATCGGCAAAGAGCGCCATGAAGCGACGAGCGAGCGGGAGTTCATCGCTCGCGGCACGCGCGTGCGGGTCATCGGCAAAGAGGGCGCGGCGCTCGTGGTGAGGGCCGAGGAGGACGGGTGACCGCGGTCATCATCGTCGCCGTGGTCGTGCTGGGCTTGGTGCTGCTGTTCGCAGAAGTGGCGATCGTGCCAGGCTTCGGAGTCGCCGGCGTGCTCGGCGTGCTGGCCCTCGGCGCGGGCGCGTTCACAGCCTTTAGCGAGCTCGGCCCGTTCTGGGGCGGGGTGACACTCGCGTTCTCGCTCGTCGCCGCTGGCGTGATGCTGGTCTGGCTCCCAAAAAGCCGGGCCGCGCGGCGCATGGTGCTCGAGCACAGCCAGGCCGAGGCCGCATCGCAAGAAGACCGAAGCGCGCTCGTCGGACGGCGCGGCACCACCGTCACGCCGCTCCGCCCAATTGGGCGCGTGCGCTTCGGGCGCGACGAGGTCGACGTCGAAACCGAAGGCGAATACATCGACAGCGACCAAGAGGTCGAGGTCGTCACCGTGGAGGGGATGCGCGTCATCGTGCGCGCCCCCAAGGCAAGCTAGGAAGGAACCAACATGCAGTTCGCACCACTCGCGCTGATTTTTCTACTGATCATCGTCTTCTTCGTCCTCTTCATCTGGCTGATCCCAGTTCGCCTGTGGGTCGCCGCGTGGTCGAGCGGAGCGCGCGTTGGGTTCGGCGAGCTGATCGGGATGCGGCTGCGGCGTGTTTCACCGGGTGCGGTCGTCAATCCGCGAATCGCAGCCGTCAAAGCGGGCCTCGACGTCCCCACCAACACCCTCGAGTCGCACTATCTCGCAGGCGGCAACGTCGAGCGCGTGGTCAACGCCCTCATCAGCGCCGATAAAGCCGGCATCGCTCTCGATTTCTCGCAGGCCGCCGCGATCGACCTCGCGGGCCGCGACGTGCTCGAGGCCGTGCAGACGAGCGTCAACCCCCGGGTCATCACCACGCCAAAGATCACCGCGGTCGCCAAAGACGGCATTCAGCTTCTGGTCGTCACACGCATCACGGTCCGGTCCAACATCGATCGGCTGGTCGGCGGCGCAACCGAAGAGACCGTCGTCGCTCGTGTCGGCGAGGGCATCGTCTCGACGATTGGCTCGTCCGGCAACTACGCCGAAGTGCTCGAAAACCCGGATTCGATCTCGAAAAACGTGCTCGCGCGCGGCCTCGACAGCGGCACCGCGTTCAACATCCTCTCGATCGACATCGCCGATGTGGACGTCGGCACCAACATCGGCGCGAAGCTGATGACCGAGCAGGCCGAAGCCGACAAGCAGGTTGCCCAGGCGCGGGCAGAAGGCAGGCGCGCGCTCGCGGTCGCGGCCGAGCAGGAGATGCGCGCCAAGGTGGAAGAGATGCGCGCCCGGCTCGTCGAGGCCGAGGCGAAGATCCCCGAGGCAATGGCGCAGGCGCTCCGCGAGGGCAACCTCGGCGTGATGGACTACTACAACCTCCGCAACGTCGCGGCCGACACCGAGATGCGCGATGCGATCGGCAAGGCAACCGGGCCCGACGATGACGAACAGATCTAAGAGGCCCGTCACGGGCATCTCGCTCTCTCGACCGCGGAGGTTCGTCGCGAGGCTCGTCCTCGCCGACCTGATCGCCAAGCGCGGGCGCGGTCCGCTCGAGCGCAAAAAGCTCGTCTACAGGCGCCGGAGCGGCTGAGCGATGGGTTGGATCAGCGAGTACGCCGCCGAGATCGCGCTCTTGATCTACATCCTCTACCCGCTCTTCAAGCGATGGTGGGATCGGCGGAAGGAGGCGCGCGCTCGAAAGCGCGAGCAAGCGGAAGCAAGAGCCGAGAGCCGGCCCGCTCGTACCGAGCGCGGGGCGCCGCCTCCCAAGCCGGCCGAGCGTCAGCCGCCACCGCCTCGGGTCGAAACACCCAAGGCCCCGAGCGTGCAGGACTTTGCCGGCGCGGCGCGCACCAAGCTCGAGCAGCTTCGCGAGCAAACCGTCGAGCTTCTTCGGCGAGCCGAAACAGAGCCGAGGCTTGCCCGGCTGGTGCCGGCGCTGCGGGAGGATCTCCTCGGTCGGCTCGACGAGGTGGAGCGGGCTCTTTCGAAAAACCCGACGCTCTCCACCGTCCAACAGGAAACGTCGGCGCTTCGCGCGCTCGAGCAGCTCCTTCGCTATCTCCGCACGATGGCACAGCAGCGCGCCGCCGGGCGCTCGGCGTTCGTGTCGGAAGCCGATGCCATTGCCGACGCCTGCTACGCGCCCCTGCTCGAGCACGCGCGTGCGCAGGACCTCCGCCTACGCACCAGCAAGCCGGTGGTCGTCCTCGGCGATTGGAGCCTTTCGATCGTGCCGCGCTTCGCGTCGACTCGCGTTGCGCCCCTGCGGCTCCCTGCAGGGTTCGAACACAGCCTTTGGTTATGGCCAGCGATCGCACACGAGGTCGCCCACGATTTCTACTACAGCCTCGAGGGGCTCGAAGATGGCCTTCACCGGCGGCTCGGCCTGCCTAGCGCGGTCGAGGTGCCGGCGATGTCCGCAGTGGTCGACGCGGCCTGGCTTCGGGGGCTGTTTGGCGCGTGGCTTTCAGAGAGCTTCGCGGATGCGCTAGGCACGGTGATGCTCGGGCCCGCGTACGTCGAGACGATGCGGCGCGCCTTTCGGAGCCCGGGCTCGCCCCAGCGCACCGCGGCGATTCTTCAAGACGGCGGCTTCATCGACGAGCACCCGCCGGCCCGCCTTCGTGTCTACATGGCGACACGCGTGCTCCACCACCTCGGGCGGCACCAAGAGGCCGACGCCCTTTGGGAGGCGTGGGAAAACGAGCACGAAAACCCGGGGCTCTACTATCTGCCGCTCGGCGGGCAATGGGTGGGTGTCTCCGACGAGGCGCTGCACCAGATCGCCGATCCGATCGTCGACGCGCTCGTGCAGGACGCGTCGCCAGCGCTCGAGGGGTTTTCGCTCCTCGAAGTGCCTGGGCTCGCGTACCTGCACGCCGAGCACGCGGAGGTCGAGCGGCTCGCAAAGGCGCTTGCCGCAGGAAACACCGCCGACGCCGACGTACGCTGGATCGTGGCCGCCGCGGTCCTCGCTGCCGCCGCCCAGCCGGCGCTGCACGATTCGATTCTGGACGCCGCCCGGCGCTCGATCGTCGTGGTGGGAGAGCCAACCGTCGCGCCAACAGCAGCGCGCCGCCGCTCGCGCAGAGGCATCGGTGCAGAGCTGGTCACGTCATTGAAGCACCGCCACGCAATCCGCGACGCGATCATTCTGGGCGCGGCGCTCACGCCGCACGAGCGGCCGGACTGGAAGAGGCCGGTGCGGTAGCGGAGGTTGCAGAGGCAGTGCCAGCGGCAGGGGCAGTGCCAGTGTCAGCGCCAGTGTCAGCGTCAGTGCCAGTGCCAGTGTCAGCGCCAGCGTCAGTGTCAGCGCCAGCGCCAGTGTCAGCGCCAGCGCCAGCGTCAGCGCCAGTGCCAGTGCCAGTGGGGGCGCGGGGGTGGGCAGGGCCTGTTGACCTTTCGCTGCCGGTGCTAGATCCGGCTCATGGGGCTCTCCGGTTTTCATCCTGCGGTTGCGGCCTGGTTTGAGGGTGCGTTTGGGGAGCCGACGCCGCCGCAGGTGGAGGGGTGGCCGGCGATTGCGGAAGGGACGCATACGCTGATCGCGTCGCCTACTGGATCGGGCAAGACGCTCGCGGCGTTTTTGTGCGCGATCGACGACCTCGTGCGCCGAGGGCTCGACGAGGGGCTCGAGGACCGCGTGCACGTGCTCTACATCTCGCCGCTCAAAGCCCTCAGCAACGACGTCGAAAAGAATCTCAAAGCGCCACTCGAAGGGATTCGTGAGAGCCTGAAAGAGCTCGGCTACGACGACGTCGACATTCGCACGGCCGTGCGCACCGGCGACACGCCGTCGTACATGCGCACCAAGATGGTGAAGACGCCGCCGCACATCTTCGTGACCACGCCGGAGTCGCTCTACATCTTGCTGACGAGCGAAGGCGGCCGCCGCATGCTCAGCAACGTGCAGACGGTGATCGTCGACGAAATCCACGCCGTCGTGACCAACAAGCGAGGGGCGCATCTGTCTCTGTCGCTCGAACGCCTCGAGGCGCTGGTTGGGCGCCCGATCACGCGCATCGGGTTGTCCGCCACTCAGAACCCCATCGAAGACGTCGCCCGCTTCCTGGTGGGCGCACGAGACCAAGGCGATGAAGCAGCCGCTTGCCGAGTCGTCGATGTGGGCCATCAGCGCGAAATGGACGTGGCGGTCGAGCTCCCCGGCTCGCCGCTCGAAACGGTGATGTCGCTCGAGGTTTGGGAGGAGATCTACGCCAAGCTCGCCACTCTGGTCGAAGCCCATCGCACGACGCTGATTTTCGTCAACACCCGCCGCCTGGCGGAGCGCGTGACTCGCCACCTGAGCGAGCTGGTCGGAGAGGACGCGATCACTTCCCATCACGGGAGCCTCGCGCGAGCGCATAGGCTCGACGCGGAGCGACGTCTGAAGTCCGGGGAGCTCAGGGCGGTCGTGGCGACTGCCTCGCTGGAGCTCGGCATCGACATCGGCGACGTCGACTTGGTGTGTCAGCTCGGCTCGCCGCACTCGGTCGCCACCTTCATTCAGCGAGTCGGCCGCTCCGGGCACTGGCACGGCGGAACACCAAAGGGCCGGCTCTTCCCGCTGAGCCGTGACGACCTCGTGGAATGCGCCGCTCTCATGCGCTGCGTGAACCGGCGCGAGCTCGATGAGATCACGATTCCTGAGGGCCCGCTCGACATCCTGGCCCAGCAGATCGTCGCGTCGACGGCGGCAACTGAGACCTGGAATGAAGATGCGCTTCTCGCTCTCGTGAGGCGAGCTTGGCCGTATCGGAACGTGGAGCGCGACACGTTCGCGAAAGTGGTCCACGTGCTCGCTGAAGGCTTTGCAACGAGCCGGGGCCGGCGCGGTGCATTTCTTCATCACGACGAGGTCAATCGACAGATACGGCCGCGTCGAAGCGCCCGCCTGACGGCGATCACCAACGGTGGCGCCATCCCGGACAACTTCGACTACGAGGTGCGCCTCGAGCCCGAGGGGCTTCGTGTGGGCTCCCTGAACGAAGATTTCGCAATCGAAAGCATGGCGGGAGACATCTTCCAGCTCGGAAACGTCTCGTATGAGATTCTGCGGGTGGAGCCGGGGGTCGTCCGGGTCGCGGACGCCCGGGGCAAGCCACCTAGCCTTCCGTTTTGGTTCGGAGAGGCGCCGGCGCGGGCTGACCTGCTGTCGGTTTCTGTCAACGCGCTCCGCGAGGGTATCGATGCGCAGCACACAGACGTCAGTCAGGCCGCGGCGTGGTTGCAGTCGGAAACCGCCGTTGGCGACCATGCCGCGAGCCAGGTCGCCGAGTACATGGTGTCCGCGCGACTCGCCCTGGGCGCGATGCCAACGAAGGACACGGTCGTGTTGGAACGCTTCTTCGACGAGACCGGCGCGATGCATCTCGTCGTGCACGCGCCGTTTGGGAGCCGCATCAACCGCGCCTGGGGGTTGTCTCTTCGGAAACGGTTCTGCCGGAGCTTCAACGTCGAGCTCCAAGCGGCCGCAACCGAGGACGCAATCGTCTTGTCGCTCGGCCCGACGCACAGCTTCCCACTCGAAGACGTGTTCCGGTTTCTTCGCGCGGAGAACGTCCGCGACGTGCTCGTCCAAGCGCTGCTCGATGCCCCGATGTTTCAGACCCGCTGGCGCTGGAACGCGACGCGCGCCTTGGCCATTCTGCGGTTTCGCGGAGGCAAAAAGGTGCCGCCACCGTTCCAGCGGATGCAGGCTGACGATCTGCTTGGGCTGTGCTTCCCCGACCAAGTGGCGTGCCTCGAAAACGTCGCCGGCGATCGTGAGATCCCGGACCACCCGTTGGTTTCGCAAACCGTCGAAGACTGCTTGCACGAAGCCATGGATGTGGAGGGCCTCGAAGCGCTACTCGAGCGAATGCAGGCCGGAGATCTCGAGTTGCTTGCGCGTGACCTGACCGAGCCCTCGCCGCTGGCGCAGGAGATCCTGAACGCAAAGCCCTACGCGTTTCTGGACGACGCGCCTCTCGAAGAGCGGCGAACGCAGGCCGTGATGTCACGGCGCTGGCTCGACCCGACGCGAGCTTCCGATTTGGGTGCCCTCGACGCCGCCGCAATCGAGCGAGTTCGCGAGGAAGCGTGGCCCGAACCGCGCGACGCAGAGGAGATGCACGACGCGCTTCTGATGCACCACGTGCTGACAGACGGGGAAGCCGAGCGCGACGGGTGGCTGCCTTGGCTCGACGAGCTTCAGGCATCGGGGCGTGCGACGCGCTTCGACGCCGGCACCGGCACCTGTTGGACAGCCGCCGAACGTCTGCCGCTCGTGCAAGCGGCCTGGCCCAGTGGGCATGCCGAGACCGAGGTCGCAGTGCCCGAGCGTCATCGGCAAGAAAGCTGGACGCGAGAAGACGCCGCGCGTGAGGTGGTGCGAGGGCGCCTCCAAGCTTGCGGCCCGGCCACCGCCTCGTCGCTCTCAGACGCCCTGCATCTCGAACGTGGGCTGGTCGACGCGGCTCTCGGCGCGCTCGAGAGCGAAGGCTTCGTGCTGCGCGGCACGTTTTCGCCGAGCGCAACCGACACCGAGTGGTGCGAGCGCGGCCTGCTCGCCCGCATTCACCGCTACACCCTCAGCCGCCTTCGAAAAGAAATCGAAGCGGTCACCGCGGCGGACTACGTGCGTTTCCTATTGCGTTGGCAGCACGCGGCGCCCGACGCGCGCATGGAGGGCCCCGAGGGGCTGGCGGCGATTCTCGAACAGCTCGAGGGCATGGAGGCGGGCGCCGCGGCGTGGGAGGCCGACGTGCTCCCGGTGCGAATGGACGGCTACGACCCGAGCTGGCTCGATCAGCTGTGCATCTCCGGCCGAATCACGTGGAGTCGCCGAACGCCGCCCACCGGCCGCGCGTCGAGCCCGATTCGCACGAGCCCGCTCGGGTTCTGCAGGAGGGCACATGCCTCGGCGTGGCGGTTCCGGGCTTCGGGCGAGCCGACGTCGAGCAACGCAGCCGCGGTCCTCGACACGCTCGAACGATCCGGCGCGAGCTTCTTCGACGACATTCTCTCGCGAACCGGCCTTCTTGCCGCGCAGGCGGAGGACGCTCTCGGGGAGCTGGTTTCGCTCGGTCTCGTGACCGCGGACGGCTTTACGGGCCTCCGCGCGTTGCTCGCGCCCGACCCGAAGCGCCAGCGCCGCGGGCGGCGGGGCGTCGCCGCGTACAGCATGGAGGCGGCGGGCCGATGGAGCGTGCTTCCCGACGCGCCCGAAGAGCACGACGTCGAGAGCATCGCGTGGACGCTTCTTCGGCGCTGGGGCGTCGTGTTTCGCCGGCTGCTCGATCGCGAAGGCGACCTGCCTCCTTGGTACTCGATCCTGCGCGTGTACCGACGGCTCGAGGCGCAGGGTCGAATCCGCGGCGGCCGGTTCGTCGCGGGCTTCGCCGGCGAGCAATACGCACTGCCAGAAGCCGTCACCGCGCTGCGCAAGGCGCGCCGCGCGCCGAAGACCGGCGAGCTCGTGTCGATCAGCGCCGCGGACCCGCTCAACCTCGTCGGCATCATCACACCCGGCCACCGCGTTCCTGCCACACCGAAAAACCGCATCCTCTTCCGGGACGGGCTTCCGGTCGCGTTCCGGGAAGGCAGCGAAACGCACTTCCTCGAAGACCCGGACGAGCAGAAGTGGGCACTCACGCAGGCGCTTCGCCGCCAGCCGGTGCCGCCCTCGGTCCGCGCATACCTCGGAAACCGCGCCTGAAAGGAGTATCGACATGAAGGCATTCGTCACGGGCTCCACCGGCCTTCTCGGCAACAACCTGGTCCGGCAGCTTCTCGCGGAGGGCCACGAAGTGGTGGCGCTGACGCGGTCGGCGGACAAGTTCGACAAGATGCTCGGCGACACGCCTGCCGTGCCGGTCGTCGGCGACGTGCAGGACATCCCGGCATTCGCGGATCAGCTTCGAGGCTGCGACGTCGTGTTTCACACCGCCGCGTATTTTCGTGAGTACTACGGCAAGGGCGACCACGTTGCGAAGCTCGAAAAGATCAACGTCGACGCGACGCTCGAACTGATGGAAGCCGCCGACGCGCGCGGAGTCGGGGTGTTCGTCCACACGAGCTCGTCGGGCACGATCGGGCAGCGGGACGACGGACAGCCCGGCGACGAAGACACCGCGCCCACCGACAAGCAGCTTCGCAACCTCTATTTCAAGAGCAAGGTCGACGGCGATGCGAAGATTCGCGCCTACGAGCCCCCCAACGGGATGCGCGTGCTTCAAGTGCTGCCGGCGTGGATGTGGGGGCCAGGCGACGCGGGGCCGACCGCGGCCGGTCAGATCGTGTTCGACTTTCTCGACGGCAAGTTCCCCGCGGTCCCGGACGGGGGCTCGAGCGTCGTCGACGCGCGCGACGTAGCCGCCGCGATGATCCGCATGATCGACAAGCCTCACGGCGAACGCTTCATCGTCGGCGGAAGCTACCATTCGCTCCGCGAGCTGGTGGAGCTGATCGCAGGCGAGACCGGACGCAAGGCGCCCAAAGGCACGCTTCCGGCTTGGTTCGCGATCTTCTACGCGCACATGAGCGAAGCGTGGGCGTCCCTCACCGGGGGGCGGGCGGCGGCGAACCTCGAAGGGGTGCGCATCATGGCCGCCAAGCACAGCGTCAGCTCGCGAAAGGCGGAGGCCGAGCTCGGGGCGACGTTTCGGCCTCTCGACCAGACCGTGCACGACGTCGTGGCCTGGTACCGCGACCGAGACATGCTGCCGGCGGGCGCTTGAACACTGTCGCTAATCGCTGACGCTGTCACTGGCGCTGGCACTGACGCTGTCACTGGCGCTGACGCTGTCACTGACGCTGGCACTGGCACTGGCACTGCCACCTGGCACTGGCGCTGGCACTGACGCTGTCGCTGACCCTGTCACTGACGCTGGCGCTGGCGCTGGCGCTGGCACTGCCACCTGGCACTGGCGATGTCACTGACACTGTCACTGACGCTTTCACTGGCGCTGTCACTGGCGCTGGCGCTGGCGCTGGCGCTGGCGCTGGCGCTGGCGCTGGCGCTGGCGCTGGCGCTGGCGCTGGCG
>CAJIBU010000172.1_pt1 | contig 34579 bp, 40 predicted proteins | sample 9199451 | NCBI WGS metagenome assembly CAJIBU01 (sample SAMEA7708315, study PRJEB35096) | sediment metagenome | biome: marine neritic benthic zone biome [ENVO:01000025]; feature: sediment [ENVO:00002007]; material: shallow marine sediment [ENVO:03000034] sea grass bed [ENVO_01000059] ... | reverse complement strand
TTTGCGGGAGCGGGCGACCGGGCTCGAACCGGCGACATTCAGTTTGGAAAACTGAGGCTCTACCAACTGAGCTACACCCGCAAGATCTCTTCGATAGTCTCCCTGTTGGTGGAGGGTGGTGGGTTCGAACCACCGTAGGCATAAGCCGGCAGATTTACAGTCTGCTCCCTTTGACCGCTCGGGCAACCCTCCGTGGTTGTTTGGTTTTCCGTAGAGCTGGCGATGAGACTTGAACTCATAACCGCCGGTTTACAAAACCGGTGCTCTACCAATTGAGCTACGCCAGCATGGCGGCGGCGGCTGGTCTACGGTCCGCCCCCGTCGAAGTCAAGGTAATCACGGCTCAAAGGCCGGACGAGGGCGGCTCGCAGGCCTTTCGCTCGCTTCTGGGGTCGACGAAGTCGATGCTGCCCACGCAGTTTGCTTCGTTTTCCGCCGATCGATTGAAATTGCAGTCGGGCTTATCGGCGCAGAGTCGGAAACAATAGTCGTTGCCATCGTCCGCATGGGTCACGCACGCCGAGCCCTCCGGACAATCGCCGTCGCCCATGCATCCTTCGAGCCCGCAATAGCCGCCGTTGAACCGCGTCAGGCACTCGAGCTCCACCTCGTCGACGGTCGCACATTGTGCGCTTGCCGTGCACTCTGCACCCACGCCCAGCCGGTCGGCCTCCGTGGCGCCCTCACCTCCACATCCGGCAACCGTCACGATGGCCACAAACCAGCTCCCGCCAGCCATCCACTTCCACTTTGTCATCACCCACCCCTTTTTGCTGACTCGCTGAATGTCTCCACCCGATTGCGGCCGTTTGCCTTGGCTGCGTACATGGCGCGGTCGGCCGCCTTGAGCAGCGCGTCCAGCTCTGCGCCATGATCGGGGAAGGCCGCGACCCCAACGCTTGCCGTCACCGAAAGGTAGGGCGCCTCCAGAAGCTCCATCTTCGCCACCGCGAGGCGGCACCGTTCGGCGGCGCCTATCGCCTGCCGGAGATCCGCCCCGGGTAGGAGGATTACGAACTCTTCCCCGCCGAATCGGCCGACGACATCGCCGGACCGCAGCGTGCGCTTCACCGCCTCGGTCGTCCGCTTCAGCACGACGTCGCCGAGGGCGTGCCCGTGAGCGTCGTTCACCCGCTTGAAGTGGTCGAGATCCAACATGAGGATGCTCAGCGGCGCCTGCGCGCCCTCGGCTTTGCGAAGGGCGCGCTCCATCAGCGACACCGCAAAACCCCGCGAATACGCCCCCGTCAGCGAGTCGAGCTGCACCGCTTCGTGCAGGCTTCGTTCGTCGGTCCGCCAGACCCCGATGAAGTGGTCCATGACCGCGGCAAGCGGCGCAGCGACCAGGGTCACCGCCACGGCCTGTTCGGCGACCGCGCCTGCAACGCTGCGGCCGCCAGGCTCGACGATCTCGAGGAAGGGAAGCACGCCGGCAACGCTCCCAAAGTGCATCGCGAGCATCGAGCCAAACCACGCTCCGACCGCAGGCCAAAACCACTCGCGCTCGAGCAGCACCATGCCGAGGAGCATGGTCGCAGCCACGATGAGGCCGCTCGCGGCGGTATACGGCCCAATCGCGTAGCAGACGGCCGTGCCCGTCAGGATGTGCGCGCCGACCGTCAGCAAGAGGAGCCAGGAGAAATCCCCGTTCCTCGGCCGGTACCACTGCTTGGTCCACGCGTAGAGCCCCACCCAGACCACGAGCGCGGCAATCGCAAGCAGGGTGGTCTCCCGAAGCGCCGCTTCGTTGCTCGTGAGCCTCGGCAGGAACGGCCAGCCGCGGAACCCCGCAAACGCGAGCACGACGATCGCGCAAAGAAGCGCCGTCAAGAACTGCACGTAAATGGCACGGTCGCGCGCATCCCAACCGAACGGCGAGCCGGTGGGGAGGATGGGCTGGGTCAGCCACCCGCGTTTGCCCCGCGGGGCCGCTCGCACGCGACCACTCGGCGTGGCGCTCGGTCTCACGCTCTCAAGCGGCATCGTGCGCGCCCAGCGGCCGGGTCGCGAGCACGAGCGCCCGGACGCGAACCCAGCGGCGAAGGGCGCGCCAGTGCGCGTTGGCCATGGCCAGAAATCGGATCGCTGTATCGTTGAATAGCGGGCCGTGCGCGTCTCGAACGACCTCTCCGACGATCCAGAGGCGGCCCGGCTCCCCTGGCAGCGTGAGCTGGAGCTGGAGGCGGTCGCTTCGGCGATTCGCGACGATGGCCGGAGAATCGAGCCGAAGCCCGTGCTCGCTCAGGCTGGTCACGAAGACCGGCAGCACCTCGCCGTCCGCGATCAGCTCGGCGTGCAGCGCCACCGGGATGAAACCGTCGCGATGTGCGCCCCAAAGCATGGTCTCGAAGCTAAGTGGGCAGGCCGCTCCGAGCAAAAAACCTACGATCGTCGGGGGTTTGACGACCTGATGGCGGCTGTGATACCCGAAAATGAATGGTGGTTCATTCGACTCCGGGCCGGCGGAAGAGCGCAGGCGCCCCCAAGCGCGACCGGATCTTGAAGGCCGCCGTCGAGGTCTTCGCCAAGAACGGCTTCTACGCGACGCGGGTGAGCGACATCGCCAAGGCCGCCGGCGTCGCCGACGGCACCATCTACCTCTACTTCAAGAACAAAGACGACGTGCTGATCACGATCTTCGAGGAGGGCATCACCCAGCTCCTCGAAATCCTTCGCGAGGTCGCCGAGTCCGACGCGTCGTTCGAAGAGCGCGTGACGCGCATCATCGAGCTCCAGCTCGGGCTTCTCGAGGAGCAGCGAGAGCTCGCCGAGGTGATCACCGTCAACCTCCGCCAGTCGTCGAGGCTGCTGAAGCAGTACGCAACGCCCTTGTTCATGGACTACATCGACGTCATCGCCGGCGTCGTCCGGGACGGCCAGCGGGAGGGCGTGTTTCGACGCGACCTCAGCGCCCGGGTGGTCGCGCGCAGCCTCTTCGGCGCGCTCGACGCGATCTTGCTCACCTGGGCGATCGGGGAAGGCGAGCCGACCGCGCTCCGCAAAGCCGCCTCGCACTGCGCGAGCCTGTTTCTCGAAGGGCTCCGGCAGCGCTGACGCTGATTCAGCTGTCCGGCCGAACGCGAACGCCCTGCATCGCGGCCGCGCACCGGTTTTCGTAGCTCACCCCGTCACAGCCGATGATCTCGGGATCGTCGGGCGTGCACGTGGGCGCGCGCGCCTCGCAGACCCCCGGCCCGTCGCAGGTGATTGCATTGCAGAACTGCGACGCATCGCAGTCGTCGTTGGTGCCGCAGTCGCAGCTGCCGAGCGCGGAGACACGCGCGCGCGCCTGAAAGGCCTCGCACTCGTTCGCATAGGTGATGGCGTCGCAGCCGCAGACCTCCTGCGTGTCGGCGGGGTCGCACGCCTCGGGCCTAGGAAGGCACAGGCCGGGGTTGAGGCAGCTGTCGTCGAGCGCGCAAAACTGCGCCTCGATGCACTCGGAGTTGTCGTCGCAGACGCAGGCGCCGGGCTGTGCGAGCCGCACACCGGCCATCGACGCCATGCAATCGCTCGGGTAGGTCTGACCGTCGCAGCCGCAGACGACATCGTTCGGCAAGGAGTCCTCGCATTCCGTCGGTCGCTCGACGCACGACCCGAGCCCGCCCGAACAAATCCCCGTTGCGCAGAGCTCGGTGGGCTCGCAGTCGGCGTTGCTGCGGCACGCCTCGTCGACGCGGCCCGCGCTCATGTCCTGGTTGCAGGCAGCCACCAGCAACAGCGAAGCAAAGGAAGTGACGAGGGCGCAATGGGCTCGCATCGGGCGCCACGCTAGCCCAATCCACAAAGCGCGACCAGGAGCGACCGGAGGCCAAGGCTCAAATGTCACGACGACGTTGCTCACCACACCGCCGTGCTCAGCCGAGGGCGTCCTGCACCAGTTGCTCGCTGACCGCCCAGAGCCTCCGAGCCGCGTCCTCGTTCTGCGAGGACTTGGACGGCGGCTTGTTTCGCAACCGGTCGAAGTAGTGGCCGGTCACGCCGTCGAGCTCCGGGGCGGTGCCGACGTACACCGTAGGCTCTGCGCCCTCGGCTTCCGTCCTCAGGAACCATCGCGCGACCGGAGATCGGTTCAGGGCGTTCAAAAACGAGTTGTTGCGGGTGATGCGGCTTCGTACGTTGCCGGGGTTCAGGGCGTTCGAGCTTACGCCGAGGTCCGCCCAGCGCCGCGCGAGCTCGTTCGAAAACAGCACGTTGGCGAGCTTCGAGTGGTTGTAGACGCGAAAGCCGCGCCAGCCCCGCTCGAACATGAGGTCGTCCCAGTTCATGCCGGGCGGCCTCGCGTGCATGGACGACGACACGTTGACGACGCGCGAGGGCGCGCCCGCGACGAGCAGGTCCTCGAGCTCGTTGGTCAAGAGGAAGTGCGCCAGGTGGTTGACCGCGAACGTGTCTTCGTATCCGTCGTCGCTCAGCGTCCGTTCCTTGTGCCAAACGCCGGCGTTGTTGACGAGCAGACCGAGCGACGGGAAACGGACGCGAACCTCACCGGCCATGCGTCGGACGGCGGCGAGCGACGAGAAGTCGGCGACGAAGATCTCGATGCGACCGCCGCTCCCTCGAAGCTCGTCTGCGGCAGCTTCGAGGCGCTGAGCGCTGCGCCCGACGATTCCAACGGCATCGAAGTGGGGCACCAGGCCGCGCGCGGTTTCGAGGCCGATGCCGCTGCTGCCGCCCGTCACGAGTGCGTAGCGCGAGCCCCTTGCCTCTCCGACCATCGCCGGCTTCTATGACACGCAATGGCACCGCGAAGCCAGCTTCCAATCGTTGCCTAGCTTGCAGAACGGGTTCGTGTCCTGGGCAGGCTCGACGACGTGTAGTCCACGATGCGGCGCGCGCTCGGTCGCGCTCCTTGACAGGGTGCGAAAACGCTCCTAGAGCGGTGCTGTTTTTCCCCTCGAAACGGCCGTACATCGGCTCTTCGTCCAACAGGAGGAAGCGTGAAGATCCTCGTACCGATCAAGCGCGTTGCCGACCCCGACAACGCAAGCAAGCTCAAGGTCAGCGCCGACGGCAAGTCCGTCACGTCCGAAGGCCTCGAGTGGAAGATGAACCCGTTCGACGACTGGAGCCTCGAAGCGGCGCTCCGGCTCACAGAAAACGCCGCGGAGAAGAACAAGCGCGTTGGCGAGGTGGTGCTCGTTTCGATTGGGCCGAACGACGAGCACACCCAGCGAATCATCCGCGAGGGGCTGGCGAAGGGCGCCGAGCGCGGCATTCTGGTGGAAGCCGAAGACGCGACACTCGACGCTGGCGCCGTCTCGGACATCCTCAAGGCCATCGTCGACAAAGAGAGCCCGGATCTCGTCGTGATGGGCAAGCAGGCTGCTGACGGCGACTCCAACGTCGCAGGCACCAAGCTCGCCGAGAGGCTCGGGTGGCCGGTCATCAACTACGCCATGCGAATCATGACGGCCGATGACGGAAAGACCCTCGAGGTGCGGCGCGAGCTCGACACGGGCGTCGCGACCGTCAAGGTCACCGGGCCCGCGGTGCTCACCACATCCGACCGCATCCTTCACCCGGAGTCGGTCCAAAACGGCGTGACCCCCGATGGCCATCAGTACGCCAAGCTCGAGGTCGGCGGCCGCTACGCCTCGCTCAAAGGCATCATGCAGGCCAAAAAGAAGCCGATCGACACCACGTCGATTTCGGATCTGGGAGTCGAGGTGAAGCCCTCGCTCGCCTATCACAAGTTCGAGCTACCGCCGGCGCGGTCCGGCGAAACGACGTTCGTCGAGGACGTCTCCGACCTCGTGGACAAGCTCCACAACGCCGCCAAGGTCATCTAAGGAAAGGAAGCAGCACTCATGGCGAACGTTCTCGTTGTTGCGGAGCTCCTCGAAGGGAAGGCCCGTAAAACCACACTCTGCGCGGTCACGGCTGCAAAGCAGATCGCAGACGGCACGGGCGGCTCTTTCGACATCCTGTCGATCGGAGAAGGCGCAGCCGGCGCGGCCGCAGAGCTCACCGAGTACGGCGCGGGCAAGGTGCTCACCGCCGAGGTTCCTGGGGGCTACGTCTGCGAGAAGTACGCGCCGACGGTCGCCGAGGTGGGCAAGGGCTACGACGTCGTGGTCGCGTGCGCGAGCGCGTACGGAAAAGACCTGCTTCCACGCGTAGCCGCCAAGCTCGACGCGGGCGTGGCGTCCGATATCGCCGCGGTCAACGTCGACGGCGGCAAGCTGTCGTACACCCGTCCGATGTACGCCGGCAACGTCTCGGGCACGGTCGAGATCCTCACGGACAAGCAGGTCGTCACGGTGCGGCAGTCCGAGTTCGAGGCGGCAGCGCCGTCCGGCGGCTCGAGCGCGGTCGAAGACGTCGCCGTGCAAAGCGACGCGGCCGCCGACAAGGTCGAGTTCCTCGGCGTGGAGGTCGTCAAGAGCGAGCGCCCGGAGCTCACCGAAGCCGACATCGTCGTCTCGGGGGGGCGAGCCCTCAAGAGCGCCGAAAACTTCACCAACGTGATCGAGCCACTCGTCGACGCGCTCGGCGCTGCCATGGGCGCATCGCGAGCCGCATGCGACGCAGGCTACGTGTCGCCCGAGCTCCAGGTGGGACAGACCGGCAAGGTGGTCGCGCCGAAGCTCTATCTCGCGATCGGCATCTCGGGAGCGATTCAGCACTTGGCCGGCATGAAGGGCAGCAAGACCATCGTTGCCATCAACAAGGACAAGGAAGCACCGATCGCGCAGGTGGCGGACTACTTCCTCGTAGCCGACCTGTTCGACGTGATCCCGGAGCTCACCGACGCCGTCAAGAACCTTTGACCAGTCCGCCTTCGGCGGCTCTCGTGGCCCGGGCGCTTCGGTGCCCGGGCTTTTTTGTGGCCGAGAGTCCGACGGATCCGGCACAATTCGAGCATGGCCTGGTCGGTGATCTCGGTGCTCGTGCTCGCAGCGGCGATCGGCGCGCTCACATGGCGCCGCCGGGCTAGGGCCACCGCGCGCCCGGGCCCCGGGAGCGAGGCGCCACACGAACCGAAGCCGAGCCCGACCGGAACCACGCGCCCCACGGGCGCTGAAGGCCCCGAGACGCCGGCTCCGACGAAGAGGTGCCCGGCATGCCTGAGCGAGTATGCCCCGAAGAACCGCTACTGCGTCCGCGACGGCGCGGAGCTGATCGACGGGCGCACGGCAGCGCCGTTTTCACAGGGGATGATCTGCCCCACCTGCCGGCGGGGCTACCCCATCGACGCGGGCTTCTGCCCGGAGGACGCCGACGAGCTCGTCCCCTACGGCCTGTTTGGGGCGGCGAGCTCCACCCGCCCACCCATCAGGCCGAACACCGGCAAGATCTGCCCCGAGTGCGGGGTGCGCCATGCCCCGACCCACCTCTTCTGTGGCGAGGATGGCGCCGAGCTGGTGGTGGTGAACTAAAAAAGGGACCCAAGGATCGCAGACGATGCGGGTCCAAAGGTGCGGGGAGAACCTTCGTGAACTTCTTGCTCGGCACAGGAGAGGACCGCTATGATCCCGGTCCTAAAGGGGAATCTTCGATCCAGGGCAGCGCGCGCGCCCAGGGGGGAGACGGGGGCTACAGATGAAGATCGTTTGCGATAGCTGCGGGGCCAAATACTCGATCGCCGACGAAAAGGTCGCCGGGAAGATCTTCAAGATCCGGTGCAAGAAGTGCTCATCGGTCCTGGAGGTTCGCGGTGACCAAACCGGCACTCACCCGTTCGAGGGGTCTCAGAGCTCGCAGAACGGCGGGGGCGACGCCACTTGGTACATCGTCGTCGACGGTGAGCAGAAGGGCCCACTGGCCCCGATCGAGCTCAGCCAACTGTTCGCGAAAGGGAGCGTCGGGCTCGATTCCTACGTGTGGAAGGAAGGCTTCGACGACTGGAAGGTCGCGGGAGAGGTGCCCGAGCTGACGCAGATATTCGGAGGCGCGGGCGCACCGGCGAGCGCGGAAGCCGCGACGGACGACACGTCGGCCTTCACGACGGGGCGGGACCTATTCGGTGACGAAGGGCGTGAGCCCACCGGCGAGATCGAGCCGAGCGGCATGTTTGGCAACTTCGACGAGAAGCCAACCCCGACCGACGCGGGCGACGCACCGCTCGCGGCAGCAGCGGCATCGCCGGACGGCGATATTCAGCCCGGCGGGGCTGCGATGGGTGCGGGCGCGGCACCGCAGCGCATGACGGGACAGCGAAACGAAAACTCGGTGCTCTTTTCTCTGAGCAACCTTCAGCAGCTCGCGTCGCGGGGCGGCGGGTCTCCGAGCCCTTCGGCGGCAAGCGAGCCAGCACCTGCCCCTCAGCCCTCCCCTCAGGCTGCAGGCGAGGGCTCGGGGCTGATCGACATCCGAGCGCTTGCGAAATCGACGACCCCGGGCACGAAAGCCGCGCCCTCGCAGGCCGTTGACGACCTGCTCGCGATCGGCACCGGAGCCGGCGGCGCCGCACTCAACGGGCCGCTCCTCGGGCCGGCCCCGCTCGAAGCCTCCGGAGGCAACCGGTGGCTCTGGATCGGTGGAGCCGGGCTTGCACTGCTGCTCTTTGCGGGCGCGCTCGGCATCGGAATGATGCTGGGCGGCCCAGACGACACGCTCGAGATCACCGGCGCAGACCCGGCACAGACCGAGGGTGCGGTGGCATCCAACGACACGCCGGCGGTCGCAGCAGGGCCTGCGGGCGACCCGGGCGCTCGAGCGGTTCCGCCGTCGAACCCATCGCCAGAAGCCGCCGCGATCGAACCGCCGGCGCCTGCGCTGCCGGAGCCGGGTAGCGAAACGGAACCCGCAACCGCTGCAGCAGAGCCTCCGCCAAAGAAGCGGTCGACCTCGAGCTCGGCAAAGCGCAAGCGCACGGCATCCACGGATTCGCGTAGCGCAGCACCCGCACCGGCACCGGCACCGAAGAAGCGGGGTGGCAACCTCGATGCGCTGATGGACGAAGTCGTCGGCGGCTCGTCGCCGAGCAAGCCCAAAGCGAAGCGAACCTCTTCGTCCAGCTCGAGCAACTCCAACCTTCCCGAAACTCCGTCGCGTGGCGACGTGAAGACCGCCCTTCAGGGGGTGAGCGGCTCCGTGAAGGCCTGCAAAAAGAGCAGCGGCGGCACAGCCACGGTCAACGTGACTTTCAGCGGCAAGACCGGCCGGGCCACGGGCGCGAAGGTGACCTCGGGTCCATTCAAAGGCACGCCGGTCGGCAAGTGTGTCGAGTCTGCGGTCAAGCGCGCGCGTGTGCCCCGCTTTCAGCAGTCGGTGTTCAAGGTGACGTTCCCCTACCGGCTCTGATCGAGCTAATCGACGAGGCTCTCGAGGAAGCGCACGCCCGTCGCGACGCCGAAGCCGGTGCCGCCCTTCGGCAAACGACCCTGCGGCCGTTCTAGGAACGCCGGGCCGGCGATGTCGAGGTGCATCCAGTTGGTCTCGCCGACGAACTCCTTCAAGAAGAGCGCCGCCGTGATCGAGCCGCCGTACCGGCCGCCGACGTGTTTGAGGTCCGCAATCGGGCTCTTGAGCGTGGAGCGAAGGTCGACGTCGAGCGGCATTCGCCAAAACGATTCTCCCTCGAGCTCTGCGGCATCGAGATACTTGGACGCGAGCCGGTCGTCATCGGTGTAGAGAGCGGCGCGGTAGGGCCCGAGCGCGACCATGCATGCGCCCGTCAGCGTGGCGTGATCGATCATGTAGTCGGGCTTCAGCTTTCGAACAGCCCAGGTGAGCACGTCCGCGAGCACGAGCCTGCCCTCGGCGTCCGTGTTGATCACCTCGACTGTCTTGCCTTCGAGGGACTCGTACACGTCGCCCGGGCGGTAGGCTTTCGCGCCCGTCATGTTTTCCGTGGAGCCGACGACGGCGTGCACCTCGATTGGAAGCTTGAGGCGCGCCGCAGCAAACACGATGCCGAGCGTGGACGCCGCGCCAGCCATGTCGCACTTCATGTCGACCATCGAGCCCGCCGGCTTGATGCAGAGCCCGCCGGCGTCGAAGGTCAGACCCTTGCCGACGAAAACCACCTTCTTCTTCGGCCGCGACGGTTTGTAGACGACGTGGATCACGCGAGGGTCGATCGCGCTCCCTTTGTTGACCGCCAACAGGAGGTTCATGCCCTCTTTTTCGATGCGCGCCTTGTTCCATACCCGGCACGAGAGGCCGAGCTTTCGCGACTGTGTGGATGCCGCGCGCGCGAGGGTGACCGGCGTGAGGTCGTTCGGCGGCCGGTTCACGAGGTCGCGGGCGAAGTTGACGCTTTCGGCGATGGCTTTCCCTTCACGGACCGCGGCGGCGAGCCCTCGCACGCCCTTGGGCGCACCGAGAATCGTCGCCGAGGTCAACGTCGAATCGACGGTCTTGTCGGACTTGTATTCCGTGTAGCGGTAGCCGCCGGCCGTCAGCCCGTGGGCCGCCGCTCGAACCGATTCGCGCGTTACTTCGGGGAGCGCCAGCGCGCCGCTTTTCTGTGCGCGCGCCCCCGAGCTGAGCGCGTGGCCGAGGTGCCAAGCGATCTTGGCGGAGTCTTTTTCGTCGCCGATCCCCACCAGCAGGATCCACCGCGATTTGGCCTTGCCGTGGGCCGCAACCTTGAGCCGCTGCCCGCCTTTCCCCTCGAAGCGTTCGTCCGATGCGAGCGGCTTGAGGGTCCCCTTGCCGGTCACGGCCTCGATGCGGCCGAGCGCTCGGGCGAGCTTCGACTTGCCCGACGGAATCGCGATCGTGACGATGTCCGCAGTGGACTTGTCCCAGCTGCTCTCGGAAAGTGTAATCCTCATCTGACCTCTTCGTTGGCTGCGGTGGGCCGGATAGTGACAGGAAGTCACGCGACCAACAAACGAAACCAAGCTCCGGCGGACGCCGGCGGAGTCCACGTCGTCCGCCAGTCGAGCGCCGCCACCATCGCGAAATCATTCGGCCGAGCAGTGGCACCATCCGTGCATCGAATGCGCCCAATCCAAAACGGGAGGTCCGATGCAGGAAGAAAGCAAAGTCAAAATCGCCTACACGATCGTCGAGCGAAACAAGGATGGTCGGAAGTTCTGGGTGCGCGTAGGCGCCGCGTTCGTGAACCGCGACGGGAGCCTCAACGTTCGACTCGACGCGATGCCGGTCAACGGTGAGCTCCAAATCCGCGACTATCAGCCGAGGGAAGCGCGCGAGGCCGCGTGGAGCGAGAAGGCCGCGTGAGCCGCGCGATCGGGGGCCTCGTCTCGATCGTGCTCGCGGTCGGGGTTCTCGGGGGCCATCCGGCGCGCGCGCTCACGGGCGCCGACCCGCCGGGCCAAGGTCCACCGACCGCCGAGCAGGACACACGCATCAACATCAACGAGGCCGTGCCCGAGGAGCTGGTTCGGCTCCCGGGCATCGGGCCGGCGCGCGCGGAGGCCATCGTCGCCGAGCGCCAGAAGCGCAGGTTTCGAAGGGTCGAAGACATCATGCGGGTTCCCGGCATCGGCCGAAAGACCTTCAGCCGGATTCGTCACTCCATCCGGGTTCGCTAGGCCTACCCTCGGGCGCTCGAACCGCCTAGGTTTCGGGCATGGCCGGTACGATTCGCGTGCGCGAAGCCGCTGATTCCGATCGCGGCGCGCTGCGCGCCTTCCACGAAGCCCTCTACGTGGCGCACCGCGACCAGGTCGTGCCCGCCGACGTCCTGCCGCTCGTCAGCTACGAAGACTACGGCCGAGTGCTTCGAGACGACCTCGACGCGATCCTCCGAGCGCACGACAGCATCGTGCTCGTCGCCGACCTCGACGGCGAGCCGGTCGGCTACATCACCGGCCGCATCACCGTCGAGCCCCGCCGCACGCTGCCCACCCGCGGCATCATCGAAGACTGGTACGTCGACCCCGCGTCCCGCGGCACAGGGGCCGGCCGCGAGCTGGTCCAAGAGCTAGAACGCCGCTTCCGCGAAGCCGGCTGCCAGCTGATCGAATCAGCTACTTGGTCCGGAAACCAAACCGCGCGGCGAGCCCACGACGCACTGGGCTTCGATGAGATCCGAGTGGTGTACCGCAAGCGGCTGTGAAAGCGACGGAAGGACGGGGCGGAAAAAAACGGGATACGAGACTCCGTCGAACGGGGCGGCCTAGGCGCTCGCGTGGGGGCGGCGGGGTGGGGATGAGGGGCCCACTCGGCAGATGACCGTGTTGTTCGTTGTCGTACCTGGGCGATTCGTACACGTGGCGCACGGACCCGCGTGCCCCACCCCGCCACCCCCACACGAGCACCTAAGTGGCGGTGGTTGCATGCATGGCCACTTGGCACTCGGGACGTCGACTCCGCCTCATATCCCGTTTTTTTCCGCCCCTTCATACGTCGGCGTTCGCCCACTGTTGGAAAAGGGGACTGTCCCCTTTTTCTGGCAACCACATCGAAGCCTGCAAAAGACACACGGCGCCATCCGCCCAAGTCTTGGCAACCACCTTGATGGCACCACCCGCGAGCCCGAAGGGCGAAGCCCGGCGCGAACGCGCCGGCAAGGCGGGGCGCAGCCCCCGCCGCGCAGGGAGGATTACGGGTGGGGGTGGGCGGGCGGTGTAACCAAACCGAACCACGCCCCCGATCCTGCAACCCCCCCCACCCCATCCGCGGCAGCACAAGCGCACAGCGCCGTCACTGCCACTGTCACTGGCACTGGCACTGTCACTGCCACTGACGCTGCCACTGTCACTGACACTGGCGCTGTCACTGACGCTGTCGCTGCCTACCTGCCCGACAGGCGCCAGGACATGGCGCAGACTTCGTCGAGGGTTCGGTCCGCTGCGGTGATGCGGCTTTGCGCGACGTACCCGTACGCAACGGCGAGCTGGAGGCCAGCGCGTGTTTCCTTCGCGGAGCCGCATGCCGAGGCAAATCGAGCCCGGGCGGTCCCCGCGTCGTTCCCGTCGGCTTCGGCGAGGTTCAGAACGACGCTGGTCATCGCCCGCTGAAGCTGGTCGAAAAGCCCCTTGTCGCGCTTGCGCACGACTGGAAGAACCGACCGCAGCTCCGTCGCTGCCTCGAGTGCCCTTTGCTGAACGATGAGTCCCATGAGTGATCTCCTTTGCGCCTGGGGGTGGGGTTCCCCAGAAGGGCGCCAGCCCGACCCCACCCCCAGGCGCAAAGGAGATCACGATGACCAAAAAGCCATCAAACACACGGAGCCGCCGACACCGGCACTGACGCTGTCACTGGCGCTGTCACCGACACTGCCACTGGCGCTGACACTGCCCCTGACACTGGCGCTGCCACTGACACTGCCACTGGCGCTGCCACTGACACTGCCACTGACACTGACACTGTCACTGCCCCTGCCCCTGCCCCTTCCCCTGCCCCCGCCCCCCCTTCAATTCACCGCCGCCCGCAACGGCAGCCGCGCCACAATCTCCCCCTCTGCGTCCAGCAGCTCTTCGAGCCTTCCATCCACGCGGGCGGCGGGGAAGTATTCCTTGGCGAGGCGCACGAAGAGGCCGTGGTGGCGGGCCTCCGAGCGCGTGATGTCGATGTACAGGTCCTTGAGCGGCCCTGGCTCGAGCGCGTCTGCGACCAGGCCAAAGCGCTCGCAGCCGCGCGCTTCCACGACGCCGAGCACGAGCAGCCGATCGAGGAAGTATCGGTCGGGTCCACGCTGCACCTCGCGCAGGAGAGCGCCCACGTAGGGGTCCTTTTCGTCGGGGCGGGTGGCGAGCCCACGATCGAGGATCACTTCCATCACGCGCCGGTAGTGGTCGAGCTCCTCCTGCGCGAACGGAATCAGCTCGCGCACGAGAGCCGTCCGGTCGGAGTAGTGCGAGACCAGCTTGAGAGCCGTTGCGGAGGCCTTGCGTTCGCACGCGGCGTGGTCGACGAGGAACGTGTCGAAATCGTCGAGCACGACATCGATCCATGCGGGGTCGGTGGCAGTGCGCAGTCGAAGCATCGGCAGCTATTCACGCAGAGCGTCGAGGATGGGCTGAATCGCGGCGCGCCGAAGCTTGAGCGCGGCTCGGTTGGCGATCACCACGGAGCTGATGTCCGCGATCTTTTCCAAGGGCACGAGGCCGTTTTGGCGCAGGGTTTCGCCCGTTTCGACGAGGTCGACGATCACGTCGGCGAGCCCGGTGAGCGGCGCGAGCTCGACGGAGCTCTGGCAGTAGATCAGCTCGACGGGCGTGCCCCGCTCGCGGAAGTACCGCTCGGCGACGTTGAGAAACTTCGTGGCGACGCGCAAAGGCCGCTCCCCGCGACCGTTGATCGACTCGCCCGGGTGGCCGCACACCATCATCTCGCACCTTCCAATGTCGAGATCGACCGGCGCGAACACGTCATACTCACGCTCCATCAGCACGTCGCGGCCGACCACGCCGAGGTCCGCGGCGCCGTACTCGACGTAGGTCGGCACGTCGTCCGGCTTGAGCAGCAGATAGCTGAGCCCGGACCCCTTGTCGTGACGGACGAGCTTGCGGCTCTTTGCGGTCAACGCGTCGGTCGCGATCCCCGACTCACGAAGCCGAACGCTGAGCGCTTCGAGAACCCTGCCCTTCGGCACGGCGATGACGATGTCGTCTGGGCTGCGTCTAGGCATTGCCGGAAATCCGCTGGATGTCGGCCCCGAGCTTGGCCAACTTCTCCTCGATGTGCTCATAGCCTCGATCGAGGTGATACACCCGCCGAACGGTGGTGATGCCGTCGGCCACCAAGCCCGCCACCACCAGCGAGGCGCTCGCCCGAAGGTCCGTCGCCATCACCTCGGCGCCCTCGAGGCTCGAAACGCCATGGACGGTCGCGGTCTTTCCCTGCACCTGAATCCTGGCGCCCATCCGATTGAGCTCGGACACGTGCATGAAGCGGTTTTCAAACACGGTCTCGGTGATTCGGCTCGTGCCGCTGGCCAGGCACATCAGCATCATGAGCTGGGCCTGCATGTCCGTCGGAAAACCGGGGTGCGGTCGCGTGATGACGTCGGTTGGACGGATGACCTCGGAGCCAACCACACGAATACCGCCCCCTTCGCGCTCGATTGTCGCGCCGGATTCGCGCAGCTTGGCCACCACGGCTTGAAGCGGCTCGAACCCGATCCCCTCGACGAGCACGTCTCCGCGGGTCGCCGCGGCGGCCACCATGAAGGTGCCTGCCTCGACGCGGTCGGGGATGATCGCGTGGTCGATCGGGTGCAGCGAGTCGACGCCCTCGATCGAGATGACCGACGTGCCGGCTCCCTCGATTCGAGCGCCCATCTTGTTCAGCACGCGGGCCAGCTCTTCGACCTCGGGCTCGCGCGCGCAGTTGGTCAACGTGGTTCTTCCGTCGGCAAGCACGGCGGCGCACATGAGGTTTTCGGTTCCGGTGTGCGTAGGGAAATCGAGATTGACCGTGGCGCCGCGAAGCCGCCCGCCCGGAACCTTCACCTCCACGTATCCGTGGTGGAGCTCGACGTCGGCGCCCATCGCCTCGAGGCCCTTCAGATGCTGGTCGATCGGGCGCGCGCCGATCGCGCATCCACCTGGCAGAGAAACCGTCGCCCGACCGCAGCGCGCGACGAGGGGGCCGAGCACCAGCACCGAGGCCCGCATCTGCTTGACGAGATCGTACGGCGCCGTCGGCTCGATCGGCCCGTCGATGCTGACCTCCACCTGCCCGTCCGCGAGCTTGGCGCGCCCACCGAGCCGCTCGAGAAGCCGCGTCATCGTGTGGACGTCCCGCAGATTGGGGACGTTGCGGAACACGTGGTCCCCGTCCGCCAAGAGCGCGGCGGCGATGATCGGAAGCGCTGCGTTCTTGGCGCCGCTCGTCGGCACCGAGCCGACCAAGCGATTCCCCCCGACGATTCGGATGCTATCCACGACGCCCCCTGTTACCGCGAGCCCTCGCCCCGGGCAACTTCAGGCGAAAAGCAGGCCGAGGGCGAATGAAACGAACCCGACGAGCGCACTCAAGAGCGGAACCCGAGCGGACGCCCATTCGAAGCGACCGCTCGAGTCGAACCCACGCCACGCCATCACGAACAACGCGCCCACCCAGGCTGCCATTCCCAGCAGGAGCAACGTGGTCCACCACGGGCTGGGCGAGCCAAGCTCCTCGAGCAGCCGCAAGTGGTCCGCCGCGAGCTGCTCCTCGGTGAGCCGACGGTCGATCGACGCGTTTCGATCGAGCGCCATCAGCCGTGCGATCTCGGCATTGGCGCGACTGCGCGCAGGATCCTCACCCGAATACAGGAATCTCGCGGCGGCAACTCCGCCCGAAAGCGAGCGCCACGCGCGGAGCGCTCGGCCGCGTTGGCCGTCGGCTTCGAGCTGACGCGCGAGTGCCTCGAGCTCGGACCGGGCCTTTGCCGAATGAGGATTCAGTGGCGCGTGCCATCGAATCGCACGACGGTAGTGTTCAATGGCAAGGTCCGCGTTGCCGCCTTCCCGTTGCGCCTGGGCGGCCGTCAGCTCGTGTCGCGACGAGCTCGCCACGCGAAAGTAAATCGCACCAACCAAGCCGACGAGCACCACGGCCGCCCACAAACCCGGCCGCTGATGGAGTGGCGTCACAAGAAGTCCCTGCGCCTGAAGATCAGCGCGGCGACGAACAGGACCGCTGCTGCGTAGAGGGTCGCATAGCCCATGGTGGTTGCGACGTACGATGGCGCGGAGACTTCGATGAGCGCCGTGCGCCCCGGCACGAAGAGATTGAAATTCGGAACGATCTCGGCGAGCCAGCCGAGGAGCGCCTTGATGCCGGGGCTGAGGACCCGCGTCTTCATCGCGACCATGTCGTCGGCGGCTCTACCGACGAGCCATACGCCAAACGTGAACGCACCGGTGAGAAACGGCGTAGAGAACGATGAGAACAAGAGGGCGACGGCCGCCAGGATCAGCACCTCGCCGAGGTTCAGTAGAAACGACGCGAGCAGCCGGAAGAGCTCGACGTCGACCGTCGAACAGATGCCTGCGGCCACCGCAAGAGCGCCAAGCGACCACACCGGAAGCACCAGCGTGCGGTCTTTCGAGAGCCACAGGCCGAGCCCGAGCGCGACCCCGAGGCCCGCGAACGCGGCGACGACCAAGGAAACCGAGGCCCCTGCCTGAATCGCCGTCACGCCTAGCTGAAGAGCGCCGACGATCGCGATGAACACGGCGCACGTCGCCACGATGCCGAAATATTTGCCGAGGAGGAACTCGAAGCGGGCGATGGGCTTCGGAAGAATGACGTAGAGGGTCTTGCGCTCGATCTCTTTGTAGAGCAGCGACGAGCCGAGAAAGATCGCGACCACCACGGAAAAGAGCGAAATCGACGCGAGACCGAGATCGGTGACCACGCGCATCTGTTGATCGAGCGAGAGCTCGGCCAAGGCCAGGGTGAGGGTCAGGACACCTGCTGCGAACACCACGACGCCGAGCAAGATGCGATCGCGAACCGCTTCGCGATAGGTGTTGAGCGCGATGGCGTAAATGCGCGCGAGGCTCATCGATCGCCTCCGGAAACGTCAGCCGCCGGTTCGACGGTTTCCGTGTGAACGAAGTAGGCCCGCCCCGTGACGAAGTGGCTCAACACGTTGACCGCCAAGGAAATCGTCATGAGGGCCGCTAAGGTAGAGCCGACCTCGAGCCACCGCGAGCTTTCGGCTCGCCGAGCCAATCCCCAGGCGCGCACCGACGCCGCAACGCCTTGCGACAGAAACAAGCCGAGTGCCGCGAGCCCGATGATGTAGAACGACAGCACCAGCGGGCGCGACAGAAAGCCTCGCAAGAGCTCGTAGTGGCTGAGCGACACCGGCCCCGCTACGAAAGTCATGAACCATTGGAGAGCGAGGTGGGCGACGACGAGTCCCCAGCCGAGGCCGCCAGCGAGCTTTTGAAGCCGGCGGCAGCCCTCGGACCGGTACGGCCCCGCCCCAGCGTCGGAGCCGAGCTTGGCCCACCCGCGAGCATATGCGACCAGTGAGAGGGCGACCGCAAGCGTGTACGCGACGAGAGAGAACCAGCTCGCGGGCGAGGACGCCGCAAACTCCGTCGCTCCACCGAGCGCAGGCCACAGGCGAACGACCTCCAGCGCGAGCAGGACGGCGATCGGCCAAACCGTCATGGCGAGATGGCTGCGATGAGACCCCACGAGCCAATCTTAAACGCAGGCGCGTTTGGATAGTCAATTTACTTCAAGCGGCCTACTTCGAGGCCGGGCCCGTGCTCGAGCCGTCCGAACGACGGTGAAGGCCGAGCAGGGTGAGCGGCTCGTCGGAGAGCTGCACACGCACGCGGTCCCCAATCCCGACCACGTGTACCTTTTGGGTCCCGTCGAGAAAGAGTCGACCCTTGGTCATGCGGCTGGTGATCGTGAGCTGTTCGCCGGGCGAGACGATGCCCTTTACGAGTCGATACTTGTTGTCGACGCCACGATACGGCTCGCGGACGACGAACTGAATCTTCTGCGACCCGATCGGCAGCACTTTGCCGCCCGCCGAGCGTATCGCAGCGGTGGAGCCCGCGGCGGGACCCGCCCACACGCCGCTCGACATCTGGCGCTCGCCGTCACCGCCGTGCTCGAGGATGTAGCGCGAGGTCGCAGCCGGGCTTTCGTGGCAATAGAGCGCGTCGTTCAACACTCGGGTCGAGATCAGGCGGTCACCCACGTCGACTCGCATGCGCGCCAACTTGCTCGCGCGAAGCTCGCCGGAAAGCGCCTTGGCGAGAACTTCGTCGACGTTGCCCCCATCTCCCGCGCAGAAGTAGCCGACGCTGGTGTCCGGCGCACTGTTGATCGCGAGCATCGGTGTCTTCGGGCCGGCGAGGTGGGACGCCCACAGAAGCGTTCCGTCGCCCCCGAGGGTGACAATCATGTCCCACGCGCCCTCGGCCGGCATCGGCTCGGGCCGGTAGCGAAGCACGGCGCGGGCACCGAGCTCGCGCAGCGCGACTTTCGCCCGCTGAAGGGTCGATTGGTGAATCTCGTGCTCGCGAAGCAAGCCCTCGACCGAGGTGTCCGAGTGCTCGATGAGCTCCTCGAGCCGTTCCCGAGCACGACCCACGTAGCGCTGGTAGGTGCTCTTCTTGTAAACGACTAGAACTCTGGGACGCATGCGTCGGGCTCGCGAGCTGCCGCGTCCCTACCCCTTTGGGATCTTTTGCGCGTCGGCGAGGAACTTCTCGAGGCCGATGTCGGTGAGCGGATGCCGGAGAAGCTGAAGAATGATCTTGTACGGAATGGTCGCGACGTCGGCGCCGAGCAGCGATGCCTGAACCACGTGAACCGGACTGCGGATGCTCGCCGCTAGGACTTGAGTGCTGAAGCCGTAGTTCTGGTAGATGGTCACGAGCTGGTCGACGAGCTCCATCCCGTTGCCGCCGGTGTCGTCGATACGGCCGATGAAGGGGCTGATGTACGTCGCGCCGGCTTTGGCCGCGAGCAGACCCTGCGTCGGACTGAAGCACAACGTGCAGTTCGTGCGGGTGCCCTCGTCGGTGAGGGTGCGAATCGCTTTGAGGCCTTCGGCGATGAGTGGGATCTTCACGACGATGTTCTCGTGCATCTTGGCGAGCGTCCGAGCTTCGGCGAGCATGCCGTCGTAGTCGGTCGCGGTGACTTCCGCGCTGATCGGGCCATCTACGACCTCGCAAATGTCGACGAGCACCTCTGCGAACGGTCGGCCGGTCTTGGCTACGAGCGAAGGGTTGGTCGTCACGCCGTCGATGACGCCCATGGCCACTGCATCGCGGATTTCCTCGATGTCCGCGGAGTCGATGAAGATCTGCATGCGGCTAGTAAAGGTCGGTCGCCCCGGAGGGTCAAGCGGAGGCTTGGTGACCAGGCGGTCTCACTCGACGACGTCGAACTCGAGGTCGAAATCACCCGTCGGGGCCGAGATCTCGGGGGCCGGTGGTGGGGTCTCGGGGCCCGAGGTCTCAGGCGACCGCGAGCAGACGATCAGGGTCGCGGCAATCGCGGCGATCAGCCACAATACCAGCTCCCCCGGGCTCCATTTGCTTTCGACCCGCACGATGAGGCCTTTGGTGCCTTTTTGCCGCGGGATTGAAGATTCGGCAAGCGCGACCGTCGAAAAGACATGCGTAGATTTTTGATAGCGTTCCTCGTTTTGGCGTCGTGGAGCACCACGGCGCTTGCCGAACAGCGGACGAGCCGCGTCGACGCGACGGTAGCTCGACTCGGCGCGTTGAGCTCGCAGGAGCGAGCGCTCCTGAAGCCTTATGTGGCCAACGGTCCCGTCGTGCTGACCGAGTTCACGAATCGGCAGACCGACCTACCCGCGGTGATCTACATGGCCCGAATTCATGCGCCGGCGGAGACCGTCGCATCGGTGATCGGAAAGCCCGCCAACTACCCCCGCTTCATGAGCGCGCTCACGAACGTGGACATCCACTCGGTCAAAAACGACATGATGGCCTTCGACTGGACGTGGGGCGTTACGCTCTTCTCGCTCACCGGCCAAAACGTGATGACCACGTACCCGGGCAACGCCACGCGCGGATACCGTTTCGACATCCGCACGACTGGCGGTGACCTCGGCATCGGGCGGGTGATGTGGCGCGTCTACCCCGACGGGCCGAGCAAGTCGCTCATCGTCTTTTCCTCACGCCTCGACATGCGCAACGCGAACTACATCACGCGCCAGCTCGCCGCGGAGGGCAACGCGGTGAACCGCACGATCAACGTCGCGGTCGCCATGGTCACGCTGCTGGAGGTCAAAGCCGAGTCGGAGCGCCGAGCGGGCACCTTCGTCAAGGGCGAGTTCGCGCAAAAGCCGCTTCGACGACCGCGGGTCGACATGCAGGCGCTTCACACCCTGCTCGGCCGCGGAGATCTCGTTTTGATGGACATGGACGGGTCCACGCTTCAGAGCGTGACGGTTCTAGGGCGCACGGGCGCGAGCGTCGGCAAAGTCCGCCGAGTGATGCTCGACCCCGAGGAGTTCGGGAAGTCCTTGCTCCACGGCACGTGCGCAGAGGTGGTCGAAGAGACGAACGACGCGGTCAAGTTCGACTGGGAGATTCCGATTCCGCTGCTCCACGTGGGCGGTCAAATGGTACTGAGGCCGAGCCCCACGGTCGTCGCCGTGGACGGCATCTCCGGCACGCTCTCGAAGGGCAAGTGGCGTTTCGACACTCACAGATACGCGGGCGGGGAGGCCGGGGTCGTCGCGTGGGCAGCGTTCGATCCGTCGGACTCGCCGAAGCTCATTCGGAAGCTCATCGCCGGCAACACGCACTTCTCGCACGGCTTCGTGGCCGCGACGCAGCTCGCCGTCATGCGCTCCCTGAGGACGCGGGTCCACCTTCTCGGTCGACGGCGCTGACGGCGCGGGCAGAGCCTTGCCCACGCTTCAGAAGCGAAGCGTGGCCGTTGCGCCTGCACCGCGAATGTCGATCTCGAGCCCGGCAGTCTGACGCTCGCGCTGCCGCTTCTTCTTGTGGGTGAGGAACAGCGTGAGCGACGTCGCCCCTGAAAGGACGGCGAGCCCGAGCGTGAGAGTCGCGGGGATCACGAATCGGTCGCCTTGGCCGCTCCCGCTCTCGGGGGGCGCGTTTCGCGCGTCCCGCTGCTCGACCAGGGCGAGCGCACCGAGCACCGTGCCAGCGGCGAGCGCACCGAGAGCAATGCTCCCCGTGGCGATCGAGGCCCGACGGATGACTCGATCCTCGCGCGCCCGATCGGCCTCCGACCGACGCGCGGCCTCTTTGCTTTCCTCGACGATCGCTTCGCTCGGAGTCTCACGGCTGAAGTCGAGCTCTGCGACTTCGCCATACGCAACCCGCACCGTCTGCTCGCCAACCTGCGTGCCTTCGCCCACCACGAGGACGGTGTGAGACCCGGGCTCGACCTCGATGCGCGCCGGCGTCTTCTTGGCGGTGGGCGACCCGTCGAGGAGGATCGCGTGCCCCGGTTCTTCCGAGCGCACCACCAGCACCGCCGGGCTCTTTTGCAGTGTGGCAATGCGCGCCTCCACCGAAACGCGATCGGGCGCGTCGGGGCGCTCGACGAGGTACTGCTCGAACATGGCGACGGCGCTGGGCACCTCGCCGCGCCGCTCACGCGTCTCTGCAACGGCGAGCAAGAGCGCTGGGTTGTGGTCGAGTGAGTGCGCGCGAAGCCACGCCTGCTCGGCGGCTTCGTACCGCTTTGCCTCGAAGAGCTGGACGCCGAGCGAATAGGCCTCGTCGGCACCGGTGCGCGGGTCAGCGAGGACCGCTTGGAGCTCGTCGTCGGTCGGTAGCGTCTCGACCTGCGCGCCCGCCTGCGCCGCAACGCTGCAAACCAGCAGAGCGAGCAGGTGGACCCGCATCGCCGTCAAACGCCTCCGCCGCCCATGCCCGAGGCACCGCCCATGCCCGAGCCGCCGCCCATGCCGGAGCCACCGCCCATGCCGGAGCCACCGCCCATGCCGGACGCGCCGCCCATGCCCGAGCCGCCACCCATACCAGACGCACCGCCCTGGCCGGCCGAGCCGCCTTGGCCGCCGTCGCCTCCGCTGCCCCCGGTACCGACGTCGCAGGTCGTCTCGCAGCGGCTCTCGCAGCAAACTAGGCCCTCGCCTTGGTCCAGGCAGTCGGCGTCGGTGACGCACTCGTCACCGCACTCGACCTGGCATTGACCCTGCGTGAAATTGCTCCCGGTGTGGCAGCACTGAAGCCCGCTGTTGCACTCGTCGTCCTGAAAGCAGGTGGTGCCGACGTCGCCTGTGCAGGATGCGATCGAGACCAGCGCGAAAGCCACGACGATAGTCCAAGAGAAAGTGAGGTTTTTCATGAGCGCCGCGAGCATAGCCCAAGGGGCGTGCGCCGGCCACGGCCCGGCTCGATCGCCTAGCGGCCGCGGCTACACTCTGCCGCGATGTCCGAGGCCCACACCGAGACGCCGCGCGCCGGTCGATGCGCGATCGTGGGCCGTCCGAACGTGGGCAAGTCCACACTGCTCAACACGCTGCTCGGTCAGAAGCTGGTCATCGCGACCCCGCGCCCCGGCACCACGCGGTCGTGCGTCCTCGGCGTCGTAGCGCTCGACGATCCGCCGACGCAGATCGCGTTCGTCGACACGCCCGGCCTCGAGCGTGCGAAAGGCGCACTCGGGCAGGTGCTCGCGAGCAGCGCCAGAGAAGGCATGGCCGGGTGCGACTGCGCGGTTTGGATGACCGAGGCACCCAAGGAGTCGGCGCCTCCGCGAGTGCACGAAAAAGACCGGGAAGTGCTGCAAGCGCTTCAGGCCCTGCGGAGCGATAGCTTCCCCATCATCTTGGCGATCAACAAGGTCGACCGTCTCAAAGCCAAGCAAAAGCTCCTGCCTTTCATCGAGGCGTATCAGCGCGAGCTCGAGCCGCGGGCGGTGGTGCCGATCTCGGCGACAGAGGGCACGAACCTCGATGGGCTGCTTCTCGAGATCCAGCAAGCGCTGCCCGAGGGCCGGCTCTACGACCCGGACTTCCTCACCGACCGGCCCGAGCGCTTCTTCGTGAGCGAGCTGATTCGCGAGGCGGCGATGCTCAACACGCGGCAGGAGATCCCCTACGGCATCGCCTGCGAGCTCGACCGCTACGACGAAACCGCGGAGCTCGTTCGAATCGAAGGCACCCTCATCGTCGAAAAGCCGAGTCATAAAGCGATCGTGATCGGCAAACAGGGCGAAACCATCAAGAAGATCAGCACCGAAGCACGCCTTCAAATCGAGGCGATGCTCGAGCGCAAGGTGTACCTTCGCCTGTGGGTGAAGGTGATTCCCGGCTGGACGCGCGACCCTGCCAAAGTGCGGCAGCTCGCCATCCAAGAGGAGCGCTCATGAACGCGCGACGCCGCAATCAACGGCGGCCGGCGGGCGCGGTGGGCGCCAAGCCGCTCGTCGCAATCGTCGGGCGGCCCAACGTCGGCAAGAGCACGCTCTTCAACCGACTCACGGGTCAGCATTTGGCGATCGTCGAAGACGTCCCCGGCGTGACCCGCGACCGCCACTATGCCGATGCCTTTGCGCTCGGGCGCGAGTACGTTCTGATCGACACCGGTGGTTTCGATCCGGAGAGCGACGACCCGATGAAGGCCGGGATCGCGAGCCAGGTGCGGCTTGCTCTCGACGAGTGCGACGTCGTGGTCTGCGTCGTCGACGCGACGGTCGACCCGCTGCAGGCCGACCGAGAGGCCGTCCAGCTCCTCCGCGGTGCTGGCAAGCCCGTGATCTTCGTCGCCAACAAAGCGGACTCCAAGTCGAAGGGCCACGGGGCCGTGACGTACTACGAGCTCGGCCTCGACGACATCATGCCGGTCTCGGCGCTTCACGGTCGTGGCATCGGCGACCTCGAGGAGGCGATCGCCGAACGCCTCCCAGATGAAGTCGAGGGCGACGACCCCGAGCTCGACGTGCCGCGGGTCGCTATCGTCGGTCGTCCCAACGCCGGCAAGTCGTCGCTCGTCAATCTTCTTTGCGGGGAGGACCGGCAGCTGGTCGACGACCGCCCGGGCACCACGGTCGACAGCGTCGACACGCTCATCGAGCGAGACGGCAAGAGCTTGGTTTTGATCGACACCGCGGGCATTCGCCGAAAGCGCAGCGTCAAGAAGCGGGGCGTCGAGGGCCTCAGCGTGCTGCAGGCGATTCGGTCGATCGAACGCAGCCACGTCGTCGTGCTGATGATCGACGCGGAGCTCGGCGTGGGCGAGCAGGACGCCAAGATCGCCGGCCTCGCGAACGACCGTGGCCGGGCGCTGATCATCGCGCTGAACAAGGTCGACCTCCTCGACCGAGAGGCGCGGAAGAAGGCGATGGACCGCACGCGCGAAGTGCTGGCGTTCGTTCCGTGGGCGCCCATGGTGACGGTGAGCGCGCTCGAAGGCCGCGGCGTCAACGCCCTGCTCGGCAGGATCGACGACGCGGTCACCGAGCATCGCAAGCGCGTCACCACTGCGGAGCTCAACCGCTTCTTCGAAGAGGTGCTGGAACGCCACCCGCCTCCAACGATGCATCACCGGGTCGTTCGGCTCTATTACATCACCCAGGTGAGCGTTGCGCCGCCGACCTTCGTCATCATGGCGAACAACCCCAAAGACGTGCACTTCAGCTACCAGCGCTACGTGACCAACCAGATTCGAAAGCGCTTTGGTTTTCGGGGCACCCCCCTTCGCGTTCGATATCGGGGCAAGAAGCGCGGCGCGAGCTAGGCGTCGAGCGTGCGGAGCGCTCTCCGCCGGCGACGGAGGTCCGGATTTCCGAGCTGTCCGCACGCAGCCATCGCGTCGCGCCCCTTCGTCACGCGCTGCCGAACGGGAAGCCCTTCAGCGCGAAGCCAGGCGATGAATTGGTCGACCTCCGTCTCGTCGGGAGCGCGGGTGAGCGGCTGCGAGCCGGGGTTGTAGGGGATGAGGTTGACCAAAACCCTCGGGAGCGGCGCGCAGAACTCCGCGATCGCCCTCGCGTCCTCGCGCGAGTCGTTGATTCCTGGAAGCAGGCAGTAGTTCACGCCGAGGGCGAAGTTGCGGCGCGGCCTGTAGGATGCGAGGGCGTCGCGGAGCTCCGCGAGGTTGGTTCGCCGATTGATCGGCATCAGCTCGCTGCGGAGCCCGTCGCGAGCCGCGTTGAGGCTCACCGACAGGTTGAGACGCTTGAAGCCGGCGCGGTCGAGCGCGCGGATGCCTTCGACGTGGCCGACGGTGCAGATCGTCAGACGCTCTTGGGCCAGAGCGAGGCCGGCCTCGTCGTTCATGATGCGGAGCGCCTGGAGCACGCTGTCGGCGTTGTCGAGCGCCTCGCCCATGCCCATGAACACGACGTTGCGAATCGACCAGCCCAGACGATGTTTGGCAACGAGGAGCTGCGCCACGATTTCGTCCGCGGAAAGGTGGCGCAAAAGCCCCATGCGGCCGGTCTCGCAGAACGTGCAGCCCATCTTGCAGCCCACCTGACTCGAGACGCAGAGCGTGCTGCGACCGCGGCCCATCGGGATGTGGACGGACTCGATTTCCATGCCGTCGTAAAGGCGCAGGACGACTTTGGAGGTCGCACCCTGGGGGCCCTCGTCGGATTGAACGCGGACTACCTCGGGCAACTCGAAGGAAAAGCTCGACCGCCACGCATCGCACGCGCGTTCGCCGAGGCCTAGGGCTTCGGGCGCGAATCGGCCCTCGAGCACCGTCTGGCGGTGAACGCGCCGGGCCACCCCGTAGCCGCGTGGAAGCCGGGCTCGGGCGGCATCGACCAGCTGCGCGTTGGTCAGCGCGTGAATCGGTTGGAGGTGCATCGGGGCTCAGTCCTGCACTAGCAGAAAATGTGCGGTGGCAACGGCAACGGGCTTTTGTTCGTCTTCTTGCCAAGCAAAAACGCGAACGTTGGCCACGCGGCGGCCATGGCGGGTGAACACCGCCCTCGCGCGCACGTCTTCGGCGCGCGCCCCGCGAAGGTATTCGACCGTGATGTTGATCGTCTTCGGGATCGACGTGGTCTCGCCGTGCCAGAGCAGCTTGAAGATCGCGGTGGACTCGAGGAAGGCGCCGAGGGAGCCGCCGTGCAGCGCGGGGACGGAAGCGTTGCCGACGAGGTGGTCCGAATAGCGCATCCGCGCGACGACGTCGCCGTCCTCGAGCTCGGCCGTGATACCCATGAATCGCGCGTAGGGAATTGCCTCTTGAAGGGCCGTGAAATCACCGGCCTTGCGAAGCTCGAGCACGGCGTCGCGAAGCCTCACTCGGAATCCTTCTCACGCCGCCCCTCGCGGAACACCACGAAGGTGCCGGATGCGGTCGCGATCGGGCTCGCTGCGTCCCCGTGATGGGCCGAGGCGCGAACGAACGCGACGTGGCGCGTGACCTTGTAGCAATGGGCGTCGCAGATCACTTCCTGAAAAGGGAGTGCCGCGCGGACGTAGTCGATTCGAAGGTCGAGGGTGGCGACGCGTCTCGGCGCGACGAGCGACAGGATGACCGCGCCTCCGCACGTGGCATCGATGAGGCTGGTGATGCAGCCGCCGTGGAGCACGCCCGTCTCCGGGTTGCCTACGAGGTCCTCGCGATACGGAAGCGCGAGCGAGAGCACTTCGGGCTTGTAGTCGACGACGCGCAGGTCGAGCGCCCGGTTGTGCGGAACGGCGCCGACGTAGCGGCCTTCGAGGCGGCGCCGCACCTCGTCTTTTTGAGGCAGAAAGGAGTCACTCATCGGTCACGGACGCGGCGGAGGCGGGGGCACGGCCTGCTCGGCAAGCCAGCGGTCGGAGGACACGAACTCGATGCCCGCGGACTTGTTCGCGAGCAGATCGGGATGGTCAGTGAGCACGCGGTCGACGCCAGCGGCGCGTGCTAGCGACGTGAGCGCCGCGGCCCAGTCTTCGATGAAGAACTCCTCGGCGTCGACGACTTCGACGAGCCCGCGAATCGTGGTCATCTGCTGCGCCACCGCGTGGTTTTTGAACTCGGGGACCGCGCGGAGCATCGACTCGACTCGCTCGAGAACCCACGCGGACGTTCTAGGCTTGCGTGATCCCCCAAAGGCGCGGCGCACTGCCTGCTCCGGCGGCGAGCCGAGCGCGATTGATGCGTTGACGTAGATGTCGGGGGCCAGAACGACGTCCATGGGCGAACTCTAACACGAGGCATTGGCGCTTGACATCGTTCTGCGCCGGGTTAGGCGTCGAACCATGAGAGCAGTCTGGATTCCGAAGTATGGGAAGCCCGACGTCCTCGAAGTGCGGGAAGCCGCAGACCCGACGCCGGGCCGAGGACAGGTACGGATTCGCGTACGAGCTTCCGGCATCAACTTCGCCGAGATCATGGCGCGGCAGGGGCTTTATCAAGATGCGCCTCCACCGCCGATGGTCGTCGGGTACGAGGTCGCCGGTGTCATCGACGCGCTCGGGCCAGAGGTCGATGGGCGCGAAGAAGGGCAGCGGGTGCTCGCGATGACGCAGTTCGGGGGATACGCCGACACCGTTTGCGTGGACGCCCCGCAGAGCTACGTGCTCCCACAGAGCATGAGCTTCGAGGAGGGAGCGGCGCTCCCGGTCAACTACCTCACCGCGTATCACATGCTGTTCAACGTGTTTCGTCTGCGCCCGGGCGACCACGTGCTGATCCACCAGGCGGCAGGCGGTGTCGGCACTGCGGCAAGCCAGCTCTGCCGTTCCGTAGGCGGCGTGACCACGTACGGCACCGCCTCCAAGGCCAAGCACGACTACGTACGAGGCCACGGGTGCGACCATCCCATCGACTACCACTCCGTCGACTACGCGGACGAGGTTCGCCGCCTGACCGACGGCCGGGGCGTTCACGTGGTGCTCGACGCGCTCGGCGGAGACGACTGGAAGAAGGGCTACTCGCTCCTTCGCCCAGGGGGGCTGCTCATGCCGTTTGGCTGGGCGAACATGGCCAAGTTCGGGAAGCGGCGCATGACCCACGTGGTGGGCCAGCTCACCAAGATGCCGTGGTGGACGCCGATGAAGCTGATGCACGAAAACAAGGGCGTCGCCGGCGTGAACATGGGCCACCTCTGGGACGAACGAGAGCTGACCAACGAGGCCTTCACCGCTCTGCTTCGGATGTACGAAGAAGGACAGATCAAGCCGCACGTCGACCGAGCCTTCCCCATGGAGCAAGCAAGCCAGGCGCACGCCTACATCGAGGCCGGACAGAACGTCGGCAAGGTCTTGCTCACGCCGTAGCCATGCCGGTTCGCATCTGCTTCGTGTGCCTCGGGAACATCTGCCGGTCGCCAACCGCAGAAGGCGCGATGCGCAAGCTTCTCGAGCAGGAGAACCTCACTGCGCAAATCGAGATCGACAGCGCGGGCACCGGCGCGTGGCACGTCGGCGAGCCGCCCGACGCCCGCTCGCGCGCCGCCGCGAAACGGCGAGGCATCCGCATCGAGGGGCAGGCGCGCCGCGTCAGCGTCGGCGACTTCGAGCGATTCGACTACGTGATCGCCATGGACCGTTCGAATCGAGAAAATCTCATCCACCTGGCGCCCGACGAGCCGAGCAAAGCCAAGGTCGAGCTCCTACGAAACTACGACACGGAAGCGCCACGTGACGCCGAGGTGCCGGACCCCTACTACGGCGGCGGCGACGGCTTCGAAACCGTGCTCGACATCTGTGAAGCAGCCTGCCGCGGCCTGCTCGCGCACATTCGCAAGAACCACGCGCTATGACTCCGGGGCTTCGCGACGCGTTGGAGGCAACGCTCGGCGACGAGGTTGCGCGATCGAGGCGCCTCTCGGGCGGCGACATCAACGACGCGTTCGAGGTAACGCTTGCCAGCGGGGACGCGGTTTTCGTCAAAACCAACGCGCGCTCCCCCGCCGGGATGTTCGAGGCGGAGGCCAAGGGGCTTGGTTGGCTGGCGCAGTCCGATGCGATTCGCACGCCAAACGTGATCGCGGTGTCGGAGGCGCCGGTCCCGTTCCTCGTTCTCGAGCTGCTGAAGCCCTCGGGGCGGCAGCGGGATTTCGACGAGAAGCTCGGGCGCTCGCTCGCCAACCTGCACGCGTTCGGCGCTCCGGGCTTCGGACTCGACCACGACAACTTCATCGGGCGGCTGCCGCAGTCGAACGCGAGCGCACCGACTTGGGCCGCCTTCTATTGGAGCGAGCGCCTCGAGCCGCAGCTCCGGCTCGCCACAGAGCGCGGCCTCGTCGATGCGGCGACTCGTGCGCGCTTCGACCGGGTGCACGCGCGGCTCCCCGAGCTCGTCGGCCCGGAGGAGCCCCCCGCCCGCCTTCACGGGGATCTCTGGGGAGGGAATCTCCACGTCGACGAGCTAGGCAACCCGTGCCTGATCGACCCGGCGGCATACGGCGGGCATCGCGAGATCGACCTCGCGATGATGAGGCTTTTCGGCGGGTTCGGGGAGCGCGTGTTCGCCGCATACGAAGAGGCGCGCCCGCTCTCTCCCGGCGCACACGAACGCGTCACGCTCTATCAGCTCTATCCGCTGCTGGTGCATGTCAACCTGTTTGGAGGCTCGTACGTGGGCTCGGTGACTCGCGCGCTCGACGCGTACGCATGAGCCGCAGCGCCTTGACACACTCGGCGGTGTGACCCAGAAACGGTTGCATGGCGGGAGCCGACACCGGCGCCTCGATCGGCGAAAAAGACGCGATCCTGCTGATCGATCACGGCAGTCGAAGAAAGCAGGCCAACGCGCTGCTCGACGAAGTCGTGGCGCTCGTTCGTGAAAAGCTCGGCAGCTCCGGCATCGTCGAGGCGGCGCACATGGAGATCGCCGAGCCGACCATCGACCAGGGGTTCGCCCGCTGCGTCGAGCTCGGAGCGAAGCGCATCATCGTGCATCCGTTCATGCTCGCACCGGGCCGTCACGTGAGCGAAGATCTGCCACGACTCGTGGCGCGATGCGCAGCCGCGTACGACGGCGTGAGCTTCGTGATGGCGTCGCCTCTCGGAAGTCACACCGGCGTGATCGACGCGGTGGTCGACCGGTGCATGGCCGCCGCCGGGTCGAAAGCCGGCTAAGGGATCAGCACCAGCTTCCCGGTGGTGCCTCGGGAGCCGAGCGCGTCGAGAGCCTTTTGGGCGTCCTCGAGCGGGTAGGTTGCCGAAACCAAAGGGGAAATCTTGCCCTCCGCGAACAGGCGCGCGATCGCGTCCTGGGCGCTCCTCAGCACCTCGGGGTCCTTGTCGAAATAGAGCCCCCAGTGAAGGCCGACGAGCGAGAAGTTCTTGACCAGAACGCGGCTCATCTGTGGCGCGGGTATGCGCCCGCTCGCGAAGCCGATCACCAAGATCCTGCCCTCGAAGGCGATGCACTTCATCGAGAGATCGAAGGTATCCCCGCCGACTGGGTCGTAGATCACGTCCGCGCCCCTGCCGTCGGTCAGCTCCTTGACGCGGTCGACCCAATTCTCCTCCCGATAGTTGATGGTCGCCGTCGCGCCGCACCGCTCGACCAGGTCGAGCTTCTCTCGCGAGCCTGCGGTCCCGATGACCCGCGCTCCGAGAGCGACTCCGATCTGGACCGCTGCGAGGCCGACGCCACCCGCCGCCGCATGCACGAGAAGGGTTTCACCGGGCTGGATCCGAGCTCGGTGCACCAAGCCCACATACGACGTCTGGTACACGAGCCCGAGCGCCGCGGCGGTCTCGAACGACATGCCCGACGGGATTGGAAACACCCGCTCCTCGGGCGCCGCAAGCGCCGAGGCGAACCCGCCATAAGGGAGCAGCGCGCTCACCCGGTCCCCGACGGCGAAACGATCGACACCCGCACCCACCGCAGACACGGTGCCCGCCACCTCGGCGCCAGGCGAGAAAGGAAGCTCGGGGCGCACCTGGTACTTCCCTTCCGTGATGAGAATGTCGAAGAAATTGCACCCGGCGGCGCGAACGTCGATGGCGACTTCGCCTTCGCCCGCGACGACATCGGCCCCGTCCTCACGCTCGAGAGCCGCCGGGCCGCCGAGCTCGCGCACGATCATTCGGTACATGGGCCGGCAGTTTGTCGCCAAAAATGGGCAAAGACTACCCAGCGCGCCAAAAACGATGGCGTCCTGGTATAACCGAGCCGTGGTCGGGCCAAAGACGAAACACCCGCTGCCTGCGGGCGTTCTGCCGTCGGGTTTCACGGAGCAGGACGAAGAGGCCGGGTCGCGGGTTCGGCCCAAAGCGCCGACGCGAGACGACGAAGCGTCGAGGGCAAGTCATGTGGGCGGGCCGACGGCGGAGGAGCGCGCACGAGCCTTGGCCGACGAGCTCGTCGCGCTCGGCCCTCGAGAGGTCGCGCCGGTCGTGCGGCGACTTCTGCCACTCGGCAACTTCGCCCTCGAGGAAATCGCGGCGCGATTCCCCGGCCCCTTGTGGCGCCCGTCGCTCGCCACCGATTCGCGGCTGCCCCGACCCGAAGAGCTCTCGGCGTGCGCCGCCGCGCTCGCCACGTTCGGTGGCGAAGGTGTCCCATACCTGCAGCGGCTCATGCGTCACAGCAGCCCGCAGGTTCGGTACTACGCAACCGTGGTGTGCGGGAGCTTCTCGAGCAGTCGCCTGATCGAGCCCTTGATGCAGGTCGCGCTGGACGAAGACCGGGAGTGCCGACGCGTCGCCCTTCATCTCTTGAGCGGCTATCAGCACGAGCCGGTGTTCCGGAGCGCGCTCGCCGAGCTGCGCCGCCATGCCGCCAACCCGTCGAAGCCGCTTCCGCTTCGCCGCAGAGCGATCTCGGCCTTGACGCAGCTTCGAGACGACGCGTCCGCGGCGCTTCTCGTCGACCTGCTGGCCGACCCCGACCGAGGCATCGCCACGGCGTCACGTGTGGGCCTCCGGGTGCTCACCGCCCACGACTTCGGCTTTACGAGGGAAGCGTGGCTTCGCTGGCTCGCGGAGCGCGGGAACGAGATTCGCATCCAATGGCTCATCGAGGGCCTGGGAGACGGCCGCGCCAACATCCGGCTGCTCGCGTCCCGGGAGCTCTGGCGCCTGACGCGTTTGCTCCAACCGCTTTCGGAAACGACAAAACGCGAAGCCTTCGTGGAGGCGCAGAGGCACTATCAGCGCTGGTGGGCCAAGAGCCACCACGACTAAGGCCGCAGGCCCTCGTCACGAAGCGATGCGACGAGGCTGTCGACGCCGTCGAACTTCACCGCGCGGATCCCGCTCGCACGCGCCGCGTCGCAGTTGCTGGCCCGGTCGTCGATGAACACACAGCGCTCGGGCGGTACGCCAAGCTGGTCGAGAACGTAGCCGTAAGCTCCCGGCGCGGGCTTGCGAAAGCCGGTGCGGCACGAAACGAAGCTCCAATCGAGAAACCGCGAAGGCGCGAGGCGCTCTTCGATGAGCTCGTACCACACCGGGTAGTTCGAGAACGCGTGCATGACGAACCCGCCGTTCGCCAGGCTCTCGAGCAGGCTTTCCAGACCCGGCAGCCACCGGTAGGACCTCCGCAGGTCTTCGACGAAACCGCGGCGGTCGTAGTCGCGGCCGTCGGCGAAGAAGCGGCGAAGAAACTCGTCCTCGGTGAGCTTCCCTAGCTCGAATTCGATCCAGGCGTTCGGGTGTTTGGCTGCGAGCAGCTCGTCGAAGCTCATGCCGAAGAAGCGCGGCATCTCATCGAAGAACGGGTCGTGAACGAGCGTGCCCATGACGTCCCAGAGCACGATGGGGCGTTCGCTCATCCCACCGCCGAACCGCTCAGGTCGCGAGGCGCGCCCTGGTCGAGATCGTGCCGGCGGAGCTTGTCTAGAAACGTCGTTCGCTTTAGCCCGAGCATCCGGGCCGCCTCACTCTTGTTGCCGCCCGACCGGAGCAGCGCTCGCTGCAGCAAGCGGCGTTCCACCTCGAGATAGGTGCCGTCGAGGGACTCCCGCTCGTCGGTCGTCGGCCACGCGAGCGGCGGCAGGTCGGCGAGCTCGATCGTCTTGCCGCGAGCCTGGTTGGCTGCGAGCTCGACGACCAGCTCGAGCTCGGCGACGTCTCCGGGCCAGTCGTGATCGATGAGGGCCGACATCGCTTCCTGCGCAATGCCGAGCGGCTCGCGCGCGAGGACGCGGCAGGCCCTGTCGATCGCCAGGAGGACGAGCGAGGGTACGTCTTCACGCCTCTGCCGAAGCGACGGAATCGTGAGCCCGGGGCCCGAGAGACGGTTCGCGAGCTCGCCGTCGAGTGCGCTGCGACGTTGGAGCTCCGGCCAAGGGGTACGCGACGTGGCGATGACGCGGACGTCGCAGCCGGCATCGTGACCGCCGCGGCCGGAAAGGAGCTCTGCGAGACGCGCCTGCACCGGAATCGGAAGCGCAGGAACGTCCCGAAGCAGCAGCGTCCCGCCGGTCGCCGACTCGACCCAGCCCGTGCGTCCGGCGCTCGCCGAGCCGAAGAGGAGAGCGAACGCGTCGTCCGGCCGGACGGCCGAGCACTCCCCGACGATGAACGGCGCCTCCCAGCGCGGGCCCTTCTCGTGAATGAAGCGCGATACGGAAAGGACGGGGGAACCTGCTGGCGCGACGATCAGAACAGGCTCGCGAAGCGGCGCGAGCTCGATGGCGCGCGTCTGCACGCGACGCATGGAAGCGCTGTACGCGACGTGTAGGGTCTGGTCCTCGGCGAGACCGCGCCCGAGCACGTCGCATTGGTCCCGAAGGTGCGCCACCTCGCCCTCCAGCACGGAAATGCGCTCCTCTGCCTGGCGGCGCAGCGCGGACAGCTCGTGCACGTGCGTATCCGCGCGCCGCTGGGCGAGCGCAGAAGAAAGAGCTCCGCCGAGCGCATCTCCGAGCCTCCGCAAGTCGTCGACCTCGAGCGCAGAAAGCGCCTCCGTGCGGCCCGCGAGCGGAAGAAACAGAAGGCCTTCGACGTGATCGTGGTGGACGGCGGGCAGCACGCACCCAACGCCGCCCTCCGCCATCGCTTGGACCAGCGCTCGGATCGCTGGCTGCCGGACCACGTCGTCCGAGAGCGGGATGAAGTCGACGATACGCCTCGGATCGCCGCTGAAAAGGGACTGCACGACCGCCCGGGGGGGGTCGCCGGTCCGCATGTCGACCCGGGGTCCGACCGCTAGGCGCGCTCGAAGAGGCGGCTGCAGCGTGAAGAGCTCCGTGCGCACGCCGTCACCATCGAAGGCCTCGTCGAACGGGGCGAGCACGCGGAGCACGATGTCTTCGAGAGAAGCGCCGCCGACGAGGCTGTCGCGTGCGCGAGCCGCAGCATCGGAGAGGCGGCCGGACGTGCTCCAGATTGCGCGCGTGGAGAGCCGGCGCATCGCCG
>CAJIBU010000117.1_pt1 | contig 34651 bp, 32 predicted proteins | sample 9199451 | NCBI WGS metagenome assembly CAJIBU01 (sample SAMEA7708315, study PRJEB35096) | sediment metagenome | biome: marine neritic benthic zone biome [ENVO:01000025]; feature: sediment [ENVO:00002007]; material: shallow marine sediment [ENVO:03000034] sea grass bed [ENVO_01000059] ... | reverse complement strand
GGAACGGCGAAGCCCGGCGCAAGTGCGCCGGCAAGCCGAGCGAAGCGAGGCGCGCAGGGAGGATTACGGGTGGGGGTAGGCGCTCGTGTGGGGGCGGTGGGGCGGGACAAACGACCGCCGAAGGCGTCCTTGCGGGGCGGTGTTAACGAAACCGGACCACGCCCCCAATCCTGCAAACCCCCCCACCACATCCGCGGTAGCCACACTCACGGCGCCACCCGCCCCAGTCTTGGCAAGACGCGGATGGCACCACCCGCGAGCCCGAAGGGCGAAGCCCGGCGCAAGTGCGCCGGCAAGCCGAGCGAAGCGAAGGCGCGCGAGGGAGGATTACGGGTGGGGGTGGGCGGGGCGGTGCTAACGAGCCATGCCACGCAACGGATCCTGCAACCCGGCCCCACCACATCCGCGGCAGCACAAACACACAGAGCCACGGCCGACCCGTGCGCTTGGCGCCGCTAGGCCTCGCCGATGCTTCTCACGTTTGGGGCTACGTCGAAGACGCCTCGGCGTTTGGCTTTGGCTAGGATGCGGAGGGCGTCGCGGTAGCCGCGGCGGAGCATCTTTCTCGCGTGGAGCCGCGAGGTGAATGGGAGGCGGCCGAGGTCGGGGGAGACCACCAGGACCTGCACCTGCGGGTACATCTTGTGAATCAGATCGATGCCGCGCTTCTCTTTTTCGTTGAGGATGATGTTCAACGACTGCCGGACGACGGCGAGACCGCCCTGGTGAACCAGCGACGGGCTGCCCGGGCGCCCCACGTGCGGCCGATACACGTTCGAGATGATGACGACGTCGGCGCCCGCTTCGACCGCGAGGTCGATGCTCAGCGTGCGCACGACCTCTCCGTCGAGATAGTACCGGTCGCCGATGCGGTGCGGGCGAAAGAGACCGGGCACACACGTGGACGCCGCAACCGCCCGGCTGATCGGCACGTTGTCACGATACCCGCGTCCAAACACGACGCGACCCCGGCCGTCGACGTCCGCGGCGGTGACGAGCAGGTGCTTGTCGAGGTCGCGAAAATCGTCGGTGGGGAGCTGCTCTGCGACGAAACGCTCGAAGCGGTCGATCGAGAAGAGGCCACTGCTCAGATAGCCCCAGCTTCTGCGCTGCTCTTCATTCGGCAGGCCGAGAAAGTAGCGCGCCTTGAGCGGTGGCGTCTCGACGCCGCGCTGCCAGAACGGGCGAAACCAGTCGATCATCTGTGCTGGCGTGTATCCCTGAGAGTAGAACGCGCCGGCGATCGCACCGGCCGAAGCGCCGACGCACACGTCTGCCTCGATGCCGAGCTCTTCCATCGCACGAAGGACGCCGATGTGGGCGACGCCCTTGGCGGCGCCACCGGACCCGACGAATGCGACGCGCGGCTTCACCATCACGTGGGAAGCTGGCACAGGTTACGCGCGCAGTCGATGCGCAATTCTTGCGTGGCTCACTCTGCGGCAACCGCGGGTGCTGCCACCGCCGCTTTCTTCCCGAGGTAGGCCTCCCGCGTCACCGCGCGCAAGAGAGGTCGCGCTTCACGGGACAGCGCCGATCTCGGCCACTTCTTGATGAGCAGCTTCAGCGCATCGCGAGAGGTGTCCAGGTCATCGAGGTCGCGCGCACAGAGCGCAACGAGCCACCACCCGTCGGGCTGCAACGCTTCGTTCATGGTTTGGTCAGCCACCTTCTGCGCGAACACGAGGGCCTCCGCCGGCCGCCGCTCACTCCGCAGCGAGGACGCGAGACTCAGCTCGACCGCGGGGACGTGGGTGCCGTTCGGATGGAGCTCGAGCGCCTCCCGAAAACGCGCGATCGCCTCCTCGTGCTTTCGTGCTCCCGCGAGAGCGAGGCCCTTCTGATAGGCCTCGAGCGAGAGGTCTTGGCGGAACTGCTGCTCGAAATCGCGAAACACGGCGGCCTCGGTCGGCGAAAGGGCCTCCTTCGAAACCGACGGATACTCGCGCACCACGTCCTCACGCTTTCGGGCGCGGATCCACTCGTAGTATTTCGCGGCTCTGGCGGCAGCCGTGGCACGGTCGGACGCGCGCCGCACCTCGTCGCTCAGGTCGCCTCGCAGCGTTTCGGCAGTGGACGCCGCGCTGCTCATCTCCGCGCGGACGCTGTCGATCTCCGCGTCGAAATAGAGCTTCAGGCCAGCGAACGAAAGGATACCGATCACCGCAATCGCGACCCCGCTGTTCCAGTTGAGACGCCGCTCGTAGCCCGCCTGCCGCTTGGCGATCGATTTGATGTCGGCGCCCAGCGCGTTGACGAGATTGTTCGTCTTGATGATGAGCCCGCGGCTCTCGACGATCTCCTTTTTGATCTGTCGGACTTCGTCGTCGACGTCCCGCATGCACTCGGGGGTACAACCGACCCGGACGCGAGGCAAGGGAAGGCGCTTGACGAGGCAAACGGCGCCGCTTATGAGCCCCGCCAGAAGGTGCTCATGGGGGCTCGAATCAACACGGTCATGCTGCTCGCAATCATCTCGGGCTGCAATCCTCCGGCAGATTATGCCTTGGTCGGAAGCGCATACGTTCCTGGCGCCCATGGCGAAATCGAAACCGAGAAGATCGACGGCGGTCAGATTCTCGTGTCGGTCGTGATCGACCACCTCGACCCGCCCGAAAGCATCGAGCTCGGTCTCACGCACTACATCGTCTGGTTTGTCGCTTCCGGCGAGGCGCCTCGACGGCAAGGGCCGCTCGAGTACGACGCAGACGAGCGCACAGCCCGCGGGGCCTTCCCCACGTTGCTTCGAGAGTTCGATCTACAGGTCACGGCCGAAAACAGCGAGTCCCCGGAGATCCCGAGCGATCTAGTCGTCAGCTCTCAGAAAATCCGCGAGAAATAAAACCATGGCAGACACCTCCGACATCAAAAAGGGCTTCAAGATGCTGCTCGACGGCGTGCCCTATGCAGTCGTCGACCATCAGTTCGTCAAGCCAGGCAAGGGCCAGGCCTTCATTCGCACGCGCATCAAGAACATGATGACCGGCGCTGTGATCGACCGAACGTTCAAAAGCGGCGAGAAGCTCGAGAGGGCCGACACGGAAGAGCGCACGATGCAGTATCTGTATCCCGAGGGCGACGCGCGGGTCTTCATGGATACGCAGAGCTACGAGCAGCTCACGCTGTCGAACGAGCAGCTCGGCGACAACGTGCACTACCTGCTCGACGGCACCGAGGTGGACGTGATGCTGTTCGAGGGGCGACCAATTGGCGTGACCCCGCCCACGTTCGTCCAGCTGACGGTCACCGAGACCGAGCCCGGCTTCAAAGGGGACACCAGCAGCAACACCACCAAGCCGGCGACGCTCGAAACGGGGCTACAGGTCAACGTTCCGCTTTTCGTCAACGCCGGCGACAAGCTGAAGATCGACACGCGCACCGGCGACTACGTGGAGCGCGTCAAGAGCTGAGGGTGAACGTGCCGGGACCGACCGATCCGGCTCTGCTCGTTTCGCTTGAAACGCGGTCGCGTCTGCTTGCGGCAATCCGAGGCTTTTTTGGGGAGCGCGGTTTTCTCGAGGTCGAGACCCCGGCCCTGGTCCCGTCCCCGGGGCTCGATGCGCACCTTCGCGCGTTCGAGGTGCGGGACCCCAAAGGACGCTCGGTGGGTTGGCTCGCGACGAGCCCCGAGTATCAGATGAAGCGGCTTCTCTGCGCAGGCGCGACGCACATCTTTCAGCTCGGACGGAGCTATCGCGCCGACGAACAGGGCCACCACCACGAGCGCGAGTTCACCATGCTGGAATGGTATCGCGCCGAGAGCGGCTCGGACGCCGTGATCGCGGACACCGAGGCGCTGGTTGCGCGCGCGGCGAAAGAGCTCGACCACGCCGCGCCCGAGCTCGAGCCGCCGTGGCCTCGCCTCTCCGTCGACGAGGCACTTGCTCGGCACTCGGGCGAGCGACTTGCAACGCTCGACGGAGATGAGGAACGCTTTTTTCGCGTCTGGGCCGAGGAGGTTCAGCCGAAGCTCGGCGCCGACCGGCCGGTCTTCGTCACGGACTGGCCAAAGAGTATGGCCTCGCTCGCCCGCATCAAACCAAACGGATACGCGGACCGCTTCGAGGCGTTCTTCAAAGGCATCGAGCTCTGCAACGGCTTCGGTGAGCTGACCGACCCGGTGGAGCAGCGCCGGCGCTTCGAGCGCGACCTGGCCCTCCGAAGCGCGGCAGGCGCACCCGTCTACCCGATCGACGAGCGCTTCGTCGAGGACCTGCACCGAGGAATGCCCGAAAGCGCAGGAAACGCCCTTGGCGTCGACCGCCTGCTGATGCAGCTCGCCGGGTCTGACTCGATTCAGTCGGTGATGGCGTTTCCGGCCGAGCGACTCTGAGCCGACGCAGGGTCAGGTTTGCCGCTCGGCAGCTTTGGCGCGCTCCCAGAGCGTATCGAGCTCGGCGTCGTCGTAATCGCGAAGGTCTTTGCCCTCGGCTCGGGCGGCGAGCTCGCAGTGGCGAAAACGTGAAGAGAAGCGGTTGAGCGACGCGCGAACGGCCGCCTCGGGGTCGAGCTCCTGCTTTCGAGCGTAGGTCGCGAGCGCGAACAGAAGGTCGCCGAGCTCGTGCTCGAGCGCCGCCTGGTCGCCGCTTTGCGCGGCTTCATCGAGCTCTCGAAGCTCTTCGTCGATCTTGTCGCGGGGCCCGCCCGCGTCCGGCCAGTCGTAGCCCACCGCGCTGGCCTTTTCACCGATGCGCACCGCGCGAAGGAGCCCTGGCAGCGCAGTGGGGACCCCGCTCAGCGCGCCGCGTTCTTTCTTTTCCTTGGCCTTGATCGCCTCCCAGCTGTTGACGGCGCCGCTCGCGTCGTCGACGCGCTGGTCACCGAACACCCACGGATGACGCCTGACGAGCTTCTCGCAAATGGCCTCGACCACGTCGTCGACGTCGAACCAGCCGTTCGCTTCGGCGAGCGCCGACTGAAAGACGATCTGAAGCAGCAGATCTCCGAGCTCTTCGCGGAGCATCTCCGGCGTGCCGTGGTCGATCGCATCGACGACTTCGAACGCCTCTTCGATGACGTATTGGCGGAGGGTATCGAGGGTTTGCTCGCGGTCCCAGGGGCACCCATCGGGCCCGAGCAGGGTGCGCATCACTTCGACGAGCCTCGACAGCGACTGGCCTTTTTCACTCACGGGCCGCCTCTAGCACAAGCGGTTGACGGGCCCCAGCGGCAGGCGTCATGGTCCTGGGCCATGGCGTACGCGAAAAGCGCGGTCAGCTCCCAGCAGATCATCGACGCCGCGATTCGCGTGCTCGCGCGCCAGGGCTACGCGCGCACCAGCCTCCTCGAAATCGCCAAAGAGGCGGGAATGAGCAAAGGCGCCCTTCACTACCACTACCCGACCAAAGAGGCGCTGATTCACGCGGTGCTCGAAACCGCGTGCAACGCCGTCCAGGCGCGCACCATCCAGGCGTGGTCGCCCTCGGACAATCCGTTCGAGGCCCTCCGAAAGTCGCTCGAAGAGCTCTGGGCAACGCGCGCCGAGCGTACCGACGAAGCGCTCGTCGTCGCGGACCTGCTCGCACTCAGCCTGTATGACGAGTCTTTGCGGCCGACGCTTGCGGAGTTCTACGAGCTCGGCGCGAAGCAAATCCGAGACTATCTCGAGGAAAACCTGCTGCCGCTCGGGCTCGAGCCCCGCATCCCGCTCGACGTGCTTCCGCGAATCGTCATCGGCCTGCTGGACGGCCTGGTGATGCAGGCGTTCGTCGACCCTGATGCGGTTTCACCGGACGTCGTCGTCGACGCGGTCCAGACCATCGCGGTTTCGATCTTCACGGGCGGGACCGGCAAGTGAGCGCACTCGACGGGGTTCGTGCCCAAGATGCCGCGGTCGGCACGCTTCGAGAGGCGCGCGCGCGTGGACGGGTGGCGTCTGCGTACTTGTTCGATGGGCCGAGCGGCGTTGGCAAAGAGCTGACGGCGCGGAGCTTCGCCACGGACGTCGTCGCGGGCGACGACCTGCACGTGGTCGACCGCATCGAGGCGGGTGCGCACCCCGACGTTCGCGTGTTCCGCCCGCGCGACGAGGGGAAGCGCAACATCCAGGTCGACGTCCTGCGCGACGAAATCTTGCCTCTTGCGCAGTTCGCGCCGTTCGAGGCAGGCGCCACGTTTCTGATTTTCCCCGAAGCCGACGTGTCGTTCCCGAACTTCCAACCCGAAGCGGCCAACGCGCTCTTGAAGACACTCGAGGAGCCGCGCCCCAACGTCCACTTCATCCTCACCACCGAGCGCCCGGATTCACTTCTGCCGACGATTCGGTCGCGCTGCCAGCGGCTTCGTTTCGGCCGGCTGCCAGACGCAACGGTGTCCGAAATCCTCACGCGCGAGGGGGTGAGCGAAGACGCGATCCCCGCAGCGGTCGCACTCGGCGGCGGGCGAGCCGACGTCGCGCTCGCCCTCGCTCGGGACGGCGCCGCCTCCGAGATGACCGAGCTCGTGGTTTCGGTCGACGACGCCGTGCGCGACGCCGGTCCCGGGTCTCTCATCGAGCTTTCGGAGAGTCTCGCGCGGCGGGAGGACCTCGAGCTGGTGCTCCTCGCGCTTCAAGCCTTCTATCGCGACGTCGCGATCAGCGGGCTCGGTTCGTCGGAATGTCGACTCGGGTTTCCTGCCCTCGCCGACGAGCTCGATGCGCGCGCTGCCTCCGTCAAACCGGCCGCTGCAGCCGAACGCGTTGCAATGGTGCACGAGTGCGTGGCGTCGATGCGGCAAAACGCGAACCGCCAAGTCGCGCTCGACGCGTTGCTCTTCGGTCTCCGCCGCACCCGCTAACTGGCGTCGCCCCCGAATTTGGCTAGTCTCGGGCGGCTGATGGCTCGCCCTTTCTACGTCACGACGCCGATCTATTACGTCAACGATCGGCCGCACATCGGCCACGCGTATTCCACCGTGGCCGCCGATGTCGTGTCACGCTATCGGCAGCTTCGTGGGCACCCGAGCTACTTTCTGACGGGCCTCGACGAGCACGGTCTCAAAATCGAGCGGCGTGCGCGCGAAGAAAACCTCGCGCCGCAGGAGTTCGTCGACCGCATGGCGGCGCCCTTTCGGCTCGCCTGGGAAGAGCTCGAGTGCGCGCACGACGGGTTCATTCGCACCACGTCCGCGCAGCACCGCGAGAACGTACAGGCGATTTGGAAGCGCATGGAGGCCAAGGGCGACATCTACCTCGACGACTACGAAGACTGGTACTGCGTCGGCTGCGAGTCGTTCAAGACGGAAAAGGAGCTCCTCGAAGGCAAGCTCTGCCCCATTCACCAAAAGCCGGTCGAGCGGATCAAGGAGCGCAGCTACTTCTTTCGGCTGAGCAACTACACGCAGCCCCTGCTCGATTTCTACGAGGCCCACCCCGATTTCGTGCAGCCCGAGGCCCGCTTCAACGAGGTGAAGTCGTTCGTCAAGGAGGGGCTCCGCGACCTGTCGGTTTCGCGCACGAGCTTTCGCTGGGGCGTGCCGGTTCCAGGCGACGCGGAGCACGTGGTCTACGTTTGGCTCGACGCGCTGACCAACTACGTGAGCGCGCTCGGCGGCCCAGCAGAGCCAGGTGTCAGCCCTCTCTACGACGAGTTCTGGGTCGACTCCGAAGCGATCGTCCACATCGTCGGCAAAGACATCTTGCGCTTTCACGCGGTGTATTGGCCGGCGTTCTTGATGAGCGCGGGGATACGGCTGCCGACGCAGATCTGGGCGCACGGCTGGCTCACGGTGAACGGCGAAAAGATGTCGAAGTCGCTCGGCAACTTTCTTCCGCCAGCCCCGCTCGTCGAGGCGTTCGGAGCCGACGTGCTGCGCTACTACTTCATGCGGGAAGTCGGTTTCGGCCAGGACGGCGACTTCAGCCACCAAAACCTGATCAACCGATACAACGGCGAGCTTGCCAACGGCCTCGGCAACCTGATGAACCGCATCGTCGCCAGCATCCTCAAGAAGAATCTCGACGGACGCGTGCCGAACGTCGCGCTCGACGACCTCGAAGCCGACGACCGCGCTCTCATCGACCGGGCCGCGGAGCTCTCCCGGGTGGCCGCGACGCACTTCGAGGCGCTCGCCTTTCATCGCGCGCTAGACGCGATCTGGGAGCTGGTCTCGTCGGCGAACAAGTACGTCGACACCACGGAACCGTGGAAGCTCGCCAAGCAGGACGACAAGACGCGCCTCGAGCAGGTTTGCTACACCGTTCTCGAAACGCTTCGATGGCTTTCGGTCATGCTCTTTCCGGTGATGCCCGAGAAGTGCAACGAGCTCCGAGCGCAGCTCGGCCTGGCCCCGCTCCTACCGACCGAGCAGGCGGACCTCTGGCCGAGCGCCTGGGGTGGGCTCCGCGCCGGCACGCAGACACGAGCGTCGACACCGCTCTTCCCACGATTCGACGACAAGCAGCAACAGGCCGTGCTCGAGCGCCTTGGCGTCGGGGCTCGAGCGGCGGACGATCAAAAGGCGGCAGCAAAGATGGAACCACAGGACGAAAGCGCCGACGCGCTCATCGAATACGACGACTTCACGAAGGTCGACCTCCGCGTGGCGGTGGTGCAGGCAGCGGAGAAGGTCGAAAAGAGCAAGAAGCTGCTGAAGCTGACCGTGGACGCAGGCGACGCCGAGCCGCGCCAGATCGTCGCCGGCATCTCCGAGCACTACGCACCCGAAGACCTGGTCGGCAAGCGGGTCGTGATCGTGGCCAACCTGAAGCCGAGAAAGCTCATGGGGCTCGAGTCCCAGGGCATGGTGCTCGCGGCAAGCGATGACTCGGGCCTGCGTGTCGTCAGCATCGACGGCGACGTCGACCCGGGGTCGCGGGCGAAGTGATCCCGCCCCTGACGCCGACTTTCGAGGCCGCGCTGCGTGACGTCCAGGCAACACAGGCGCGCTTTCGAGGAGCGGCGGCGGCGCGGCTTGCCGAGCCCCCACCAGGGAGGGAGCGGGAGGCCGCGCAGGGTCTCTTGGTGCTGACCAGCGATTCGGTCGGCGGCGTACGCGAGGCCGCGTACGAATCGCTCGGGCTACTGGGCGAAAGAGACGCGCTCGATGCGCTGCGCGAAGGCTTCGACGACCCGCACTTTGGCGCTCGGCAGGCCGCGGTGCTTTCGTTTGGGCGCATTGCGTCCCAAGAGGCGGTGGACGAGCTGGCCGACCTGCTCGACGACCCTCGACCCGAGATTCGCTTCTCCGCGGTGTGGACGCTCGCGACGCTCGGCGCCGAGCATGCCGACCGCATTCGCGCGCGCTTGCAGGACGATGATCCCGAGGTGCGGCTGATCGCCGCGCAGTGCCTCGGGGAGATGGAGGCGGTTCAAAGCGCCGACGCGATCGCCCAACTGCTCGACGACTCCTCGGACGACGTTCGCTTCACGGCGGCTGCAGCGCTCGCGTCGCTTGGCGATTCGAGAGGCGTCTCGATCTTGCGCGACGGGCTGAGTCGCCCCGACCGCGCCCTGGCCTCGGCGACCGGGCTCGGGGAGCTCCAGGACCAAGCGTCACGCGACGCGCTCCTTCGCCTAGCCAAGCACCGCTTGCGCTCCCCGATTCTTCGCGTGGCGGCGGCGGGCGCCCTCGTGCGGCTCGGCGAGCCAACGGGCGTGGAGGTGATTCGCAAGGTCGTGCGGAGCTGGAAGATCGAGGCGAGACAGTACGCGGTCGAGCTCATCGGCGAGCTCGGGCTCACCTCGCTGGTGCCAGACCTCGGGCGTGCGCTTCGGCGGAGTCGCCCGCGCGAACACGGCGTCTACGAAGCCGCGCTCGAACGCCTCTCGCCCGAAAGCGCACAGGCGGCCGCGTTGCTTGCCTCGCTGCGAGACCCGAATCACCCTGACTAGCGAAGATGCTCTTCGATACGCACTGCCACTTGGACGACCCCCGTCTTTTCGACGACCTCGAGGCAGTCCTCGAGCGTGCGGAGGACGCGGGGGTGCGCCGCATCACCAGCATCGGGTGCGCACACGACGTCGATTCGGTTCGGTCTGCAATCGCGATCGCGCGAAAACATCCCGATCGCATCACCGCCACGGTCGGGGTGCATCCGCACGACGCGAAGCACCTGGACGACGCGCTCGACTCGGCGATCCGCGACGCGGGGACGGACCCCTCGGTGGTTGCCATCGGGGAGACCGGCCTCGACTACCACTACGACCACTCGCCGCGGCAGGCCCAAGAAGAAGCGTTTCGTCGGCAGATCGCGATCGCCAAAGAAGTCGGCAAGCCGCTGGTGATTCACACGCGGTCGGCGCCCGAGCCCACCCTGCGAATCCTGCGCGAGGAAAACGCCAAAGACGTAGGCGGCATCATCCACTGTTTCAGCGAAGACGCCGGGTTCGCCGCAGCGGCGCTCGATCTCGGTTTCGTCTCTTCCTTCAGCGGCATCGTCACCTTCAAAAAGGCGACGGCCGTGCAGGAGGCCGCCCGAAAACAGCCGATCGACGCCCTTCTGATCGAGACGGACGCGCCCTACCTCGCGCCGATTCCGAAACGCGGAAAGCTCAATGAACCCGGCTATGTAGCCCATACCGCGGCACGGGTCGCCGAGCTCCGCGGGGTCGACGTGGAGACCCTGGCCGAGGCCACCTACGAAAACGCGCTTCGCGTGTTCGGAATCGACGAATAGCCCGGGGTCCGTGCGCGCTCTCGGCCCGCCTTGACTCGGCACCGGCCCTCACTATCTTTGCGGCCCTTTTGTGGGGGAGCAGACCTGTGAACACCAATCCCGGACTGATCGGCACCAAGCTCGGCAACACCCAAATCTTCCTCGACGACGGGGAGGTTCGGCGCGTGACCGCAATCAAGACGGGGCCTTGCGTGGTCGTTGCGAAGCGAACTCCGGCAGAGCACGGCTACGCGGCGGTGCAGCTCGGCTTCGGCACCCGCCGCGAGAAGTTGGTCTCGCAGCCTGAAGCGGGCCACTTCAAAAAGGCCGGCGTAGACGCTCCGCGCGTCGTTCGCGAGTTCCGCATCGACGACTCGCTGCTCTCGCGATTCGAGGTCGGCCAGATGGTGGGCGCGGCCGACATCTTCCAGGTGGGCCAGTTCGTCGACGTCTCCGGCACGAGCAAGGGTCGCGGCTTCACCGGCGTGATGAAGCGGCACAACTTCGCCGGCGCAGGGACCGTCGGCCACGGCACGCACGAGTACAAACGCCACGGCGGCTCGATCGGCATGAACATGACGCCCGGTCGCACCCTGCGTGGGCAGAAGATGCCTGGCCAGCACGGCAACAAGAAATCCACCGTCTTGAACCTCAAGATCGTCAAGGTGCTATCCGACGAGAACATCGTGCTCGTCGAGGGTGGCGTGCCGGGGCCGCGAAACGGCGTCGTCACGGTCAAAGGGGCCGTGAAGAAAGCGCCCGTGCCGCTCCCCGACCCGCCGGCGCAGCCCGACGCGGCCGCCGAAGAGGCCGAAGCCACCGACGAGGCCTAGCTGGCCCGCCGGCGGAAGCAGGACCACCACGGACGTCGCGCGCGGCGGCAGGGGTACCCTGCCCGCTCGGTCTACAAGCTCGAAGAGATCGATCGCCGAGTTTCTCTCTTTCGCAAGGGGCAACGCGTTCTCGACCTCGGCGCGAGCCCGGGCTCTTGGACGCTGTACGCCGCGGAGCGCGTCGGACCGAATGGGCGAGTTCTCGGGATCGACCTTCAGGAATCGAGCGCGGCGCTGCCATCCCACGCCGAGATCCGCACGCTCGACGCGTTCGAGATCGACCCGGCCGCCCTCGGCGGACCGTTCGACGTGGTGATCAGCGACATGGCGCCGAAGACGACGGGACAGCGGCACGCGGACCAGTACAAGAGCTACGAGCTGGTCATGCGGGCGCTGAAGCTCGCCGAGGACGTGCTCACACCCGACGGGACCTTCGTGGCGAAGATCTTCCAAGGCCCGGACCTGAACGAGGCTCGAGATGCCCTTCGGCAAGCTTTCGACAAGGTGCGAATCATTCGCCCCGAAGCAACGCGGTCCGAGAGCTACGAGACTTTTCTCGTCGGACTCGGGTTTCAACCGGGCTAGCGCTCGAGGACTTCGAGCCGTGCGCGCGCGCGGTCGGCGTACGGACCGTCCGGGTCGAGCTTGATCGTACGACGGAGGTGCGAGCGCGCCTTTCCAATCTGACCTTGCTTCGCGAGGATCGACCCGTACGCGTAGTGCAGCGCGGGGTCGAGCTCGTCCTGCAGGACGGCCTGGCGCATCGTCGCCTCCGCGTCGTCGAGCTCACCGAGCGCGTAGTGGGCCAGTGCAAGCTCGGCGAGGAGCTCGGTGGGGACTGGGTCGGCCGCGCGCTCGCGGGCGCTCTTCAGCACGGAGACCGCATCGACTGGACGCCCGGCGCGCCGAAATCCCTCCCCGACGGCGATCGAAAGAAGGACGTCGTCTCGGACCAAGGGTCGCGCGGCCTCGAGCTGAGCCGCCGCTTCATCGCGACGGCCCGCGGCCAGCAGCATCATCGCCAGGTTGATGCGGGGCACGGGGTCGCGCGGGAGTCTCGCGATCGCCTCCCGGTACTGCGCCTCTGCGGCCTCGATGTTGCCCTGCTCCTCGTAGGCAAGCGCGAGATTGAATCGCGCGGCGGCAAGCTCGGGGTCGAGCGCAACCGCTCGCTCGAGCGCAGACACCGCATCGTCGAGCCGGCCGCGCTTGCGCAAAACCAAGCCCAGGTTGTTGAACGCTTGGGCGAACCCGGGGTTGGCCTCGGCGGCGCGACGATAGGCCTTTTCCGCGCCTGCGACTGCACCACTCTCCTCCCGAGCGAGGCCGAGGTCGAGCCAGGCGCGTGCGTCGTCCGGGTCCTCCGCGACAGCCCGCTCGAAGATGCGAGTCGCCTCGGCGATGTCACCCTCCGTGAGAAGCTGCTCGCCCCGAAGCACCTCGGGACTCGCCTCGGGCCGGCTGGGCTCGACCGCGGACGACGCCGGGGTCGTGGTGGAGGGCTGATTGCTTCCACACGCAGAGGCGAGCAGAACCGCCGCTGCGAGAGCCCGCCTGGCTTTCATGAATCCTCAGCGCGCGCGTGCAGTGCCATGATGCGACTGTGGAGCACGTTGCGGACGCGCTTCAGCTTGTCGAGATCGTGGACTTTGTTGCCGTCGTGATCTGCGACGTAGAAAACGTCCGCAACGCTCTGACCCTCGGTGTTGACCTTCGAGAGCGCGATGGTGAGGTCGAGCTGGTGGAGCGTGCGTGCGATCTCGTGGAGCAGGCCCACGCGGTCTCGGGTGAAGACGTCGACGACCGTGTAGCGAGCCGAGGCGTTGTTGTCGACGCTGATTTGCGTCGGCACGTCTGGGCCCGGCCGCACCGACCACGGCGGCGGCGTGCTTTGGCGCGCGATGAGGTCTTGGGCGGTGATTCGGTTGGTGATGCGCTGGACCAAGTCCTCTTGAAGCGCCTCCGCGAGGCGGGTTGGCGTCGGCGTGTGGTCTCCCACGCGGACCCAAAACACGTCGAACACCTCGTTTCCGGACTCGCGCTGTCGCGTGTAGATCTGCGCCTTGAGAACGGATAGATCGTGCGCCGCGAAGACCGCCGTCATGTCGGCGAGGAGCCCCGACCGGTCGCCTGCGATCAGCACGACCTCCTCGACGTCCTCACTCGGCCCCGGCCCGACTCGGACAGTTGCGATCGCCTCGCTGCGGTCCCGCGAGATCCGGGCATGGCGGCGCACGACGTCGACGGGGTTCGCGAGGAAATAGCGGTCCGGCATCTCATCGATGAAGCTCTGAAGCTCATCCTGCCCCGCGTCTCCGGCGAAGCCGACGACCGACTGGAGCTTGACCTCCAGCACGCGATTCTCCGTTTGAAGCGGTGCGGTCCCAGACTCGAGCTGTGCAAGCGTCGCCAGGTAGAGGTCTTCGAGGGCGCGGGCCTTCCAAGACGTCATCGCCTTTGGATTGACCGTGGAAATCACCGTGTGGGTGCAGAGGAAGAGATCGCGAAGACGCTCCGGGGTCTCGACCAGACGAACCACCTCGTTCAGGCTTTGCGGGTCGTGAATGTCGCGCTGGGTCGCCCACCTGTAGAGCAGCTTCTGATTCCGGACGAGCCACTCTACGTGCTGCGCGTCGACGGCGCTGAGTCCCAACCTGAGCGCGACGCTCTTCGCGAGCTTGGCCCCGGACTCCTCCTGGTCGCGTCCGCGCGTTCGTCCGAGCGAGTGTAGGAGGACGGCGAGGAAAAGAGGAAGCCGCCTCGGTGCTTCAGCCGCGAGGCGCATCGCCAAGGAGCGCCCGTGAGCCTCGCCGCGGGTGAGCGACTGTAGCTCTTCCAGGGCTTTCACCGCGTGCACGTCGGCCGTGTAGACGTGAAAGACGTCGTGGTAGACGCGACCGACGAGCGGCTCGAACTCGGGAATCATCGCAGAGACCAGCCCGACTTCGTGGAGCTCGGCCACCGTGGAGCCGCTCCGAAACGGCGATTCGTCGACGTTCTTCAGAAGGCTCAGGAAGAGCTGGGTTGCCTCCTCGGAATCTTGAAGGCGAAGGCGCCAACGCTTGTCGGGTGTCAGGCGAGCGATGGCGTCGCGCGCCGAGTGGTCGAGCCACTTCTGGTGACGAAGCGCCTGCCTATAGAAGCGGAAGGCGAGCGCAGGGTCGTCCGTGAGCCGCTCGGGCTTCTCGAGGGTGATCGAATCGTCGGCGAGAATGATTCCGTGCGCGAGCTTGCGAAACGCCGCAGCCCGCTCGCGGTTTCGAGGCCGCGCGCGATCGAGCATGCGCTCGGCGGTGAGAGCGACGATGCGCGCGTGCCGATAGTACGCCTGCATGAACTGTTCCACACCCAGCGTGACGCCGTCGACGAACCCGAGCTCCTGCGCGATGTCCTCTTGGTCGCCGAACGTCAGACGGTCCTGCTGACGGCCCGCGCGCAGGTGTAAGAGGTTGCGGACACGCCACAGCATCTCTCGAGCGTCTTCCAGCTCGCGCACCTCCCGCGCGAGCAGCGCCCCGGTGCGAACGTAGTCCTGTTCGTCACGTGCGCCCCACCGCGCTCGAGCGGCCCATTCGGCGACGTCCATGTCGCGGAGGCCGCCGCGTCCCTGTTTGACGTCGGGCTCGAGCAGATAGAGGCTTCCGCCAAAGCGACGGTGGCGCGCCGTGGTGTCCTGCTCGAGGGCTTCGAGGAACTCCTCGAGATGCGGCTCGAACACCTGGTCGCGCGCGCCGCGTTCGAGGTCGTCTAGAAGCGACCCGCTGCCGGCCACGCGCCTGAAGTCGATGAGGGTGGTCGTGGTGCGGATGTCGTCCTGCGCGAGCCGCAGCGTTTCGTCGACGCTGCGAACCGCGTGGCCGATGTCGACGCCGAGATCCCAGAGCGGATACAGCAGGCCCTCGGCGAGCGCGCCGACGAACGGGTCGTCGGAGTCGTCGCACAGAAAAACGACGTCGACGTCGCTGTTGAGCCCCAAGGTCGATCGCCCGTAGCCACCGACCGCGACCAGCGCGATGCGGCTGCGGGGCTCGCTGCCCGTCGCCCGACTAGCGGCGTCTGCGGCGCAGTAGAGCGCGTTCAACAATCCGTCGAGAGCTCTCGCGTGGGACCGCGCGGTGGGGACACCCGCATCGCCCCGGCGCACGGCATCCTCGAACGCACGACGGTAACCGCCGAGGTACCCGCTACAGGTCTTGCCGAGCGAAGGTGCGAGCCCACCCAGATCGACGACCGGACTGGATCCATCCGACAACAGTCAGCGAGTATGACCGTCCGAAAAGATGGCGGCAAGCTACTGGGGGTCCCGTCCGTGAAGATACGACGCAATCCCCGACGCGATGCCGTCCGCGAGCGCTCGACGGTATTTGGGCTTCGTCAAAGCGCGTGCTTCGGGCTCGTAGGTGAGAAACGACGCCTCGACGAGCACGGCCGGCATTCGCGCTCCAACCAGAACGTAGAACATCGCCTTGCGCACTCCGCGATCCGCGAGGTCGGGAACGAAGCCACGGCCTCGCTCCAACGTGTAGCGCTGGATCTTTCGAGCGAGCGTCCCCGACCCGTCGGCCTGCGCGCGACGGTGGTACTTCGCCAGCAGGGTTTGGATACCGCTGACCTCTGCGACGCGCGTTCCGTTTTCGCGCGCCGCGAGTCGAAGTGCTTGGCGATTGTTGGTCGTGTCGAGAACGAACGTGGTGACCCCACCCTTGCGGACCTGCTCGGAAGACGCGTTCAAATGAATTGAAACGAATGCATCCGCGTTCATCGCGTTGGCGAGAGCGCAGCGGGCCTCGAGGGAGAGATCGACGTCCGTGGAGCGCGTCAGCACGACGCGGGCGCGCGGCATGATCGCGCGAAGGCGGTCCGATGTGAGGCGAGCGAGGTCGAGCGCGAGCTCGGACTCCACCAGACGATGCCGGTCGTTGGCCGCCCCAGGCTCGCTCCCGCCGTGGCCGGGATCCAACACCACGAGAGGCCGCGATTTCCGAATGGCTTCGTCCTTTGCGCTCACGTCGACGACGATTCGGTACGGGTCCGTCAGGTAGAAGATCCTACCGGTCGCGCCCGGCTCGAGGTCGAGCACGACCCTCGGATTGGGCGTTGCGAGCCGAACCCGCCCAAGCCCCCCTCGGCCGACGGACTGCGACAAGGGCACATCGTCTCCCCACACGGTGTCTTCGAGCTCGATTGCGATGCGTGCGGGGAGCACCCCCTCCGCTTGAAGCTGTTTCTGTCGGAACAGAGGGGCACCGTCGAACGACAGCACGACGCGCACCCCCGCCACTCGCTCCGCGCGGCCCCCGTAGACGTCGATGCGCCTCAGCCTCGCCGCCTCGCGCGCTCGGGCAGACGTTTCTTCCGAGGGCTGCGGAACCGACGCAGGCAATGGAAGGTCGTTGGCGGGCGGCATGTCGCCTTTGCATCCGACGGCGCTCGACAGCAGCGCGAGAAGAGCGAGCTTCGACGTGGTCATACGCTTGCGAATGGTCGCGTGTGTACGCGAACGCCGTCGCTTGGTCAACGGGGTCGGACCTCGTTGACCAGCCCCAACCGATCGCCTAGCTTCCGGCGCATGGCGGGGCTGACTTACCGAGATGCAGGAGTCGACATCGAAGCCGGCGAACGTCTCGTAGAGCGCATCAAACCGCTCGCCCGCTCCACGCGCACGCCTCACGTGCTCGGGTCGCTCGGGGGTTTTGCGGGTCTCTGCAAGGTGCCGGACGACGTCGAGGACCCGGTGCTCGTTTCGGGCACCGACGGCGTGGGCACCAAGCTGAAGCTCGCATTCGAGCTCGACCGCCACGACACCATCGGCATCGACCTCGTTGCCATGTGCGTGAACGACATCATCACGGTCGGCGCTAGGCCGCTCTTCTTTCTCGACTACTTCGCCACCTCCAAGCTGGACGTCGAGCGCGCGGAAGCCGTCGTTCGAGGGATTGCCAGCGGCTGTCGAGAGGCCGAGTGCGCGCTCCTCGGAGGCGAAACGGCCGAGCTCCCCGGTTTCTACGCGCCCGGCGAGTACGACCTCGCCGGGTTCGCGGTCGGCGTCGTGGCACGCTCTGCGATCCTCGACGGGTCCGAGGTGCAGGCGGGCGACCGCCTCGTCGCCCTGCCCTCGTCAGGGCTGCACTCCAACGGCTTTTCCCTCGCGCGCCGCGCTCTGTTCGAGGGCGACTCCGCATCTTCGCCCGACGACCCCTACGGCCCCGATGAGAGCCTCGGGGCGCCGCTCCTTCGGCCTACGCGCATTTACGCCAAGGCGGCACGCACCGCGAGCGCGCACGGGGTTCGAGCCATGTGCCACGTCACCGGCGGTGGTTTGACCGAGAACCTGCCGCGCGTGCTGCCTGAGGGGTTGGGGGTTGCCATCGACACCGGTGCGTGGGAGCCCGATTCGCTGTTTGCGCTCATTCAAAGTCGCGGCGAGGTGGACGCCTCTGAAATGCGGCGCACGTTCAATCTCGGCGTCGGCTTCGTGATGGTGGTTGCGCCGGAATCCGCGCCGAGCCTCGTGTCGGCGCTCGAATCGATGGGTGAGCGGCCCTTCATGCTCGGCGAGGTCGTCGAGGGTGAGGGCGTGACGTATTCGTCGTAGGGGTGCAATGGACGTCGTCGTTCTCGTTTCCGGCCGTGGCTCGAACCTGCACGCGATCTGTAGAGCGATCGATGCAGGTGAATGCGACGCCGACATCGTCGGGGTCGTCTCGGACCGCAAGAGCGCACTCGCGCTCGAGCTCGCGGACGAGCGGGGGATTCCGACTCGCGTGGTGCCTCTGCGAAAAGGCGACGACCGTGATGCCTGGAACGAGACACTTGCGAGCGTGGTTGCCTCCCTCGAGCCCGACCTCATCGTTCTCGCGGGTTTCATGCGAGTGCTCGGCTCCCCGCTTCTCGAGCGCTTCCCGGGCAGAATCATCAACGTGCACCCCGCTCTTCTGCCGGCCTTCCCGGGTCACAAAGGCCCGGAGGACGCGCTCGACGGTGGCGTTCGCATCAGCGGGTGCACCGTTCACGTGGTGGATTCGGGCGTCGACACCGGCCCGATCATCGCCCAGGCCGCAGTTCCCGTGCTTCCGGACGATACAGCCGAGACGCTCCACGCGCGCATTCAAGCTCAAGAACACCGTCTCCTCCCACGGGTGGTCCACCAAATCTCGGTTGGCGCCATCACCCTGGACCCACTTCGGGTCGACCTTTCGGGGTCGGACTCGGAGTTCCTAGTGGTGCCCCGCGTGTAGCGCCGTGCCCACGAGCTTCTACGACGTCGTGGTTCTCGGTGCTCGTTTGGAGCCGCTGCTCTGCGCGGCACTGTGTGCGCGGGCCGGGCTTCGCGTGTTGGTGCTCGGGCAGGGGACACCGGAGCCGTCATATCGTCTCGGCGACGTCGCGGTCGAAACCCATCCGCGCTTCGTCCTCGGGCTGCGAAGCCCGATCGTCCAGGCCACCCTCGAGGAGCTGACGCTCAAGCAAGACGTTCGACAGCGGGTGCTCGACCGCGAACCACCGCTTCAGTTTCTCTTCGCGAAGCATCGTATCGACGTTCACCCACAGTCGAACGCGTGGCTTCGCGAGACATCGAGAGCGTTTCCTGAAGCGCGACGCCAGTCCGCAGACATCACGCGAACGCTCGGCGAAATCAGAGTCGAGCTCGACGACTTGGTGAGCCGAAACCTCGTGTGGCCACCCGAAACGTTCCTCGAACGGCAGCGGTTCTCCTTTGCCGCTGCCGGGCAGCGCTTCGACCGCAGTGGGCGTGGATGGGCAGCGTGGCGGCAGCTCCCGATGGGCCACGCGCTGCGCACCGGATTCGATGGCGCTCTCGCCCACGTGTCCGGGCTGCTGCTCGCACAGCATTCCGACGCGACGCGGGCGCGGCTCGCGGGTCATGTTCTCGACGGCCTCGTCGAGCTGGAGGGGGGGACCACCTGGCTTCTCCAAGCGCTCGCTCAGCGCATCCGGTCGTGGGGTGGCGACGTCAGACTTCGAGACCGCGCCGGCTCGATCCAACATGACGGGCGCCGAGGCCACACGGTCACCATCGCGCGCACCGACGAAGAAGTCGGCTGCTCGCGCATCGTTCACGGAACGTCGATCGCCGAGCTCGGCCAGCTGCTGCCCGACCGGGGCTCCATCGATGCGATCTTCGAGCGCGTCGGCGAGCCTCGCTCGCGAAAGTACCGCTGTGCAGTCCACGTCTGCGTCCGCCGCTCGGTGATCCCGGAGCCGCTCGGCTCTGCCGCGCTCGTTTGCACGAACGGCACGGATCCGGCCGGCGCATCTTGGATGCAGCGCCGCAACATCGACGACGAACGAGTGCTCCTGACGGTGCATCGGCTCATCGACGAGCACTTGGTGGACACCGGTTCATCGCCTCTTCGCTTCGTTCGACCGGACGCGCTTCAAGCGCTCCGGGCGATCGTCCCCTTCTTCGACGAACATGCGCTCTGGATCGACAGCCCTCACGACGGCCTCGCGCCCGATGCGCTCGCCGGTGGAACGGTTGCCCCGGAGACCAGCAGCCCGTGGGCTCGAGGCCCGTCCACGATGCAGGTGGTCTACGACTATCCGACTCGACGAGCGCTGGGCGTGTGTGCGCTGCCTACACGCACGTCGGTTCGAGGGGTGTCTCTGTGCAATGAACAGGTGTCACCGGGTCTTGGTTTCGAGGGCGCGTTCCTCGCTGCAAGCTCGGTCGCCCGCATCATTCGATCCCAATATCGGAGGCCGGATTGGCTGCGGCGAAGCGCCTGGAGCGCCCGCAGTTAGGGGCATCCGGCAGATCGCTCTGATATGCTCTAGCTGATGGCTACACCTCAAGAGGCACCGAGGCTCACGCTGCGGCAGCTCCTTCGGCTCATGGTCGAGCGTGGGGCGTCCGACTTGCACATCACCCACGGCTCGCCGCCTCAGCTTCGCATCGACGGCTCGCTCGTTCCGCTTCGAACGCCACCGCTGAAACCGCGGGAGAGCAAGGCGCTCTGCTACGAGGTGATGACCGAAGATCAGCGTTTACGCTTCGAAAAAGGACATGAGATCGACTTCTCCTTCGGCGTGAAGTCTCTTTCTCGTTTTCGAGCGAACGTGTTCCTTCAGCGTGGCTCGGTCACTGGCGCGTTCCGTGCCATTCCGTTCAACATTCGTCCGCTTTCAGACCTCGGCGTCCCACCGATCGTCGAAGAGCTCTGCACACGCCCGCGTGGTCTCGTCCTCGTCACGGGTCCAACGGGTTCGGGCAAGTCCACCACGCTGGCGTCGATGATCGACAAGATCAACAGCGAGCAGCGGCACCACATCGTCACCGTGGAGGACCCGATCGAGTTCCTTCACTCCAACAAGCTTTGCGTCGTCAATCAGCGCGAGGTCGGCTCCGATACGGCGGGCTTCAAGGACGCGCTGAAGTACGTCCTGCGACAAGACCCGGACGTCGTTCTCGTCGGCGAGATGCGAGACCTCGAGACGATCGAGGCCGCTCTGACGATCTCTGAAACGGGCCACTTGGTGTTCGCCACGCTTCACACCAACACCGCCGTGCAGTCGATCAACCGTATCATCGACGTGTTTCCGTCCGGCCAGCAGAGTCAGATCCGTGCGCAGCTCTCGTTCGTGCTGCAGGGGGTGGTGAGCCAGATGCTTCTGGCGCGCGCCGACGGGCCGGGTCGAGCCATGGCCTGCGAGGCCCTCGTGCCCAACGCCGCGATTCGAAACCTGATCCGCGAGGACAAGGTGCATCAGATGTACGGCATCATGCAGACCGGTCAGGGCACGTCGGGGATGCAGACCATGAACCAGTCGCTGCTTCACCTGGTGGCCCACGGCGCGATCGACCGCGACCTGGCGGCCATTCGCTCCCCAGAGCCGGACGAGTTCCGCCAGATGCTGACCAATTTAGACCGGAAGGGTTACAACCAAGCCCTCGGCACCGGCACCTGAGCGACCCCCGATTCGGCATCGCCGCCCGTTCTTGATTATGGTGAGAAGCGGGATTAGGCCGATGAGAATTGGAATTAAACACCCGCGCTGTATACCGGCGCTCATTCTTGCAACCTGTTTGCTATTTTCCGTTGGGGCAGCAGCCGACGAGCCGAATGCCGAGCCGCTCGTGTCGGTCGAAGATCGCGCGAAAGCCGCCGACGCTTACGACCAAGGCACATCCGCGTATCTGGCGGAGCGCTACGAGCTGGCCGCGCATTGGTTCGAACGCGCCTATCGTTCGGTGCCGACACCGATCGCACTGACGCAGGCTGTACTAGCGCACTTCAAAGCCGACAACGCCATCCGCGCCGCAAACCTCGCGCTGAAGCTACGCAACGAATACCCGAAGGATGCGACTTCGAGACAGGTCGCGGACGAAGTGATCGCTGCCGTCAAGCCGCTCAACGTTTTGGTGAAGACGCAGTGCGATCGTGAGTGCACGCTCGAGCTCGACGGCGCGCTCTTGCAGCACCCGACTTTCTTCGTCACGCCGGACGTGACGCACTCGCTCAAGGCCGGCTTCGAGTCAGGGGAGACGTCGACGGAGGTCCGCGGCGCCGCGGGACAGGTGAAGAACGTGAAGTTCGCTGCACCGCTTCCGCCTCCTCCGCCGCCGGTCCCTCGCGCAGTGTTCTTCTCGTCGCTTGGCGCAACCCTCGCGCTCGGGGCGGTGACGATCTGGTCCGGCATCGACGCGAATCGCGGAGTCTCTTCCTTCGAGTCGGCAGCGCGCAACGCGAACTCACCGGGCATCAACAACAACGCTTCGCCCACGCCCGCAGAGCAGGCCCAGTCATTGCTGGACGAAGGACGCCAAAAGGAACGTCGCACCAACATTCTCATCGGAGTCACCGCCGGCATGGCAGCGACGACGGCGGTGCTCGGCATCTTCACCAACTGGAAGAACGAATCTCGTGAGCCGACTGCATCGCGCGTCGAGCCTGGAATCGGAGTGAGCCGCCAGGGGGGAACCCTGACGCTCAAAGGTCGCTTCTAATGAACTCACCCTTCAGCGCGTCGGGACCGGGTGCTCGGTCCTCCACGCCGATGGCCGGCAGACAGCTCGGCCGCTACGAGATCCTCACCCAGCTCGCGTCGGGCGGGATGGCGTCGGTGTATCTCGCGCGCGCACAAGGGGTTGCTGGTTTCGAGAGGCTCGTCGCGATCAAGGTGCTGCACCCGCACCTCGCGTACGAGCAGGAGTTCATTTCGATGTTCCTGGACGAAGCACGGCTCGCCGCGCGGATCCGGCACACCAATGTCGTGCCGACGCTCGACGTCAGCGATAGCCCCGGCGACGGCTACTTCATCGTGATGGAGTACATCGAGGGCAATCACCTCGGTGCTCTGCTCGGGCGTGCCGCGAAGCGAGGCGAACGACTCCCGCGACCGTTCGTGTGTCGCGTGCTCGTCGATACGCTTCAGGGTCTCGCTGCGGCGCATCGTTTGACGGACGAGCACGGAACCGCGCTGAAGCTGGTTCATCGTGACGTATCGCCTCACAACATCCTCGTCGGCACGGATGGCATCACACGCTTGACCGATTTTGGCGTGGCCAAGGCCGAGGTCCGCATGGCGTCCACCCGAGCCGGGCAGTTCAAGGGCAAGCTTTCGTACATGGCTCCCGAGCAGGCGTCTTCCAACGAAACCGACCAGCGCTCGGACCTCTTCAGCGTCGGCATCATCTTGTGGGAGTCGTTGACGGGCCGTCGGCTCTTCAAGGGCGAATCGAACGCGGCGACCCTCAACAAGCTGCTTCACGAGCCCGTGGCGAAACCCTCGGAGCTGTGGCCGGACCTGAAGCGCTTCGACCACGTGGTGATGAAGGCGCTGAGCCGGGAGCGGGACGACCGGTTCCAGACCGCAGAGGCCTTCGGTCTCGCCCTGGACGACGCGGCGGGACGCGGAGGCGTGTCCAAGACACGCAGTGTCGCAGACGTGGTTCGCAACCTCGATTCGGAAAAAATCGAGGCCGAGAGGGAGCGCGCACGGGAGGCGATCGACATGCTCGGGGCGACCGAGATCGGCGAGACGCACGTGCCGATGCCACGCGAAGGGACTCCATCAGCCAGCCAGACCTACGCGCGCGACCGCGCCACCGGCTCGTATGTCCACGGGACCACGTCCGGGGTCCTCGACGACGGCACGCCCGTCGTGGTCAAGTCTTCGTCGGATTCGAAGGCTTTGACGTGGGTGGTCATGGGGTTGGCCGCAATCATCCTCGTGTACGCGGGGTTCTTGGTCTCCCAGCTGTTGACGCCGCCTGCGCCGAAGCGACAGCCACCGCCCGCACCGATCGCGGACACGAAATCGCGCGTAGAGGAGCCGCCCAAACGTGCGCCTCGCCCAAAGCCGAAAGACGAGGCCAGAGCCGAGGAGGCCCCGGCGGTCACCCCTACCCCTGCCAGCGCAGAACCGGAAACTCGGGTGGTGGCGGAACCGGAACGCCCTAGCAGTCCCGCGCGAAGCCGCCGGAGACGCGCTCGGCCGAAACCCCAGGCGGCGGTCACACGCGCAGCCGAGCCCGAAAAGCCCACGAGGAAAGAGCCTGCGACCGAGCCGACTCCGGCACCAAGGCCGGAACCGGTCGACATCGACATCCGCAACCCGTACCGCAACTGATCGGGCGCTCGGCAGTCACAGCGGAATTGCGTCCCGCTTTTGACCTCCTGATCCCTGATCGGCTACGCTTTTGAGAGTCCCGGAGGGGTTCGGGCGGAGAGCACATGGCCGAGTGGGTATACGAAGCGCGCACCCGCGCGGGTGAAGTCCAGACTGGAATCATCGAGGCGGACACGAAGGAGGCGGTGCAGTCGCGCCTTCGAGCGCGCCAGCTGAACCCGGTCAAGATCAAGAAGAAGGGGCGCGACCTCAAGCTCTCGTTCGGCAGCGGCGTCACGCCGAAAGAGCTCGTCGTCTTCGTTCGTCAGTTCGCCACAATGATCGACGCGGGGCTTCCGCTCGTGCAGTGCCTCGACATCCTGTCGACGCGCGGCGAGAACAAAGCGCTCAACACGATCCTCAAAGACGTGAAGGAATACGTCGAGCAGGGAGGAACCTTCTCCGAGGGTCTGGCCAGGCATCCGAAGCTCTTCGACGAGCTCTTCGTCAACCTCGTCCGCGCAGGCGAGATGGGCGGCATTCTCGACACGATCCTCAACCGCCTCGCCGGCTACATCGAAAAGCGCGTGAAGCTCGCGCGGCAGGTGCGCGGCGCAATGGTCTACCCGACCGCGATTTTCTTCGTCGCGATCATCGTGGTCGTGGTCATGCTCGCGTGGGTCATTCCGAGCTTCAAAGGCATGTTCATGGAGTTCGGTGGCGAGGACTCACTTCCCGCTCTGACACAAATGGTGATCGCAGCCTCCGAGGGCTTTCTCAGCAACATCCACTGGATCGTGCTGGGGGTGGCCGCTTTCGTGGCCGCGGTGGTCTGGACCTACCGGCAGCCGGCAGGCAAGCATTTCTTTCACCGCACGCTTCTCGTGCTCCCGATTCTCGGGCCGGTGATGCGCAAGATCTCGGTCGCGCGCTTCACCAGGACTCTCGGGACGCTGCTGTCGGCCGGTGTGCCGATTCTCGACGCGCTGGACGTCGTGAAGAAGTCCGCAGGCAACGTGGTCGTAGAGAACGCGATTCACGAGACTTCCGGGAAGATCCGCGAGGGCCGCACCATGGCCGAGCCGCTCATGGAAACCAACGTGTTTCCACCCATGGTCGTGCAGATGATCGGCGTCGGCGAGCAGACCGGTGCGCTCGACACCATGCTCAACAAGATCGCGGATTTCTACGAGGAAGAGGTCGACATCGCCGTCGCAGCGCTCACGTCGCTGCTCGAGCCGCTGATGATGGTTTTCATCGGCGGGATCGTCGGCGTGATCCTGATCTCCATGTACCTGCCGATCTTCTCGATTGCAGGTAAAGTCAACGCGGAGTGATTCAACCCGCCGAGAGCCCGACCGTCGAGCGCGAGGATCTGAACCCGCACCGAAGGCTGCAATGGGTTTTGGGCGGCCGTTTGATCATCGCCACGGTCCTGCTCGGGACCACGATGTATCTGGCGCTCGACGCGATTCGCTACGGGCGGTTCACGCCGACGTTCTTGCTCATTCTGATTTCGGCGATCTACGGCTCGTCGATCCTGTTTGGCGTTTGGCTGCTTCGAGGCCGGCAGGAAAAAGGCGTCGCCATCGCCATCACCACGCTGGACGTGCTGCTGATCACCGGCCTCGTGTATTTGACAGGCGGCGCGGGCAGCATCTTCTCGTTCTTGTACGGCGCGCAGATTCTCACCGCCGCGCTCACGCTCGGAACCGGTGCCGCGTACTTCACTGCTGCTGCGAGCCTCACTCTCTACTTCCTTCAGGGCCTCGCGCTCAATCTCGGTTGGCTGCCGCCGCCGCCCGATCAACCACTCAGCCAGTACGTGCTGAGCCTGCGCGATTTCCAGCTCGCGCTGGTCTCGAACATGGTCGGTATCGTCGCGGTGGCCGTGCTGGCAACCAACTTGGCGCGGCGGGCGCAGGTCGCAGGCGCGCAGCTTCTCGAAGCGCAGAAGAGCGCGGCACGGCTCGTTCGCCTCAACGACGACATCGTCCGATCGATCGCGTCGGGCCTGATCACCGCTGACGACGACGGGCGCATCATCGGTCTCAATCGCGCGGCGCGCGACATCCTTCGCGACAGGTCGGGGACTCTTCTCGGCCAGCCGCTCGCGAGGGTCCTGCCAGGATACGAATCCACACCGCTGAGCGACCCGCCGAGGCGTGCCGACGCCCAAGGAACCCGAGCCGACGGAACCAGCTTTCCGCTCGGCTACACGTTGAGCGCGCTACTCGACGCCAACAGCAATCGGTCCGGGCTGCTGCTCGCCTTTCAGGATCTCACGGAGATCAAGACCCTCCGCGACCAGGCGGAAAAGGCGCAGCGCCTCGCGGTGCTCGGGCAGCTCGCCACGGGGCTGGCCCACGAGATTCGAAATCCCCTGAGCTCGATTTCGGGCTCGGTCGAGATGGTGCGTGACGGAAACGCGCTCGGCCCGGAGGACCGCAGACTGCTCGGGATCGTGATCTCGGAGGTCGAACGGCTGAACGCGCTAGTGACGACCATGCTGCAGGTTGGCCGCCCGAGCCAGATTCAAGCCGAGCCGGTCGACCTGCGCGCCGTCGCGCGCGACGTCGTTGCCGTAGCGAGAGGCGAAGCAACGGCCAGCAACCGCCTGGAGATCGACGAAGCCAGCCCGGGCGAGGCGATCATCGTGTCCGTCGACCCGGACCGCATGCGGCAGGTGGTGTGGAACCTCGTCAAGAACGCGATTCAGGTTTCTCCCCGCGGAGGTCGAATCGAGGTCCGCACGGGGCGAGCCGGCGCGGAGCTTGCGTTCTTGGAAGTCGCCGACCAGGGGCCGGGGATTGGGCCCGCGCACCGCGAGCGGCTCTTCGACATGTTCTACTCTGGGCGAAGCACGGGTGTCGGGCTCGGGCTCGCGCTCGTCAAGCAGATCGTCGACCAGCACGGCGGCACCATCGAGATCCTCGACGGGGACGACACCGGAACGTGCTTTCGAGTGACCCTGCCCACCGTGGACGCCGACTTCAAAACGACGCCAAGAGCTCGGACAGACGAGCGCCCGGGTCCTCCGAGCGCATGAGCTCCTCGCCGATGAGGACCGCGTCGGCGCGCCCTCGAGCAACCTCGCGAAAGTCCTCGACTGAACGGACACCGCTCATGAAGACGGCGACGCGGTCGTCGGGGATGCGGGCGACGGCGGCACGCGCTGCGTCCATGTCGACTCGAAATGTCTGGAGATCGCGAGCGTTGACCCCGACGATCGCTGAACCGGCGGCAAGCGCGCGCTCCACCTCGCCTTCGTTGGCCGCTTCGACGACCGGCTCCATGCCAAGCTCGCGGATGCGCGCAACGAGCGAGCGGAGATTCTGGTCGTCGAGCGCACGAACCAGAAGCAGCACCAAAGACGCTCCCACGTCGAAGGCCAAGTCGACCTGGACGGGGTCGATCACGAACCCCTTGTAGAGAACGGGCGCCTCGATCGCGCGGGCGACGCGGCGAACCAGGAGTGGCGACCCGCCAAAGCCCGGCCCGTCGGCGAGCACGCTCACCACGGACGCGCCGGCTGCCTGGTACGACTGCGCGACGCGCACTCCCTCGCCGGCTCGCTGCTCTCGAATCGTGCCGGCGCTCGGGCTCCGGAACTTCACTTCCGCGATCACGCGAGGTGCTCCGAGGTCCGGCCGGCGAAGCGCCTCGACGCCCCGGGCGCCCCGCTCGGGCTCTGACGCCCGATCGAGCGACCGCATCGCCGAGACATGGCGCCTCCGCCGTTGGTTCTCGCGTCGCTTGCGCGCGAGGATCTCGGTCAGGTAGTCGGTCATGGCTCGTGGGTGAGCGCAGCCCAGCGCTCGAGCGTGGCTCTTGCGGCGCCACTGTCGATTGCCGCCGCAGCCTGCGCGGCCGCCTCCGCGCGATCGGGCGTCACACCCGCCACGCAAAGGCCCGCGGCAGCGTTGAGCAGAACCGCCGCGCGCGGAGCCCCGCGCTCACCGTCGAGGACGCGCGAAATGATCTCTGCGTTGTCGGCCGCCTCGCCCCCGCGAAGCGCTCCGAGGTCGACCGGCTCGACACCGAACTCCGCTGGTGAAACCTCGAAAGTGGTGACCGCGCCCCCGGCGAGCTGGGCGACACGAGTGGGCCCGGCCGGAGATACCTCGTCGAGACCCCCTTCACCGTGCACCACCCAGGCCCGGTGCAGGCCGAGCTCGCCCAGGGCCTCGGCGAGCTGCTCGACGCGCGCCGGGTCGTACACCCCGACCACCTGGTGCGTCGCGTTTGCCGGATTGGCGAGAGGGCCGAGCAGGTTGAATATCGTGCGGATGCCGAGCTCGCGTCGCACGGGCGCCGCGTGCCGCATCGCCGCATGGTGGCTCGGGGCAAACAAGAAACCGATGCCGACCGTCTCGATGCAGCGCTCTACCTGCGCGGGCTCGAGATCGATTCGGACGCCGAGCGCCTCGAGGACGTCGGCGCTGCCCGCCTTGGACGAGACGGCCCGATTTCCGTGCTTGGCGACGGCCACGCCGCACGCGGCCACCACGATCGCGGCGGCGGTCGAGATGTTGAAGGTCTGCGCCCCGTCGCCGCCCGTGCCGCAGGTGTCGAGGAGAGGCCCGTCCACAGCGGGCGCGATCGAGCTCGACCGCGAGCGAAGCGCTCTTGCGGCCGCAGCGATCTCGACCGCGGACTCGCCCTTCATGCGGAGCGCGGTGACGAATGCCGCGATTTGGGCCTCGGACGCGTCGCCGCTGAGAATCGAGTCCATGGCGGCGCCGACCTCGCTTGCCGAAAGATCGTGGCCCGACACCGCGCGCTGAATCGCCTCGGCAATCACGGCGACCCGTCCGACGAAAGCCGAGAGAGCCAATTGCGAATCAAGTCGTGCCCGCGCTCCGTCAAAAACGATTCCGGGTGAAACTGCACGCCTTCGATGGGGCGCGTCTCGTGGCGAAGCCCCATCACCTCGTCCTCGTCCGTCCACGCCGTGACCTCGAGCTCGGCGGGAATGGTGGACCGGTCGACGATCAGCGAGTGATAGCGGGTCGCGGTCAACGGGCTCGGGAGGCCGTGAAACACGCCGCGGCCGTGGTGGTGGATCTCGGACGTGCGTCCGTGCATCAGTCGGTCAGCCCGAACGATGGCCGCGCCGAAGTGCTGAGCGATGCTTTGGTGGCCCAGGCACACCCCGAGAATCGGAGCGGCATCCTCCATGGCGCCGATGAGCTCGAGACTCACGCCCGCTTCCTCCGGTCGCCCGGGGCCAGGACTGATCAGGATGCCGTCTGGAGCGAGCGCGCGGACCTCGTCCACCGAGACGGCGTCGTTTCGCTTCACCAGGACGTCGGCCCCTAGCTCCCCGAGGTACTGGACGAGGTTGTAGGTGAAGGAATCGTAGTTGTCGATGACGAGAATCATGCGGTTTTTCTGCGCTAGCGGCTGGGGATGAGGGAGTCAACCAGCGGTTGGCTCATAGCCGCGCTCCCGTAGGAACTTCTCCAGTCGGAGGTTGACCATTTCCGGATACTCGAGCATCGCGTAGTGCGTCGCGCCAGGGATGATCATGATCTCGGACCCACGGATTCGCCGAGCCATGCGTTCCGCAGCGGAACGCGGCGTGAACACGTCTCTCGAGCCGGTGACGATCAGGCTTGGAACGTCGATCAGCGGCAACAGGTCCCAGCCATCGTGCTCTCCCATGCGCTGCAGCAGCTGAATGAATTCGTCCATGTCGAGCGTTCGAAACTTCGCGATGAGCTCCGACGCGACCTGTTCGTCGAGTGTGCCCGCGGCGAGCCCGATTCGCTTCGCCCACTCAGCGGCGTCCGGCAGTCGCGTGGCCTGTCGGACCACGGACTCGATGGCTTTCGGCATCGAACGCAGACCTCGAAGAAACGGCGGCAGGAGTCGGCCAACGAGATTGAGATTGAAGACGTAGTCCCAGGGACGGCCGGCGACGCCGTTGATCATCGCCAGCGATGCGATGCGCTCGGGCGACGCGCGAAACATCTCGAGGCCCACCTGGACGCCCATCGAAAAGCCAAACACCGCCGCGCGCTCTTCGCCTTCGTGACGGAGCAGCCTCAGACCGTCCCGCGCATGGTCTGCGATGGTCCGCGCCTGCGGATCGGCTGGCGCGTCGGACCCGAACAGCCCGCGATAGTCCCAGGAGAGAATGCGATAGCGGTCCCGGAAGTACTGGATCTGATGGGTCCAGGCCTCCCAGCCGCCGCCTAGCCCGTTGCAGAGGAGGAGCGGACGGCCCTCTCCCACGGAAAAGTAGGCGATTTCAGTGCCATCAAACGACGCAAAGCGGCGCGTTTCGACGGGGGGTGGCATCATGACAGGGGCGAAGCCTACCAGGGGCGGCAAATCTGCGCCCACCTTGACACGATCCATACCTCGCGGATAAATTTGAGGAAGCTGAAATGTCAGATGAACTCCAAAAGCCCAAGAAAGTTCGGGATATACGCGAGCGGCTCGGCCGCAACACCGCTCCGCCGCCAAGTGAGCTCGGGGATGGAGGCATCGCACCGCCGCCGCCGGAGCTAGGCGGCATCGCACCGCCGCCGGGATTCGTCGGAGGTCAGGCGGCCAAACGCTCGGGACCGTTCGGCCGGACGCAGTCTCAGGCGCCGCCCGCTCGGCAAGAGGTCCGAATCGTCGTCGACGAAGAGGCCGTAGCCACCGCGCACGAGGGCAAGAGCCGCCGCACCCGAAAGCTGATGATGATGAGCGGCTTTGCAGCTGCGCTGGTCGGGCTGTTCCTCGGCGTGCTCGCCACCACCGTGATGAGCCGTCGAAGCGAGTACAACGTGGCGGTGCGGGACGGCAAAGCGGTCTACCAAGGTGTACGCGCCGCGGCCGACCAGGTGACCGAAGCCAAGCGCCTTCTCAACCGAGCGCTCGACGCTGCCAAAGTGCGCCCGGGCCAAGGGCCCGCCGTCGACTACGAGGCGGTCGAGCAGCTGCGTGCGCTTCCAACGCCCTTCACCGCGGCTGACTTCGCCGGCCTGCACTACAACAAGTTCAATCGCGAGACCGTCAACGCGCTGTTTCTCTACGCACGACAGGTCGACGAGCTCTGGAGCAAATTCGACGGCCTCGCCGGAAAAGTGCTTCCGGCCTCGCGCCGTCAAGAGCTCGACGCCGCCGCCCAGGATGAGACCGCGATCACCACCAGCCCGACGGGCTGCGTCCCGACTTTCGGCGAGGGCGGGTTCCGGTGTGGTTTGGTGTACGTCGACATGCCCGAGACGATGGCAGGCACGACAAAGCTCAAGGTGCGGACGACGCGCGGGAGCAAGCCCTTCGAAAAGCAGCTCTACACCGGTCAGGACCTCCGCCAGAACGCGAGCGGCTACGTCATCTTGACCAACCCTGAGCAGTCCGAGGGCGTCCTAGGGCGCCGCGAGAACGCCTTCGTGGGCTATCGTAAGGACCTCGCAGAGCTGTCCCGCCTCATGGACGCCACCCTGCAGACCCAGGGCGGCCTCGAGAAGGGCCTCGGCTCGGTGGCGGGCCTCGAGGAAATCGCGAGCTTCTAGCCTCTCCACCAACTGAATTTCCGTTGAGGTATCGCGGGTTTCGCGGCCAATCGGATTCGACGGGCGGCCCTTGGGCTTGCTACCCTAGTGTGTGGGGTGCCGCGTTTTCGGCTGCGATATCAGGCGACCAACATGGAGATGCCTCTTGGGGAATTCACCGTTGGTCGCAGCTCGTCATGCAATCTCGCATTGGCGGATGGATTGGTGTCTCGAAAGCACGCGGTCATCCACGTCGGGCCCGACGCGGTGGTCGTCGAGGACCTCGGCAGCCGCAACGGCGTCGCGGTGAATGGGATTCGAATCAACGGCCCACGCCGTCTCGCGCACATGGACCGGGTCTACATCGGGTCACAGGAGCTGGTCCTGATCGACGCGGCCAGAATTCGCGACGGCAGCAAAGAGACTGCCGAGTACCTCGTGTGCGACGCCTGCGGAGCGATCAACGGGCCAGCCAAGCGCCGGTGCGGCGAATGCGGCAAGCGCATCGCCTCCGCGGACGCCCGAACCATGACCAGCGACATGAGCGTCGATTCGTCGTCACACGCGTGGGGCGCGGAGGACACGCGCACGCAGCGCGCGCTCGACGTGATCGCCGGCATCGCCAGCAAGGCGATTGCAATGGGTCGCTTCGAAGAGGCCGAGCGAATGCTGCTTCCGCACCTCGACGCCATTCTCGAACGCGCCGTCGCGCACCGGCCGCTGAGCGATTCTGAAAAGGACGACCCGGATGCCCTATTTGCGGGCGCGACACGTTACGCGCTCCAGCTCGCGCAGGGTCTCCAAAACCCGCGTTGGATCGACTGGGTTTTTCGCGTGCACACGGCCACTAGCAAGCTCATGGACGCCGAGACGATCGAGGCGCTCCACAACCTCGTACGAAGCAACAAGTACTCGAACTCGACCTACCTCCGCGCCTACCTGCGGACGATCGAGAGCCGAGCGACCGAATACAACGCTTCGGAGCGGTTCTTGTTGAAGCGGCTCGAGGGGCTCGAGCAGGTCGTTTCGGCGCACTAGACGGCGCGACGACTCTGCGGTCCGGCGTGGCGCAGGGCGGAGACTGCGTCGGCTAGCCGTGCATCGGCGGGCATTTGGTCGGCGAGGGCCAGCACGTCGCTCGAGGGGGGCTCGCCGGCGCGCTCGTAGAGCCGTACGGCGGTTTCGAGCCACCGGGCGCTGCGAAGAGCGCAGCCGAGTCGGGCGGCACATTCAGCCACCCCGAACACCCGGCTCGAGTCGACCTCGACGGCCTCGAGCTGCTCCTCGAGCTCGGCGACGCCCCGGGACATCATCCGCTCGGCGTCGGCGAGCCGGTTTTGGTCGATCGCGCGTTCGACGACCTGGGTGAGGAGGTGAAACGTCCAGCCGGCAGCCCCCACGTCGCGAACGGCGCTGCTCACGCCCTGCTCCGTCGGCACGGCCCCGCAGTGCGGGCACTGAGCGCTCGCGCTCGGGTACGGGACGGCGCAGCCGATGCAGAAGGTCAGGCCAGACGTGGTCCGGCGCTCATTGACCTGTCTGCCCGGGATGAGAAACACCAGCTCCTGGGTGCCGATGCGAATCCGATCGCCGTCCTCGAGCGGCGCGACCCCCAAGAGCGGCCGCTCGTTGAGCTGCGTCCCGTTGCGGCTGCCCAGGTCTTCGATCGTCGGGTTCGAGCCGGTCAGGTCGATTCGGCAGTGCGACCTCGAAAGCATCGGGTCGTCGATGGTGACTTGGCCACCGGAGCCGCGACCGATCGTGATCTGGTCGCCGACGAGGTCGATCTCTTGAAGATGGAATCGGAGTCGGTAGCGCAACCGAGAGCCTCAGGACCCATCAGGGTAGCGGCGGCCGAGGGGCGGTGTAAATCCTACCCCCACCTACGTCGGCGCTATTCGCCCTCGCGTACCTTGGGCTCTTCGCGACGCCGGATTTCCCCGGTGATGCGGTCGGCGATGTCGGCGTTCTGGTCGGCCTCTTCGCTCTCACCCACCATGTCGACGAGGCTTCCGCCCTCGTCGACCTGCTTGCCTTGGTTCGTGCGCAGCTTGCCGAGGCGGGCCACAGTCTTCGGGTCCTCGAGAATCAGGCAGTAGAAGCCGTAGAACTCGTTGTTGTCGACGGCGCGCGCGACGATGCGCGGCTCCCGCCACTCGTACCACTCGGTTGGCGAGCCTCCGGATACGCCCTTGCGCACCTTGGCGCGGCCGTAGCGCTTCTGAAGCGCTTTGCCGAACTGAGCGAACGTGGCTCCCTCGAACACCGACGAGTCGAACGCTCGGTATCGCTTCCATAGCCGCTCGCCGATGAAGAAGAAGTAATCCTGCGCGTTTTTCGTGCGCACGCGGAGCAGCGACTCGCCGTTTTCGTGCGTGAACTCGCCCTTGAGATACCCCGAATCGTACGCGCTCGGAGTTCCGTCGAACTCGAAGTACGAGTCGCGAATGGCGCGGGTTTCCTCGGCCATTCGATGCCGGATGCGATCTTCCTCGATCGCATCGGTGGTCTCCGCGATCGGCTCGCGGTACTGCTCTTCAATCCCAGCCTTCAGATGTCGATACACCTGCTTCGGCGTCCAACCCCACTGAATGTCGCCCATCGAGCGCTCGAGCGCGCTCTGGGCCTTTTTGCTCGCGCTGCCCGTGTCGGCATACACGCCGCTTCCGATGAGCAGCCCCACGGCTGCAACAAATGCCAATCTGGAGGAACGTCGCATGGCCTCACCCCTTGGCCTTCAAGCTAGCATCGTCGGCGGAGCGCCTACAAAAAGCCGGGTTTGTGAGGCGGCTTACGGGCGAATTCGAGGCCTCAGCGGGGCTCCCGGGCGGCAGACCCGCCCTCCCCGAGGTCGACGAACAGCATCGTCCCCCCGGCAACGGCCGCCGGCATGAACAGCAGGTTCACGAGCGGAATGAAGAGGAGCACCCACACCCCACAGCCGAAGCCGGCGATCGCTGGAAGCTGCCTTCGCACGAACGCGACTCGGTCGCCGACGGACCAGTCCCGGCGCGCCGCCGGCCAGTCGATGTAGTCGACGCCGAGGTACACGGCGGTCAGCGCGAAGGCAGCGAGAGATACCACCTGCCCGACGCCAGGAATCAGAAAAGAAACGAAAAACATCGGGCCGATGACCGCAACGTAGACGAGGACCTTCATCACCTCGATCCGAATCG
>CAJIBU010000208.1_pt1 | contig 34875 bp, 32 predicted proteins | sample 9199451 | NCBI WGS metagenome assembly CAJIBU01 (sample SAMEA7708315, study PRJEB35096) | sediment metagenome | biome: marine neritic benthic zone biome [ENVO:01000025]; feature: sediment [ENVO:00002007]; material: shallow marine sediment [ENVO:03000034] sea grass bed [ENVO_01000059] ... | reverse complement strand
GTTAGCGTCAGCGCCAGTGACAGCGTCAGCGTCAGTGCCCAGCGTCAGCGCCCAGCGTCAGTGCCAGCGTCAGTGCAGAGCGCCAGCGTCAGCGCCAGTGCCAGCGTCAGCGCCAGTGAAAGCGCCAGCGCCAGTGAAAGCGCCAGCGCCAGTGAAAGCGCCAGCGCCAGTGCCAGCGCCCGCGCCAGTGGAGTGGCGCGGGCGGGTCTGCTGACTGCCTGCCGGTCTACTTCGCCAGCGCGCCGCGCACGGCCTTCAGCAGCTTTTGTCCGGCTGGGCCGACCTGTTTGGCGATCGCTTCGGGCACGCCATTTTCTTTGGCCTTGAACTTGGCGAGCTCGTCCTTCGTCGGCTCGTGGATTTCGTAGCCGTAGCGCACCAGGTTCTTGAGGAGCACGGGCTCCATTTTGCGCACCTGGGAGCGGCCCCACGTCGTCAGGTCGTAGGGGACCGAGAGGAGCACCTTCTGGATGTCTTCTGGAAGCGTGTCGAACCACTTCTTCGAATAGACGACGATGCCGGGCTGGTACGAATGGCGCGACAGCAGCAGATGGCGCTGCCCGTCCTCGAGGCCCTGATACCAGGTGGTCGCCATCGCGAAGAGCGGGGTGTTGTCGAACCCGTCGACGACGCCCGTCTGAATGCTGGTCATCGTGTTGGCGACGTCGATGGTGACGGGGCTCGCGCCCAGGGCCTTGTAGGCCTCGACGTGGGCCACGGCTTCCTGAGAGCGATAGCGAACGCCCTTCATGTCGTCGGGGCTTCGAATCGTGCGACGGCTGAAGTACGAACGGAACCCGTTCTCACCCCAGAGCCCAAACACCAGCTTCTGCTTCGCGAGGATCGCGCGCACCTGCTCGAGGACCTTGGCGTCATCGAGCGCCTTGTCGGCTTCCTCCACGGTGTTGAAGACGTAGGGCGCCTCCAACACGTTGACCTCGCGGACGATCGAGCTGAGCCCGCCGACCGAGCCCGCAAAGCCCTGCTTGCTGCCCATCTGCGCCCGGCGCGCGAGCGAGCGCTCGTTGGAGCCGCCGAGGCGAAGCTTGACCTTCACCCGGCCTCCGGTTTCTTCCTCGACGTACTTCTTCAGCCGCTTGAGCTGAAGCGCCCACGGGCTGCCCGAGGGGACGACGGTCCCCATCTCCAACACGTACTCCTGAGCGGATGCCGGCGCAGGTCCGGCGAGCAGGAATGAAAGGGCGCAAAGCGCCGCTGTAACAACGGTAGGTAGACGCATTGGTGATATTCTCCTCGGGCTAACCCAATGGACGGATGGTTGGCTGCAGCTATTCAGATCAGAAAGTCTCGTCGATCTTCGACAGCATCTCCTTGCCCTTGCGCTGCTCGCAGATGCTCTCGGGCACGATCTCCGGGATGACGTTGGGATCTCCGTTGACCACGTAGTTCACGAGCTCTTCATAGAGCGGCCGATTGTCCTCCTTGATGGCCCATTCCTCGGCCATGAGGATGCGAGAGCCGTAGTAGTTGGGCTGCGCGTCGATCGCGATGTTGAAGTGCGCGGCCGACTTCTTCATGTCGCCGCCGGCGAAGCTCGGGGCGCGGGCGTAGAATGCACCGAAGTAGCGGTCCGGCCCTTGGTAGAAGTACTGCGGATCGTTTGCGAGGCAGAACTCCATGATCGCGCGGACCTCATCCTTGTAGGAGAGGAGCGTGGCGAAGCTCTCGAGACCCGCCCAGCGGGCGAGGTTCGAAGAGCGCCAGTACAGCGCCGGGACGGCGGACGCGTTGAGCACGTCGAGGGCGTCTTCGATGCGGGTGCCCGCCGCCATCTTCTCCGCGAACGCGGGTGACTGCGCCGAGAGCGCGCGCTCGGCGGCACGAACGCCTTCTTCGTGCGTGTTCTTGTAGAGCTCCGGATTGCTTTCATCGAAACGAAGATGGCAGTCCGCGTAGAAATAGATAGCGTGCGTCAGCTCGGTCAGAGCTGACACGTTGCCCGGATCGATGTCCGCGGCTGCTTTGTACGCGTCAACTGCGGCCTTCGCCTGCGCCGCGTCTCCGCGGTTGGCGTAAGCTTGCTCGGCCTGCGAGATCAACTGTGCAACTTGCGCTCTTTGCGCATCGGTAAGGCTCGCGCTTCCCGTCGTCTCCCAGGCACTCTCCCGGGTCGACCCACAGCTGGCCACGAGCGCGACCATGGCTACCAGGGCAATCGATTGCCCGAACTTCAACGAACGCATCATGCTTTCCTCCTGCTCCCCGGCCGCTCGGGCAGGGGTAGAAGCGGGGCATACCAAGATGCCTTTCGCGCTGTCAACGGCTGAAAGGCGGTTTGCTTGCGAGAGGTGGGGCCCTGTGGTAGCCCCGGCCCTGACAATCTGGTTTACCTACTTCTGGGTGGGCCGCCTCGGCCCGCCCTTTTTTTATGGGGACGTTGACCAAAGCCACCGAAGCGCTGGTTCGCTCGCTCGAGCAGTTGATCGACCCGATTTGCCGCGCGCACGGGGTCGAGCTGGTCGACGTGCGCCATCAGCGCGAGCCCGGCGGCGCGATCGTGCGCATCATCATCGACCGGGACGCGCCGGGCCTCGAGGTGGGCAGTGGTGTGTCGCTGGAGGATTGCACGGCGGTCAGCCGGGACGTCTCCGCCGCCCTCGACGTGCACGACGACCTGATGCCAACCGGTTCCTATCGACTCGAAGTCAGCTCGCCGGGCCTCGAACGCCCGCTGGTCAAGCTCTCGGACTTCGAGCGGTTCGCGGGCCAGGAGGTCAAGGTTCGGGCGCGGACCCCGATCGAAGGGCGCCGCCGATTTCGGGGGGTGCTCAAGGGCGTGGCCGACCAGCGAATCGAGCTCGACCAGGACGGCCAGGTGTTTCTCATTCCACACGAGGACATCGCGCAGGCGAACCTCGTGTACCGATTCTCGAACTAAGTGGGTAGACGGCCATGCAGCAAAGCGCGCTTTCTCTTCAACACGTGATCGAACAGGTCAGCCAGGAAAAAGGCATCGATGCGAAGATCCTGGTCGAGGCCACCGAGCAGGCGATTCTCACCGCCGCGAAGAAGACGTTTGGCCCGGACCGCGAGCTCGAAGCCCGATTCAACGGCGAGACCGGGGCGGTCGACCTGTTCCAGTACATGACGGTCGTTCAGGCCGTGCAAAACAGCGAGCAGGAGATCTCGGTCGAAGAAGCGACCACGCACGGGCTCGAGGCCGAGGTCGGCGAGGAGCTCGGCTTTCAGATCTTCTACCTGCCCGAGGACCGCGACAAAGCGCGTGAGCAGGACAAGCAGTTCGGGGAGCTCTTGAGCCTCGAGCAGAGCAGGGCGCGTTTCGGCCGCATCGCAGCGCAGACCGCCAAGCAAGTGATCATTCAGCGCGTTCGCGACGCGGAGCGCGAGCGGGTCTACGCCGAGTACAAAAACCGCAAAGGCGAGATCATCACCGGCGTGGTCCGCCGTTTCGAGCGCGGCTCCAACATCATCGTCGACCTCGGGCGCGGCGTCGAAGCGCTGCTTTCCCCTCGCGAGCAGACGCCGCGCGAGAGCTATCGGCCCGGCGACCGCATCGTCGCCTATCTCAAGGACATCGACCGGGAGGCGCGCGGTCCGCAGATTCTCTTGTCGCGCACCGACGTGGGTCTTCTGGTGAAGCTCTTCGAGATGGAGGTGCCCGAGATCTACGAGGGCATCGTTCGCATCGTGGCCGCTGCGCGCGAGCCGGGGGCCCGTTCGAAGATCGCCGTCAGCAGTCGCGACTCGGACGTCGATCCGGTGGGTGCGTGCGTCGGCATGAAGGGGTCCCGAGTGCAGGCCGTGGTGCAGGAGCTCCGCGGTGAAAAGATCGACATCGTGCCGTGGGACCGCGACCCCGCGCGCTTCGTCTGCAATGCGATCGCGCCGGCCGAGGTCGTTCGCGTCGTGATCGACGAGGCGAACTCCAACATGGAGCTGGTCGTGCCGGACCCGAAGCTGTCGCTCGCCATCGGCCGTCGCGGCCAGAACGTGCGGTTGGCCTCGCAGCTCACCGGTTGGCGCCTCGACATCGTCAGCGAGTCTCGGTTCAAGCAGATCGAGGAGGAGGCGATGGAGGCCCTTTCGCGGCTGAGCGCCGACGAGGAGCTGTCGCAGTCGCTCTACCGCATGGGCTTCCGAAGCCTCGACGAGGTGGTCGACGCCAGTGAAGGCGAGCTCGCGTCGGTGCCCGGCATTGCGGCCGACGACGTGGCGAAGCTTCGCGAAGATGCCGCCAAGGCGCTCGAGGCGCTTCGGCAGGAGCGGATCGCGGCCATGGCGCAGATCACCGAGGCGCCAAGCGAGCGCGACCGGCTGCTGTTGGTTCGCGGCGTGAACGCGCGCGTCGCCGACCGGCTCGAGCAGAGCGGCTACGCGTCCGTCGACCTCGTCGCCTCCGAAACCGACACCGACCGTTTCGCGATCAAGTCGGGGCTCGGGGCGGCCAAGGCGCAGGCGGTCAAGGGTGCCGCAGCCGAATTCGTCGCAACCGAGTGGCCCACGGTCGAGCCGGCCATGCGACAAAGCATCGCCGCCGCCCAGGCTGCCGCCGAGGCAGAAGCCGCCGCGGCCGCTGAAGCCGAAGCCGCTGCGGCTGCCGAAGCGGAGGCCGCCGCCAAGGTCGCCGCCGAAGCCGAAGCCGCCGCCGCAGCGACCGAGACCGAGAACGGGACCGGGAACGGGACCGAGTCCGGGACCGAGACCGAGGCCGAGACCGCGACCGAGAACGGGATCAACAGGGAGTAACCCGGGAATGCTGCAGCCCATGGCAACGACCGATCGAGGCAGACCGTCCAAGCGCATGTGCGCGGGGTGCGGTCAGCGCACAGAGCGCGAGGCCCTCGTGCGTCTCGTCGTCGGCGATCATCCGCCCTTCGTCGCGGTCGATCTGGGGCGCCGCCTCGCGGGTCGCGGCGTCTCGGTGCACGTGGCGCGGAACTGCATCCGCGCAGCTCTGCGGCGGGGCGCCTTGGCGCGCGCCCTTCGCGGTCGCGGCGACGTGGAGCCCGAGGCCATCGAAAAAATGCTCGTCGAGCAGCTCGAACGCCGGGTCGCGGGGCTCGCCGCCGCGGCCCAGCGGGCCAGGAGCGTGGAAGTCGGGACGGAAGCCGTCAGAGACGCTCTTCGCGCCGGTCGCGGGCAGCTCCTGATCTTGGCTCATGATTCACGCGGACGCGGCGACGAGCTCGCACGCGCCGCCACCGCGCGCGGTTGCGCGACGGCCACTTGGGGGACAAAGGCCAGCTTGGGGGCGCCGTTTGCCCGCTCCGAGCTCGGAGTCCTCCTCTTGACCGATCGCGGCATCGCGCGCGCGGTCTTCGATTGCTTATCGCAAATCGAGGCTTTATCGGAGGACGGATGACGAAGGTTCGAGTCTACGAGGTCGCCCGAGAGCTGGGGGTCGAAAATCGCGACCTGATCCAGCGTATTGCGACGTTGGGGATCCAGGTGCGCAACCACATGAGCGTGCTCGATCCGGTGGAAGTCGACCGTATCAGGCGATCGCTCGACAAGGACCGCAGCGAGACGATGGTCGAGGAGCGCATTCGTCCCACGGTCGTCCGTCGCAAGCGCCGAAAGAAGTCCGAGGACGTCGAGGAGCAGGCGGCCGCGTCCGCCGAGGCGGCCCTGGAACCCGCGCCTGCAGAGCCAGCGCCCGTTCAGCCGAGCGCACCACCGACGCCCCCGCCGACCCCGGAGCCGCCGCCCGCGGAAACCTCGGTGCGCGCCAAGCCCCCAGAGCCCAAACCCGCTGACCAGCCAGAGCCGCGGGCATCCGAGCCGCCGCCCGCGCCGCCGGCCGGGCCTGAGCCGCCGTCCGAGGAGCAGGGACGCTTTTCGCACGACCCTCTGCCGCCCGGCGTCATGCGGCGGGGCAAGGCCAAGGCCCCGAGCGCCACCCCGCTGTCCGAAGGCGCACGTCGCAGAATCGTCGCGGAGCATGCCGCACAGCGCGAGCAGCACGCGCCGCGGCGGCGCGAGATCCGCGGCCGATCGTCGATCGGCCCGACCGGCCGTCCGCAGGGTCGCCCCGGCAAGAAGCGCCTCCAGCCCGGCAAAAAGCCGAAGCAGACCGAGATCACCGTTCCGAGCGCGCAGAAGCGCGTGATTCGCATCGACGACAACATTCAGCTGCAGGCGCTGGCCCAGCGCATGAGCCTCAAGGCGACCGACGTGCTGATGAAGCTGATGGAGCTCGGCGTGTCGGGCGTCCACATCAACAGCGCGCTCGACGCGGACACCGCGGCGGTGCTCGCGAGCGAGTTCAACTACGAGGTCGAAAACGTCGCGCGAAGCGAGGACGAAATCGTCGGCGACGCGCGCGGCCAGTTCGAGGACAAAGCCGACGACCGGCAGCACCGGCCTCCCGTCGTCACCGTCATGGGCCACGTCGACCACGGCAAGACCTCGCTCCTCGACAAGATCCGTGAGAGCGACGTCGTCGCGGGCGAGGCGGGCGGCATCACCCAGCACATCGGCGCCTATCGGGTCGACACCAGCCGGGGCACCGTCGTGTTCCTCGACACGCCCGGCCACGAGGCGTTCACGGCGATGCGCGCACGAGGCGCCCAGGCCACCGACATCGTGATCCTGGTCGTCGCGGCCGACGATGGCGTCATGCCGCAAACCAAAGAGGCGGTGAACCACGCCCAGGCCGCCGAGGTGCCCATCGTCGTCGCGGTCAACAAGATCGACAAGCCCGAGGCCAACGCCGACAAGGTCAAGAACGAGCTGGCGGCGCTCGGCCTCCAGCCCGAAGACTGGGGAGGCGACACGATCTACATCCCGTGCTCCGCGATCAGCGGCGAAGGCGTCGACACCCTCCTCGAGAACGTGGTGCTCCAGGCCGAGCTCCTCGAGCTGACGGCCAACTCCGCCATCCCAGCGGAGGGCGTCGTGCTCGAGGCCTATCTCGATCGCGGCCGAGGTCCGGTCGCTAACGTGCTGATTCGAGACGGTTCTTTGGACACAGGCGACTACGTCGTCGCAGGCGGGGCATGGGGTCGCGTACGCGCGATGACCGATGACCGGGGTGCGCAGCTCGAAGCCGCCGGGCCCGCCACGCCCATCGAGGTCCTCGGCCTCGCCGAGCTTCCAGCCGCGGGCGACCTCTTCTACGAGGTCACCGACCAGCGCAAGGCGCAAGAGGTCGCGGGCGCCCGCAAGAAGACCTCGGGCACCGGCGCGGCGCCCGCCGCAGGGCTTCGCGGCCTCGACCAGATTCAGGCACTCATGCAGACGGGCGACGTCCAAGAGCTCCGTCTCGTGGTCAAGGCCGACGTGCAGGGCTCGGTCGAGGCGCTCCAGGGTTCCTTGAGCGACCTCGGCACCGAAAAGGTCAAGGTCAACGTCATTCACACCGGCGTCGGCGGCATCACCGAAAACGACGTGATGCTCGCGAGCGCCTCGCAAGCGATCGTGCTCGGCTTCAACGTGCGGCCACAGGGCAAGGCCTCATCCACGGCCAAGAAAGAGGGCGTGGAGATTCGAACCTACAACGTCATCTACGAGGCCATCGATGAGGTGAAGGCCGCGATGCGCGGGCTCCTCGCGCCCACGGTGGTCGAGTCGGAGCTCGGCAAGGCCGAGGTCCGGCAGACGTTTGGCATTCCGAAAATCGGCACCATTGCAGGTTGCATGGTGACCGACGGCAAGATCACCCGCGGCGCGCGGGCACGCTTGGTGCGCGACGGCGTGGTCGTGTGGGAGGGGCCGCTCGGCTCGCTCAGGCGCTTCAAAGAGGACGTCAAAGAAGTCCAGTCCGGCATGGAGTGCGGCATCGGCCTGCAGGGCTTCAACGACGTGAAGGAAAAAGACGTCATCGAGTGCTACGAGGAAAAGCAGGTCGAGGCGACGCTCGAATGAGAGCGAAGGCATGGTCGTCGGCGTTTGCCAGATATCGCTTTCCCTGCCCGGCGTGACCTCGCTGAAGGCCAAGCGGTCGATCGTGAAAAAGGTGCTGGACCGCACCGCCAACCGCTTCAACGTTTCTGCGGCCGAGGTCGGCCACCAAGACGTGCACCGAAGCGCGGTTCTCGGCTTCGCCGTGGTGTCGGGTGACCGCCGCCACGCGAACTCGATGCTCGACTCCATCGCGTCCTTCGTGGAGGGCGCCGCCGAGGCGGTCGTAGTCGACCGTTCCACCGAGCTGGTTTCGTTCGGCGAGCTTGCGGACTGGGCGGGGTAGGCGATGGCGCAGCAGGGTTTTCGAAGGGCCGACCGTGTCGCAGAGCGCATTCGCAGCGAGTTGATGGACCTCTTGTTGCGCGGCAGCGTGAGAGACCCGGCTGCGCGGGACGTGGTCGTTTCCGCCGTCCGCGTGACGGACGACCTAGGCATCGCGCGCGTCTACTTGCGCGTGCTCGACGAGATCGACGCGTCCCAGCAGGAGGCGGTCGTCGACGCGCTCCGCCGCGCAGGCGGCTTTCTCCGGCGCGAGCTCGGAAAGACGCTCCAGCTCCGGCACGTGCCGTCGCTCGAGTTCTTCTGGGACGATGTCGTCGACTCGGGCCTTCGCATCGAGTCGATTCTCGATGAGCTCCGCGACGAGCAGGAACCGGGCAAGGAGGGTTCCCGATGATCGAGCGCGCGCTGCAAATCGCCCGCACCGGCGAGCGTTTCCTCGTCGCCTGCCACCGGCGCCCCGACGCGGATTCGCTCGGGTCGGCGCTCGGGCTGATTCGGACGCTTCAGGCGATTGGCAAAGAGGCGACGCTGTTCATGCCGGAGCCCGTTCCCGATTCGCTTCAGTTCTTGCTGAACGGCGAGCCGATGCTCTCGGACATTCCGGCAGGGACCCGCTTCGACGCGACCTGGGTGATGGACATTGCGGCCAAGGCGCTTCTGCCGCCCGGTTTTCCGCCGCGCGAGGTCACCGGCCCAGTCGTGATCGTCGACCACCATCATGCGCACGATGACGTTGGCGACGTCGTCGTTCGCGACACGCGCGCTGCGGCGACCGGTGAGGTGGTGGTCCGGCTGATCGAAGGCCTCGGGCTCGATTCGCTCCCGGAAGGCTCCCCGACGCCGCTCTATGCCGCGATCGTCTCCGACACCGGTGGGTTTCGCTATCCCACCACGTCGCCTGCTACGCTTCGCCTCGGCGCCCGGCTCGTCGAGGCCGGCGCCGACCCGTGGCAGGTCGCCCAGCAGCTCTTCGAGAGCTGGGAGCCCGCGCGCCTTCAGTTGCTCTCCGCCATCGTGGCGACGCTCGAGATGGCGTTCGATGGGCGGGTCGCGATCATGCGCGTCACGCGCGAGATGCTCGACATCTGCGGTGCCGACGACGACATGGTCGAAGGGATGGTCAACTACGCGCGGAGCATCAAAGGCGTGGAGATCGGGGCGCTGCTCTGGGAGTGGAAGCCGAAGGACGGCCGCCCTGAAACCAAGATCAGCCTGCGCTCGAGCGGCAAGGCGGATGTCTCGACCATCGCGTCGGCGCTCCGAGGCGGCGGCCATCGCGCGGCGGCAGCAACACAGCTCCCCGTGTCGATCGACGAAGCCGACGAGCTGCTTCGCGCCGAGATCGCGAAGTATCTCGAGCACCACGAATGAACGGCCTCCTCGTCGTCGACAAGCCGGCCGGATGCACCTCGCACGACGTCGTTCAGCGCGTGCGCAAAGCGATTGATCAGCGCAGCGTCGGCCACGCGGGCACGCTCGACCCGCTCGCGACGGGCGTCCTGGTGATCGCGGTCGGGGAGGGCACCAAGCTCGTGTCGCACCTTCAGGGGGACGACAAGCGCTACGAGGTCGTCATCGCGCTCGGCGAAGGAACCGACTCGCTCGACGCGGATGGGGCGGTCACCGAGGTTGCGGAGGTTCCAGCGCTCGAGGCCTCGACCATTCAGCGGGTGCTCGAGCGGTTCATCGGCCGCCACCCGCAGATGCCGCCGAAGCTGAGCGCGATCAAGGTCGGGGGCACTCCGCTTCACCGCCGGGTGCGCCGCGGCGAGGACGTCGAGCCGGAGCCTCGCGAGGTCGAGCTCTTTTCCGCGTCGCTCGAGGCGGTGAGCCCCGATGGGCTCTTTTTGAACCTCCACTGCGGCAAAGGCTTCTACGTTCGGTCGCTCGCGCGAGACCTCTGCCGGGCGCTCGGCACGGTGGGGCACGTGCGGTCCCTCCGTCGAACGTCGAGCGGCCGTTTCACGATCGATCAGGCGCTCGACGGTGCGTCGATCGATGCGGAGAGCGTCGCAGAGCACCTGCTTCCGCTGCGCGAGGCATGTCGGGCGCTTCGCTCCGTCGATCTCACTCCGGAGGGCGTGGAAGACGCGCTGCACGGGCGTTTTTTGAGCTCGGATGCGCTCGACGGCGAGGTCTGGCGTGACGCGCCCCCCGAGGAGACGCTCGCGCTCTTCGATCCGAGCGGGGAGCCGGTCGCGCTCGGGCGCCGGGCCGACGAGGGCGTGCGTGTCGTTCGCGGTTTCGTCAGGGACGAAGCCGGTGTGGTAGGTCCGTAGGGTGGAGCGGACGCGGTACCTGATCGTCGGAGCCGGCGTCACCGGCCTCGCGTTCGCGGACCGGGTGCGCGGAGACGACTATCTGATCGTCGAGGCGCAAGACGAGATCGGCGGCTATTGCCGCACCGTCGAGCGCGACGGCTTCGTTTGGGACTACTCGGGGCACTTCTTTCACTTTCGGCATCCCGAGATCGAGAAGGACCTCGTCGACCGAATGGATGGGCAGCGCGTGCTCCGCGTCGAGCGCGACAGTCGCATCTGGTACGGGGACCGCTTCATCGACTTTCCTTTTCAGAAGAACATCCACCAGCTTCCGGAGCATGAGTACGCCGAGTGCGTGCGCGACCTCGAGGACAGACCGAGCGAGGGTGCGGGCGGAAGCTTCGAGGCGATGCTTTATGCGCGCTACGGACGAGGCATCGCAGAGAAGTTCTTGGTCCCTTACAACGAGAAGCTCTACGCGCTGAAGCTCTCGGCGCTGGACGCCGATGCGATGGGGCGGTTTTTCCCGCATGCGACGACCGAGGAAATCCTCGAAGGCTCGAGGTCGCGCCGCGAGGGCTACAACGCGACATTCACGTACCCGGAGGGCGGCGCCATTCAGTACATCCGGGCGCTCGCCAAGGGGGTGGACGGAGCCCGCATCGCGCTCGAGGAGCGGGTCATCGAGATCGACCGGGAGCGGCGAGTTGCGACCACCACCCGCCGTGAGATCGCGTACGACGCGCTGGTGAGCAGCGCACCGCTGCCGACGCTTCTGAACATGTGCGGCGTCGAGCACGACCGGTCGGTGTTCAGCCACAACCAGGTGCAGGTCTTCAACCTCGGGTTCGACAGCAAAGGGCCGCGAGGCGTGCATTGGATTTACTTCCCACAGCGCGATGTCGTGTTCTACCGGGTAGGATTCTACGACAACATCTTCGGCTCCGATCGAATGAGCCTCTATGTCGAGGTGGGGCTCCCTTACGGCACCGAGCTCACGCCTGACGAGCGCGGCTCGCTGAAGGCGCGGGTGCTCGCAGACCTTCAGGCCTGCGACATCGTCGACCACCAGACACTCGTCGCGTCGCACGACGTGCTGCTCGACCCGGCGTACGTTCACATCACCACCCAGTCGAATTCCGAAGCGGCGGCGCGCCGGGAGCTCCTCGCGGCGCAGGGCGTGCACTCGATCGGCCGCTACGGCGCGTGGACGTACTGCTCGATCGAAGACAACATCGTCGAGGCGCGGGCGCTGGCCGACGCCCTGTCGGCGGCTTGAACCGAGACGGCTCGGTCGACGTTGCGCCTGGCGCGCGGCCGCTGTTCTCGCGGCCGTCCGGTGGTACTATCGCGCCATGCCGAGCAATGTCTCTACGTCGCGCGCGCTCTGCGCGTTTGTCACCATGGCCCTCGTCGCCAGCGTCGCCGCCTGCAAGAGCAAGACTGCGGAAGAGAAGGTCGAGCCGAAAGCCGTCGAGCCGGCGGCGGTCGAGAAGCTGGAAGTGCCTCCTGCGCCGGCCGAATTCCCGGCGCTGAAAATTCCAACAGACAATCCGCAGAGTCCGGAGAAGGTCGCCCTCGGGCACCAGCTCTTCTTCGACGAGCGGCTGAGCGTCGACGGGTCGCGGTCGTGCTACTCGTGCCACCAGAACGAGCACGGCAACGGTGGCGAAACCTCACTGGCGGTGGGCGCTGGCGAAAAGCAGCTCACGCGACACAGCCCGGTGATCTGGAACACGGCGTATTTCGAGGCGTTCTACTGGGACGGCCGGGCGGGGAGCCTCGAAGCGCAGGCCAAGGGCGCGTGGGGCGGCGGCAACATGGGCGTCGGCAAGGAAAACCTCGAGAAGAAAGCCGCCGAGCTCTCGAAGATCAAAGGCTACACGAAGCAGTTCAAGAAGGTGTTCCCGAAGGAGGGCATGACGCCCGACACGATCGCCAAAGCGATCTCGGCGTACGAGCGCACGCTGATCTGCGACGACACCGCATATGACAAGTACGCCAAGGGCGACGAGAGCGCGCTGAGCGACGAGCAGAAGCAGGGCTGGGCGCTCTTCATGGGCAAAGGCCAGTGCGTCGTCTGCCACGCGCCGCCGCTCTTTTCGAGCGCGATGGGCGTGCCGGGTGGCCTCTACTACAACGTCGGCATCGGCACCGACGGCCGGCCCGAAAGTGAAGTCGACGTGGGACGCGCGAAGATCAGCGGCAACGACGCCGACTGGGCCGCATTCAAGGTTCCGTCTCTACGCAACGTTACCAAGAGCGCCCCCTACTTCCACGACGGCTCCGTCCCCACCCTCGCCGCCGCCGTGAAGCTGATGGCCACCGGCGGCATCGACAACAAAAACAAGAGCGCATTGGTGCAAGACCGGAAGCTCACCGACAGCGAACTGAGGGCACTAGTCGCGTTCCTCGGCGCGCTGGACTGCGGCGCGAAGCTAGAGCAGCCGGAGCTCCCGTAACTTTTTTGGAAGGGCTAGTTCGCTGGCACTGACACTGGCGCTGACACTGGCGCTGGCGCTGGCACTGGGCGCTGACGCTGACACTGGCACTGACACTGGGCGCTGACACTGACGCTGGCACTGTCTCTGCCACTGGCACTGCCGCTGCCACTGCCCCAAAGTCCCCCCATGACCGACGAAGACATTCGCAACCTGGGGCCGCTTGGCGCGTTCGCCGGCGTTTGGGAAGGCGACAAGGGCAAGGACGAGTCGCCGGACGACGACCGGGTGTCGATCGAGCACAACGCGTTCCGCGAGCGCATCGTCCTCGAGCCGATCGGGCTCGTCGAAAACCACGAGCAGTCGCTCTACGGGCTGCGGTACTCGAAGATGGCCTGGCGAATCGGCGTCGACGAGTCTTTCCACGAAGAGGTGGGCTACTGGCTCTGGGACCCGGGCGCCCGCCAGGTCATGCTGACCTTCATCGTCCCGCGCGGCGTGACCGTCCTCGCGGGCGGCACGGTCGAGCCCGACGCCAAGACGATGAAGCTCTCCGCCGACGTAGGAAGTGAAGTGTTCGGCGTCTGCTCCGGCCCCTTCTTAGACCACGAGTTCAAAACCGTCCGCTGCGACATCGAGCTCACCGCCAGCGAAGACGGCACGTGGTCCTACGCGCAGAACACGCATCTGAAGATCAAGGGCCAAGACGAGATATTCGCGCACACGGACGAGAATACGCTGAGGCGGGTCGGGTAGGGGAGGGGCTGAGACCGGGGCCGAGACCGGGTCCGGGGCCGAGGCCGGGTGCGGTGCCGAGACCGGGTGGCCGAGGCCGGGTGACCGGGACCGAGGCAGCGTCAGCGCCAGGGGCAGTGTCAGCGCCAGTGGCAGCGTCAGTGACAGCGTCAGTGTCAGCGCCAGAGACAGCGTCAGCGCCAGCACACGACACGCAGCGCCATCCACCTCAAGTCTCGGCAAGACCTCGAAGCCACCACCCCGCGAGCCCGAAGGGCGAAGTGCGCCGGCAAGCCGAGCGAAGCGAAGGCGCGCGAGGGAGGATTACGGGTGGGGGTGGCGGGCGGTGCAACCAAGCCAAGCCACCCCCCAGATCCTGCAAAACCCCCCCCCACCGTCGTGGCGGGCGGTGTAACTAGAGGCGCCGACTGGATTCGAACCAGCGAATGGAGGTTTTGCAAACCTCTGCCTTAAACCACTTGGCTACGGCGCCGAAACAGCCTCACTGTCTAGCGCTTCTCCGAGCCCTTGTCACGCAGCGTTTTTCGGGGTTCCGGGCCTCACGGGGTGGCGTCGGGGACCGTGCGTGGTAGGCCTTTTTGCATGGCTGCACAGGACTCGTTTCAGAGCCGCGTCACGATCCATGCGGGCGGACGCCAGGTCGCGATCAATCGCCTCGACGCGCTCACCCGAGCCGGTTTCAAGGGCATCGACACACTTCCGTATTCGATCCGAGTCTTATTGGAAAACCTCCTCCGCTTCGAGGACGGCAAGACTGTCACGCGCGAGGACATCGAGGCAGTGGCCAACTGGGACCCGGCGGCCAAGCCCGCGACCGAGATCGCCTTTCGCCCGTCGCGCGTGCTGCTCCAGGATTTCACCGGTGTTCCGGCCGTCGTCGATCTCGCGGCCATGCGCGACCAGTTTGCGAAGATGGGCGGCGACCCGAGCCGCATCAATCCGCTTCAGCCCGCCGACCTCGTGATCGACCACTCCGTTCAAGTCGATTCGTACGGCCTGCTTCGCTCCTTCGAAGACAACGTCCGCCGTGAGTTCGAGCGCAACAACGAGCGCTATCAGTTCCTCAAGTGGGGGCAGACCGCGTTCGAGAACATGCGCGTCGTGCCGCCAGGCACGGGCATCGTGCACCAGGTCAACCTCGAGTATCTGGCGACGGTGGTGTTCATGCGCGACGTCGACGGCACGACGGTGGCGTATCCGGACAGCCTGGTTGGCACCGATTCACACACCACGATGATCAACGGGCTCGGCGTGCTTGGGTGGGGCGTCGGCGGGATCGAGGCCGAGGCGGCGATGCTCGGTCAGCCGATCAGCATGCTTCTTCCGCAGGTGGTGGGCTTCAAGCTCACCGGCAAGCTGCGGGAGGGAGCCACGGCAACCGACGCAGTGCTCACCGTCACGCAGATGCTCCGCGAAAAGGGCGTCGTCGGAAAGTTCGTCGAGTTCTTCGGCACGGGCATGGAGAGCCTCTCGCTCCCGGACCGGGCCACCATCGCCAACATGGCGCCCGAGTACGGCGCGACGATGGGCTTTTTCCCGGTCGACAACGAGACGCTTGCGTACCTTCGCTTCAGCGGCCGCGACGACGCCCACGTCGACGTGGTCGAGCGCGTGCTGAAAGAGCAGGGCATGTTCCACCAGGCGGCCGCCCCCGAGCCGCGCTTTACCGACACGCTCGAGCTCGACCTCGGCGACGTGGTGCCGTCCATCGCCGGGCCCAAGCGCCCGCAGGACCGCGTCGCGCTCACCGACTCCAAGCGGTCCTGGCATTCCGTGCTCGAGGGCTTCGAGGCGTCGCCCGACAAGGGCGCCGAGGTCACGCGCGCCGACGAAACCTTCACGCTCCGAAACGGCGCCGTGGTCATCGCCGCGATCACGAGCTGCACCAACACCAGCAACCCCTCGGTGATGCTGGCGGCGGGCCTCGTGGCGCGCAAAGCCGTCCGGAAGGGGCTCCGAACCAAGCCCTGGGTCAAGACCAGCCTCGCGCCCGGCTCGCAGGTGGTCACCGAGTACCTCAAGGCCTCGGGCCTCATGCCTGACCTCGAGATCCTCCGCTTCAACTTGGTTGGCTACGGCTGCACCACGTGCATCGGCAACTCCGGCCCGCTCGACCCCGAGATCGCCGAAGCGGTCAAGGGCCACGATCTGATCGTCACCTCTGCGCTCAGCGGCAACCGCAACTTCGAAGGCCGCGTCAATCCGCTCACGCGCGCCAACTACCTCGCCTCGCCGCCGCTCGTGGTCGCCTATGCGCTCGCCGGCACCATGGACATCGACTTCGAAAAAGAGCCCATCGGGCAGGACCCCGACGGCAACGACGTGTTCCTCCGCGACATCTGGCCGTCGCACGACGAGATCACGGCCGCGCTTCGCGGCTCGGTCAAGAAAGAGCAGTTCGTCGAGCGGTACAAGACCGTGTTCGACGGGACGCCGCAGTGGCGGGAGGTCAGCTTCGAGCAGGCCGACCAGTACCGCTGGGACCCGGATTCCACGTACGTGCGCCTGCCGCCGTTCTTCGACGGCGTCGAGGCCGGGGACCCTGCGCCGCCGAAGGACATCGAGGGCGCGCGCGTTCTCTGCCTCCTCGGGGACTCGGTCACCACCGACCACATCTCCCCGGCCGGGTCGATTGCGGCCGACAGCCCCGCGGCCAAGTACCTACAAGACCACGGCGTTTCGCCGCGCGACTTCAACAGCTACGGAAGCCGCCGCGGTAACCACGAGGTGATGATGCGAGGCACCTTCGCCAACATTCGCCTCCGAAACCTCCTCGCGCCTGGCACCGAGGGCGGCATCACCCGCTACCTCCCGAACGACGCGCAGATGAGCATCTTCGACGCGTCGATGAAGTACCAGGCCGACGGCACCCCGCTGATCGTGATCGCGGGCAAGGAATACGGCACCGGCTCGTCGCGCGACTGGGCGGCCAAGGGCACGCTGCTCCTTGGCGTGCGTGCGGTCATCGCCGAGAGCTACGAGCGCATCCACCGGTCCAATCTCATTGGCATGGGCGTGCTTCCGCTCGAGTTCGAGGCGGGCGCGGGCCGCGAGGCGCTCGGCCTCACCGGCGAAGAGACGTTCACCATCTCCGGCATCGCCGGCGGGCTCGCTCCGGGCAAGTCGCTTTCCGTCCGCACGGACACGGGCAAGTCGTTCGAGGTGAAAGCTCGGCTCGACACGCCGCAGGAGGTCGAATACTTCGAGCATGGCGGCATCCTGCAGTACGTCCTCCGGCAGCTTGCCGCGCAGGCATCCACGAACGCCTAGGGCGGCATGTCGCTGATCTTCGTCATCTCGCCACCCCGCGCGGGCTCAACGCTCCTTCAGCGGATGATGGGCGGGCACCCCGAGGTCTTCACGCATCCAGAGCCCCACCTGATCACGCCCATCGCGCACCTCGGCGTCTTCTACAATGTCGACAAGGCGCCGTTCGACCACATCAACGCGGCCGAGGCGACCAAGTCGTTCATCGAGGGGCTCCCAGGGGGCGAGCAGGACTACCTCGACGCGCTCCGCGCCTACACCGACACGCTCTACGGCCGCATGCTGTCGACCAGCGACGCGAGCCAGTTCCTCGACAAGACGCCCGCAAACTCGCTGGTGCTGCCGTTTCTTTCGCGTCTGTACCCGGACGCGAAGTACGTCGTGCTCACGCGTCACCCGCTCGCGGTGTTCAGCTCGTACGCCAACAGCTTCTTCAACGGCGATTGGGAGGGCGCGCACGCCTTCAATCCAATTCTCGAGCGCTACGTGCCGGCAATTGGGGCGTTCGTTCGCGAGCGACCCGTGCCGCTGCTGCAGGTCGCGTACGAGGATCTCGTGGAGGGCCCGGAGGCGCAGCTCGAGCGCGTGTTCGCGTATCTCGGCCTCGGGCACGTCCCCGGCGCGGTGGAGTACGGCAGCACGCCAATGAAAAAGGGCATGGGCGACCCGATATCCGTCGACGCGCACGACCGCCCCGTCGCGGACAGCCTCGACAAATGGGCCGCCGAGGTCGCCCACGACGCTGACAAACGCGCGCTTGCCGAGCAGATGATCGCGGCGATCGACACCGCAGACTTGGAAGCGTGGGGTTGGACGCCGGACACGCTTTGGGCGCCGCTCGTAGACGCCTCGGGAAGCCCGGCGCCCAAGCCCGCGCGCAACAGCTACACCTTTCAGCGCCGTGTCATGCTCGCGCTCAAAAAGGACATCCACCGCCGCCCGCACGGCAAGCTGGTGAAGCGCGTCAAGTACTACTGCGACGTGCTGCTCCGCGAGTAGCGCGGCGGACGCTAGCGACGATCGCCTGCGACTCGGTGGCTCGGTCGATCGGGGAGTCGTCGAAGTCTCCCGTGTGCGACTCCACGACGAAGCCGTTGTAGTGGAGCAGCGCCTCGAGCTCCGCGGGGAAGAGCTGGCGCTGCGAGAGCGGGGTGCAAAACGAGCGCCGCGGTTTGTCGGGATGCTCGAAGTCCATCATCACGGTTTCGATCTGAGTGGCCGGGTCGTAGCTGAAGTATTCGCTGTAGCGGTAGCGCACCCCGTCCTTCGGGTGCGGCACGCGGCCACCTCGATAGCGCTTCGATGGGTTTCTCGCGAGGCTCGCCGGGTCGGGCAAGAGGACGTCGAAGACAAACCGCCCACCGCGACGCAGATGATGCCGAACGGTCGCGAATCCCCGTTCGAGCTGCTCGCGCGTGTAGAGGTGCATCCAGACGTTGAAGGGCGCGATCACCAGCGGAAAGCGCCTTCGAAGACGGAGCGTTTCGAGGCTTCCCTGGCGGAGCTCGAGTCGTTCGCGAGCCGCTCGCGGAAGGCGCGAGAGCCTCGCTTCGGCGTGCTTCAGCATCGGGGCCATGGGCTCGACGCCCACGACGTCGATTCCCGCTTTGGCGATCGCAAGCGCCACGCGGCCGGTGCCGACACCGAGCTCCAGCACCGGCCCGCCGGACTCCTCGGCATGCGCCAGATAGAAGCGAACGTCGTGACGCCGTCGCCGATAGGCCTGGTCGTAGTACGGCCCGTCTTCGTAGTGCGCCTCGGCGCCGCGCATGGTTCGTCGCTTAGCCACGGCTGTCGAGCAGGTGAGCCGCGGCCTCTGCAAACCCGCGACCGCGGTCTCGTTCGGTCACGTAGCGCGGTGGGACGGGGAGCGCGTCGACGTGGTCGCGCACGTTGGCCACGCCGATGCTCTTCGGGAAGCGAGCGAACGCCGCCGCGTCGTTGCCGCTGTCCCCGATGAATACCCAACGGTCGATCTCGGTGCCGAGATCCAAGTCGAGGACCTCGGCGAGCGCGCGGGTCACGCCCTCGGCTTTGTCCCAAGGGCCCGGAACGGCGTGCGCGTGCACCGTGGACACCGAGCTCCGTGCTCCAAGAGACTCGATCAGCGCGACGAGCGCCTCGACTTCTACTCGCGAGAGGCTCGCGTGCTCTCCGATGTCGAACGCGAGGTCGCAGCGCCGGTGACGGTCGTCGCGCGTGGTGCTCACCGACGGCATGGCGGCGAGCACTTCCTTTCGGATGTTCGTGAGAAGCGCCGCGTGCTTGGTGCGCTCGGCCTCCGCGCAGAAGTACCCCTCGTGAACGCCACGCTCGTCGACCCAGGTCCACCCGGCGCCGTTCTCGCCGACCGCCACGCGGACCGGCCAGAGCCGAGCGATCACGTCCGTCCACCCGAGGGGCCGTCCCGTGACCGCGACGAGGTCGAATCCCGCGTCGGCCAGACGGTGCATCGCCAGGTACGCGTCAGGCTCGACGACCCCGGCCCTCGTCACCGTATCGTCGATGTCGAAGACCACCCCGCGAACGTTGGAGGCTTCGAGCGTTCGAAGGCTCTGCATCTGGGGTCCCCCATACCACACCCCATACCTGCGGGGCTTGCGGACGGGAGCCGCGGGGCGTACCGTGAAAGCTACGGAGGGGATACCGTGCCCAATCTCGGATTCGGCGAGCTAGTCATCGTTTTTCTGATCGTGATGCTGATTTTCGGCGCCGGACGGCTGCCGCAAATCGGCGAGGGCATCGGCAAAGCGATTCGAAACCTCAAGCGAGGCCTGAACACCGACGACGACATCGACGTGACCCCGGCCGACAAGCAGGTGCCCGACGAGGCGGCCTCCCGCGTGGACGACGCCGAGGTCGTGGACAAGGTCGAGTCGAAGTAGGTCAGGGCGTCGACGGCGTCGATCGGGGGCGGCGAAGCTCGAGCGCCTTCCTACAGCTCAGGCGAAGCGGCTGCGAGAGCTCGGACGAGGTCGCGGCTTCCTTGAGCTCGCCGGCCCGCAAGAGCGGCGCGAGCAGCAGCGCCGTGTCGAGTGGCGTGTGTGGATTACGCACGATCGCATTCCGAGGGCGGTAGCGCACGACCCAGCGCCGGTGCCGGTACACGTTCTGCAAGACGGCGGGGTCGTTTGGGCGCGCGGCGCAGATTCGAACGACGTCCTCCTCGGTGAGCGAGGGATTGTCGAGAAGCACGCGCACGACGTCGGGGTGCGGGTCTCGAACCACGCGCGTGATCAGCTCGCGGTCGTGCGTGCGCGCGAGGGATTTTCGTTCGCCGAGCGTGAGCGGCCGACCGCGCCCGAAGTCCGGCACGCGCCGCGCGGCGTCGTTCGACTCGTCGCCGTCTGCGACGGGCATCACGAAATCGGCGACGTGGTGAAGCTCGAGCTGGCGCGCAGTGTCCGCGAGAGAGCCACGCCGCGGCTCGATGCGCGCTTCGAAGAGCGCCCACCCAAGCGCGAGAAACACCGCCTGCGCCGTCGCCTCGCCGCGCGCCGCGCCGTCGTGCGCGTCGTCGAACAAGCGCAGTGCCTCCTCGTCGTCGCTGCCCTCGATCCACTCGCAGACCAGCCCGACGCGCATCGGGAGCTCTTCGACACGCGCGAAGCGCGAGAACAGCTCTGCAAACGTCGTCGTTGGCTCCACGGCGAAGGCCCCTCGCTCAGCCTACCGGGGCGCGCCCGAAGCGCCAGCTTGACGCACTGCGTCGCCGGGCTAGCCTCGAAGCCGATGGCCGAAGCGGAACAGGTCCGGGTGATCAAGCGGTACGCCAACCGCAAGCTCTACGACACCTGCGACAGCAAATACATCACGCTCGACCGCATCGCCGAGCTCGTGCGCAACGGCGAAGAGGTGAAGGTGCTCGACAATCGCTCGAAGCAGGACCTCACCAAAGTCACCCTCGCGCAAATCATCTACGAGGAGCAGAAGAGCGGGAACGCCACCGCCTGGTCGGTGCAGAGCCTCAGGCGATTCATCCAGCAGGGGCGTGCGAAGATCCTCACCTCTCTCAAGGAGGGCCCGGTCGCCAAGCTCGTCGGCATGGCGGAGGAGCTTCGCGCCGAGGTGTATAGCGTGGCGGATGACAAGGTCCGAGCGGTGCTCGAGCGCGCCGCCGCCCACGTCAAGCACCTGCAGGGCGAGGTGCTCAGGCTTCAGGCGCGGATCGAGGAGCTCGAGGCCAAAGTCCGGCAAAGCTCCCAAAAAGACGACCCGCCTGATAACGTGGAATAAACCCGGGTCCCGCGGGTTCTGAGTACGACGATGCCCCGAGGCGATCGAACCATTTCGGCCAAGCGCCGGCATTTCGAGGCGGACGCGCAGCCGCACCTCGACACGCTGTATTCAGTGGCCCTTCGCCTCACGCGGGTGCCCGCCGATGCCGAGGACCTCGCGCAGGACACGCTCGTTCGCGCCTATCGCTTCTACGACCGCTTCGAGCCGGGCACCAACTTCAAGGCCTGGCTGCTGCGGATTCAGATGAACACCTTCGTCAACCGCTACCGGCGGGCGACGCGCGAGCGTCAGGTGTTCGATGGCCCGATGGCCGAGCCGGTCGGGGAGGGCGTCATGAGCCGCGCGTCGATGCGGGCGCTGACCGACCCTGTGGGGGACGCCCAGCGGCGTCTCATCGCCAAAGAGATCGAGCGCGCGTTCGACGAGCTTTCCGACGACGCGCGCGCCATGGTGCTGCTCGCAGACGTCGAGGAGCTTTCGTACAAAGAGATCGCCGAGGTGGTCGGCTGCCCGATCGGCACGGTGATGTCGCGCCTGCATCGGGCTCGCAAGCAGCTCCAACAGTCGCTTCAAAGGCACGCGGTCCAACTCGGCATCATCCCCGCGGAAGACGACGCGCAAGATGAACCGATTCCGCTCGAAGCCTTCCGCGCGCGAAAGGAGGCCGAGTCGTGAGCTGCAGGCTGGTTCGACGTCACGTTGGAGCGCTCGTCGACGGCGAGCTCGACCCGGCGACGCAGATCGAGTTCGAGCGGCATCTCGAAGCGTGTCCCGGCTGCCAGGAGCACTTCGCGTTCGAGGGGTCGTTTCGCGAGCAGACGCGCGATTCGATCGGCGGAGCGCGCGCACCCGAGCAGCTTTGGGCGCGCTCGCAGCATCGCCTCGACGAGATCGACGACGCGGTCGCCGCAAGCGGCTCGCTCGCGGAGCTTCGCCCTCTTCGCTGGCGGCAGAGTTGGCCCATCGCGGCCGCCGCGGCTGCAGTGCTGGTCATCGGCGCGGTGATCGGTCTGCCGAAGCAGGGCGAGTACCAGAGCGCAGGGATGCTCCAAGACGTGGTGAACATGCACGCGCAGGCGCTCCCATCCGACGTGCAGGGCGAGGCGCCCCAAGAGGTCGCGCGCTACTTCCAGGGCAAGACCCCGTTCCCCGTTCGGCCCGCCGAGTTCGAGGAGCCGAGCGTGAAGCTCGTGGGGGCTCGCTACATTCGAGTCGGGGCCCGGCCTGCCGCGGCGCTCTACTACAACCTCGGGGGCCGGCGGGTCACGCTGCTCGTGTTTCAATCGCCCGAGATCGTTCGAAACGCGCAGCGCACACATGTCGGTGGCCGTGAGCTCTACTATCACGATGTGGGCGGCCGAGTCGTCACGATCCGCCGGTCCGGCGGGGTGAACTACGCGTTTTTCGGCGACCTCGAGCGGCCGGTGCTGTTCCAGCTCGCCGCCAACGCACGCGTCGGCAACTGAGCCGGGGCCACGCTGTCCCGCGATTTTGCGGCCGCTCTGCGTTGACAGGGCGCGCGCTGGACGCCTATTCTTTTTTTTGACGCAGACGTAAGTTTGCATGTTCGTGGGGATGCCGTGGGGACGCGGTTTCGGTCAAAAGGCGCTAAGGCTGGTAGGCTGAGTTTGCACATCGAGGGGATAGCCAATGTCGGATGACGAAATGTCGAGCGATTCGCCGACCAAAGTGGGGGAAACCCCGGCAATCGATGACGAAATCGACGAGTTTGCCGAGAGCGCGTTCGACGCGCTGATGATGGAGGGCGGCGGCAAGCCTGCCTCCGAGCAGCCGGCCGCCGCACAGGCCGAGGCCCCGACCGGCGAGTACGAGGACGTCGAGCTCGACGATGTGATCATGGTGTCCGACATGCCGCCCGAGGGCGACGGCGAGAGCGTGGGCGAGGCCTCCGCCGAGGAAGAGCAGACCGGCAAGACCGGGGGTGTCGAAATCGCCCGGCTGCGCTCCGAGATCTCCGGGCTCAAAGCGCGGCTTGCCGAAACGTCGGGCGGGGTGTCGAGCCGTCAGTTCCTCGACCTTCGCGAGTCCCTCAACACCAAGGACAAAGAGATTCTCGAGCTTCGCGACCAGGTCACTGGGCGCGACAAAGAGATCCTCGAGCTCAAGGACCAGTCGATCGCGCTCGAGCGCGCGCGCGCTGACTTCGATGAGAAGACCGCAGACCTCGAGCGCTCTCTTGCGAAGGCGCAGGACACGATTGCGAGCCTCACCGAGGACAAGGAAAACGCGAGCAAGCGCTACGAAGATGTGAAGGGGCGCTTCGAGCGTGAGAAGGCCAAGGCCGAGGGCCTCGAAGGCGAGCTGGCGCAGGAGCGAGAGGCGCGCGCCGCGGACGTCGAGGCGCTCAAGAGCGCGGGCGACGCCGAGATGGCAAAGCTTCGCGTTGCGCAGGAAGAAGCGCTCGACCTCGTCAAGGCCGAGGCGGCGGCGTCGATCGCCAAGTCACAGGAAGATCACGAAGCTGCGCTGCACGCCGCATCGAGCGAAAGGGAAACCGCGCTGGCGACGCTCCGCTCGGAGCTGACCGACGCGCAGGCCGCTGCGCTCGCGCAGGCGTCTGCGGAAGCCGATGCGGTCAAGCAGACCGCGCTCGCGGCCCTCCGCGAGGAGCTTGCAACATCAGCGGCTGCCTCCATGGCCGACGCCGAAGCGGAGTGGCAGCGCACGATGAGCGAGCGCGAGGCCGCGCTTCTCGGCGAAAAGCAGCTCGAGCTCGAAACCGCCGACCAAGAGCACTCCAAGCAGCTCGCGACCCTCGGGCGCAAGCTCGCCGACACGGAGACCGAGCTCTCCGGCGCGCGCGAACGCGAGAACGTCAACGCCGAGCGGGCCATGGAGCTCGACGCAAAGCTCAACGAAACCGATGCTTCGCTCGCGGCAGCCAAAGCGGCGCTCGCCGAGGTCGAGCAGGTGCGCGACCAGCTTCAGACGGAGCTCGGCGAAACACGCGAGGCACGCGACGGGCTACAGGCGTCGTTCACCTCGAGTCAGGCCAGGGTCGAGGAGCTCGAAGGCCTCAAGCGGGACCTCGATTCGCGCGTCGGTGGGCTCGCGGCCAGCAAGTCGCAGCTCGAGTCGCAGCTCTCGATGACCGTCGAAAAGATCGCCAAGGACGAGGCGCTCCTCGAGCGCGTCCGCAAAGCGATGGCGATCGGTGTGAGCCTGCTCGAGGAGCAGGCCCAGACCGCGTTCGGCGAGGCTAGCGACGTCGAGATTGAGACCGTTTCCGAGGACGCGGAATAGGGGCCGGACGGGTCGACGCGAGCCCGGGCCTCGTTTCGAGGTCGCGGCGCCGGTCGACCTTGCGAACCAACTTGCCGAGCTCGCGCTGTGAGAGCGCGGGCGGCGGCGCCTCGTCGATCGCGGTCAAGAACGCGGCAGCGTGGGGAGTGCGTGCGTCGGGGTCGGGAGCGAGCAGCGCCTCGATCGCCGTGACGAGCGGGAGGGGTGCGTCTCGGGCTGCGTCGCGGAGCGCGTCTCGGCGACCGAGCCGCGTGTTGTCCAGTGTCTCCAAGTCGTGCTCGCCGTCGAAGGGGCGGTGCCCGGCAAGGCATTCGTAGAGCAGCACGCCGAGTGAGAAGAGGTCGGTGCGTGGGCTGCTCGCGCGTCCCGACGCGTACTCGGGCGCCATGTACGGGATCTTTCCTTTGAGCGCGCCGCTTTGAATGCTGCCGGGGACGTTCGTGGCTTTCGCGATTCCGAAGTCGGCGAGCTTGACCTCGCCCGCTTCGCTCAAGAGCACGTTCGAGGGCGAGACGTCCCTGTGGATGATGCCGGTCGCACGGCCTTGCTCATCGACGGTGTGTGCGAAGTCGAGCGCGGCGCCGAGCGCGTGTGCGAGGTGAGACGTGAGGCCCGGGTCGAGCCGCTCGCCGCGCATGCGTAGGTGAAGGAGAAGCTCTCGAAGGTCGGTGCCCTCGATCAGCTCTAGGGTGAGGTAGTGGGTGCCGTCTTCGATGCCGAAGTCGAGCACTCGCGCGATGTGGCCGTGGTGGAGCAGCGCGGACAGCCGCGCCTCGCGAAGAAACATCGCGACGAAGTCGTCGTCCGCCGCAAACGACGGGAGCACGCGCTTCAGGCAGACACGCTGCTCGAAGCCGCCCGGGCCGCGCCGCCTCGCAACGAATGTCTCGGCCATGCCCCCCACGCCCAAACGCTCGATGAGGTCGTAGTCGCCGAATGGCTCAGGGAGTGCCGGTGCCATGAACGAGGCAAGATATCACAGCGACGGATGGCGGTGCGCTGGGAGCTCGCTCGTTTCGGCATGCGTGTCACAATGCGGAGCGGTGCGTTTGGCTTTCTTGATCATTGGCGGGCTCGTCGTCTGCGCCCCGGCGCCCGTTCGTGCCGATGGCGTCGGCTCGCTCGAAGAGCCCATCGTTCGGGGCGAGCCCGTGGAGCCGGGTGGCGCGCTTGGCACGGTCGCGATCGCCATCGCGCGCGACGATCATGAGCCGGGCGCCGTTCCCTTGGACCTCTCGCCCGTGTGTTCGGGCGTTCTCATCGCTCCGACCGTCGTGCTCACCGCGGCGCACTGCCTCGAGACTTGCTACGACCAATGTGAGCTCCCGGATGGGGAACCGGTCGAGTGCTACGTATGCGAGCCCGAGCTCAAGCCGCCGAGCGCCCTACGCGTCCTGGCAGGCCTGCGGGACATCGAAGACCGCTTCCGCTCGGACACCGTGGAAGTCGTCACGGTTCTCGAGCACTTCGTCCCTGACAGCTATGTGCCTTCCGACTCATGGCCCTTCGACGTCGGTGACTGCAGTTTTTCGCAGGACGGCAACTTCACCTGCGCCCGGCCGGGCCTGTCCGATAGCATTCGGGACATCGCGGTCCTGAGGCTCGGGACTTCCATCGAAACCGCAGTGCCGGTCCCGCTGGCATCGAGCGTTGAAGGGCTCGAGGGGTTGAGCGCGATCGCGACCGGCTATGGACGGCGCACGGCGCGAGGAAGCGACGAGCTACTCGAGCAGGACCACTACCGCGCTCTTCTTCACGAAACCGAGGTCCGAATCGACCGGGCGACCGAGCTAGAGATCCTCACCGAAACGAACGACGATCGAAGTGGTGTGTGCTTCGGCGACTCTGGCGGACCCCTCTACGTAAACCGGGGAGGGGGCATCCGAGCTTCGGGAGTCTTCTCGCGTTTCCGGGCGGATGGCCGGCTCGGGAACTGCGGCCGCGGGGCGATCTATACGGCCACGGCCGCCCACTTGGACTGGATCCAAGAAAAGGCGCCCGAGACGCTCGGGCTCAGCTTGAATGGGGGCGCAGGGTGCTCGACGCAACCGGTAGGCTTCGGCGTGCCCGCTCTCTGGTTTGCCGGACTCCTTGCGCTTCTGCTTCTCTTGCGGCGGCGAGCGCGAAACGCGGGGTCGTCGACGGTTGCGCTGTTGCTCTTGGCGTTGGCGTCCGCCTGTGGATCGAGCGGCGATGCGAGCCTCTGCACCGATCGGTACGACCCCAACGGCACCTTTTGCGACCCGAGCTACCCGCGGGTGGATCTCCAGGCGGCCGAGGCCCTCGCGCGCGCCGATGTTCCAGAAGACGCGCTCCTGCTCCAGGCCCGCAGCAGCGGCACCGGCGTGATGGACCCGGACGGGCGCGCCGGTTCGTGGTGGTTCCTGTACTACCTACCGGGCCGGGCCACCCCGCCAGCCGGGGCCTTCTTTCAGACACAGGTCACCTCGAGCCAAACCTACCCAGTCGGCGAGGAGCTCTCCGAGCGTCTGTTGAGGTGCATTCCTTCGGAGCCTTTGCCGGTTGTCGATTCGAGGCGGCTGATCCACGACGCGATAAGCTCGCTCGAGAGAGAAGGACAGAACGTCAGTCTTGCCGACGGCGGCAATCTATTCGTCGTGATGAGGCACGTCTGTTTGGACTGGGCCTCCCAACCTTTGAACTACGTTAGCTACCGCGGCAGCTCGGTCGTGTTCGACGAACGGGGACAGGTCTTGGCCGTCGTCGAAACGGACCCCTAGGGCGTCGCGCCACGGCGCCCTTCACGCAAGCGCGTCGCGGAGCGCCGTCAGGCAGAGCTCGACGTGGCGCGGGGTCGCCGAGGCGCCCATCAGGCCGATGCGCCACGCTTTGCCCTTGAAATCGCCGAGGCCGCCGCCGATTTCGAGGCCGTGGTCGGTGAGGAGCTTTTTGCGGACCCGAGCGTCGTCGACGCCGTCGGGGATGCGGACGAGGGTGAGGGGAGGGAGCCGATCGGGCTCGGCGACCAGGAGCTCGAGGCCGAGGTCCTGAAGGCCTTGGTAGAGCGCCGCCGCCTGCTCGCGATGTCTCTGAAAGCGAGCGTCGAGGCCCTCTTCGAGAACGAGGCGAAGCGCCTCGTGGAGCGCGAAGATCATGTTGACCGGCGCGGTGTGGTGGTAGACGCGGCTCCCGCCGAAGTACTGGCCGATCAAATTCAAGTCCAAGTACCAGCTCTGCGCGGGCGTCTTACGCTGTGTCAGCACCTCGCGCGCGCGCTCGGAAAACGAGACCGGCGACAGGCCCGGGGGGCAGGAAAGGCACTTCTGCGTGCCCGAATAGATCGCATCGATGCCCATGCGGTCGACTTCGACCGGCACGCCTGCGAGCGAGGTCACCGCGTCGACGACGAGAAGCGCGCCGCACTCGTCGGCGATGTCTCGAAACGGGGCGAGGTCCTGCAGGACCCCCGTCGACGTCTCGGCATGGACGATCGCGAGCACTTTGAAGCTCTGCCCGCGGGCGGCTTTGCGAACGTCCTCCGGGTCGATCGCGCGTCCCCAAGGTGCATCGACGAGCGTGACCTCTGCGCCGCAGCGCCGCGCGACCTCCGCCATGCGCCCGCCGAACACCCCGTGGCGGCAGATCAGCGCGCGGTCGCCGGGCTCGAGCAGATTGACGAAACAGGTCTCCATGCCCGCCGAGCCGGTGGCCGACATCGGCAGCGTAAGCGCGTTGTCGGTGCCGAACACCTGCCGCAGCATCGCCTGCGTCTCGTCGAGCACCCGCAAGAACTCGGGGTCGAGATGCCCTATCGTCGGCCGCGCAAGCGCCACGAGCACCCGCGCCGGCACATCCGAAGGCCCAGGCCCCATCAGCACCCTCTCCGTCACGGTCATCGCGCGCACCATACAAGACAAAACCCCCAAAAAAAGGTGCCAGGCACCTTTTTCGGAGGGTTAAGAGAAAAGGGGACTGGCCCCTTTTCGAAGCGTTTGTGGAGGGGGCCTAGTGCAGGCGCCGGTAGACGCCGACGACGACGCCGAGAATCTGGGTGCTGCGCCAGTCGTTCTTTGGAATCAGGATCGGCGCCATGTCTTTGTTGGCCGGCTGAAGGCGAACGTGCTCGCGCTCCGGGTAGTAGTACTTGCAGGTCGCCTCGTCGCCGACGAGCGCGATGATGACCTCGCCACGGTTGGCGTTGAGCTGCTTGCGCACGAAGACGAAGTCGCCGTCGAAGATGCCCGCCTCGATCATGGATTCACCCGTGACACGGAGCCCGAAGACGTCGCGCTGTCCGCCGATGAGCATGCGGTCGATGTGAACCGTGTCCTCGGGATGCTCGATCGCCTCGCTGAGCGCGCCCGCGGCGACCCGGCCGACGATGGGGATCTCCACGAGGTTGTCGTTGGCGGCCGGCGGCCGGCTGCTCGGCTTGCCGTCGGGCGTCTTCATCAGCCGGAGCGTGCGCGACTTCATGTCCTCGCGCGTGAGGTATCCTTTTCGCTCCAGCGCCCGCAGGTGGTCGTTCACCCCGTTGGTGCTTCTGATCCCCAGATGGTTGCCGATTTCACGTAGCGTAGGCGGGTATCCCCGCGCATGAATCGAGTCCGAAATGTACTCGAGAACCGCCTTTTGGCGCGCCGTCAGCTTATGCATGCTATCCCCCGCTCGCATCTTTCACCGCCCTTGTTGGTCGTGGTATTCCTGCACAAATGTCCCCTGCATCGTTGAGCAGGTGGGATAAAGGTACATATCGGCGCCAATTTTGTCAAAGAAGCGGCGATCGCCCGTCGCGCTCAGGACGCCGAGTCGTCGGCGGCGTCGTTGACGGCGGGGGCGATCGGCGTGTCGGCGTCGTCGCTTGGCGCCGGGGGACGGCTGCCGACCGCGGCTCCGACGGCTTCGACCAGAGCCTGCGTAGGTGCGAGCTCGAGCAGGCCCTCGAGCCCCCGCCCGTCGGTTAGGCCTCTCCAAAAGCCCTTGGCGACGTGCGCCACGTCGTCGGGGTCCATGTCTTGCAGAATCTGAACGGCCGACTGTGCGACCCCGCTGATCACGTCGAGCCCGAGCCCCGCTGCCGCAGACGCGGGAAGGGGATGAAGGATCACGTCTCGGGTCGCGAACGCCATCGCCCAGTCGCCGGCGCCCCGACCTTCGAAGAGGCGGCGAGCCGTGGGGCGCTCCATGAAGAGCCCCGCGTGGAGCGGTCCGAGCTCGCGACCGACCGCGCGCGCCAACACCCGGTGATCGCGCCGCCACGCGCCGCCGAGCGGCCCGGCCCACTCGCGCATCGCCTCCGGTCCGACGATCGCGTCGAGCCCGCCTTCGCCTCGACGGACCGCCACGCCCGTCCAGAGGCCACTGCCTTCGAACACGCCGAGCACGACCGTGCTTCCTTCGGGAAGCACGAGATCGAGCACGGGGCGGGCAGCGGGGGCGGCGGGCAAAAGCAGCTCAGGAACCGGATTCGGCCAGACACGCAGCCAGTTGCCGCTGCCGAGCTCTCGAAGCACGTGCGCAAACCGCACCACCCGGCTTGCGAAGTCCTGGCTCGGGTCGAGGGGCTCGGCGAGATAGCTCTCGATGTCGGTCATGGCCCGCTCCCGCACCACGATGCAGGCGCTCGCGTCCATCTCGGCGCAGACCGATTCGAGGTCGCCGCCCTCGGGCAGGGTTGCCGGGTCGAGAGAGCCGTCGGCGGTGTGGAAGAGGGCGACCGGGAGGCCCCCCGCATCGACCACTACGACCAGCACCCCTCGCCGGCTCGCGTTGGGGCCCTCGCCGAGGACCAGCGATACCAGCCGGCTCCACGACGTCTCGTCGAAGCCGAAGAAGGCGAAGTCGTCCCCGATCACGACCGCGACCGTAGCACGCCGACGCACGCCTTGCGCCGCTGCAAACTCATCGTCTACAACCCGCGCGTGGGTTTCGTATGGGTCGCGATTGGAGGCGCCGCCGGTTCGTGTCTCCGATATTGGATGGCGCTGGTCGTCGGGCCGGTCGCTCTCGCGCACGGGTTCCCTTGGGCGACGTTCACGGTCAACGTGCTCGGCTCGCTCGGTCTCGGCTTGGTCTTCGTGCTCGCCGAGGACCGGTCGTGGTTTGGCGCCGACCTCCGGCTGCTGCTCGGAACCGGCGTGATGGGCGGCTTCACGACCTATTCTGCGTTCAACCTCGAAACGCTCGAGCTATTCGACACCGCCGCTTGGGGACGGGCCGCGCTCTATGTGGGGGCCACGGTCGCCGTGTGCCTCGTCGCGGGGGCCGCCGGCCTGATCGTAGGCCACGCCATCCGCGGATGACGCGAGCTCGCAGTCGCTTTCGCCTCCGCTCTCGTATTTACGGCCACGAAACAATCCGGAAATAATCGGGGGGTACACCGTCTCGCATCGGCGGTTCTCGTTGGGCTGCTCGAAGTACGGAGGTCCCATGAAGAAGGTGGAAGCCATTATCAAGCCTTTCAAGCTCGATGAGGTGAAGGATGCCCTGAACGAGGTTGGCATCAAAGGCATGACCGTGACCGAGGTCAAAGGATTCGGCCGAACGGGCGGCAAGCGAGAGGTGTATCGGGGCTCCGCATACGTCGTCGACTTCGTCCCGAAGGTGAAAGTAGAGATCGTCGTTCCGGACTCCCTGGTGGTGTCGGTCATCGAGGCCGTGGAAAACGCCGCCAAGACCGGGCGCATCGGCGACGGCAAGATCTTCGTCTCCTCGATCGAAGAGTCGGTGCGAATCCGCACTGGAGAGCGCGGCGAAGCCGCGGTCTGACGCGGTCACACCGATCGGGCGCCTCGCCGGCCAAGCGTTCGGCGGGGCGTCGTCGTCTCCGCTCGCTTGCTTAAACCTCGTTGATTTCGAGATCTTGTAGCGTCGCGAAGGTTTGACGGGCCGCCGGCTGCTCAGATACCCTTTCAAGAGCAGCACCGGTAGATGGGGATGAGTGCTTCACGACTCGCCGCGCAGACCGTTCGGGCTCTGCCGCGGAAGCGGCTCAGTCGGGCGCTCGGGCGCCTGACCGCCGCGAAGGCGCCGCAGCCGCTCGTCGACGCGGCGGTCGCGGCGTTCGTGCGCGCGTACGACGTGAACCTCGAAGAGGTCGACGCGCCCCCGGAAGGGTTTCGGACGTTCGACGACTTCTTCACCCGCCGGCTTCTGCCCGGAGCCCGGGTGGTCGACCCCGACCCGCGGGCGCTGGTTTCGCCGGCCGATGGCCGCCTCGAGGACCTCGGCGCGATTTCGGCCGGGGGCGAGCTCGAGGTCAAGGGCCGGCCGTACACCGTCGCGTCGCTCCTCGGCGACGACAGCGCCGCAGCCGCCTACCACGGCGGGTACTACTTCATCGTCTACCTTTCGCCGCGGGACTACCATCGCGTACACGCGCCGACCTGCGGAAACGTGCAGGCAGTCCGCTACGTGCCGGGCACTCTTTTCCCAGTGAATCGAATCGGGACCGAGTTCATTCCACGGCTTTTCGCAAGGAACGAACGTCTTGCTATTGTGCAGAGTAGTGTCGTTCACGGACTCGTGACGACGATTATGGTGGGGGCCATCGGTGTGGGACGCATCGGCTTGAGCTTTGACGAGGTGGAGACCAATCGCGGGCATGCGCCTGGGCTGCGCAGCTTCGCCGACGCGCCCATTGCGCGCGACCGCGGGGAAGAGCTCGGTGTCTTTCACATGGGGTCGACCGCGATCGTCTTCACTCCGCCGGCGTGCGTGCTCGAGGTGGCCGTCGAGCCCGATGCGCCGATTCGCATGGGCCAGGCGATGGCGTTTGGAGCAGTGCCGTGAGCGGGGAGTCCGTCGACAAACACGACCACGTTCGCCGGCGGCGTGCGCTCCGCGTCCCGATCACGGACATCCCGCGGGCAAGCGCGCTCGACGATCGAGCCGAGGACCACGACGGCGAAAACGGCTCTTCGCCACGAGTGTCGACCGTGGTGGAGCTCGATCCTCCGAGCGGCGTCACCTCGTCGGTCGAAGACGACCGCGACCCGACGGAGCCGACGTTCATCACGGAGCCCGACCCGCTCGGCGGGGACGATGACACCGACGACGAGGAGGCCTCGGAGCCGTCGATCGACGTGTTGTTCAGCGAGCCGCCCGGGGCGCGTCCCTCGGCCGCACCGTCCGCCGAGCCCCGCTACAGCGAGCCGCCCGAAGAGCTTTTCCTCGAGGACGCGGACGTGCTGTTTCGAAGCGACATCGCCCCGCCGCCCGACGCCGCCGGCGACATGGTGATCCCGATCCCCAAGCCGCCGCCGCCGCCCGCGGAGTCGAGCGAGGCCAAGCCTCGCGAAGTCGAGTCCGACGACGACGGCCCCTGGCACGAGCACTTCTTCGGCGAGGCGTATCTCCGGACCGTGCGCAGCGCGACGCCCAAAGAGGTAGCGGTCGAGTGCGACTTCATCGAGAAAGCGCTTCGGGTTCCGATCGGCTCTCGCGTGTTGGACGTGGGCTGCGGTCTCGGGGTGCAGAGCGTCGAGCTCGCATCGCGGGGCTATCACCTGGTCGGGCTGGACATCTCGGCGACGATGGTTTCGCGGGCCTACGACGAGGCCGAGGACCGTGGGCTACGCATCGATTTCGTTCGCGGAGACATGCGCGAGGCGACGTTCGAGCAGCCGTTCGATGCGCTGCTCTGCTGGGGCACCTCGTTCGGGTACTTCGATGAAGGCGACAACGAGCGTGCGGTTCGCCAGTTTCACCGCGCGCTCAAGCCGCAGGGCGTGCTCTTGCTCGAAGTGGTCAACCGGGACTTCATGATCGGCTCGCAGCCCAACCAGGTGTGGTTCGAGGTCGACGGAGCGGTCTGCATGGAAGAGACCGACTTCGACTACCAAACTTCGCGCCTCCGCGTGAAGCGGCGCGTTGCCAACAACAGCGGCCACCAGAACGACCGACGTTACTCGATTCGGCTCTATGCCCTCCACGAGCTGCAGTCGCTGCTCGAGCGCAACGGCTTCCGGGTCGACGAGGTGAGTGGGCGCGAAGCGACGCTTGGCGTCTTCTTTGGTGCCGACTCGCCCAAGATGATCATCCGCGCCGAGCGTTTGCCGGGGCCGTTCTCGGACGAGAGCAGTGAGCCTCCGGCGAAATCGGCGCCGCCGGTTCCAAAGGGTGCGCTGCGGCCGTCGGAATTTCCGCCCTCCGACCTGCCCATGCCCGAGCGCAAGCCGGACACGTCCGACTGAGCCCCGGCCCGGTGCGCCGCGAGGCGCTACTCGATGACGAGGCCGTCGCCGGTCAGTACGTATTCGATGCGGCAGGGCAGTGCGAGAAACGACCCGCCGAGGGCCGAGACGGCCGGGCGGCAATCGGCTCCCGCGAGAGGCGTGATCTCGGTGACCTGAGAGCCGGTCATCGTGACGATCGCGGGGTCGACGCCCCCGTCGACGCCTGCGTCTTCCTCGACCCCGGCGTCGGCGCCATCCGTGCCGTCATCGACCTCGAGCGGGTCGACGATGAAGGTGAACACGTCGCGCTGCGTGACCGAGCAGCCGAGATACCCACGAAAGCGATCCGGCTCGATCACCGAATAGCTCTGGGTGATCGTGAATGTGTACTGGTTGCCCCGATTGAGCCCGGCAAACATCGTGCCCTCGCGAAACCAGTACGCCCGGCCGCCCTCTTCCTGGCGCAGCTCGAAGCGGAGGTTGAGCGGGTCGGGCGCGGGTATGGCGAGCCCACAGCTCTGCTCGACCATGAGCCCGGTGGCGTTGAAGGTCCCGACCGGCTCGCCGGGCGGATCCTCGCCTTGATCCCAGCAGGCCGAAACCACCACCAGCAGAGCGAGCAGTCCCCATCGCATGGGGCCAGGGGTACCGCCGCCGCAGCTCCCGGGTCAAAGAAAGCGCGGGGGGGGGCACTGGCGCTGGCACTGGCGCTGGCACTGGCGCTGACGCTGGCACTGACGCTGGCACTGGCGCTGACGCTGACACTGGCGCTGACGCTGACACTGGCGCTGACGCTGGCACTGGCGCTGACGCTGGCCCTGCCACTGGCCCTGCCCCTGCTAGTACCGAATCTCGAAGCCGCAGCGGTAGGTGACCCGGGTCGTGACCGCCTTGCCGTCGGGGCCGATCGGGGGCTCCCACTTTTCGCCGCGCAGCGCTTTGACGCAGGCTTTGCCGAACTCGTAGCCCTTGGGGTCTTCGGAGATCACGCGGATGTTGGCGGGCATGCCGTTGGGGCGCACCTCGAGCCGCGTCGACACGCTGCCCTCGACGCCTTCCTGGCTGGCCTTCTTGGGGTAGAGCTTTTCGAGCTTTCGCTTCAAAGATGGCGGAATCGGCTGCTTTGATAGGTCGCCCACGTCCATCACCACGCCGATGCCCATGCCCCCGACGATCCCGCCGAGGACGCCGTCGCGGCTTCGTCCGGTCACCACGGCGTCCGGCCTGCCGATCGGCCCCTCGCGGCTCTCGCCGGTTCCCGGGTCCATCTCCCAGGACGAGGGCTCGTCGCCTTCATTCGTCAGGACGATGTTGTCGAAGGCGATCGGAGTCTCGGGCGCC
>CAJIBU010000071.1_pt1 | contig 35426 bp, 24 predicted proteins | sample 9199451 | NCBI WGS metagenome assembly CAJIBU01 (sample SAMEA7708315, study PRJEB35096) | sediment metagenome | biome: marine neritic benthic zone biome [ENVO:01000025]; feature: sediment [ENVO:00002007]; material: shallow marine sediment [ENVO:03000034] sea grass bed [ENVO_01000059] ... | reverse complement strand
TACGGGGGGGGGGGGGCGGGGCGGTGTTAACGAAACCGCACCACGCCCCCAATCCCGCAAGACCCCCCACCACATCCGCGGCAGCACAAGCGCCCAAATTATATTGGGGACAGTCCCCTTTTTTTCCGCCCCGTCCATCCGTCTTCGTGACCGCGCCTAGTTGCCCTCGTATGCTGCACTCGTGCGTGTTTTTCTTTCAGGGCCGATGGGGGCCGGAAAATCGGCGGTTGGGTCGGTGGTGGCCGAGCTGCTTGGGACGCGTGCGGTCGATCTCGACCGTGAGATCGAGCGGGCGGCGGGGCGGTCGATTCCGGAGATTTTTGCCGAGCGAGGGGAGGGCGCGTTTCGTACCCTCGAAAAGGAAGCCCTTCGAAGCCTTCCCGATGACGCGGGCGTCGTCTCACTCGGGGGCGGGGCGGTCGCAGACGACGAGACGCGTCAGCGCCTCCTACGTGAAGGTATCGTGATCACGCTGACCGCGGCCCCTGCGGTGCTCGCCGCGCGGGTTGGCCGGAGCACGGGGCGGCCCCTGCTCGGAGGGCAACCTGCGCGGGACCTCGAGCGAATCCTCGCGGAGCGGGCCGATGCCTATGCCGAAGCGCACGCGGTCATCGACACGAGCGAGCTCGACCCCGACGAGGTGGCCGCGGAGGTCGTGGCGATCCGAATCGCACACCCGATCGTCGTCCCGCTCGGGGCTCGGACGTATCGCGTCGAGGTGGGGCGCGGTGTTCGGCATCACCTCGGGGTCCGGGCCACGGAGCAGACCGACGGCGATTCCGTCCTCGTCTACGACGGAGACGACGACAGGCCCTGGCCGAAAGACGCCATTCGAGACCTGACCTTGGCAGCAAAACCTCCAATCGAGGTGAAGTTGAGAGGCGACGAGGCCAGCAAGACCGTACAGAGCGTGGAGCAGATCTGGGACACGGCGCTCGGTGCCGAAATCGACCGCCGGGCCATCGTGATCGGCGTGGGCGGCGGTGTCATCGGGGATCTCACGGCGTTCGCCGCGTCGACGCTTCTTCGAGGCGTCGCGCTCGGGCAGGTGCCCACCACGCTCCTTTCCATGGTGGACAGCTCGGTCGGCGGGAAGACCGGGTTCAATCGGCCACTCGGCAAGAACCTCGTTGGCACGTTCTACCAGCCGAAGTTCGTTCTATGCGACGTCGAAACGCTCTCGACGCTGCCCGACGCCGAGCGTGTGGCGGGGCTGGCCGAGGTGGTGAAGAGCGCGTGGCTCGACTCCGAGGCGTCGGTCGCAATGCTCGAGGAAGACGCCGACGCCCTGCTGGCGGGCGACCCTGAAGCCACGATCCGAGCCGTTCGCATGTCGGTACAGCTGAAGGCCCGCATCGTCCATGAAGACGAGCGGGAATCCGGACGGCGGATGCTCCTCAACCTCGGCCACACCGTTGGCCACGGGCTCGAAGCGGCGAGCGGCTTTCGCGGCCTTCGCCACGGGGAGGGCGTCGCGCTCGGCATGATCGCGGCCATGCGCGTTGCGGGCAAGCTCGACCGAGGCCGCGAAGAGGACACGGTGCGTCTCACGCGTTTGCTCGGGCGCCTCGGCTTGCCGACCGACCTCGATCGACGACTGAACAGCCGTGCGCTCGAGTTCATCGGCGCCGACAAGAAGCGCCGCGGCGACTCAATTCACTTCATAATTCCGCGGCTTCCCGGCGAAACGCAGATCGAGCTCCTGTCGCTCGACGAGGTGCGGGGCGCGCTTTCCGATTCCTAAGGTGCGGAAATTTGGCGGCTTCCCACTCGGCTCGGTACCATGAAATCACCCTTTGGAGGGCGATTTATGAGTCGATTGATCCTCGTAGCAACGACGCTGGCGATGATGCTCGCCGGGTGCGACCGATTTCCTGACAACGGGATTCAGGTCGTCAGCAACCTTCCGCCGGATGAGAACTGCCTGTTGAGTGCCGATCAGGAAATTCGGCTGCTCGGCGGGACGTATGACATCGCCTATCGAAACTCGAACAACGAGGCGTCCGACTACCTGATCGCGCCGCTGGTCCGCAGCTATCTCGTGGACACTGCGCTCGAGTTTCAGGCGGTTCAAAACAACATCCAGATCACCGACTTCGACGTGACTCTGCACTTGGCCGATGGGCGGATCGCGGCGTTGCCGCCGCCGCTGGTCAACCCCTATCGGGTCAGGACCACAGCCGTGATCCCAGCCGCCGCCGATTCGGGCCAGTTCAACGACGAAGTCGCCGCGGCGGTCGGCATCCCGGCTAGCTATCAGGCCGCGCTGCAGGAAATCCGCGACGCGACCGGGTTCAGCACGTTCCTCCTCGACATCAGAGCAAACGGCACGACGTTCGGCGGCTTCAGCCAGCAGTCGGCGCCATACCGCTTTCCAGTCGAGATCTGCGAGGGCTGCCTCGAGCGCTGCGTTGCCGAAGATCTCGACAGCAGCTGTCTTCCCGGGCAGGACCTTTCGGTTTACTGCACGACCGTGCTGCCGCCGACGCCCTAGCGAATCGTGAAAAGGTAGGGCGGGATCAGCGCGATCCCGTCGCGGGCGAGCGCTTCGAGAGCGCGGGGCCAAGGTTCGAGCGACGAGAGGCCGACGAGCGGGTGGCGCGCCATCCACAGCCGTTGGATGTTGGTCTGCGCGTCGTCCCCGCCGTTGCCGCTCAGAAGGTCGTTGAGGGCGTCGATCACGCCTCGTCGCGGAGGCCACAGCTCGACCGGCGCATCCTCCGAGAGGCCCGCCGCCTCGCGGGCGCGTTCGAGCGCGGCGCTCAGCCCGGCCATGGCGTCGATCAAACCGAGCGCCTGGCCGTCCTGCGCGGTCATCACGCGGCCTTCGGCGGCCGCGAGCACCGTCTCGCGTTCCATCTCGCGGCCGGTCGAGACGCGGTCGATGAAACGATCATACGTGCTTTCGAGGAGCCCCTCGAACGCTTTGCGCTCGGACGCATTGAGCGCACGCACCGGCGTCGCCCAGGCGGCGCGCTGGCCGCGCTGAAGAACGTAGGTGCGGATGCCGAGCTCCTCCGTGAGCCCGGCGACGTTGAACTTGCCCCCAACCACCCCGATCGACCCCACGAGGCTATTCGGGTGCGCGACGATCTCGTCTGCGGCGGACGCGATGTAGTAGCCGCCGCTCGCCGCCATGTTGCCGACACTCGCGATCAGGGGCTTCGCCTCGGCGAGGGTGCGTGCGGCTTCCCACATGCGGTCGCTCGCGAGCGCCGAGCCACCCGGCGAGTTGATGCGAAGCACCACCGCTTTGACGCTGTCGTCCTCCTCGAGCCTTTCCATGGCGCGCACGAAGGGCCCGGCCACGGCTTCGCCCATCGAGCCGCGCTCGCCATCGACGATGTTGCCCGCCACGAACACCAGCGCGATCCGCTCTCCCTCCGCTTTTGGCTTCGTCGTGTCACCGCTCAGCAGGTCCAGGAACTGTCCGAGGGTGAGCTGCTCCTGCTTGGGAAGTAGGCGCGTGCGGCGAATGGTCTCCACCCCGGCGACCTTTTTGGCCTCCTCGCGCGCCTCCCGCAGAAACGCGACCGTGTCGACGAGGCCGGCTTTCGCCGCTGCCTCCGAGGTGTAGGGCCCTCCGTCGATCAGCGCCTTGGCCCGGTCGACGTCGCCGTTCGCCCTGAGCTTCGTCGCGTCGAGCAGGGCGCCGTACAGGTCGTCGAGGATCGCGTCCATCGATTCGCGGGCCTCTTCCGGCATGTCGTCGCGGATGAAGGTGTCGCCCGCGCCCTTATAGCGCCCCATGTGGATGATCTCGGCTTCGACTCCAACCTTTTCCAAGAAAGAGCGGGCGTAGATCATGATGGCCGCCGGACCGATCAGGTCGAGGGTGCCCGCGGGGGTCATCGTGATGCGGTCGCACGCCGAGGCGAGGAGCGAGTAAGAAACGTTGTCCGCGACCTCGAAGTGGCAGTGCACCGGCCGCTCCTCCGACCGAAAGGCCTGGAGCGCCTCCACCAGGTCGCCGACGCTGCCCCAGCTTCCTCCGAGCGGCCCGACCCGCACGAAGAGGCCTCGGACCCGGTCGTCCTCGGTCGCCTCCCAAATGCGCGAGAGCACGTCGTACAGGGTCGGCTTGGGCGGCCCGAACGGATCGGTTTCGGAGCCGTCCGGTAAGGCCTGCAGAAGTCGAAGCTCACGCACGACGGCTTCGTCGGACTCTGGCTCGTCGTCGCTCTTGCAAGAGACGCTGCTAAGCGAGGTTGCCGCGACGAAGGCAACGAGCGAGACGAGGCGTAGTAGACCGCTCATGGAGACGCCGGCTCCGGGGCGGCTGGAGGATCCGCCGAAGCGGCGGGACCGGGTTCGGGAGCGGGCTCGGGGTCCGGTGGGGGATCGGGATCCCGCTCGGGCTCCAGCTCCGGCGGAAGCTTGGCGCGCGGCTCGAGCGCTTTGATGCGCGCGACGGCAGCGGTGACGTGTCGACCCTTCGGCCGTCGCTTCACGTAGGTGTAGTACGCCGAGACCGCTTCTTCATTGCGGCCGAGGGTCTCGAAAGTCCTGCCGAGGTTGAAGTAGCCGTCAGGATGGCCGCGCTGTGCGGCGACGCGGTAGTAGCGCAGCGCGGTATCGTGGTCGTCGATGCGCGCGTACACCGTGCCGAGCCCGTCCATCGCGCCCGCCGAGCCCGGGCGCGCCTCGAGCGCACTGTCGAAAAACGAGCGGGCCCGTGAGAAGTTGCCCGCGGCCAGCTCCGCGCGACCTTGGTTCATATACCACTCATAGTTGCGAACCGGCGGCCGTCCATCGACGAACGCGTCGTCCTTCGCGGCTTCGACCAGCTCGTCGTAGGCGTCGTCCGGCTTCGAGGCGGGCCGCTTGCGGGGCGAACGGCTGGCCGCGGCGCTCGGGGCAGGCGTCTTCGAAGGCGCGGAGGCTTTGGGCGGTGCGGCCTTTGGCTCTGGTGCGGCTTTCGGCTTTGGGGGTGGGGTGGGTGCGGAGGGCGCCTCGGGGACGGCCTTCGCCTTCTCCTCTTCTCCCGAAGGGGCTTCGGCCTCGGCGGCCTCGACCGGCGGCTCGGCCTCGGCTGCGTCCGCGGCATTCTCGTCCGCCGGAGGATTCTCGGCTTCGTCAGCCGCGGCTTCGACGCCCGCCAACAGCGTCGACGCGACCGGGTGCGCCGGATGATCGTCCAGGATGGTTTGAAGCGCCGAACGCGCACCGATCGGATCTCCGGCGGCGTCCTCGGCGCGCGCCAGCAGCAGCAGCGCGTTGACGTCGGTTGGGGCCAGGGTCACCGCCTGCTTCGCGCTCCGTAGGCCCGCCTCGAGGCCCGAGCCCGACTCGGCCGCCCGTAGCAGCGCGTCGACCTGGAAGAGCTCCGTGGTTCTGCTGAACGACATCGAGCGAGCTTCGTCGATGAGGGCTCGTGCGCCGTCGAGCTCGCCCCCGAGCCGCAGCGCGTCCGCCATGGCGATGATCGCGCCTAGCTCGCCTTCGTCCGCGTTCATCGCCGCCTCCGCGTGCGAACGCGCCGATTCGATGTGCGAGCCGGCGTCGCCCGCGCCTTCGTCTCCGTCGATCGCAGCCTGCGCCGCGAGGGCGTGTGCGTGGGACAACTTGGCGAAGGTCTCGGCGTCTCCGCCGCCTTCCTCCAGGGCCCGGTCGTATGCGTCGATCGCGCTCCGAAACGCCTGCGGGTGACCCTCGGCGACCGCCGCGTCGCCCTCGGTCAGCGCCGCCGCGATCGCGGCAGGGTCGCTTCCGATGCCCGCCAAGTCGGTGATGCGGTCCCACTGCGCGATCACGAGCACCAGTGCACCGCCGACGGCCACCGCGACGAGCCACCGAAGCGGAGCGCCCCCGCGCGACGGGAGCTCGGGAATGTCGTCGTCATCGTCGTAGTACGAAGGCGGGGGCGTACTCGGACGCACCGAAGAACGCGCCGAGCTTCGAGGCACCTCCTGAAACTCCGCATCCTCGATCGGAGCCGCCGGCCGAGAGGAGGGGGAGATCTCGGGCTCGACCGCAGCCGCAGGCACCGACGCCGCCACTGACTCCGCCACTGGCGCCGCCGCTCCCGCTGGCGCTGACTCTGCCACTGGCGCTGACACTGCCACTGGCGCTGACACTGCCGCTGGCACTGGCGCTGGCGCTGGCGCTGACACGGACCCTGGCACTGACCCCGACACTGACACTGACCCTGGCACCGACCCTGGCACCGACCCTGCGCCGGGCTCGGGACCGGGATCGTGAACGGGCTCGGGATCGCGAACGGGCTCGGGATCGCGAACGGGCTCGGGATCGCGAACGGGACCGGGCTCGGGATCGCGAACGGGCTCGGGATCGCGAACGGGCTCGGGATCGCGAACGGGCTCGGGATCGCGAACGGGACCGGGATCGTGAACGGGCTCGGGACCGAGATCACCACCGCCCCCCCCCTCGGGCCCTCCGACCTGGGTCGGCACGACGACGCCGAGCAGTGTCGGCTGCCGGGGCCGTCTGCCGGGGGGCAGGCTCGATTCCCTCGCGGCAGGCGATGGAGCCGGCGCGGGCGACGGCGACGGCGGCAGCGGCGAAGGGATGCGCGAGGTGGGTACCTGAACGCCTGCCGCGCGGAAAAACGTCTCGAGCTCTGGAATCGAGCCCAGGGTTTTCCAACCTTCGTCGGCGCGGGAGATTTCGTCGTCCGGCGTCAGCTCTCCGGCCGCGATCCGGCGCTGGAGCTCACGGAGCGAGTCGATGGTGTCTGTCGACCCGCCGCCTGCGCGCAGCCGCCACACGCTGGTCGTGCGGTCGACCGCCGCCTCGGCGCGCGGGTAGACCTTGAACACGTGTCCGCAGTTGGTGCACTTCACGCTGGTCCCGCGGCCCGAAAGCAGCGTTTCATCGAACTCGTACTCGGTCCCGCAGCGCTCGCAGGTTACGTCCATAATCGAATGAGCTCCCCCTCGGAGCGGCCCCGCCGGATTGGTCGGCTCGATCGATCGCTGCTACGCGTCACCCCATGCGCTCCGACCTCGCGCGGGTCATCGACCACACGCTCCTGCGCCCCGACGCCGTAGCCGCTGACTTCAGCCTGCTCTGCGACGAGGCGCTTCAGCACAGCTTTGCAACCGTGTGTGTCAACTCCGCCCACGTCGCGTTTTGTACCTCACTGGTGGCCCGCCGCCAGCTCCCCATCGCGGCCACCGTAGGGTTCCCCCTCGGGGCGAGCAACCCGGCGGCAAAATCGGCCGAAGCGGCGCGGGCCGTGGCCGACGGCGCCGCCGAAATCGACATGGTGGGCCGGATCGGAGCGCTCAAGGAGGGCGATCGCGAAACCTTCGTCGAGGACGTGCGGCGCGTCGTCGAGGCTGCGTCTGGACGGGTCGTCAAGGTGATCCTCGAGACGGGGCTGCTCACCGATGACGAGAAGCGCCAGGGCGCGGCCTGGGTGCAGGAGGCCGGCGCCCACTTCGTGAAGACCTCCACCGGCTTCGCCGGTTCGGGCGCCTCCGAGCACGACGTGCGCATCCTCCGCGGTGTCGTTGGGACGGCGTTCGGGGTGAAGGCGTCCGGGGGGATTCGCGACGCGGCAACCGCGGATCGCATGCTCGCGGCCGGTGCGAACCGGCTCGGAACGAGCGCGGGCGTCGCGATCGTGACAGAATCGGGTAACGCTCACAAAGGATACTGAGAATGCCAGTGCACGCGGTCACCGATGCGACATTTGAAGCCGAGGTCTTGCGGTCCGAGCTGCCGGTGCTCGTCGACCTGTACGCAGACTGGTGCCAGCCCTGCAAGCAGCTCTCGCCGGTCGTCGCACAGGTCGCCGAAGAGCTCACAGGCAAGATCAAGGTCGTCAAGGTCGACGTCGACAAGAGCCCGATGGTGGCACAGACGTTTCGAGCGACCTCGATTCCCATGCTGCTCGTCATCGCGGGCGGCCAGGTGGTGCAGCATCACGTCGGCGTGCTCGACAAGCCGGGCATCCTGCGTCTGCTCGAGCCGGTGATGCCGCGGTCCGGCGCGGAGGTCAGGGCCGAGGAGCTCGCCGTTTGGATTCAGCAGCGCAAGGCGCTCCCCGTCGACATCCGGGATGAGGGCTCCTTCAGCCGCTACCGCATCCCGACGGCCGTGCACATCCCAGCAAACGAGCTCGCCGGCCGCACCGACGAGCTGCAGCCCTTCGACGGCCGCGTGCGCGTGCTCTACGGCCGCAGCGACGAGGCCAAAGGGTGGAGCGAGAAACTGCAGAGCGATGGGGTCCAAGTGGGCTTCCTCGCCGGCGGCTTCCTCCACTGGGAGGCGGACGGGCTCGAAGTCGAGCGCGGGTGAAACGGACGCTTCAGGTCGTCGAAGGCCCGGTGGTTCCACCCACGCGCCACGTCATGCTCGGCGCGACGCGCATCGCGATCGACGATGGAGGAACGGGCGAGGGTAGCGCCCGCTTCGCGCAAGCTCTCATCGACGCCGGTGCGCAGCCCGTCGAGCTCGACGCGGGCGTGCAGCCCGACGTTCGCGTCGTCGTGCGAGGCACGGCGACGACACGTGACGCGAGGCTTCGATCTCGCGCCCTCGAAGAGCGCGCCGATCTCGTTCTCGGGTCCGCGCGGCCAGCCTTTGCGGCGCATTTCGCCTCGGCTTGCGCGGTAAAGGCGAGCCACTAGGTTGCCTGTTTCTGTTTTGCTCTAGAGAGACAGGATGACGGAAGCGCTCGAATACATACCCGGTTTGGCCGGAGTCCCCGCCGCGCGCACGAGCATCTGCTTGATCGACGGATCGGTCGGAAAGCTCCAGTACCGCGGCTACCCAATCGAGGTGCTCGCCGAGCGGTGCTCCTTCGAAGAGGTCGCCTATCTGTTGCTGTTCGGTCGGCTGCCCACGTCGGCCGAGCTCGACGAGTTTCGCGATCAGCTGATCGCAGAGCGAGGGCTCAAGTTCCGCATCATCGACCTGCTGAAGACCCTGCCCGACAGCGGTCACCCGATGGACGCCCTCACGGCTGCGGTGGCCGCCATGGGCATGTTCTACAAAGGCGACCACATCGCCGATCCGGAGTTTCGCCAACTGAGCTTCATCCGACTGCTCGCGAAGCTCCCGACCATCGTGGCCGCTTGGCACCGCATTCGCCGGGGCGACGACCCCATTCGCCCGAGCACCGAGCTCAGCCATGCGGCCAACTTCCTTTACATGCTGGAAGGCGAAGTGCCCACGCGGCTCGCCGAGCGCGTGTTCGACGTCGCGCTGATCCTGCACGCCGAGCATTCGATGAACGCGTCCACCTTCACGGCCCGCGTCACGGGCTCCACGCTCACCGACCCCTACGCGGTGGTGGCATCGGCAATTGGAAGCCTGGCCGGCCCACTCCACGGCGGCGCCAACGAGCAGGTGCTCGCAACCTTCGAGAGCATCGAGGACCGCAGTCCACACGCCGTGCGCCGCTGGGCCGAAGACCGGCTCGCGCGCAAGGAAAAGGTGATGGGCTTCGGGCACCGCGTGTACAAGGTCAAAGACCCGCGCGCGACCATCTTGCAAGAGCTCGCGACGCAGCTCTTTGCAAAGTTCGGCTCGACGCCGGACTACGACCTCGCAGTCGAGCTCGAAGGGCAGATGGCCGACCTCGTCGGGGGCAAAGGCATCTACCCGAACGTCGATTTCTACAGCGGCATCGTCTACCAAAAGCTCGGTATCGCGGTCGACCTGTTCACGCCGATCTTCGCCATCTCACGCGTGGCAGGCTGGCTCGCGCATCTCCTCGAGCAGCTCGAGGGCAACCGCATCTTTCGACCCAGCCAGATTTGGATCGGAGAAGCCGATCGAACGTTTGTTTCGATCGAGCAGCGCGGCGACTAGCGTTTGCAGTTCGGAAGCCGCCCGTCGACGAGCTCGACGTTCCAGTGGATGCGTTTGCGCGCCTTGGGCGTCATGTAGACCTTGCAATCGGCGCCGACGATCACCGCCTCGGCCGGGTAGGCGATTCGCCCCAACATCTTGAGCGCCTTTTGCGGACCGAGCACGAAGGCCGCCGTGCTGAGCGCGTCCGCGTAGATGCCCTCCGACGTCATGATCGTGACCGAGAGCGACCCTTCGGCGGGCAGGCCGGTGGATGTATCGATGATGTGGTGCCAGCGCGTGCCCGACCCGTCGAACACCACGTGCTCGTAGTCTCCCGAGGTGGAAAACGACGCTCCCGTGCTCTCGAGCGCGGCGAAATAGCTCTCTGGCTCGCGCGGGTGCTGGATCCCGACGCGCCACGGCCGACCTTCGCGCTTGCCGTGCACCTGCACCTGGCCCCCGCCGAAAATCATGTAGTCGTCGACGCCCGCGCCGCGAAGAATCGCGCCCGCCTGGTCGAGCGCATACCCCTTGGCGATGCCTCCGGTGCCGATCGCCATGCCACGCTTCCGCAGATAGACCGTGTCGTACTTTTTGCTGACGCGGATGTTTCTGTAGTCGATGAGCTTGAGACGCGGCTTCACCTCGTCGAGCGACGGGATTTTGATCGACTCGGGTCTGAAATCATAGAGCCCCCAGAGCGCGGCCCACGACAAGTCGAAGGCGCCGCGCGACCACTTCGAGACGTCGATTCCCGCGTCGACCACGCGAAGCGTATCGCGGCTCACCTTGACCGATTTCTTGCCGGCAAGGCCGTTGACCTTCGAGATGTCGCTGCCGTCGCGCCACTCCGACAGCACGATCTCGAGCCGTTCGATCTCCTCGAACGCCTGGCGGATCGCGTTCTCCGCGTTGTCCGGGGGGCGGTCGACCTGGATTTGGAAGACCGTGCTCATCAGGGGGCGCGTTCGCGACAGCAGCGCGTTCGGCGAGGCACCGGACTGACGGCTCGAGTCGTCACCCGCGGCATCGTGCACCGCCTCCTGCCGACAACCGAGCCCGAGTGCGAGCAGCATGATTGCGGCGCATGCGCGGTGCACGGCGCAACTGTCGTCGTCTACTCCTCCGCCGTCAACCCGGCTTGCGCTTCGTCACACGGTTGGTAGTCCTCTAGGCATGCGGGCCGAGACTGGGGTGCACGGGCGCCTTTTTTTGATACTGGTCTGCTTTTCAGTGTGGCCGGCGCATCGCGCCGACGCGTTTGGTGACGCGACGGCTGTCGAGATCGTCTCACTCGACGTCGGGCGAGGCGAAAGCCAGGCGCGCACGGTGGCCGAGCGACTCGCATGGGAAGTGCGCAAGCGCTCGAGCGTCGAGCCGATTCTCGAACCCGGTCGCGCGCGGCTCGAGAAGGCTGCGCTGTTTCGAAGCCCGTTCGCGTACTGGCGCGGCGGCGAGGAATTCCCTCCGTTGAGCGAGGCGGCAATCGAAGGCCTTCGCAAGTACGTGCATCGCGGCGGCTTCGTGCTGATCGACGACGCGACCGCTGGCGGCGACGGTTTCGACCGAGCTGTGCGTCGCACGCTCCTCCGCGCATTCCCAGCGCGACCGCTCGAAGCAATCCCGAAGAACCACACCATCTATCGTTCATTCTATCTGCTGCAGCGGCCGGTCGGGCGTGTGCGAGGGCCCGACGTCCTCGAGGGCATCACGTACGGCGACCGCATCGCGATCGTCTATTCGCGCCACGACCTCGGAGGCGCGCTCGAGCGCGACAAGCTCGGGGCGTGGAGCCAGGCGGTCGTTCCTGGCGGAGAGATCCAGCGGGAGCGCGCGATCCGCCTCGGCGTGAATCTAGTCCTCTACGCGCTTTGCACCGACTACAAGGACGACCAGGTGCACGCACCCTTCATCATGCGCCGGCGGGGCGCTGGACCCTGAGGCTCGAGCGTGGAGGACTGGCAGTGGCAGCTCGGCATTTGGGGCGGTAGCAAAGCGGCTTGGGTTCTCGGGCTCGCGCTGCTCGTCGTCTGGCTGCTCGAGCTCCGGTCGATTCGAGGGGAGGGCGATCGACGACGTCGCATCGCCCTCGGGGCGTTGGGCGGGCTCGGCGTGCTCGCCGTCTACCTGCTGGTCCTGCAGATCACGCTGATCCGGGAAACGTTCGAGGAGGTGGCGGGCGGCACCGCGGTGCTGGTCGACAGCTCTCGGAGCATGACGCTTTCGGGCGCACGCAGCTCGCGCAGTGATTCGGTGCGCGCGCTCCTCGAGCGTTGGCAGGAAGACGACCGGGTTCGGCCGGCCGCCTATTTGTTTGGAGCCGGTGTCCGCGGCACCGCGTGGGAGGGCCTCGCGGACAGCTATCGTCCTGCGGACGACCAGACCGACATCCGCGAGGCGCTCGACCACGTCCTCGGGCGCGATGCGCAGCGCGGCCTCGGGTCGTTGGTCGTGGTCACCGACGGCGCGGATGCGAGATTCGATGCGCGCGGGCTCGGCCTCGGCACCGACGTCCCCGCGATTCATTCGATCATCGTTGGAGGCGACGACCCGCTCGACGACCAGGCGATCTCGGCCGTTCGGGCCGACCCGACGGCGTATGTTGGCGTGCCGGCAGTCATTCGAGCCGAGGTTCGGGCCTATGGGAGGCTCCGTCAGAACGAGCTTCGCGTTCAGCTCTGGCACGAGAGCCGCCTCGAGCAGGAGACGCTCGTTCCACTGGACGCGTCCGGTCGCGGCACGCTCGAGCTCGAGGTCACGCCGCGCCGGATCGGACGCGCGCTCTACCGTCTGCTGATCCCGGCCGCCGAAGACGACGAGGTCCCGCAGAACAACGATCGGGCGGTGCTCCTGCGGGTGGGTCGGGAACGGCTCCGTGTGCTTCTCGTTGCGGGGCGGCCGAGCTGGGACGTGCGGTTTCTTCGAGACTTCCTAAAGCGGGACGGCGCCGTCGACCTGGTGTCGTTTTTCATCCTTCGCGCGGCCGTCGACCTGACCGCGGCACCCACCAACGAGCTTGCGCTCATCCCATTTCCAACCGACGAGCTGTTCCGGGAGCACCTCGGCAGCTTCGACGTCGTGATCTTTCAGAACTTCGACTACGCGCCCTACGAGATGGAGACGTACCTGCCGCGGATTCGCGACTACGTGCGGCGCGGCGGGTCGTTTCTGATGATCGGGGGTGACCGCTCGTTTTCGGAAGGCCGATACGCGGGCACGCCCATCGAAGAGGTGCTGCCCGTGAAGCTCGGGCCACCCAGTGTGCTGCCGAACAGCTATCGCGCCGAGGTGAGCAAGGCCCTCGCTCGGCACCCGATCGTGGCGCTCGGGCCCGACCCGGGTCTGACCCGGAAAACATGGCGGTCGCTGCCGCCGCTGCACGGGGCCAATGCGGTCGCCGGCGTCAAAGGAGATGCCCAGGTCTTGCTGCAGCACCCGCGTGCGAAGCTGGCGAACGGCGCGCGGCTGCCGATTCTCGTCGTCGGCGAAGCCGGCCGCGGACGGGTCGCCGCGATGACCACCGACGCGTCGTGGCGCTGGCGCTTCGCCGCCGACGACACGACGGTGGGCTCCGACGAGTACGAGCTCTTTTGGGACCGGATGATCCGGTGGCTCACGCGCGACCCGCTGCTCGAGCCGGCGCGCATCTCGACCGACCGAGAGCGATACGGCGTGGGCGGCGAGCTCGTGGTGTCGGGGCGGCTCCGTGACGAGAGCTACAGGCCAATGCAACGAGCGCGGGTCGAGCTTCAGATCTTGCCCGGGGACGACGAGGCCGCGCCGCGAATCGCCGAGGCCGACGAAGACGGGACGATTCGGGCGGACCTTTTGGCGCCGTCCGAACCGGGCGCGTACGAAGTCGTCGCCTCGGTCGACGGCGAAACGATCGCGACCGAGGTGTTCGTGGTCGAGGAAAGCGGAGACGAGCTCGCGGACCTAGAGGCGATCTCGTCGGAGCTCGAGGTCGTCGCAGAAGAGACGGGCGGTCGACTTTTTCTGGGCGTCAGCGACGTGCCTGCGCTTTCCGAGCTCGCGACGTCCTCGCGACGGGCGGCCGGGATCGACGCTCGGCAGCCGCTGCTCGCGCCTTGGTTCGTGCTGCTCACCGTGTCTCTTCTCGGCGCGACCTGGGTGCTTCGCCGCCGCTGGGGCCGCCGTTGAGCGGGCCCACGGAGCACCGTACCCGCCTGACTGGACAACGCCGGGGCGCATCCTAGAGATAGCCGTCTCGCCATGCAGCCCACCAAGCTACGCGGAGCGCGTACGCACAACCTCCGATCGATCGACCTCGACATCGAGCCCGGCACGTTCCTGGCGATCGTCGGTCCGTCGGGTGCCGGCAAGTCGTCGCTCGCTTTTCGCACGCTCTACGCAGAGGGGCAGCGCCGCTACGTCGAAAGCTTCAGCGCCTACGCCCGGCAGTTCCTCGAGCGTCTCTCGCGTCCGCCGGTCGAGGAGCTCGATCCGGTCCCGGTAGGCATCGCGGTCGATCGGCAGGCGCCCGTGCGCACCAGCCGTTCGACGGTCGGGACGATGACCGAGATCGCGGACTACACGAAGCACCTCTGGGCCCACGCCGCCGAGCTCCATTGCCCGGGATGCGGACGCCTGGTGCATCGGGATGCCCCGACGCGCGCCGCGGAAAGCGTCATGAGCGACCTGCCGGGTGAGAAGCTCCTGGTGACCTATCCGGTGGCCGTCGCGGACGCCGAGCACTTCCTCGGGGTGCGTGAGAACCTGCTCCGGGAAGGCTACCGCCGCGTTCGGCTCTCCGGAAAGGTGCGCGACCTCGACCAGGTGCGACCGAGCGACGTCACCAATGGGCGAAGCACGCACCTGGACGTGATCGCGGATCGCACGGTCGCTCGGCCGCGCGATCAGGCGCGCCTGGTCGAGGCGCTCGAGGACGCGATGCGGCGCGGCGCCGGGCGAGCCACGGTCTGGTCGGCCGATGGCGCCGAGCTCCCGTTTTCGGAGGGCCTTCATTGCCCCGGGTGCGAGCGCTCTTTTCGTCGTGCCACGCCGGGCCTCTTCAGCTTCAACAGCCCGATCGGCGCGTGCGAAACGTGCCGCGGTTTCGGACGCACGATCGAGATCGACCTCGAGCGCGTGATCCCGAGCTACGACCTCTCGCCCGACGACGGCGCGATTCGCGCATGGCAGGGTAAAGCGACGCAGTGGGAGCGCCGTGAGCTCGCAAAGCACGGCAAGAAGGCGCGAATGCCGCTCGACAAGCCGCTCCGCGAGTGGACCCCGGCGCAGCTCGACTGGCTGATCGAAGGCGACGAAAAGGGCTACCCCAAGGGCTGGTGGGGCATCCGAAGCTGGTTCAAGTGGATGGAGTCGCGCGCCTACAAGATGCACGTGCGCGTGTTCCTCTCGCGCTACCGAAAGTACGAGCCGTGCCGGGACTGCGGTGGGACGCGGCTCAAGCCCGAGGCGCTTGCATGGCACATCGACGGGCTGAGCCTTCCTGACCTGTACGGGCTTCCCGCGACCGATGCGCTCGCGTTCCTCGAAAAGCAGGAAGACCGCTTCAGCGGCGACACGGGCGCTGCCCTTCTCTGGCGCGAGGCGATCGGCAGGCTTCGTGCGCTGCACGATGTGGGCCTCGGCTATTTGTCGCTCGACCGGACGTCGCGCACGCTTTCCGGCGGCGAGACCCAGCGCGTTGCGCTGACGAGCGCCCTCGGAGCCACGTTGAACGGGGCGATGTTCGTACTCGATGAGCCGACCGTGGGGCTTCATCCGCGGGACGTCGAGCGGCTGCTCGGCGTGGTGCGGGCGCTCGCCAAAGACGAAAACGTCGCGGTCGTCGTCGAGCACGATCGGGAGATGATCCTCGGCGCCGACCGCGTCGTGGAGCTCGGTCCGGGCGCCGGAGAAAACGGCGGCGAGATCGTCTTCGACGGCACCCCCACGGCTCTCAGAAAAGCCAAGACCGCAACCGGCGCCGCGCTCCAGCTGAACGGCGCGGCATCGAAGAAGCGCCGTGCACCCAACGGCGCGGCGGTCCGGGTCGAGGGCGCCGACGGTCACAATCTCAGGTCGGTCGACGCGGTGTTCCCTCTCGGCGTCATGACCTGCGTGACGGGCGTGAGCGGCTCGGGCAAGAGCAGCCTCGTCCTCGAGACGCTGCTCCCGGCGGTGCAGCGCGGCTTGGGGCTGAAGTCGGACACGGCGCCGCTCGCGAACGACGGCGTCAGCGGCTTCGAGTCGCTCGCGGGGGTCGTCGGGGTCGACCAAGCTCCGCTTGGCCGAACTTCGCGCGGTAACGCCGCGACTTATCTCAAGATTTGGGATCTATTTCGCAAACGGTTCACGGCGCAGCCGCTGGCGAAGTCGCGGGGCTACAAGCCGGGGTTTTTCTCCTTCAACGTTCCCGGAGGCCGCTGCGAGGCGTGCCGGGGCGACGGCGCCGAAACGGTGGAGATGCAGTTTCTCGCCGACGTGGTGTTCAGCTGCCCGGAGTGCCAAGGCAGGCGTTTCGTCGGCCCCGTGCTCGACGTGGAGTACCGCGGCCTCGACATCGCCGCGGTGTTGGAGCTGACGGCGCATCAGGCCGCCGAGCACTTCGCGGACGACGCGCTGCTCTCGAAGGCGCTCAAACCGCTGCTCGACGTGGGGCTCGGCTACCTCCGGCTCGGCCAGCCCCTCAACACGCTCTCGGGCGGCGAGGCGCAGCGTCTCAAGCTCGCCGAGGCTCTCGTGCGGGCCGCGCCGGGTTCGCTTCTGGTGTTCGATGAGCCGACGGCGGGGCTTCACGCCAACGACATCGAGCCGCTTCTCGAGGTGCTCGACGGCCTCGTGGAGCGTGGCGACACCGTGGTGGTGGTCGAGCACGACATGCGCGTGGCAGCGCACGCCGACCACGTGATCGACCTCGGGCCGGGCGCCGGTGACGCGGGAGGGCGCATCGTGGCGAAGGGCGCGCCGGAGCAGGTCGCCAAGCGCAAGACCTCGCAGACCGCGCCATACCTCGCGCGCGCCCTCGGCAAGAAGCCGGCCAAGTCGCCGCGGCGGCGAAGCGCGAAGGACAAGAAGGCAGCCGAGCCGCTCCGCGAGATCCGGATCGCCGGCGCGCGCGAGCACAACCTGACCGATGTGACGGTGCACATCCCTCGAGACGAGCTCGTCGTGCTCACCGGACCGAGCGGAAGCGGCAAGAGCACCCTCGCGTTCGACGTGCTCTTCGCCGAGGGTCAGCGCAGATACCTCGAGACGCTTTCGCCGTACGCGCGGCAGTACATGCCGCAGCTGCCGCGGCCGTCGGTCGACCAAGTGGTTGGAGTTCCGCCGAGCGTCTCCCTCGAGCAGCGGCTGACGCGCGCCGGAGCAAACTCGACCGTGGCGACTGTCACGGAGGTGTCGCACTACCTTCGGCTGATCTGGGCGCGCATCGGCGTGCTTCACTGCGTCGACTGCGAGGTCCCCATCGCCGCCCGGCCTCCAGCGCAGCTCGCGCGGGACCTCCGGCGCCGCTTCGGCTCGAAGAAACTGGTGCTGCTCGCGCCGGTCGTCCGCGGCCGCAAGGGCATTCACCGGGAGCTCCTCAAGAAAGCCGCGAAAGACGGGTTTTCCGAGGCCAGGATCGACGGGAAAATCCAGCGGATCGAGCCGGGCATGAAACTCGACCGCTACGTCGAGCACGACGTCGAGCTGGTGGTTGGGCGCGCACGAGCCGACGACGAGGGGCTTCGAGAGCTGCTCGAAAAAGCGCTCGAGATCGGTGACGGCGCTGCGATGGTGATCGAAGGGCGCCGGGTGATGCAGCTTTCGAGCAAGCGCGCCTGCCCACGGTGCGGGCGCGGCTACCCCGAGCTCGACCCGCGTTTCTTTTCGTTCAACACCCGCCACGGCCAGTGCGCGACATGCGAGGGGAAGGGCGAAATCGTCAAGAAGAAGTGGCGCGGGCGAAAGCGAAAGCGCGCTGTCGAGAGCCGCCCCTGCGACGCGTGCGACGAAACGCGCCTCTCTCCGCTGGCGCGGGGCGTCACGGTGGACGACATGCCGATCACCGCACTCTTCGAAGAGAGCGTGTCCGACGCGGCCGAGACCCTGCGCGGCATCGACCTCGGGGAGCGCGACGCCACCATCGCGAAAGCGCCGCTCCACGAGGCTCTTCGTCGGCTGTCGTTTCTCGAGCAGGTCGGGCTCGGCTATCTCGGGCTCGGGCGGGCGGCGAGCACGCTCTCGGGAGGCGAGATGCAGCGCGTACGCCTCGCAGCTCAGCTCGGAAGCGGGTTGACCGGCGTGCTCTACGTGCTCGACGAGCCGACGATCGGGCTGCACCCGCGGGACACCGGACAGCTGCTCGGCGCGCTTCGCGGACTGGTCGACCGCGGCAACTCGGTGCTGGTGGTCGAGCACGACGCGGACACCATTCGCGCCGCCGACCACGTCATCGACATTGGGCCGGGTGGCGGCAAACACGGTGGGCGGGTCGTGTCCCAGGGGTCACTCGACGAGATGAATGGCTCCGTAACCGCAAAGGCGCTCGCGAGGCCCCCGGCGGTCCCGGCCGCGCGTCGAAGCACGCGCGACGCGAGCTGGCTGTCTTTGTCAGGCGTTCGTCACCACAACCTCCACGACGTCGACGTGCGTTTCCCGCTCGGCCGTCTGGTGACCGTGACGGGCGTGAGCGGGTCTGGGAAGAGCTCGCTCGTGCGGGAGGTGCTCCTGCGGTCCACCCGGGCTGCGGTTGGGATGGTGAACGACGAGGCGCCAGGCGAGCACGACGACATCGAAGGCTTCGAGCACATCAAGCGAGCGATCGAGATCGACCAGAGCCCGATCGGCCGCACGCCGAGGTCCGTGCCCGCGACGTACATTGGGATTTGGAACACGGTTCGACAGCTGCTCGCAGGGACTCCGGAGGCGAGGGCGCGGGGCTACACCGCGAGCCGGTTCTCGTTCAACGTCGAAGAGGGGCGATGCCCCGAGTGCAAGGGGCAGGGCTCGATTCACGTCGAGATGGCGTTTCTGCCCGATGTCGACGTCCCGTGCGAGACCTGCAACGGCATGCGCTTCACGCCGGAAACGCTCGCGGTCCGCTGGCAGGGCCTCAACGCCGGCGAGCTGCTCGAGCTCGAGGTGTCTGAAGCCGTCGAGGTGTTCGCCCCGGTCAAGTCGATTCGAGGGCCGCTCGAGCTGTTGGACGAGCTCGGCCTCGGCTATCTGCATCTCGGCCAACCCTCGAACACGCTGAGCGGCGGAGAGGCGCAGCGCATCAAGCTCGTGTCGGAGCTCGCCGCGGGCCTCAATACGGGACCGACGCTCTACGTGATGGACGAGCCCACGACGGGCCTCCACCGAGACGACGTCGCCCGTCTGCTCGGCGTGCTCGACCGGCTCGTCGAACGCGGGGACACCGCCATCGTGATCGAGCACCACCCCGACGTGATGCTCGCCGCCGACTGGATCGTCGACCTAGGCCCCGAAGGCGGCACCCGCGGCGGCCGCGTAGTCGCCCAAGGCACCCCCGAAACCATCGCCAAACGAAAGCGAAGCCACACAGGGAAGGTGCTGAGGGACGAGCTGAACCGCGGGGGAGACGCTGGACGCGGGCGCTGAGCGCTGACGCGGGCGCGGTCACTGGCGCTGTCGCTGACACTGACACTGGCGCGGTCACTGACGCTGGACACTGACACTGACGCGGATGACGCTGTCCGGCTTGGCTGCCGCGGATGTGGTGGGGGGTCTTCGCAAGATCCGGAGCGTGGTGCGGCTCGCTAACACCGCCCGCTCGGACGCCTTCGGCGGTCGTTTGTCCCGCCCCACCGCCCCCACACGAGCGCCTACCCCCACCCGTAATCCTCCCTGCGCGGCAGGGGCTGCGCCCCGCCTTGCCGGCGCGTTCGCGCCGGGCTTCGCCCTGCGGGCTCGCGGGTGGTGCCATCGGGGTTGTTGCCGAGACTTGAGGGATGGCACCGTGCGTTTACGTCATCGCGTCAGTGACTGCCGAGTTCCTTCAAGTCCGGGCCCGACCATAGCTTCACCGGGAGGTGGCGTTGGAGGTCGGCGGCGGTTAGGCCGTGGCGGATTTCGCGGATGCGGACGCCTTCGGCGATGAAGTCGAAGACCGCGTCGGGGCAGATCAGTCGGGCGAGCTGTGTGCCCGCGTCGTCGTCCTGGCCGAATAGCAGCTCGAGCTCGTCGAGGGATGCGGTGGTCAGGCCGACGACTTGGCAGGGCGGGCCGTCGGGCGGGCCGCTTTGCTTGGACCGGCCACGCGGCGAGAGAGCGTGGACCTCGACGAACGCGACTTCCGCAGGCGTGCTTCCCGCGGCGCCTCCGTGCGCATCGAGCAACGTGCGAAGCGCCTGCGGCAGGCCGCCGCCGAACCAGACGCCGCGCCGGCCCTCGCACTCTTCGGCGGCGCGGGCCAGCACGCGTTCGCGGTCAGCTGCGCGCTCGGGCGATGGCATCGGTGAACCGCCGGAAGAGATAGCGGGAGTCGTGAGGACCGGCGGCCGCCTCCGGGTGATACTGGACGCTGAACGCGCCGGTGTCGTTGTGCTCGATCCCCTGGCACGTGTCGTCGTTCAGGTGCAGATGCGTGAGCTCGCACTTGCCGTCGAGGGAGTCGACGTCGACGCAAAAGCCGTGGTTCTGCGTCGTGATCTCGATGCGGCCGGTTTTGAGGTCTTTGACGGGCTGGTTCAGCCCCCGATGCCCGAACTTCAGCTTGTAGCTCGAGCCGCCGAGCGCGAGGCTCATCAGCTGGTGGCCGAGGCAGATGCCGAACACCGGGCGCTTGCCGAGCAGCTCTCGGACAGTGGCGATCCCCGTGGTGACTGCCGCCGGGTCGCCCGGGCCGTTCGACAAGAACACGCCGTCGGGGTCGAGCGCGAGGATTTCGTCGGCCGCGGTGCTCGCCGGCACGACGGTGACGCGACACCCTTCGTCGACCAGGCACCGCAGAATGTTGAGCTTCACGCCAAAGTCGAGCGCGACGACGTGCCACGGCTGGGCGCCCTCGCGCGCCTTCGCCCAGACGCCACTTCCCTCGGTCCACTCGTAGCTCTGCGGCGTGGTGACCTGGCCGGTGAGGTCTTGGCCCATCATCGACGGGGCCGCTTTGGCGCGGTCGTGAAGGGTCGCGGGGTCTTCCGTACCGATTGCAGCCATCTGCGCGCCCACATCGCGGATGTGCCGCGTCAACGTGCGCGTGTCGACGCCCGTCATCCCGACGATGCCGTGCTCCTTCAGGTACTCGTCGAGCGAGCGCTTGCTCCGCCAGTTGCTCGTCACTGGCGAAAGCTCGCGCACGACGAACCCCGTGAGGGCAGGGCTTTTCGCTTCGCCGTCCTCGAGCGTGATGCCGGTGTTGCCGATTTGCGGCGCGGTCATCGTCACGATTTGACCGCAGTACGACGGATCGGTGAGGACCTCCTCGTAGCCGGTCATGCCGGTGGTGAAGACGGCCTCGCCGATGGCGGCGCCTTCCGCGCCGAAGCTGACGCCTTCGAATCGTGTTCCGTCGGCGAGTACGAGATGTGCAGGTTTGGTCATGTCTGGAGCTCGTGTACGATCTGCCCGGCGACGATGGTCAGGGCCGGCCGCCCCTGCAGCTCGCGGTCGAGCAGCGGGGTGTTGTGGGACTTGGAGCGTAGCGCCTCTCGTTCGAGAATCCACGGCGCCTCGGGGACGAGCACCGTGACGTCCGCGCGACGGCCCTCACGAAGAGAACCGCCCTCGAAATCGGGGATCAGCCGCGCCGGGGCGGTGCTGAGCGCCTCGACGAAGCGAAGCGGCGGGAGCACGCCCTCGCGGACCAGCCGCAGCGTGGCTCCGATCGCGCTCTCCAGCCCGTTGATGCCCACCGACGCCGCCTCGAACTCGCAGTCTTTTTCGAGGTCGGTGTGCGGCGCGTGGTCGGTCGCGATGCAGTCGATCGTGCCGTCCGCGAGCGCCTCGCGAAGCGCCGCGCGGTCTTCTTCCTCACGGAGCGGCGGGTTGACCTTGCAGTAGGTGTCGTAGCCGAGCAGGGCTTCGTCGGTGAACAGAAGGTGGTGCGGCGTGACCTCCGCGGACACTTGGAGCCCTCGCGCTTTCGCCTCTCGTATCAAGCGAACCGCGCCAAGGCTCGAGATGTGCGCGACGTGGTACCGGGCACCGGTGGTCTCGGCGAGAACGAGGTCTCGAGCCACGATGATGTCCTCCGCCGCTCGCGGCCATCCGCGCAGGCCGAGCTCGGTGGAGCGTGCGCCCTCGTGCATCTGCGCGCCTTCGGTCAGGTGATGGTCTTCGCAGTGCTGGCTGACCAGGAGGTCGAAGGTGCGGGCGTACTCCATCGCGTGTCGCATCACCGCGGCGTTCATCACGCACAGGCCGTCGTCGCTGACGCCGATGGCGCCCGCATCTCGCAGGTCGGCCATCTCGGTGAGGTCGGCGCCGCGCTGCCCCATGGTGACCGCGCCAAAAGGCAGGAGCCGTGTGCCCCCATGCTCTTCGGCGCGTGCGATCATCATCTCGGTGATCGCGCGAGTGTCGTTGACCGGCTTGGTGTTGGGCATCGGGCAAACGGCGGTGAACCCGCCGGCCGCCGCCGCGTCGAGCCCCGACGCGATGTCCTCTTTGTACTCCTCACCGGGCTCACGGAGGTGCACGTGAAGATCGATGAACCCAGGACACACCCAGCGCCCGGCGGCGTCGATGATGCGAACGTTCTCGGCGGGCCGATAGGAGGCGCCTGCACCGTGACCCACGTCGCGGATGCGCCCAGACTCGATGACGACGTCCGCGACCTCGTCGAGCCCCTTCGACGGATCGAGAACTCGCCCGTCCCGAAGTACGATCAGCCCGGTCGGCATAGCCGTCCGCGCTTACGTGCCGTACCCCAGGCAGTCAACCGTTCAGCCGGCTCGGCGCTGCAGGTCGTCGTCCTCGGCGGCCGCGACCGTCCCGACCGAGGAGGAGACCTTGGCCTGCGACTTTTTCTCCTCCATGCGCTTCTTCATGGTCATCACCTTGCGGTAGACCGATGCGAAGTCTTTGTTGCGCGTCGCCATCGACGGCGTGCCGCCACGCAGAAGGGTTTGCAGGATGAATTCGAGAACCTGAATCTCGCCTTCGGAAAAGCTGTTGCTGATGCGCATGCGATCGGATCTACCATCGGTCCAGCTACATGACAATCCGTGACGTGCGATGTAGGGTCACAAAGTGTCAGATCGAGTCTAGCTTCGAGCCTCAACGGGCCGACACACATCGACTCTCAGCTAGGGCTATATCGCTATCAACGATCGCCCGTTCACCTCTGCCAGGCGGTTCGAGGTTGACAAAGCAGGGCGCGACGCGGCGGCCTAGTCGTCGGCCGCGGTGACGCGCACGACCTCGTCGATCGTGGTCACGCCCTGAATCACCTTCATAAGGCCCGCCATGCGCAGCGTCGAAACGCCGTCTCGAATCATCTCGTCCTTGGCCTCGGCCGTCGAGCCGCCCTGAAGAACGCTCTCCCTCAGCCGATCCTTGAAAGGCATCACTTCGTAGAGCGCCACGCGGCCCTTGTAGCCCGTGTCGTTGCAGACCTTGCACCCGGTGCCGCGGAACGCGATGACGTTTGGAATCTCTTTTTCGGGATAGCCCACGTCGAGCAGCACCTGCTCGTCCGTCGGCACCTGCACCTTGCACTCCTGGCAGATCTTGCGGGCAAGACGCTGGGCGAGGACGAGATTGACCGACGCTGTCACCAGGAACGGCTCGACGCCCATGTTGAGAAGACGCGTGACCGTGCTCGGCGCATCGTTGGTGTGGAGCGTCGAGAGCACCAAGTGACCCGTCAACGCGGCCTTGACCGCAATCTCGGCGGTTTCGAAGTCTCGAATCTCACCGACCATGATGATGTCCGGGTCCTGACGCAGGAACGAACGGAGCGACGCGGCGAAGTTCAGCCCGATGTCCTCATGCATCTGCACCTGGTTGATGCCCATCAGGTTGAACTCGATCGGATCCTCGGCGGTGCTGATGTTGGTCTCGACGTCGTTCAGATCCGACATGGCGGAGTAGAGCGTGGTCGTCTTGCCGGAGCCCGTGGGGCCCGTGACGAGGACCATGCCGTACGGCTGGTGAATCGCGTCGCGAAAATCCGACAGGGGCTTCGACTCGAAGCCGAGCTTGGTCATGTCGAGCTGAAGGTTCGACTTGTCGAGAAGACGAAGGACGATCTTCTCGCCCCAGAGCGTCGGAACCGCCGACACGCGATAGTCCATCTCGCGGCCCTTGCCGAGCTTGAGCTTGATGCGCCCGTCCTGCGGCAATCGGCGCTCCGCGATGTCGAGCGCGGACATGATCTTGAGACGCGAGGCGATCGCGTTTTTGAGCTTGATCGGCGGCGTCATCTCCTCGTGGAGCACGCCGTCGACGCGGTACCGGACGCGAAGGACGCGCTCGTAAGGCTCGACGTGGATGTCCGACGCGCCTTGCTTGATCGCGTTGAGCAGAATCGCATTGCAAAGCCGCACCACCGGTGCGTCTTCACTTGCTCTTTCGAGGTCGAGGAGGTCGTCGTCGTCGTCGGTGGTGGCAACTTCGATCTCCGACTCGTCGAAGCCCTCCATGATGTCTTCGTAGGAGATCTCGGGCTGCGCATACGCGCGCTCGAGCGCCGCCATGATGGCGCTTTCCGACGAGACGACCGGCTCGACGTTGTAGCCGGTCAGAAACTTCACGTCGTCGATCGCGTTGAGGTTCGACGGATCGGCCATCGCGACGATCAGCGAGCTGCCGGCGCGCGAGACGGGAATGATCTTGTGCCGCTCGCACACCTGCGGGCTGATCAGCTTCAGGATGTCGCGGTCGATTTCGTACTCGGACAGATCGATCGACTGAACGCGGTACTGCTCGCTGAGGAAGTCGGTGATCTCCTGGTCGGAAATCGCACCGAGGCGCGCAAGGGCATACCCAAGGCTGATGTTGTCGTCTTTTTGCTGCTTCTGCGCTTCGCGAAGCTGCTCTAGGCTGATCCTCTTCTCGCGGACGAGAAGCTCACCCAGTCGATTCCTGCTCATGCCCGTCTACTTCCCCACTGATCCAGTCTTGGTATATTAATTCACAAAAAGATCGAAAACTCAAGTCGAGGTCTGAAATCTTTGTAAATGCGGGGGCGTCCCAGCGCGGTTCCGAAGTATGCGAGCTGGATCACAGACGGCCAATGACTTTTCTCAACAGCTGGATTTCGCAGGGGTTTCTCTGCTGGGCAGACCTGGCCGCCCGCCGTGGGGTTGCCGCGGCCGAGCCGCCGCGGTAGCTCGCCCAAGGTGGCGAAACCCAAGAAGCAACTGACGGCAGCCCCGAAAGACGCCGGCGAGGCTCTGTCGCAAATCGATCAGCCCAAGATGAACTGGAAGGTGCTCGGGCTGATCGGGGTCGCGCTAGCCGTGATCTGGGTCATCGCGGGCATCCTTCAGCCGAACATCGGCTACGTGGGGTTCGGCGTGGCCGGCGTGCTCACCCTGATCGCGCTCGGCTTCCTGATCTGGGTTTGGCGCCTCACGCGGAAATCCGCCGACATCGCCGCCATTCTCAAAGGCGCGAAAGACAAAGAGGGGCGCCTCGCCGCGCTCGAGCAGCTTCGCGCTCGGCAGTCGCCGGGCGGCAAAGACGCGCTCAACGCGATCGCACAGGCGCAGCTGGTCGCGCAGGAGGACCCGGGCGAGGCGGTTCGCATCTTGGAGGCGATCGACATCAAAAAGGCGCCCGCCATCGTGCAGGACGACGTGCGCGCCAACCTCGCCATGTTCTATTTGATGACGGGCCGCGCGCGCGACGCGCGCGAGCTCTCCAACGAGATTCGGCTCGATCGCCAGCCGCAGGCCAAAGCCAAAGCGATGTATGCGGCGGTGGTCGCCGAGTCGTACGCGCGCACGGGCGACGCCGAGGAGGCGCGCAAGATCCTCGACACGTACGACCCGAGCGACCCGGAGTTCGGGCCGGTCTCGGGCATGCTTCTGCGCGCCCAGGTGTATACGTTTGCGGCCCTCAAGAAGCGGGGTCGCGTCCGCGAGGCGATGGAGGCCCTGCTCGAAGTCGACCCCAACATGGTGGCCGCGTTCGTTCAAAAGGGAAATCGCCCCGAGCTCGCTCGCGTCGCGAAGCAGGTGCTCGCCGGCGCAGGCGCGCTCCCCAAACAAAAGATGCGCGTGCGGACGCGCTGAGCATTCGTGAGCGCGCAGACCTGGACGATTCGCGAGGTCCTCGAGTGGACGACGCGCGACTTCACCAGCCGAGGGATCGACAGCCCGCGGCTCGACGCCGAGCTGCTCGTGGCGGAGGCACTCGGAGTCGACCGCGTGGCGCTCTACCTCGACCTCAACCGGCCACTTCTCGAAAACGAGCGAAGCGCGATTCGCCCCCTCGTCGAACGGCGCCGCGCGCGTGAGCCGGTTGCCTACATCGTGGGGCGCCGCGACTTCTACGGGCGACGATTCGAAGTCACACCGGACGTGCTGATTCCGCGCCCGGACACCGAGACGCTGGTGGAGCAGGCGCTCGACTGCATTCCGGCGGAAACCGAATGCCATGTGGTCGACGTCGGCACCGGAAGCGGCGCCATCGCAATCACCATCGCCAAAGAGCGGCCCGCCGCGTCGGTCACGGCGACCGACCTCTCCGAAGACGCGCTTCGAATCGCAGCCCGCAACGCCGAGCGTCTTGGGTGCGCCGACCGAATCCGCTTTGCGCAGGCGAACCTCTTCGACGACACCGGCCCATTCGACGTGGTCGTCTCGAACCCACCCTACGTGGCAAGCGGCGAGCTCGGGGGGCTCGTCGAAGAGATCCGCGAGCACGAGCCGCGCGCCGCGCTAGAGGCGGGCGAGGACGGCCTGTTGGTGATCGAGGCTCTGCTCGGCGCCGCGCCAAAGGTCACGAAGCCCGGCGCGCACCTGCTGATCGAGGTTGGCGCGGGGCAGGCCGCCGCGGTTGCCGAACGCGCGCGCACTGAGGGCGCCTGGTCGCTAGAAGCCATACATCTCGACCTCCAGCGGATCGAGCGCGTGGTTCACCTGCGCCGAATCTGACGGAGCCCGAGCTCGACGAACAGCAGCACCACGATCAACGACAAGAGCCAGGGCGCCAGCGGTTGCTCGACGCCCTTGGCGCCGTCTCCGACGTCTCCGGCGGGCTCGGCGATTTGCTCAGGCGGCCCCTTGGACTGCAGGTCGCTTTCGCCGGCCGGTGGGTCCACTACGAAAGCGAACCGATCGCCCGGGACCCCGTTCACCAGCACGCGGTAGGCGCCGATTTCAGAGGTGTCCCGAAAAGCGACTCGGTCGGCTTGCTGTAGGTCGACGGTGCGGCCGCTCGGGGTGATCACCTGAATGCGCTGGGTCGACGTCGAGCCCGGCAGGGAGACCGGCGCGTGCGGCTCGACGGAATGGTCGGTGCGGCCCGCAAGGCGGGTGAGCGTGTCGATCACGAACGGCACGAACACCGGCTGGTAGGGCAGGTCGGTCCAGGCGTCGTCGATGGTGGTTGCGAGCATGGCGACGCGGCCGCTTCGATAGCGGTGCTCGACCATCGCCGGGGCCCCATCGGCGAAGCGAGCGGTCACCACGGCGTCGAGCGCGGTCTCCGCGATGGGCGTTCGTCCTCGGACCATCGCTTGTTCGAGCTCGGGCAGCGTGTCGGAGCTCAGGGCGAGCGGCGATTGCTCGATCCGGGTCGCGGTGAAGCGGCCGGGGAGCAGCTCGTGGAGCACGCTGCCATAGGCGCGCGGGTTGATTCGGTCGCCCGCGGTGATCCACAGGCTGCCGCCGCCGCCGACGAAGCGTCGAATCAGCGGCAGCCATTTCTCGTCGAGCGTTGCATTGGCCAGCACCACGACGTCGGAACGAATGATCGCGCTCTCGGAGAGGTCCTGGGCATCGAGGGTTTCCACCGCAAACGACCTGCCGATGCGGGGCGCGACATCGAGCGCATGGCTCAGGAAAGCGGTCTCGCGCCGTCTCGGGTCGGGGTGCGGATCGCCGTCCACCAATAGGACATGGACCGTGTCGGAGCCCAGCAGCACGCCGCGCACGTTGTCGGCCGGCAGCGCGTCGTCCGGAAGGAGGCGGAGCTCGACCACGGCCTCGGGCGAATCCGAAGAAATCGACAAAGACGCCTCGCCCCCGCGTTCCGCAGCCGTCACGGGGCTTCGCTGGGTTTCTCGACCGCGCTGGCGAAGCTGCACGCTTTGCTGTGCGCTCGTGTCCGTCCCGGCGACCCGCACGTCGAGCCGAAGACCTTCGGCCTCTCGCTCACCGGAGACCTCGATCGAATCGATGCGGCGGTTGTCGGGGTTTGGGGGCGAGACGGGTTCGAACGCGACGCGAATGCCGCGAGAGGGCCAATCGCACTCGCTGGCGCGGGTGCCCGGCGTGAAGTCGGAAAGCACGAGCAGGCGTCGATCGGCGAGCTCGCTCTCGAGCAGCAGCTCGACGCCGACCTGCACGGCATCGCAGAGCGCATCGCCGCGCGTGGAGCGTGGCTCGAGCTCTTTGAAAAGCCCCTGCACGATCTCGAGCTCGGATTGCCGGCGCACCCAAACTCGTGCCGGCTTTCCCGAGAGGACGACCGAGACCTCGGAGCCTTCCGGAAGGCGTCGAGACTGTGCATCGGCCACCTCGGCGGCGCGTTCGATCGACGTTTCGCCCTGATGTTCGGCGGACATCGACAGCGAGTCGTCGAGAACGATGGCGAGCGCATGCTGGCGATCGAGGAGCTTCGACTGCACCACACGATAGGGGGCTGCCGCGACGAGCACGAGCGCCGCCACCATCAGCGCACGCGTGATGAGCAAGAGCAGGTCGACCACGCGAAGCCGCGCGGCGCGGGTCGCGTGGATGCGGTGGAGAAACGCGATGGTGGGAAGCGTCTGGGTGGGGAGCTTTTGTCGCTTGAGAAGGTGGGCGATGACCGGCAGCGCCACCGCGACCAGCCCGAGAAGTGCCCACGGAAGACCAAAGCCCATCGCTCAACCGTCCCGTAGAAGCTGGAGCAAGGTATGCTCCGGAGGCGTGTCGACGCGCGCCAGCAGGTATCTGCCCCCCGCGGCGACGACACGCTGCTGGCACGAAGCGACGAAGGCGTCGATCGCTTCGCGGTACTTCCGCCGAAGCCCCTTCGGATCGGCCTCCACCGGCGCCTCGCCCTCCAACCCGACGAAGCGCATCGGCTGCTCGTAGGGAAGCTCGAGCTCGGCCGGGTCCATCACGTGCAGCACGGTGGTGTCGTGGCCCCGCGCCTGAATTCGGGACAGCGGCTCGAGCGCGCCGTCCTCGAGGTCGAGGAGATCGCTTGCGATCACGACCAGGCCCATGCGGCCTGCGTGCTCGATCAGCCGGTCGAGCGACGTGTGAAGCGACGTGGAGCCCGTGGAAGGGGCCGGCTCCGCCAAGGTCCTCATCAGGTAGTCGAGATGGGCCGGGCCCGAGCGGTGCGGGAGGCGGTCGTGAATCGACGCGTCGAAGGTCATGAGCGAGACCGCGTCGCCCTGGCGAGTGAGCACGTAGGCGAGGGCGGCGAGCAGCGTGGCGGCATGGTCGAGCTTGGTGACGTCGCCGCTGCCCCATCGCATCGATGGCGAGATGTCCACCGCAAGCGTCCCGCGAAGCTGCGTCTCGTGCTCGAAGTGCTTGATCGCATAGCGGTCCGAGCGCGCGTAGGCGCGCCAGTCGATCAGACGCGGGTCGTCCCCCGGTCGATAGTCGCGGTGTTCTTTGAAGATGGCGCTTGCACCGCGGTGCGGGCTCCGGTGCATGCCAGCGAGCAGGCCGTCGACGGTGCGTTTCGCTCGAAGCGTCAACCCGGCGAGGCGCACCGCGAGCTCGGGTTCGAGCACGTGGGTCACGGTTCGATGCTTCGCTTGATGCTCTCGATGACGTCGAGCGAGGTGACGCCCTCTGCCTCGGCTCGAAAGTTCATCACGAGCCGATGCGTGAGCACGGGCTCGACGAGCGCGCGCACGTCTTCCACCTCCGCGGCGAATCGGCCGTGGAGGACCGCGCGAGCCTTGGCGCCGAGGATGAGACCCTGGCTTGCGCGTGGGCCGGCGCCAAACGCGACGTTCTTGCGCACGAGCTCCGGAGCCCGGTGATCGTCCGGCCGGGAGCCTCGGGCGAGGCTGACCGCGTGCTGCACGACGTGGTCCGCCACCGGAACGCGCGGCACGAGGTCCTGAAAGGCGATGATGTCTTGCGCCGAGAGAACCGGCGTGATCGACGTGGGCAGCGGCGCCGTCGTTCGCTTGACGATGTCCACCTCTTCGCGCTGGCTCGGATACCGAACGTCGATTTGGAACAGAAAGCGGTCGAGCTGCGCCTCGGGAAGAGGATACGTGCCCTCCTGCTCGATTGGGTTCTGCGTGGCGAAGACCAAATAGGGTTGCTCGAGCGCGTAGGTGTTGCCGCTCGCCGTCACCTGGCCTTCCGCCATGGACTGCAAGAGTGCCGCCTGCGTCTTCGGTGGGGCTCGGTTGATCTCGTCGGCGAGCAGGATGTTCGTGAACACCGGGCCGGGGATGAAGCGGAAGTGGCGCTTGCCCGTCGAGGCGTCTTCCTCGAGGACATCGGTGCCCGTCACGTCGCTCGGCATCAAGTCCGGGGTGAACTGGATGCGGTTGGAGTGCAGCGAAAGCGCGTCCGCGAGCGTGGTGATCAGGAGCGTTTTGGCGAGCCCGGGGACTCCGACGAAGAGCCCGTGCCCGCGCGCGAACAACGCGATGAGCAAGAGCTCGATGACTTCGTCTTGTCCGACGATGCGCTGGCGCAGCCGGTCGACGATTTCATCGCGCGCCTGCGCGAGCTGTTGGACGCGCGCGACGTCGGAGTTGGGTGCGGAGGACGCGGGGGGCGCACTGCTGCGGACGGGTTCGCTCACGGGGACCTCTTAGCGCCTCGTTCGAGATTTGGCCACATCACTCGCGAATCCCACCAAGCCTCTCGCAAACGGTCGCCTCGTGGCTCGCCTGCGGCACGCGGAGCTTGGACAGGATGCAGTGCGGCTGCGGGTCGAACGGATTGTGTGCGATCGCCCGGTTTGCAGCCTCCTTCGCGAGCTCGAATTTGGACGTTCGATACATCGCGGTCGCAAGACTCGACAGCGCAGGCGCGTGGGTCGGGTAGCGGTCGAGCGTGCGCATGAGGGGCGCGATGGCCTCCTTGGGCCGATTGCCGGCGATGGCAGACCGCGCGTACCTCGAAGCCACGATGGGGTCGGTGGGCGCAACCTCGTGCGCCTTCGCGTACTCGACCGACGCTGCGGCCGGGCGCGAAGAACGCGTCCACAGCAGGTCACCCAGCCTGAGGAAGTCGCGAGCACGCTCGAGCTCGACGTCCGCGACCTCGTCCTGCTCGGTTGCCTCTCCGCTCAGATGCCGGCGAAGCAGGCGCGCGGGTGGCAGCCGCGGCTGCTTGGCGAGGGCGCTCTTCCAACGCCTTTCGAGCGCCTTCCACGACGCCCCGGCAACGTGCGTGAGCGCACGCTTGGCGTCCTCGCCCTCGCTCACGAGGTACACCGCCTGCTGCACGCCTTCGCGCCCATATGTTTCGTAGTACGTGGCCATGAACGAAGACACCTGCGCAAACGCGAGCGACGCGGCCTTTTGGCTCGGGAGAAGCGCGATCGACGGGTGGAGCTGGTCGAAGCTGAGGAGCGCGTCCTCGTCGAGCGCCTCTTGAAGAAGCTGGCTCGCGGAGGGGTCGGCCTCGAGCACCGGCTCGGGGGTGCGCCAACGCGTTTCGAGGAACTTGGCGAGGCCCTCCTGAAGCCACACCGGAGCCCGATCGTAGGACGACTTGGTGAGCAACAGGTGCACGAGCTCGTGGGCGATGGTGTCGAGCCACGGGTAGCCGTGCATCAGGGCCGAAGGGGATGCGACCATGAGGCGGCCCCACTTACAAAGCGCGATGGTGCCGGTGTTGCGAATGGCCTCGACCGGCAGCGTCGAGACGCGCGAGAGCGACTCGGCGTCTGGGTAGATCTCGAGACGAATCGGGCTGACCATCGTGACGCCGAGCTCCTGTTCGAGGGCCTCGGTGGCGGCCTTCAGCGCGTCGACTGCATACGGCACGAGGATTTCGTCTTGGCCCGGGGCGTAGCGGACCTGGAAGTCTCCGTAGACGAACGTCTCGTAGTTCTTGGTGGTCTCGTACGTGGCGAGGATCACGTCGGCGAGCTCACCGAGATCGTTGCTGGTTCCGCCGCTGTCCTGGAGCTCGCGAATGCCGTCGACGGCAGCGGCGTAGTCGCCCGCGTAGAAATTCGCGAGAACCTCGAGCTCCACGACGCGCGACGTGCGCGGGTAGTCTTCGAGGTATCGCGCAACGAGCGCTTGCGCGGGCACGCCTTCGCCTGCGCTGAGGGACGCTTCGAGAAGGCCGAGGATCTCGTCGCGGTCCGCGCTGTCGGCGGGGGCGTGGGCTGCGAACGAGCTGGCGACCACCACGACCGCGAGAACGAGCGATCGCCTCATCGGAGCAACCTCTCGTAGTAGTCGTCGACCGCCTGCTGGTAGCCTTCCGGAGGCGCGCCGTTCATCGCGTCGAGGACGCGGCGGCGCCAGGCGAGCTCATCGGCCTTGGACCGGGCGCCGGGGATCTCGACGCGCTGACTCGAGCGGGCGCTCTGCCGAATCTCGTCTCCTTCGCCACCACCCGATGCGCGCCTCTGAGATTCGAGGTTCTGGCGAAGACGCCGGAGCTGGTCGGCCGCGGCTTCCTGCTGCTTGTTCGCCTCGAGCGGATCGCCGTCCTCGAGCGACTTCGCCGCGCGCCGCATGGGGCTTTGAATCGATTCGAGCTTCTCCGCCGCTTCCTCGGACACCGGCACGCCGCCCACCTCTTCGCGCAGGCGGCGCGCGAGCTGCCGCGTTGCTTCCTGCGCCTCCGTTTGACGCTGCGACTGCCGTTCGAGCTGCCCACGCTCGCGCTCGGTCAGCGCGCCGTTGACATCCGGCACCGCTCGCTGGGACGCCTCGCGGAGGTCTTGCGCTCGCGCTGCGGCCTCGCGCGCCTGCGCGGCCGCGTCGGCGGTCTTGCCGTCCCTGCCTCGGAACATCATCGCGGACAGCTCGAGGTCTTTCGCGAGCGCGTTGGCAGCATCGGCCAAACGGTCCGCCATCGAAAGCGCTTCGCCAACGTCGCCGCCTTCGAGCGCCTTTTCGAAATCGTCGAGGCGTTCGTCCGCACGGCTCTTCATCCCGGATTCGTACGGGCCGAGCGCCTCGTCGTCGACCGCGCCGAGAAGCTCCGCCACGTCATTGGCCAACTTCTCGAGCTCCTTGCGAACCTCGGCGGCAAGCGAGTCCTCGTCGCCGGCCGCGCGATCGAGCGCCTTGTCGCCGACCCGCTTGGTTTGGTCGGCGAGGCGCTGCTGCTCGACCTCCAGGTCGCGGATGGTGTCCATGGCTTCCATCAGCGCGCGCTCGCGCGGGCCGAAGCGCGCCTCGACGAGCGAGTCTTCGCTTTGCGCCAACGCCTGCGTCATCGCTTCGATGGTCTGGTCGAGCCGGCTCAGCGCCTCCTCGGCCGCATCGAGGTCCCCGTTGGCAAGCGCCTCGCGCAGGCTCTGAAGCGCGTCGGTGGAGTCGCGAGCCTGCTGCGACTGCCGGTTGACGAACTCGCCGGGCACGTAGCGCATCGCCTCGCGAAGCTGCTGCCGAAGCGCCTCCATGCGGCGCTCGGCGCGATCGAGAGCGGCCATCAGCGCGCGTTGAAGCTCGGGGGTCTGGCCGCGTCGCAGCTCGCCAATCAGCGAGGCGATCTCGCTGCGAAGCTGCCGCATCTCGCGCGCGATTTCAGCGGCGTCGTTGAGGCGGGACTCGCTGATGAGGTCGGCGACGATCAGGGTGTCCTTCTCGAGCTCGCGGACGATCGCTTCGTCGTATCGCTGCCGCACGATGGGCTTCGCATCCTTGTAGAGCGAGACCTCGCGGCGCATGAAGCGGTCGAGCCTCTTCCGCATGTCCAAAAGCAGCGGCATGGTTCGGGGGCCGCGATGGTCGCCGAGGTTCTCGAGCAGCGACGCCAAGGCGACGTACGGGACGGCCGCCGACTTACGGCGTCGGCGGGCCTCGACGAGGTTCTTGGGGACGGGGTTTTCGAGTCGCACCGCGAGCGTGGCGAGCAGCGCATCGAGAAGCCGCTCGAGCTCGACGATGCGGTCTCGTCGGCGAGTGATCTCCGAGGCGAGGGTGAGGGTGCGGATTTCGGAACGGCCCACGCCTGGACCGTCGACCAGGTTTCCGTCCTTGGCTTCGAACCACACCCCGACCGCGTCGGCGGGCGCGAGCGAGAACTCATCGAGGCGGATCACGGTCTCGCCGTAGGTCTTGGTTTGCGGGTCCTCTCCCGGCATCGAGATGCTGCGGCGAAGGTGCTCGCCGTTCGGGAGCTTCACGATCAGAGTGAGCTCCTTCACGCCGTAGTCGTCGGTGGTGCTGTGGGAAAGGACGATGGGATCCTGCGCCTCGGCGATGAGGTCTTCCTCGGGCGCGAGAAGCTCGACGCGGGGCGGCTCGTCGGTGAGCACTTGAATCGAGCGGGCCCGATGGTCGACGCGGCGCTCTCCAGCCGCGGACTCGACGTAGATTGCAAGCGGCCCTTCGGTGTCCGCGACGAAGGAGGCCGCGAACCGCGCGCCCACGCGGCTCGCCTGGACGTGGCGCCCCGGCAGCTCGATCACGACCCGCGCGACATCTCCAATCGGCGTGACGGTGTATTCGACGGTGGTGCCGCGCGGGACCACCAGGTGATCCGCGTCCGGCGCCGACTCGTTGGGGCGCTGCATGTACTCGGGAAAGCTGAGGGCCGCGTCGGTGCGCCCGACCACGTGGCTCGTCAGGGCGCCGTCCACGGCGACGGTGCGCGCGTTCAAGAGCGCATAGCCGCCGCCCGCGGCGCGATCGAAGCCCATGGACCACCACGCGACGGCGGCGAGCAGCAGCGCGGCCGCAAGCGCGGGCTGGATGAGCCATCGCCAAGGAATGAAGCCGCGTGCCGGTGACGCGTCGAGCGCGCGGAGCACGCCCACGCGCTGGGCGACGACGAGCTCGCGAGAAAAGCCGTCCTCGGCCTGGAGCTCGTATGCCGATTGAAGCGGGGAGAGCAGGGCGGGCTGCTGGTCCGCCACCAGACCGAGCGCACCGTGGCCGCGAAGCGAGCGGAGCGGCCGAAGCGCCCACCAGACGGCGCCAGCGGTGACGGCGAAGACCGCCGCCCAACCGATGCAGAGCCAGACCACGGGCGTCATCGGACCGAGAACCCAGGCCACCATTGCGAACCCGATGAGCCCGGAGGCCGCCGCCGCCGCCAGAAGCCGCAGCGCCATCACGGTCGCAGCGGCCGCCCAAAGCTGCCTCCGATACTCCGTCAAACGCCCGGTGGTCGCGCTCACCGAGGGATCCTAGCGCCGAGGGTGGCGAAAGCGCCAGTGGGGAGGGGGCAGGGGCAGCGTCAGGGGCAGTGCCAGGGGCAGCGGCAGTGCCAGCGTCAGTGGCTCTGCGGCTTTGATGGCGGATTGGTCATCGTGATCTCCTTTGCGCCTGGGGGTGGGGGCGGGCTGGCGCCCTTTCGGGGAACCCCACCCCCAGGCGCAAAGGAGATCACTCATGGGACTCATCGTTCAGCAACGGGCACTTGAGGCCACGGCGGAGCTGCGACCGGTTCTTTCGGAGGGACAGC